>Ga0209751_10005299_pt1 | contig 12177 bp, 11 predicted proteins | sample RifCSP13_1_FD_184019 | JGI IMG/M metagenome (GOLD analysis project Ga0209751, IMG submission 184019) | Soil microbial communities from Rifle, Colorado - Rifle CSP2_sed 13_1 (SPAdes) (version 2) | ecosystem: Environmental > Terrestrial > Deep subsurface > Rock core/Sediment | place: Rifle... | reverse complement strand
CGCGAACGTCATGCTCCGGCGCGACGCCGGGCCGCTCGACCCCGCCGCGCCCCTGCCGCTCGACGCCGACCTGGTGCTCACCGATTTCGGCGTCGCGCGCCTGGCTGCTTCCGGCCTCCGCACCGCCTCGGGGACGATCTCCGGCACGCCCGCCTACCTCAGCCCGGAGCAGGCGAAGGGCGAAACCGTGGATGCGCGCTCTGACATCTACTCGCTCGGCGTGATGCTCTACGAAATGCTCGCGGGCCAACTGCTGTTCGATTCCCCGACCGAGACGCCCTTCTCGCTCATCCTCAAGCACATCGCCGAAGCGCCGCCGCCGCTCCCCGGCGCCAGCCCGGCGGTGCAGGCCGTGATTGACCGCGCCCTCGCCAAAGACCGCGAAGCGCGCTATCCAAAAGCCGGTGACCTCGCCACCGAATTGCTCACGAGCATTTTTGGGATTAGCGCCAGGCCTTCCACCCCCGGGCGGACGCCGCCCCTCGCGGGATTGCTGGAGGCGCTCGACCTGCTGCTCACTCAGACTCGCGCCTACGAGCGTGCGCTGCCGCCCAACAACTACCCGGCCCACGCGGCAGTGACGGCCCTGGGCGAGCTCGCCCGCCGCGCCCTGAACGAAGCGCGCGACCTCGCGGCCTCGCTCGAACCCCCGCCGCCCGCCCCTCACCCCTTCTCACCGCGCGAGCTCGAAGTGCTGACCCTCGCTGCGCAAGGGCTGACGAACAAAGAAATCGCCTATCGCCTCGGCTTGAGCGAGCGCACGGTGCAATTTCACATGAACAGCGTGTTTAATAAGACTACGACACAATCGCGGACGGAGGCAGTCGCGTTGGCCCTGCAGAAAGGGTGGCTCAAGCAGGATTAGCAGATTGGCGCGCGTGCAAGTATGATTGAAGCCCGCATCTGGATGCCTCATTATGGCGCCGATTCGCTTATTGCTCTTAGACATTGACGGAGTCTTGACTCAGGGCGAGGCCAAGGCCCTCGACCTGGCGCTGCTAGCCCGCCTGGCCGAGATGAACCGCGCCGCCCGCGCGGACCCCACGCGCCCGGCCGTGAGTCTCTGCACCGGCCGGCCCGCGCCCTACGTCGAGGTGATGATGCAGGCCATTGACGGCCACCTGCCCGCCGTTTTTGAGAACGGGTGCGGGCTGTACGCGCCGCGCGAGTATCGCTTTCTCCCCCACCCGCGGTTGGGCGATGGCCGCGCCTTCGCCGACGCGCGCGAGCGATTGCGCGCCCTCGCGCGCTCCGGTCAGGTTTTCTTCCAGCCGGGCAAAGAATATTCCCTCAGCCTCTTCCCGCTCGACGGCGTCGCCGTCGCCGACCTCTATCCGCTGGCGGAATCCGCGCTGGAGGCGGCGCGCGCCTCGGTGGACCTGGTCTATTCTTCGTCGTGCCTCAACGTCCTCCCGCGCGGCGTGAACAAGGGCGAAGGGCTGCGCTTCCTCTGCGAAGTGGCCGGTTTTCAGCTCGACGAAGTGCTGGGCGTGGGCGACTCGGACGTGGATTTGCAGTTTCTCGCCCTCGCCGGCCGCTCGGCGGCCCCTGCCAACGCCGCCGACGAGGTCAAGCGCATCGTGAGCTATGTCTCCCCCCGCGACACGTCGGAGGGCGTGAGGGACATTCTGCGACACTTCGGGTTGCCGCTATGAAACCAACGCGACGCATCGCCGTCCAGGAAGACATGCTGCCTGGCCCGCGCCTCGCGGACCGGTTCGCGCAGGCTGCCGATCTCGGCGTGCACGGGATCGAGTTCTGGAGCGAAACGCTCGCCGCACAGGCAGAGGACATTGAGCGGCTGAGTGGGCGGGGCGGCGTCGCCGCCGCGTCGGTGAATCACGGCCGCCGCTCGCGCTTCTTAGATCCCGACCCGGCAGAGCGCGAGCGGGCGCTGGCCGAGCTGCGCGAAGCGGTCACGCTCGCCGGGCGCCTCGGGGCGGCGGGCGTGGTGTTCGCGCCGCACTTCTTCGGGCCGCTGCTACCCGACCTCTCGCCGTTCATGGACGCGGTCGCGCTCGAACGCGCGCTGCTCGCCGCGCAGCTGGAGGGGCTGGCCGAACACGCCGACCTCGCGGGTGTGCAGTTGTGGGTGGAGCCGGTCAACCGGTACGAGACGCACCTGCTCGTCCGTCTGCAGGACGCGGCCTCGCTCATCGCGCCGCTCAAGCACCCGCGCCTGGGCATCGTCGCCGACCTCTTTCACATGGCGCTGGACGAGCCGGACATCCCGGCAGCCATCCGCGGAAACGGCGCGGTCATCGGCCACGTCCATCTGGCCGATAGCAACCGCCGCCTGCCGGGGCAGGGCGCGACCGATTTTAAATCGGCCTTCGCCGCGCTGGACGAGGCCGGCTATACGGGCTGGATGGCGTTCGAGTGCGGCGAGCCGGGGGACAATCGCAAACGGGCGGCGGAGTATCTGAAGGAATTGCCGGCGAGTCTCAAGTACTTGCTCGGCTAGTCAGACGCCGCGCGCCTCCTGGAGAGGCGCGGCGTCTGAACTTACGCCTCGATCTCATCCAACCGGACCGGGCGGTTCTCGCGATACGACTTCTGCGCTGCCAGCCCCATCACTACCGGGAGGCGGCCATCCATCCCGGTGACGGGCGGCGGTGTGTCGTCCCGGAGGCACTCCACAAACGCCCGCAGCTCGGCGATGTACGACTCGGTGTAGCGCTCCAGGAAGAAATACAGCGGGAGGGCGGAGTGGATCCCGGCCGCGTTGCTGTACACGTGCGTGTCGGACGTGTTGTTGCTCACCGTCACCATGCCCGCCGATCCGAAGACCTCGACGCGCTGGTCGTAGCCGTACACGGCGCGGCGGCTGTTGTCAATCGCGCCGATGGCGCCGTTGGCGAACCGCAGCGTGATCACGGCGGTGTCCAGGTCTCCCACGCCGCCGATGGCCGGGTCCACCAGCACTGCGCCCGCCGCGTAGATCTCCGTGACCTCGCTCCCCATCAAATAGCGCGCCATGTCGAAGTCGTGGATGGTCATATCCAGGAAGATGCCGCCTGAGACCTTCACGTACTCAAGGGGCGGCGGCGCCGGGTCACGGCTGGTGATGCGGAGGAGGTGCGGCGCGCCGATCTTCCCGGCGGCGACCATCTCGCGCACCTTGCGGAAATTGGGGTCGAAGCGCCGGTTGAACCCAACCTGAAATTTCACGCCTGCCCTTTCCAGGGCGGCGAGCGTTTGGTCAATCCGCTTGAGGTCAAAGTCAATCGGCTTTTCGCAGAAGACGTGCTTGCCGGCGGCGGCCGCCTGCTGCGCGATCTCCGCGTGCGTGTCTGTGGGCGAACCGATCACGACGGCGTGGATCGTCTGGTCGTCCAGCAGCTGGCGGTAGTCCACGGCGGCGACCGGCGCGTTGAAGCGCGCCGCCGCCTCCTGCGCCGCGGCGAGGTTAATATCGGCAATAGCGGCCAGCTGGACGCCCGGGATACGCGCGGCTAAATGTTCCGCGTGCAGTTTACCGATGCGCCCGGCGCCGATGACGGCGATGCGGATTCTGTCTGGAGTGGTCATCTGCCTGCGTGTTCTCTTTCAAGTGAGTCAATGACATTCAACAGTTCGAGCGGCAGTTTGATCGTGTGCCGCGGAACTTCGGAGGCGTCGGCGGGTACTTTCGAGCGGCGCGGGGCCCAGTCGAGCCACACGCTGATCAGGCCCAGCGCGTTCGCGCCTTTGACGTCGCGCTCGAGGTTGTTCCCCACCATCATCGCCCGGCCATAGCCCTCCTTCCCGATGCCCAGCCGGTCCAGCGCTGCAGTGAACAGGCGCGGGTGGGGCTTTTCCACGCCGAGGTGCTCGGAGACGATGTGCGCGTCGAACAGGTCGTACAGGTTATGCTGGGTGAGGACGTTGAAGTACGTGCCGGGGCGGCCATCCGCGACGAGCGCGAGCCGGTAGCCGCGCCGTTTCAGTTCGCGCACCAGGTCGCCTGCGCCGGGGATCAGTTCTGCGCGCAGCGTCGTGCCCGTTTCGTCCTTGACCTCGGTCGCCTCGTCGGCCAGGGTGTCGCCGAAGTCGAAGAAGACGGCAAGCAAATAATGATCTCCCACGCGCATGTCAACTCAGCAGCGCCGGGACTTCGTCCGGCAATCGCAGCGTGATGGGCGTGTCTTCGGCAAAGAACTCGTCCGGGCCAGGGTTGTGCAGGTCAACGGTCAGCACCGTGCCGTCGTGCGCCGTGACCGTGTAGCGCACCAGCGGGCCGACGAACGCCTGCGTGAGCACGCGCGCCGGGACGCCGGCGCCGCCCGCTTTTTCAACCCGCAGCGCTTCCGGCCGGAGCACCACCGCCACCTGATGATCCGGATTGCGCGGCGGGCGGCGGCTGCGGATCGTCTGTCCGAAGACGCGCACCGTCGCGCCGCGGGCGTTGTGCTCCACCAATTCGGCGGCCACGATGTTCGAAAGCCCGACGAACTCGGCCACGAAGCGATCGGCTGGCTGGCGGTAAAGCTCGCGCGGCGCGCCGATCTGGGCGATCTGGCCGGCGTTCATCACCGCCACCTGATCGGCGATGCTGAAGGCCTCTTCCTGATCGTGGGTGACGTACACGCTGGTGATGCCCAACCGCTTTTGCACGGCGCGAATCTCGCCGCGCATGCGGACGCGCAGTTGGGCGTCGAGGTTGGAGAGCGGCTCGTCGAACAGCAGGACTTTGGGGCGGATGACGAGCGCGCGCGCCAGCGCGACCCGCTGCTGCTGCCCGCCGGACAACTGCGGGGGTGATTTCTTTTCGTGCCCGTGCAGCTCCATCAGCCCCAGCGCGTCCTGCACTCGCCGGGCGATCTCGTCCTTTGCCGCCCGCCGCGCGCGCAGGCCGTAGGCGATGTTGTCGTAGACCGTCATGTGCGGGAAGAGCGCGTAGCTCTGGAACACCATGGCCGTCGGGCGGGCGTACGGCGGCAGGCTGGTCACATCCTCGTCGCCGATGAAAATGCGCCCGGCGGCCGGCTCCTCGAAGCCGCCGACCATCCGCAGCGTGGTGGTCTTGCCGCAGCCGCTCGGGCCGAGCAGGCACACGAGCGTGCCGCTCTCGACCTTCAGGCTCACGTCGTCCACGGCCGTCACGGCGCCGAAACGCTTGGTCAGGTTTTGCAGGCTGATGGCGGCGGTTGCGAAGGCCTCTGGCATGGCGCTAGACTCGGAATAAATCCACGAAACTCTTGCCGGTCACTTTGCTCAGCACGCCGAGCGCGATCAGGATGATGACGATGAGCAAAGCCGCGAAAGCCGCCGCTTCGCTCGGCGTGCTGGTGATCATCACGCGGAACATGCGCACGGTGAACAACTGCGTGCGCCCGGCGTTCAGAAACACCGCGGCGCTCAGATCGGTCATCGAGCGGATGAAGATGTAAATCACCCCGGCGAAGAAGGCGCGGCTCAACAGCGGGAAGGTGATGTGCGTGAAGGTGCGCAGGCGCGACGCGCCGAGGTCGAGCGAAGCCTCCTCCAGCGAGGGGTCAATCTGCTTCTGCGCGGCGACGGCGGTGCGCAGGCCGACCGGCAGACGTCGGAACGCATAGGCGACGATGATGATGAAAAACGTGCCGGTCCAGAAATACGGCGCGGCGTTGAAGGCGATGATGTAGCCGATGCCGATCACCGTGCCGGGGATGGCGTACATGAGCGTGGCCGAGAAATCGAGCGTGCCCCGTCCGGGGAAGCGCTGCCGCGTGACCAGCCACGCCAGCAGGATGCCGATCAGGCCGCCGAGGAGGCCGGAGCCAACCGAGACGATGAGCGAATTACGAAGCATGGGCAGCGAGTTGAGCAGGCCGTAAGTGTTCTGCAAGGTGGGCGTATAGTCGAAGCCCCAGGCCTTCACCGCCGCCCCGACGAAAATGGAGCCATAGAGCAACACGTTAAACCCGGCGAGGAAGAGGCACAACCCGAACAGCGGCCACTTGATCCAGCCGGGGAGCCTGCGGATGTGCCCCGTGCGCGCGCCGCCCGTGACGGTGATGTATGAACGGCGGTTAGTGATCCAGTGCTGGAGGATGAAAGCGGCCAGCGCCGGGACCAGGAGCAGCATCGCCAGCGCCGCGCCCGACTGTAAGTCGAATAACTCGATCATCTGGATGAAGGCCTGGGTCGCCAGCACTTGATAGCCGCCGCCGATCAGCATCGGGTTGCCGAAATCGGCGATGGCGTTGATGAAGGTGAGCAAAACCGCCGTCAAGATGGCGGGCGTGACGAGTGGGAAGGTGACCGTCCGCAGGACGTAGAAAGGATGCCCGCCCAGGTCTTCGGCCGCCTCTTCGAGATCGCGGCTGATAGAGGCGAACACGGCGGAGAGGATCAGCGCCGCCAGGGGAATATCGCTGATTAATTGCACGAAGACGATGCCGTGCGGGCCGTAGATGTCGTATTGGGTGATGTGGAACAGGTCGTAGGTGATCAACCCGCGCCGCCCAAAGAGCAGGATGATGGCGAAGCTGACGGCAAAGGGCGGCGACACCAGCGGCAGCGTGGTGAGGATGCTCAGCCACCGCTTCCAGGGCGCATCGGTGAGGGTGAGGGTGTAGGCGACCAGCGTGCCGATCACCGTCGAGAGCAGCGCCGAGGTCACGCCGATGACCAGCGTGCCTCGCACGGCGCGAGCGACCATGGGCGCCTCCAGCAGTTTTTCAAACTGGATCAGCGAGAAGCCCGCCGCGCCCTGGCCGGCCTTGAAGCCCTCGACGAACACCTGCGCCAGCGGCCACAGCACGAACACGATCAACCCGACGACGGCCGCCTGCGTGGCGACGAGCAGGACCGGCTCACGGCGCAGCCGGCGGGAGATCAGCGGCAGCCCCACCCCTACGAGGATCAGTCCCAACAACGGCGGGTCGCCGACGATCTCGTTTCGAAAATGGATCGTCTCGACTTCGCCAACCAGGTCGCGGCGGTCCTCGACCACCTGAACCCGGATCAATTGCGTCCCCACAAGGGCTAATAGCGCGAGTTCAAGAGCGACGAGCGCGCCCAGGGCCATCCGCTGCCGCTGGGTCGCCGACCACCGCTGGGGGAGGACGAGCAGATCGCCAGACATACAGGACTTCCCGGAGTATACGAGGTGGGGGCGGGTACGGCCCGCCCCCGCTGGGTGAATGCCTAGCCGCCGCGCTTCGAGCCGATCTCCTCCTGCCAGCGCTGCACCAATTCATCGCGTTTCGCAGCCCATTCGGTCGGGTCATAACCCTCGACGAGCTTGACGTCGCCAAGCCCGTAGTTCCCCTCGGACAAAGCGACGCCCGGCACGACGGGGATGCGGTGCGCCACGTCGTTGTGGTAACGCTGGAAGGCCGTCGAGAATACGTAATCCACCCAGGCTTGAGCCGCAACCAGGTTCTTCGCGCCCTTGATGATCGAGATGCCGCCGATCTCGAACGGCGTGCCTTCCGAGGGGAAGCGGAGTTCCACGGGGAGGCCCTGATCCTGTTGCACCTGGATGTCATGGGCGAAGGCAATGCCGACCGCAAATTCGCCCGCGGCGGCGAGCCGGCCGGGCGCGCTGCCCGACTCGGTGTACTGGGCGACGTTCGCGTCCATCTGCTGCCAGAACTCAAAACCGCCGTCTACGCCATAGAGCTGCGCCAATCCAGTCAGCGTCGTGTACGATGTGCCTGAGGCGGCCGGGCTGGCGATGACCACCTCACCCTCGAACTTCGGGTCGAGCAAATCCTGCCATGAGTCCGGGCACTCGGCCCCAATTTCCGCCAGGCGCTCCGGGCTGCAGGCGAAGCCGATCACGCCGTAGTAGAAGCCCGTCCAGTAACCTTCCGGGTCCTTGATGGGGCCTTCCGGCAGCAGGTTCCAGCCGGCGCCCTTGTGCGGCTCGGTCAATCCGTCAGCCGCCAGGTTCACGTGCGAGAGGTTGGTCGTGCCAAAGAGCACGTCGCCCTGCGGATTAGCCCTCTCGGCGCGGATGCGCTCCAGCGCCTCGCCGCTGCTCATGTCCAGGCACGTCACTTCAACCCCATATTGGGCCTTGAAGGTTTGAAACAGCACTTCGAGTTTGTCGGGGTCGAACAGGCAGGCGTATAAGACCAGCTGACCGCCGATAGGCGTCGGGGTCACCTCCACGACCTTCTCCACCTCGACCTGCTGGGTGACGACCACCTGCTGGGTGACCACGACTTGCTGCGTCACCACTTGCACGACCGGTGTGGGGGTCGCGCAGGCGGCCAGCATGAGGCCGACGATGGTCAGGGAAAAAATCACTCTAAATGCTTTCATGTTCGGTTCTCCTCCGTAGGATCAATTCGGTTCCGGCTGCTCTCAACACAAACGCTGCGGATGGGCTAGCGGCTCTGTGAGGCCTCACCTCCTTTCAGGGCGGACCCTGCCAGCCAGGCGCGCGTGCTCGCCAGCGCTTCAGGCAGGTGGTCGTAGCCGATGTCGCGAATGTGCATGCTACACCTCCAACCTCCTCAAATACTCACGGTTCCGCCGGGCGCTCTCCAGCGGCGTCCCCATGCCCCCGATGATGTCCTGCTCGACGACGGCCCACCCGGCGTAGTTCAATTCGTTCATCGCCGTGAGGACGCCGGCAAAATTGACGCAGCCGCGCCCCAGTTCACAGAATACGCCGGCGGCGACCGCTTGAAAATAGTCCCATGCCTCGGCGCGCGCCCGCGCCATGACCGCCGGCTCCACATCTTTGAGGTGCAGATAGCGCACCCGCATGCCGTGCCGTCGGATGCACTCCACCGGATCGCCGCCGCCATAAACGTAATGCCCTGTGTCAAGGCACAGTCCGACCGTTCGGGGGTCCGTCATTTCGAGCAGGCGGGCGACCTCGTCCGGCGTTTCCACAAATCCCGCGCAATGATGGTGAAAGACTGTCTCTAAGCCAAACTCTTCTTTCATGCGCCGCGCGATGTGGTTCACGCAGCCGGCCAGCGTGCGCCAGCCGGCTTCGTCTAATCCATCCGCCGGCGCAATGCGCCCCGCACGCCTCAAACGGTGCGGAGCGGCGGCGTTATCGTCCGAGAGGACGATGTGCTGGCAGCCGCACGCCGCCAGCAGCCCGCCGACCCGCCGCGCCGTTTCCAGGCCGGCCGCGTGGCATGACGCATCCGCCAGCCGCACCGGCACGAAGGCCGAGAGCAATTGCAGTCCGCGCGCGGCCAACGCCGGCTTGAGCGCTTCCGGGTCGGCCGGCAAGTAGCCGTAGGGGCCGAGCTCTGCGCCAGAGTATCCGGCGGACGCCATCTCGTCCAGCACGGACTCCCACGGCGGCTGAGAACTCCGGCCCGCGAATTCGAGGATGCCCCACGAGACGGGAGCAGTGGCAATACGGATGGGCATGGCGTCAGCCGAGCGCCTCTTCTTTTCTCTCCGCCTCATAACGCGCGCGCCGCTCTTCCAGGTACTCCGGCACCGGCATATCCCACCAGCCGGTTGAGATGACGCCGCGTCCCAGCTCGCGGTCAACGATCACCTCGATGAGGGCAGGGCCTTTGCTCGCAAGCGCGCGCCTGACGGCCGGCTGAACTTCGTCGGGCCGGGTGAGGCGCTGGGCGTGCAGGCCGAAAGCCTGCGCCGCCTCGCAGAAATTGGGCGAATAGAGGCGGCCATCTTGCTTCTGGAAATCTACCACCGTCGTCCGCCCGAAGTTGTGCGCCTGCCCGCCTTTGATCGAAATGAAGCCGGAGTTGTTCAACACCATGAATAGCACCGGCAGATCGTACATCGCCGCCGCCGCCATTTCCTGCATCGTCTGCATGAAGTCGCCGTCCCCCGCGCAGCCGGCCACCTGCCGGTCGGGGAAGGCGAGCTGCGCGCCGATGGCGGCGGGAACGGTGAAGCCCATCGTGCTGAAACCGCCGCTGGTGATGTGCGTGCGCGGCTCGTATACGGGGAATGCCTGCCGCACGACGCCCTGCACCAGCCCCGCGCCGGAAGTCACGATGGCGTCCCGGTCCAGCGCGGCGCGCAGTTCCTTCATCACCCGCGCCATCGTCGCCGGCGTCGAGTCTGAATCGCGGAGCGCGCCAAGCGCCCGATCCCATTCGGCCTTCTGCGCCTGAATGTCCGCGAAGTAGGGGGCGGCGGCCGCCGACCCGTACTTGGCCTGGCCCACCTGCCGCGCCGCGTCGAGCAGATCGGCCAGCCCCGCTTTCGCATCGGCGACCAGCCCGATCTCGGCCGGATAGTTCTTGCCGATTTCGGACGGGTCAATGTCGAGATGGACGAGTTTCGTCGGCGGGATGGCGTAGGTGATTCCCTGCCGGAACGAGGACGAAGTCCAGTCCACGAAACGGCAGCCGACGGCCAGCAGCACGTCGGCGGTGGAGGCGAGCTGATTGCCGCAGTGGCTCGCCTGCGTGCCGACGCCCCAGGCGTTGAGCGGGTGATCTTCGGGGATGGCGCCTTTGCCCTGCCAGGTGGTCACGACGGCCGCGCCGATGTGTTCGGCCAGCGCGACGAGTTCCCGGGCGGCGTCCGAGAGAATCACGCCGCCGCCCGCGACGATGACCGGACGCCGGGCGGCGTACAACAGCCGCGCCGCCTGCTGCGTGAGATCGGCGTCCGGACGCGGGCGCGCGGCCGGCACGCGCCGGTCGAAGTCGGGGAGCTCGACGTCGGCGGCGTCGGCCTGCACGTCCATCGGCAGATCGAGGTGCACCGGGCCGGGACGCCCGCTCAGCATCGTATTGAAGGCGCGGTGCATGATGTGCGGCAGGCTCTGGACGTTGAAGGCCACGTACTGCCGCTTGCTCACCGGCTCGAAGATGCGCGTGTTGTTCGTCTCCTGCGCGCGGTCGAGTTCCTGCATCACCGCGTGGCCGCGCATGTAGGTGTGCGTCGAGCCGGTGAGCAGCAGCACCGCGCTCGAGTCTGCCAGGGCGGTCGCCAGGCCGATGATGGTGTTGGTCGAGCCGGGGCCGATAGAAGTGAACGCGGCCAGCGGGCGGCCGGAGGCGCGGAAGTAGCCGTCGGCCAGATGCACGGCCGATTGCTCGTGCATGACCGCCAGCGTCGTGAGTTTATCTTTCACGTCGAGAAACGCGTCGGTCAGGCACCAACAGCCGTGGCCGGGAATGCCGGCGGCGTAAGGCACGCCGGCTTTGACGAGTGAGTGAGCGATGATCTGTGCGCCAGTGAGTCGCATAGGGCCTCCTCTCTCCGCTAAAGCTGCCATCCGCTATTGGCTAAATCCACGCCTCTGCCGGCGTCTTCAGCACAAGCGGCTTCAGAAATTCAACGCTCTTGACGATCCCCTCACGCGATCCCATGAGCCGGTCTTCGTGTTCGATGCTCAGCACGCCGTCGTAACCCATCAGCCGCAGTGTGCTGACGAAATCGCGCCACCAGGCCTCGCCGTGGCCGTAGCCGACGGTGCGGAAAGCCCAGGCGCGCTGGCCGACCAGGGAAGTGGGGCGCGTGTCCAGCCCGCCGTTGAGGGCCATCTCCTGGGGATCAATCTTCGTATCTTTGGCGTGCACGTGGAACACGCCATTCTGCCCCAGGGCGCGCGCCACGACCAGCGGATCCATCCCCTGCCAGAATAAATGGCTCGGATCGAGATTCGCGCCGAGGCCCGGGCCGGCGATCTCGCGCAGGCGCAGCAGGGTGCGCGTATTGTAGACGCTCTGACCGGGGTGCATCTCAATCGCCACTTTGACGCCGTGATCGGCGGCGAACTTCCCGGCTTGCTTCCAGAACGGCTCGATCTCTTCGGCCCACTGCCGCTCGCCGAGTTCCACAAATTCGCGCTGCCACGTGCAGGTCACCCAGTTCGGATACGTCCCGCCCGTCGGGTCGCCGGGACAACCGCTCATCGTCACAATCGTGTCCAGCCCGAGCTTGCCGGCGGCCTCCACCGTTTTATAGAACGTGTCCTGCGCTTTCCGACGGCGCTCGGGGTGCGGGTCGAGCAGGTTGCCGTTGCAGTTGAGCGCGCTCAGCGTCAGCCCGCGGCTCTCGATGGCAGCCTTGAACTCCGCCCGCGCGTTTTCGTCGTCTAGCAATTGGTCCACGGCGCAGTGCGGCGCAGGCGAGAAGTTGCCCGCGCCGATCTCGACCGCTTCGAGGCCCTGCGCGGCGATCCAATCCAGCGCATCGGCGAAGGAAAGGTCTTGCAGGCTGTCGGTGAAGAGACCGATTTTCAAGATGACCTCCGTATAGACCGGTCAGGTCTGCCGGGCTACTCCAAACAACGCCTTCTTC
>Ga0209751_10005296_pt1 | contig 12181 bp, 3 predicted proteins | sample RifCSP13_1_FD_184019 | JGI IMG/M metagenome (GOLD analysis project Ga0209751, IMG submission 184019) | Soil microbial communities from Rifle, Colorado - Rifle CSP2_sed 13_1 (SPAdes) (version 2) | ecosystem: Environmental > Terrestrial > Deep subsurface > Rock core/Sediment | place: Rifle... | reverse complement strand
CGGGACGACTTACTACATCGAGATAGCGCAATACAACGGCGTTCTCGCGCCAGGGGCAGTCAAGAGCGCCAAGCCGGTCGCTCTGGCAGAGGCTTTGGCTGGAGGCGCGCTCACACTGCACGTCCAAATGCTCCCGCCGCCTAACGACGACTTTGCCTCGGCGACAGTGATCGGGGTCACACCGTACACCGACGCGATGGATGCCAGCACGGCCACCAGCGCCGCCGACGATCCCCGCCTGATGGGCTGCGGCCTCAACGCCGGGCTGGCTACAGTCTGGTATCAGTTTACGCCCGGCGCGTCCGGGGTGATGCAGGCCGACACGATTGGGAGCGGCTACGATACCGTGCTGGCCGTGTGGGTCGGGACGCGCGGCAATCTCGTGTCGGTGGCCTGTGACGACGACAGCGGGGGCAGTCTGAACTCGTTGCTCAACGCCCAAGTCACTGCCGGGACGACTTACTACATCGAGATAGCGCAATACAACGGCGTTCTCGCGCCAGGGGCAGTCAAGAGCGCCAAGCCGGTCGCTCTGGCAGAGGCTTTGGCCGGGGGCGCGCTCACGCTGCATGTCCAAGTGAGTTCGCTCACCCGGATCTTCGCCGACGGCTTCGAGTCGGGCAACCTCTCTGCCTGGACGTCGAGCGTCACAGACAGCGGCGATCTGAGCGTGAGCACGGCGGCTGCGCTGGCCGGCAGCTACGGTCTGCGGGCGGTGATTGATAGTAACGGCGCCATCTACGTCACCGACGACACGCCCAATGCCGAGCCGCGCTACCGGGTGCGCTTCTACTTCCACCCGAACTCGATCGGCATGACGAATGGCAACACCCATTCTATCTTCTACGGTTACTCCGGCTCCACGAAAGTCGTGCGGGTAGAGTTGCGCCGCTCCTCGGGTTACTACCAGATCCGTGCGGGGCTTCTGAACGACAGCACTACCTGGAAGTCGGGGAGTTGGCTCACAATCAACAACGCCTGGCACGCGATCGAGCTGGATTGGCAGGCGGCGACCGCGCCCGGCGCGAACAACGGCAGCCTGGCACTGTGGCTTGACGACGTCCAGCGGACCAATTTGATTGCGGTAGACAATGACACCCGGCGGATTGATCGGGCGCGGCTGGGGGCCGTGGCCGGGATTGACAGCGGCACGCGCGGGACGTACTACTTCGACGAGTTCGTCTCCGACCGGCAGAATTACATCGGGCCGGCCGCCGGCGCACCGGCGTCAACGGATGCGGCTGCGCCTGACGACCAACCCGCGTCTCAGGACGGGTCAATCCCGACCGAGATGGCTGATCCCAATGGCGACCTGACGCCGGCCGAGCCTGAGGACGACACCGAGTGACGGTTGACCCCAGAAGGCCGCCGCAGAGGGGAAAGGGACGGTCTTCAGCCTCGGAAAGCAAAACCGAGGGAGGCCATGCGGCCCGCAGGATACCCTGCGGGCCGCGATTTTTCCCGCTTCGTACCCAGACCCGCGAGGTCTCCTAGGCCTCGCGGGTCTCGGATCATCTCCTGATCACCGGCAAATACAAGCGCGCGCCCGTGATCAGCGCCAACTCTTTCGGCCGATTATTGTCCCACACCGCCGTCGTCACCACACTACGCGACCCCACCGTAAAAGTCACGACCCGCCCCGTCGCCCCGCAGCCTTCTGCGCCCGGCCCATCTGCTGACACGTTCACGCTATACACGATCTGCCCACCCACTTCAAGCGTTTTCCCTTGCCCGCACTGAACGCCATTCACCCAGGCCGTCACCGTCATCCCGACTGTGGGCATAAAGCCCTCGCCCGGCAGCACCGGCCCGTAATACGTCGCCGGCGGCATCTGGAAATTGCTGCTCGCCTCTGACGGCAGGGCTGCTGCCTGTTGCGGGGACGAGGCCGAGCCGCCGCTAAACCGCAATATGACAGTGGTCGTCGTCACATTGATCCAATACGCTTCCCCGAATCTCAGATCGTTCAAGTCGTTGACCCAACCCGGTGTGTCCACGTCGTACATCTTCCACGAATCCACTGCATCGTCAGAGTTGTACCAGTACACAGTCGTGTAGAGGCCATTGAGGGATTCCAGCGCGTTCGTCACCGTCTTCGTCACCTGGAGCGGGTAAGCGAAGGCATCCCAGCCAGGGCCGCGTAACGTAATCTCAATCGTGGACATCAGCGCGTATAGCCCTTCCCCTTGCACGGGCGCAAACGCACTGTTGTCCGCAGTCTCCACTGTTGTCGTGAGTGGCGTCCACACTGACCTATTCCAATAGTACATTTTCAGATAGTTTTCTTCACCCGACGGCACTTCGTTCTGGGCATAGCTCAGGCTGATCGTCGCCCCCGCCAAATCTGGCGCTCCCTCCGACTTACTCAACCAGTAGCCGCGCCCCACTGGCGTTGCCCACTCCGGTGCATCCGGCAGCAGCGTCGCCGCCTGCAAGGTGTAAAACTCATTCTGTGGAAAGGTCAGACCCAACTCGTACAAAATCGCCTGTCCGTCTCCCGACAGCACTGGCGCAAAGCCCGAGCGCTGGTTGGCAAAGCCTGAGCGCTGGTTGGCAAAGCCCGACCGCTGGTTCGCCGGGTTGCCGCCCAACGCATAGTCTGTCACAATCTCGCGCCCATCGTTGACCACCTGCACATCCACATAAGCCTCAAGCGTCGGCGAGACCAGGTTGAACGTGCCGATATAAGTGGTTGTGGATTGCTGTGTGAGCGTAATCTCTGCTGGAGGGCCGCCGTCCCGTTCGTACAACTTACCCACCACTGCCCCGGTCAACGGCGCAGACACGGTCACGGTCACTTGCACCGTCACCGACGTCACGGGCCGGACGATCACTTCCGGCTGCCAGTTGGGCACGTCGGCCAGGGACAGTTGCTGATTGTCGTTGGATACAATCACCTTGCAGCCCTGCCGCCCGGCGGCCAGTTCGAACACACACACTCGATCTCCGGGCTCCGCCCCGCGCGCCAGCACCTGGTCCACCACCGGCCGCCCCAGGTCCACCAGCCCATCCGGCTTGAACAAAAACGCTCGCGCGCTGTTGCCCGGTTGCAGGCTGCCTCCCTCGGCGTCCTTGAGATAGAAGCGCGGATCGTCCAACACCTGTGTTGCCGTGATCGGCTCAACAATCTTGATTTGTGTCACGGCCAGCGGCAGGCTGCTCGGCCCGAGGTTCTCCGGCCCCGGCGCGTGCAACCACGCGTAGAACTTCGTGACCGTCGCCCAGTCCGACCGCCCCGTGCTCTTGTTCGCCAATGTGTTCGCACACCCCGGCAACCACTCGGTTGTTCGCTTCAACTCGCTGTAATCGTCGCGGTATGGGTCGCTCATGAGCGTGCCGGTGCAGAGGTTTACCCGGATGAGTTGGCCGCTGGCGTTCAGCCCCAGGTAATCGTCGTCCTGGAAGAACAGATAGTGCCCTAACTCATGCGCCAGGGTCCGGGGCCAGTCTTCGCCGACCGTCACCCCCGCATCGCCATAGCGATTCCACGTCGCCCCGATGCTCACCTGGCCGGGGTTGTAGACGATAGTCGGCATCACCGGCTCCACCGTGGGCGTGATCACGATCCCCCCAATGGCCGCAAACGGGCGCAGTTTGTTGTTGGCGTAAATGCGCACCATCGCCTCGTTCCAATGCTCTCGATCCTGGTAGATCGTGACGTTGCCCAGCGCCGCCTGTCCGTTGGTCACGTCGTACAGCACCTCCGACGCGCGCTGCAGGTTGAACTTTAGTTGTTCAAGATACTGCTGATCCTTGCTCGCGTCCCACTCCAGCGAGATATCCAGGTTGAACAGGATGAGTGGGTTGGCAGACGAGACCGTGAGGGTCTGCACGCCAGCGGTAGTGACGGCGTACAGGTTCAGGCCGGTGAGCGTGGGCGTGGCGCTGGTGTAGTACAGGGTATGGGTGTCGGTGACCAGGATTGGTAGCAGGGCCACCAGGCGGTCGCCGATATTTAGCTGCCCCCGTCCTTGCAGGTAGCCCTGGGAGTCTGTATGGAACGGTACGCCCGACAAGTTGGTGTAAAGACTGCCGCCAACTGTCTGTGTAACAGGCAGCCGATACACCAGCGCATTTGCGGCCGGAGAACCATCTTGTCTCATCACTCGGACTTGTGTCCCCCGAACCCGGAAGGGAAAGGTCTGCGAGGCGTAGCGGCCATACAGATAGGGGCCGGGCGTGGCATTGGCTGTACCAGTGACGACGGCGGGAATAGCTTCAATCCGAAAGACCACATTATCCGATTGGCCGAAGAGGCCATTAGCGGCTACATCCCACACGTAAGTGTACACCCTGCCACTATTGAGTGTGGCAGTGATGTTCCAGGAAAGCAATGTGCCATTGTCTGCCCAGGGGTAGGTATCAGAGATAACAAGCGTCCATGTCCCTGCCAGCGGATAACCGTCAAAGCGTGCCAAAACTTGCTCCGGCCGATAGCGCCCCGCAAAGGGCGCTGTGCCAGTAACAGTCGAGACGAGCGCTTCATCGTCGAAAACAGTGCCGGCAAAGTCGTCTCCATCATTACCTCGCCCATTGACCAACAAGACGGAACGGCCGAAGGGGGCTGTGAGGGTCATTACCACATCTGCATCCCAGGTGTGGCTCAGATTGACGCGTACATCAATATCGGCGATAGCATCGGTTGGCGTGAGTATCAAGGTTGAAGTCACCAGGCTCGTGCCTGTGATGGAAGTAGCAGTCGTGTTGGTATAGGTTCGCGTGAAATACGCGGTCGTGTCTAAGTTCGTCGTGATCGTGCCTGTCGCTGCGACTGCAGGCAGCCATTGCCCGTCGCCGTTTAGCGAATAATAAGCGCGAACGGATTTAACGCGGTCGCCCTGCGGGTCGAACAAAGTATAGGTAATTGGAATTGCGGGCTCAACGAGAATGCGCGCTACCGAGTAGAAATCGGCATTCGGCCCAGGCCGAGTTATACCTACGAGAGGAATAGCTCCTGGACCCAAGCGTGCATCACGGTTGTTGAGATATAACCATGTAGTAGCCTCGCGGTAGTTCTCCGCCATTGCCAGGTCGAGATCGCCATCGCCGTCTACATCACCCCAAGCCAAGCTCTCGACATTGTCAGACTGATTCATGCTCCAGGCACCACTTGCCGTCAATGTGCCAACGTCGTTGCGGTACACCCTGGTAGGTTGGCCCCAGAATCCATAATTCCCCGCTGCCAGGTCGAGGTCACCATCGCCATCCGCGTCACCCCAGGCTACGCTCGTGGTGATATCGGCCTCGACTGTTGACCAAACTGCTGTGGTCGTTAGCATCCCGCCGTCGTTTCGGTAGAGCCGATTGGGTTGACTAACCCCATAGCCGATACCACCGTTTCCCACCGCCAAGTCGAGGTCGCCATCGCCATCCACATCCCCCCAGGCCACACTAGAAGTAGCGTCTGTAATCGCCGCCGACCAGGCCAGGGTCAGGGTGGGAGTGATGTCAGCAGTGTCATTGCGGTATAGCCGATTGGGGGCGCTAGAGTTTCCCACCGCCAGGTCGAGATCGCCATCGTTATCATAGTCACCCCAAGCCACGCTCCAGGTAGTATCCGTAATAGTCGCCGACCAGGCCAGGGTCAAGGTGGGAGTGATGCCCGCAGTATCATTGCGGTATAACCGGTTGGGGGCATCAGAGTTTCCCACAACCAAGTCGAGGTCACCATCGTTATCATAGTCACCCCAAGCCACACTATAAGTGGAGTCAGTCTCAACTGACGACCAGACCGGGCCATTAGTCAATAACCCGTTGTCGTTGCGGTATAGTCGGGTGGGTGAACTCACATAGCATCCACAGACATAGTCATAGAGGTCAGTGTTCCCCATAGCTAGGTCGAGGTCACCATCGCCATCCACATCGCCCCAGGCTAGACTCGTGGTGCCGTCGAAATCTTCCGGCGACCAGACGGAACTGGCGGTCAGCGCTCCGCTATCGTTGCGATACAGATAATCAGTGTAGAGTCGATACGCTGTCACCAGATCGAGGTCAGAGTCGCCGTCGTAGTCGCCCCAGGCTACAGTTTCCGAACTCGCAGATGGGTTCGCAGATGGGTACCAAGGAGCGGAGACAGCCAACGTTCCTCCATCGTTACGGTACAAACGAATAGGGGCATCCACGTTCCCCGCCACCAGGTCAAGGTCACCGTCGCCGTCGTAGTCACCCCAGGCTACACTGCGAGTGTCGTCGTACTCGGCAGATGACCAGACGAGCGAAAATCCCTGTGTACCATCGTATGCAACACTATCATTACGATACAACCGCTTGAGGCCTGTAACGTCGACGTCACCAGGCCCTTCTCCAACAGCGATGTCAAGGTCTCCATCGCTGTCATAGTCTCCCCACGCATCACTAGTAGGGCCACCACTTAAATCAAGATTCCAGACAAGAATGAACATGGGCGTGCCGTCATTCGCCACGCCATCGTTGCGATATACCTGAGCTCCCGCCGCAAGATCGAGGTCCCCATCACCATCATAATCTCCCCAAACACCGCTACTGAGTGACGACGCAAGGGTAAAGACCGGCGGCGCACAATTGCTACCCGCACCATCGTTACGGTATATTCCAGTACTTGTTACAAGGTCAAGATCACCATCGCCATCGTAGTCGCCCCAAGCACCACCACTGATTGACGACAAGACAAGGGTGAAGAGCGGCGCGCCATTGCTATCTACGCCACCATTACAGTACAAGCCGGTACCTGCTGCAATATCGAGATCGGTATCACCATCATAGTCACCCCAGGCCACACTGGTGGTACTATACTTAGTTTCCGTGGACGACCAGACCAAGGTAAAGATTGGGTTACCATTATCATTGACGCCATCGTTGCGGTACAGCCGAACGAAAGAGCATGAAAAGCCACAACTTGTCCCTGCGACCAGGAGGTCGAGGTCACCATCGCCGTCGTAGTCACCCCAGGCCACACTGGTGGTGTTGTCGCTTTCCGTGGATGACCAGGCCGCGCTGGCCGTCAGTGTTCCCTCGTCGTTGCGATACAGCCGAAGGAAGGAGCATGAAGAGTCACAACTTGTCCCTGCGGCCAGGAGGTCGAGGTCACCATCGCCGTCGTAGTCACCCCAGGCCACACTTGTCGTGGAATCAATTTCAAAAGACGACCAAGCCAGAATGAGAGGATCACTAGTAGCCTGAGCTAGCTTGGGGGTCGAGGTTGTAACAAGAAACATCAGGCAGGCACTGGCAGCCAGGAGCAAAAGGAAACGGAAGACTTTCCGCAGCGCGCGGGGGTGAGCGAGTGGCGCGAACCGGATGAGATTGTTCATGGCTTCCTCCCTTTCAAGCGGCAGCCATGGCCCTTGATGGCTGGGGAAGTCGATCAAAGGTCGTGGGGGACGAATAGCGCGTTATACGATTGTCTAAGCAAGGCAATGGTTGGAAGGCACGAGTGCGATAGGCACAGTATAAGGCCAGTATTCCCTGGGTGCAACTAATCTGACCTGAAGGGGTGCATATTGCGCTGGGGGCAAGTTTGATTGCGCCCGGTGGCTGGAGGCCGGGAGGAGGACCAAACTCCCCCCAACTGGCATACACCCAATTGGGAGGTGAGACAAGCCAGGGGGAGAAGTCACTCGAGGTTCAGCATCTCCTCCGTTCGCGCTAACTCGCCCCGTGCTCCTAACCGCTGGAAGGCGTCCCTGGCTTCACTCAGCAAGGCCGTTCCGCGCTCCGCCTGAGTGGCGTCCCCGCTCAACCGCAGGCAGGCGCCCCATTCCATCTTTGTGCGGGCAGCCTCGTAGGGGTCACGGTCAGCCAATAGGGCCAGGCTCTGCTCAAATGATGCCATTGCCAAGTCCGGCTGGCCATTGGCTATCTGCGCCTGGCCCAGCACGCGCAGGCTCACGCCTTCGTACACGCCCGCTTTCATCTCCCGGGCCAGGGCCAGCGCCTGCTCGGCATAAGCAGAGGCTTCCGGTGCCCGACCCTGCCTCAGCCGCACCAGCGCCCAGTTGTAATACAGTTCCGGCAGAGGTTCGCGCACTCCCGTCTCCCACGCCAGCCCCTCGGCCTCGGCCAGAAGAGGCTCAGCTAGGTCTGCGCGGCTCTGGCTCAACTGCATCCCGGCCAGGCTGGTTAGCGCATAGATCAACGTATCTTTCCAATTTTTGCCGCGCGCGATCGCCACGCACTTCGACAGGCCGGCTTCAGCCGCCGCATAATCGCCCAACTTGATGTTCGCGTTGCCGATGCCCAGCAGCGCCCGGACCTGCTGTCTCAGGCTGCCCAACCGCTCAGCCTGCTCCAGCGCCTGCCGATACTCGTCCAGCGCCTCGGCCCACCGGCCGGCGATGTCCAATTCAATCCCCAGGTTGATCCCGACCTCGCCCATGCTCCAATAGTCGTTCAACTGGTGGGCGATCTCCAGCACCTGCTGGTAATAACCCTGCCCACGGTCAATGTCGCCCTGGACGCAGTAGATATTGCCCAGGTTGCCGAGCGCTGTGATGCGCAGACGACTGGGTCCTTCGGGTAGCAACGCCAGGCCGCGCTGGAGTTCGCCCAGCGCCTCGGCATTTTTTCCCAGATAAGCCAGGATGCGCCCCAGGCGGATCCGCAGCGCCGCTTCCTCCATAGCGCTCGCGCCACCGAGTTCCTGCAAGCCGCGGTTCAGCCAGTCCAATGCTTCGTTGGGCGCATTGTATTGCAGCAACTCCGCCAGCCCACGGCAGGTGCGCGCTCTGAGTTCAAGGATGGCGGGCGAGCCGGGCTGTGAACTGAACTGGTTGAGGGCCTCCTCGTAGCCTGCCCGAGCAGCCTGGGTTTCGCCCAGCAGCGCGTACACCTGGCCCCGACCGAGGTTGACCATCGCCCAGGTCAGCGGCTCCAACCCTTTGGGCGCAAACCCTTCGGCCAACAGTTGGCGCAAGGCCTTGGCCTGGCCCTGGTTGATGATCGCCCAGACGTCGGCGGTGACGAGCCGGGCCGCCCGCTCCTCCTGCCCGGCGCGTTGCAAGTGGCGGGCGGCCTTCAACACATCCGGCTCTTCCTGTTCGTAGTATTCTCCGGCCCGCAGATGCATCGCCTGCCGCGCGCGCCGGTCCAGCAAGTCATAGTAGAACGCCTGAACGATGGCGTGCTGGCCATACTCCTTGCCGATTTCGGTGTCGGTCACCGTCAGCAAGTAGCGACCGGCCAGGTCGTTCAAGGCGCGCCGCACGCTGCGGCCATCCAGCACCGCCGAGATCGCATCGCGTTTCCCCCGATGGCCCATCAGCACGGCGACCGCGCCCATCACCTCCCGCTCGTCCTGGGTCAGGCTTTCGTCTACTTCCTTAATCAAGAAGCGTTCGACGTGCTCGCTCTCCGAAAGGCGCTGGACCAGACGCGCCGCCCCCCCCGCGCCGCCCCGTAAGGTGTCCAGCGCCAGCGTGAGCAACTGAGCGTTCCCTTCAGTAAGCGCGTAAAGCCTGGTGATCAACTCATCCGAGAGCGCCAATCCACGCTTCTGAAAGAGCTGGTGGATATCGGCCATGCCTAAGCCGGCGAGCGCTTCAAACTCGTCGGCGCGGGCAAACCCCGGCCGGCGCCGTGAGGCCAGGATGACCGAGACCTCGCCGGTTTCGATCGCTTCCAGCAACCTGGCGGCAACTTGGCCGAGCAGAGGGTCGTCTTCCACGAAGTGAGAGTCGTCGAAGCAGAGCAAATAGCCCCCTCCCTGGATCATCTGGAAAAGATAATCTAGGAGTACTTCGGTCGGCGGGGGCTGGCCTCCGGTTTCTTGAGCCTGTTGCAGCATGTTCCACAATTCCGGCTCGGCGCGCCAAAATAGAAAACCAGCCAGTTTCCAGATGAGGACGTTTACGCCCTCACCTTCGTGGAACGAGTGCCAGAAGGTCCTGGCCGGGTAGCCCGCGCGCTCGGCCAGGACGGCGGCGAGCGTCGTCTTGCCGATGCCGGGCATGCCGGTGAGGACGACCAGATGTGTCGTCGCTAACTTCTCGGTCAGATCGGCCAGTTCGGCTTCGCGCCCGACGAATTCCCCGATCCGTGGCGGCAGCGCGGGCTGTGGGGGCGGGGTGACTTCCTGAGCCTTTCTGGGAGGAAGGGGCAAGGGTTGCGCCAGGGGCGCCGCAACCTCCGGCACGGTTGTTTTGAACTCGCTCGGCTTCTCTGCCGCCAGTTCTGTTCCTGGACCAGGTCGTATCCCCGACTCAGCCAGCGCCTCTTGCAGGCCGGCCAGCATCTCGTCTACGCTCTGATAACGGTCTTCCAGGCTTTTATCGAGGCTTTTCAGCAAGACACGCTCCAACCCCTCGGGCAGGTCGGGTTTAATGATCCTGGGGAGGGGCAGAGGCTCGGTGAGGTGCTTGATGATGATGGCCAGAGGGGTGTCGGCGTTATACGGCAGGCGACCCGTAAGGAGCTCGTATAGCATCACGCCCAGTGAGTAAACGTCGGAGCGATTATCGCCCGGAAGGCCCTGACCCTGCTCGGGCGCCATGTAGGCCGGCGTGCCGATCGCCATCCCGGTCGTCGTCTGACCCGGCCCGGTGAGGATTTTGGCGATGCCGAAATCGGTGAGGATCATGCGCCCGCTGACGTCCGCCATCACGTTGGCGGGCTTGACGTCTCGGTGGATCATGCCGCGCTGGTGGGCATAGCTCAACGCCTGCCCCACTTCACGGATGATGCGGGCGGCCTCGACCGTGGACACCCATTCCCCGCCTTCGTGCAGGTTGTCCAGATGCGCCTTGAGCGAGATTCCCTCGACCAGCTCCATGACGATGTAGGGGGTATCCCCCTCGACGTCGAAGTCATACACCTGGACAATATTGGGATGGCGCAGCGCGGCCACGTTTTTGGCCTCGCGCTCGAAGCGGGCGAGCGCGTCTTTCTCATTCGCCAGGAGGGAAGGGCGCATCAGCTTGATGGCGACGTGGCGGTCGAGGTTCGGCTGAAAGGCCTTGTAGACATCGGCCATGCCGCCGCCGCCGAGGTACGCGACGACGCGATACTTGCCGAGCGTTCTACCGACCATGTCAGACATACGACCCGCTCCTCCTTCCAGGGAGCCCAATTGTAGGCCGACTCACAACCGATGCAAGCGGTGATGTGTTACACTGAGATGCACATGACAATGGCACGTCCCAAATTCACACTGCCTGTGCGGCATTTGTTCAATAGAATGTCGGAAAAGACAAACAGCCGAACCGATCACTCCGCTACTCAACTCCTTCCCTATCTGGCCCTCGTTTTCGGAATCATCGGGCTCGGGTTCAGCGCGATCTTCGTCAAATGGGCGAACGCCCCCGGCGGAGTCAGCGGTTTTTATCGCATGGCGATTGCAGCGGCGGCGATGGCAATTCCGTTTGCCCTGCAGGCCCGACGCCGCGCGCCGCTCTCGCGCCGGCACCTCTGGTTTGCGGCGCTGGCCGGGTTGTTCTTCGCGGGCGACCTGGCGGCGTGGAACACGGGCGTGCTGATCACGAATGCGGCCAACGCTACGCTGTTCGGGAACACCTCGCCGTTCTGGGTGAGCCTCGGCGCGCTCATCCTGTTCAAAGAAGAACTGCGCCCGCGGTTCTGGGCCGGCCTCGCCCTGGCGATGCTGGGCGCAGTCGTGATCCTGGGAGGAGATTTCCTCACGCACCCGACGCTGGGCATGGGCGACCTGCTCTCTCTCCTCGCGGGCGCGTTCTACGGCGGGTTCTTCCTCGCCACACAGCGGGCGCGGGAAGGGTTGAGCGCGCTCGTCTCGTGGTGGCTCTCGGCCATCACGAGCGCTGTAGCCCTGCTGGCCTACAGCCTCCTGCTCGGGCAGCCGCTCTGGGGCTACACGGCTGTCACTTACTGGAGCCTCATCGGACTGGCGCTCATTACCCAGGTGGGCGGCTACATCTCCATCAACTACGCCCTCGGCCACCTGCCTGCCTCCATCGTCTCGCCGACCCTGTTGGGCCAACCCGTCTTCACGGCGCTGCTCGCCGTCCCGCTGCTGGGCGAGGCGCTCAGCCTCGTGCAGATCACCGGCGGGCTGATGATCCTGTTTGGAATACGCATCGTTCATGTGAGTCGCGCGAACCAGTAACTCCCTCCTCCACAACGACCAGGGAGATCAGGATGGCTGCGTCGGTGGTATCATCTATATAGTGTGCGAACGTGAGACCTGATAGCCTGAGCGGCAAGTATCGGATTGCGGTCCGCGGCGTGGCGATGG
>Ga0209751_10005295_pt1 | contig 12182 bp, 11 predicted proteins | sample RifCSP13_1_FD_184019 | JGI IMG/M metagenome (GOLD analysis project Ga0209751, IMG submission 184019) | Soil microbial communities from Rifle, Colorado - Rifle CSP2_sed 13_1 (SPAdes) (version 2) | ecosystem: Environmental > Terrestrial > Deep subsurface > Rock core/Sediment | place: Rifle... | reverse complement strand
AACCCTTTCCCTATGATCTGAAGCCCTATGGGCAGGTTGCCGCTTGTAAAACCGCATGGAAGGGAGATTGCCGGAAGCCCTGCCAGGTTCACTGAAATCGTAAAGATGTCGGAGAGATACATCTGTAGCGGGTCTGCCGTCTTCTCCCCTAACTTAAAGGCAGGTGTTGGAGCAGTTGGAGTAACTATTACATCACACCTCTTGAACGCATCAACGAAGTCCTTCTGTATCAGTGTCCTGACCTTCTGGGCCTTAAGGTAATAGGCATCATAATAACCGGATGAGAGGGCGTATGTGCCAAGCATTATTCTCCGCTTCACTTCAGGGCCAAACCCCTCGGCCCTGCTCCGTTTATACATATCGAGTAGGTCTTTTGCGCCGGACGCCCTGTATCCGTATTTCGCCCCGTCAAAGCGGGCGAGATTTGAAGAGGCCTCGGCGGTAGCGATCAGGTAATATACGGCAACTGCGTATTCGGTATTGGGGAGGGATATATCTACAACTTCAGCCCCAAGAGCTTCAAGCTCTTTAACCGCCTTTCTAACGGCTGCGTCTACGTCCCTGTCCATCCCCTCAATGAAATATTCCTTTGGAAGGCCAATTTTAAGACCCTTTATGTTTCCGGAAAGGCTCTTTGAATAATCGGGAACTGGAGTATTAACCGACGTGGAGTCCATCCCATCATGACCTGCCATCACCTGGAGCAATATGGCTGTGTCATTAACATCCTTTGTCATTGGGCCACCCTGGTCGAGGGATGAGGCAAAGGCGATCATCCCGTATCGGGATACTCTCCCATATGTTGGTTTTAGTCCCACAATCCCGCAGCATGCCGCAGGCTGCCTTATGGAGCCTCCGGTGTCTGTCCCGATGGATGCGATACACTCGGATGCAGCAACTGATGCGGCTGAGCCGCCGCTGCTCCCACCGGGTATCCGCTGCAGGTCCCAGGGATTCCTTGTTATCCCGAAATAAGAGGTTTCAGTGGATGAGCCCATTGCGAACTCGTCCATGTTTGTCTTCCCTAAAATCACTGCCCCTTCTTTTTTTAACCTTGCTACAACAGTTGAGTCATAAGGAGGGATAAAGTTCTCCAGTATCTTTGATGAGCAGGTTGTCCTGACCCCCTCGGTGCAGAAGATATCCTTTACAGCAATCGGAATGCCTGTAAGGGGCCTTATATCGCCTGAAGCTATCCTTTTGTCGGCCTCTTGAGCCTGTCTGAGGGCTTCGTCTCTGGAGATGGTCACAAAGGAATGAACCTTGTCTTCAACGGAATCGATACGTGAGAATATCGCCTTTGTCGCCTCGACAGACGAGAGCTCTTTCTTTTTCAGCTTATCATGAAGCTGCTGTATGGTAAGTTCGTATATCTCCATTATTCCACCACCTTCGGCACCCTGAAGCATCCGTCCGCCTTGTCAGGGGCATTTGCAAGGGCCTTCTCCTGCCCCAAAGACTGTATTATAATGTCTTCCCTGAAGACGTTGTTGACCGGTATGGCATGGGAGGTGGGCTCTACCGCTTCCGTATTCAACTGCTTCAGCTTCTCGACATAACTGAGTATAGAGTCGAGCTGTCCCTTAAATGCCTCGGCCTCACCTTCGGCAAGATCGAGTCTTGCCAGGTTTGCCACATGTTCGACTTCTTTTTTTGTAAGGGCCAAGAGATACCTCCTTAAAGATGAACGACTACTCAATATTATCTATTGATTCAAAAAGACAAGTTTATAACATATCCGGGATTAATAATTCAAGGATGTTTTGATTAATTCTGTTCTGATTTATTAGGTTTCTGAAAATACCTGGGCGGAATAAGTGAGTATTGTGGCGTCTTTCTTCCATCCATCGGGGGGGAGTCCTGCCTTCATACATGTGTGCTCAAGAAAAGTATTCCTGTCCCAGCAATATTCTGCCGCCACCTGGGGTAGGAGAGTCCCGCAGTGCATCCCTTTGATGATATATAACCCATGCCTTCCGACCTCTATTTCATCCACATCCTTTACCTCCTTGAGAGGTGACAGAACAGATATCTCTATGTGGATCTCATTCGGCTCCTCTTCTTCAAGAGGTAGAAAGCGGGGATCATGAAAGGCAGCCTGAAGAGACATTTCTCTTACAGTCTTATACAGGGGCTTGTCTGTCATGAATGACCCTATGCAACCCCTTAAAGAACCATCTTTATTATGGAGAGTAATAAAGGCCCCTCTACTTTCTTTCAATCTTGCGCTTTCAATTGACAGTTCAGGAGGTTGGGCACCCTTGAAATTGGCAGATATGGCCTCTCTCGCAATTCTCAACAGCTCCTTCTGTTCTTCTATTGTAAGTTCTTCTTCCATATCCGTTCCTCAAAATACAAGAATCTACCGCAGAGACGCGGAGGCGCAGAGAAACCCTTTAAAGCTTGAAACCACTGTAACACGGAGACTGCAAACAAAAATATAATTTCGTTTATGTTTTCCCCGTGTCACCAGTGGTTCATTGTGTTGGTCCTGTTTTCTCAGCGTCTCTGTGCCTCTGCGGTTAATATTATTTTCTTTTTCTTAAAAAGTAATCTTTCAGAATCTTAGCATGGTCAAAGACCAGAGGCTCCGGCAGGTAGGTTTCGTTGAATATCCCGACCTCGAGAGCATCGTCATCTGCTGCCGGTTCACTAGTCGCTTTAGCAATGTATACTGTTGTGATGGTGTGGTGCCGTTTGTCTCTTGAAGGGTCGGAATATGTATGTAACTGCTCAATTAGTTCAACCTCCAAAGAAACCTCTTCCTTAGCCTCGCGCAGAGCTGCCTCTTCAATAGATTCGCCATAATCTATAAACCCGCCAGGAATTGCCCATCCGTAGGGAGGGTTCTTCCTCTTTATGAGAACGATACCTTTCCCTTCGATCTCTATGATTATATCAACTGTAGGCACAGGGTTTTTATATTTCTCAACCGAGGTTCCACAGGCAGGGCATCTTAAAAAGGAGTTGGTCTTTTCTGTCATCTGAAAATACCCTTTCTGTCATCCCCGAATGTTTCTATCGGGGATATGGTTTAAAGAACCGGATTCCCGATAAAACAGTTCGGGAATGACAAACTTTTTTCTGGGGAAAGGATAGCATAAGATGGCATGTCAGTCAAAGTTGCCTTAAAAAGATTCAGCCAGATCCCATCTATGCCTAAATATTAGGCAACGTTCTTCAATCCAAAACCCTCATATTGCGTTCATGTTAATAATTACAGTAAGTTACATTTTTGGCACACCTCATGCTCTATATCCAACCAACGTATCTCGTATACGAAAAATCTCAATAAGGAGGAAGAACAAATGAGCAAGAGAATGATAAAGGGTTTTGTACTTACCCTGGGCGCTGTGGCCCTTTTAACAGGGACAGCTGGAGCGACACCGTCGACGACATACTGGACACCGGCGGTATCAGATGTCCAGCCGTATGGTGTGTGGCATCTGGGTATTGACAATTATTTTACCTTGGGCACAAAGGCGGGAGAGACCGGCGATTTGCCGACAGACGTGGGCATTACCGTAGGAGTGCTTCCGTATGAAAAGATTCTACTAGAGGTGGGTATTGATATTATGGAGCCTTCCACAGACCCGATTATGTTCAATGCAAAGCTCGGTACACCCGAGGGTTCCCTCTTTGAAGGCTCACCGGCGCTAAATATCGGCATATTTAATGTCGGAACCGACACAAAGGACGCTGCAACAGATGGCGACGGTAGAACAGACTATAACATCATTGATCTAATTGTTGGGAAGACACTCCCTGCGAATCTCGGCCGTCTACATATAGGTGTTTATTCAGGGAATGATAAACTTCTGGTGGATAAGAACGGTGAAAAGGATAGTACCGGTTTTATGATAGGCTATGACAAGGGATTTCTGTCGGCAAAGGATGATAAGGGGGAATATAACAAGTGGATTTTTGCCGCTGATTACGCCAGCGGAATGAATGCAATCGGCGCAGGCGGATTCGGCATTTATCATTATTTCACAAGGGATATTAGTCTGCTCACCGGGCCTGTCTGGTTTAATGAGCCTGTGGCAGCAATAGGCAATGCTGATATCAAGTGGGTCTGGACAACGCAGCTGGATATAAATTTCTAAAAATGGATTAAAAGGGAGGTTAATATATGAAAAAGATCGAGGCGATTATCAAGCCCTTTAAGCTTGACGAAGTAAAGGAGGCCCTGAACGGGCTCGGCATCCAGGGGATGACAGTAACGGAGGTAAAGGGGTTCGGGAGGCAGAAGGGGCATACTGAACTCTACAGGGGGGCGGAGTATGTGGTGGACTTCCTCCCTAAGGTAAAGATTGAGGTGGCAGTGGCTGAAGAGATGGTCTCGAAGGTGATTGATACTATTACAAATGCCGCAAGGACAGGGAAGATCGGAGATGGAAAAATATTTGTCCTGCCGATAGAAGAGACCATAAGGATAAGAACTGGAGAGAGAGGGAAAGAAGCACTGTAATTAACCACCCCTTTAATTCCCCTCCTTAGCTAAGGAGGGGAGCACGAAGTGCGGGGTGGTTGCTTAGATATAGATGGTAGGGTGGGCTGTGCCCACCAAAAAATCGAATTAAATCAGAAGGAGGACAAAGATGTCCAAGGTATTTACAGCAATGATGCTGATGGTAAGTCTATTTCTGCCCATGACGGCAGCGGCTGCGGAGGGTGCAGCTAAGATAGATACTGGTGATACCGCCTGGATGATGATTTCCACTGCCCTTGTGATGCTTATGACTCCCGGCCTGGCCCTGTTTTACGGAGGGATGGTCAGGAAAAAGAATGTACTGGGCACCTTTATGCAGAGCTTTGTTGCAATTGGGGTTGTGAGCCTACAGTGGATACTGATCGGATACTCCCTATCTTTCGGGCCTGACATAAGCGGCGTCATAGGGAGTCTTAAGTGGGTTTGTTTGAACGGAGTTGGGATGGAGCCTAACGCTGATTATGCCGCAACGATACCTCATATACTGTTTATGGCATATCAGATGATGTTTGCGGTTATAACCCCGGCCCTGATCTCAGGCGCAGTGGCGGAGAGGATGAAGTTCTCGGCATTTTTGATATTTATACTCCTCTGGACGACAATAGTTTATGACCCGATTGCCCACTGGATGTGGGGTACGGGCGGATGGCTGAGGAATATGGGGGCTCTGGATTTTGCAGGAGGGATTGTGGTTCATGTGACATCGGGATTATCAGCCCTTGTTGCCGCAATAGTTGTCTATAAGAGGAAGGGGTTCCCTCACGAGGCGATCATGCCCCATGACCTTCCCATGACGGTTCTGGGCGCAGGCCTCCTATGGTTCGGATGGTTTGGATTCAATGCAGGGAGCGCCTTGTCATCAGGTGGTTTGAGCGCAATGACATTTGTAGTGACCCATACCTCTGCTGTAGCTGCAACGGTGACCTGGGTTTTGATCGAATGGTATCACAGGGGCAAGCCGACCATGTTCGGCGCAGCTACAGGTTCTATCGCCGGCTTGGCAACAATCACTCCGGCATCCGGTTTTGTGGGCCCCATGTCGGCCATGACTATAGGGATGCTTGCAGCAATGGTATGTTATACGGCACTGAATATGAAACATCGTCTTGGTTATGACGACTCCCTGGATGCCTTCGGAGTCCATGGAGTTGGAGGGGTACTTGGCGCCCTTGCCCTTGGTTTCTTTGCCCAGAAAGCAATTAACCCTGGAGGGGCTGACGGGCTGCTGTTTGGAAATGCTGGTTTAGTAGTGTCTCAGTTGGTTGCAATAGTTGTTACTGCAGGTTATTCGGTTATCGTGACCCTGGTGTTGCTGAAGATCATTGATAAGACAATCGGTCTCAGGGTCGATGATGAGGCCGAGATGATGGGCCTTGATATATCCCAACATGGCGAGAATGCATATACAACGTAACCCACCCTCACCCTGCCCCTCACCCTGAGGGCGAGGGAACTTTCCTCCCCTTCAAGGGGAGGATTAAGGTGGGGATGGGGTTAGAGAATAAGGCACAACGCTGTGCAAGGATTTGGGCAAAGGCGCCCGTCATCGATCTAATGATGCGGGCGCCTTTTTTGTGCCGAAAATAAGATAAGCTAGGAGCAGGCTTTGCCTGTCCGAGTGCGGGGTTCGGGGGCATCGGAGGAGCAAAGCGACGGACGGGCCCCTGAATGAAAATAATAACGGAGGTGGCTTATGTTGGCTGTTGCGATGACTTCTGATTTTAAAGAAATGCGCACCTTAAAAGACGAAAACGAGAGGCTCAGGAAGGCCCTGGAGGAGAGAAAACTGGTAGACAAGGCGAAGGGAATACTGATGAAAAATGAAGGTATTCCTGAAGATGAGGCATACAGGCGGATACAGAAACATAGTATGGACAAGAGAAAAAAGATGGTCGAGATAGCAGAGGCCATCATACTAGCTGAGGAGGTGACAAGATGAAAAACATAAAGGAGGGAGAAATGATGTTAAGAAGATTACTGATCGGGATATTGTTTATGTTTAGCCTGACAATGCCGATGTTGGCAGTGGCTGAGGAGCAGGCGGCCCAGCCGGAGGCTGCCACTGAAGCCGCAGCAGCGCCGGTGCCTGCGGTGCCACAAGAAATTATCGATAAGATTGCGGCGGCTCAGATAGCAGGCGATACTGCGTGGGTCCTTGCATCCAGCGCATTGGTGATGCTCATGACACCGGGCCTTGCCCTGTTTTACGGCGGCATGGTCAGGAAGAAGAATGTCCTTGGGACCATCATGCAGAGCTTTGTGGCCCTTGGGATCATCACTCTTCAGTGGGTATTGATTGGGTATTCCCTTGCATTCGGTCCCGACAAGGGTGGGATGATAGGGGGTCTGGAATGGCTTGGGCTTGCAAATGTGGGATTGGAGCCTAATGCAGACTATGCGGGGACCATCCCGCATCAGGCGTTCATGATATTCCAGATGATGTTTGCCATAATTACCCCAGCCCTTATATCCGGGGCATTTGCAGAGAGGATGAAGTTTTCTGCTTACTTAGTATTCATCACACTCTGGGCATTCCTGGTCTATGACCCTGTCTGTCACTGGGTCTGGGCCATCAACGGATGGATCAGGAATACCGGCGCACTGGACTTTGCAGGCGGAACTGTTGTTCACATCACTTCCGGTGTCACGGCACTTGCAGCAGCCCTTGTAATGGGTAAAAGAAAGGGATACGGCACAGAGCACATGGCGCCCCATAACCTGACTATGACCCTGGTCGGCGCAGCCCTCCTCTGGTTCGGATGGTTTGGTTTCAACGGCGGGAGCGCAGTGGCCTCAGGCGCACTGGCAACAAACGCCTTTGTTGTGACCCACATAGCTGCCGCCGCTGCGGCACTTTCCTGGATGGCTGCGGAGTGGATTCAGCGAGGAAAGCCAACGGCCCTTGGCGTGGCGTCAGGTCTGGTTGCCGGTCTTGTGGCGATAACACCCGCCTCCGGTTTTGTGGGGCCAATGGCTGCGATAGTGATAGGACTAGCAGCAGGCGTCATCTGCTACATGGCTGTAAGCCTTGTAAAGCCGATGTTAGGATATGATGATTCCCTCGATGCCTTCGGCGTCCACGGCGTTGGCGGCGCCTTCGGGGCCATAGCAACAGGTCTTTTTGCATCCAAGGCGATAAACTCCGCAGGGAACGACGGCTTCTTCTTCGGAAACCCCTCCCTCCTCGGGACCCAGATAGTGGCAGTAGTTGTGGTTGCAGTCTATGCCTTCGTAGTCAGTTTGATACTTCTCAAGGTGATTGATTGGACTATGGGGCTGAGGGTCTCGACAGAGGATGAGATGGAAGGGCTTGATCTTTCGCAGCACGGCGAGAGCGGATATACGTCGTAATTGACACCCACCCTCACCCCAACCCTCTCCCTGAGGGCGAGGGAGTTTTCCTCCCCTTCAAGGGGAGGATTAAGGTGGGGATGGGGTTAGTAAATAGGCAGATAATTAAACACTAAGTTGTGTCAGTAAAGGGTAAAGGCGCCCGGCATCGAAAGATGCAGGCGCCTTTTTTATTGCCATTTCTCATTTCCTCGCCCCTCATGGGGATTTATGCCCGGATGGGTAGAGGATTGAGGTGAGGGGTGGTCTATCAGAGGAGTAGAAAAATGACTGTTATTAACGACAACATTTCAAGAAGAAGGTTCCTGAGCAGCGCATTTATGGCCATCGGAGTCGGGCTTGGGGTAGGGACCCTTTTTACCAGATTCGGCCAGTTTTTAATCCCTGCTCCAAAACCGAAGAGGTTTGAGGAGATACTGATAGCGAGAGAGACGGATATCCCTGCTAAGGCGCCGCTTCCTATAGAGATAGGCGGAAACAAGGCACTACTGCTTAGGACTGATGATGGTCTGGTTGCCTTTTCAAGAAAATGCACAGACCTGGGATGCCTTGTCTCCTGGGACAGCAGCAGGGAGGAGTTCGTATGTCCATGCCACCAGGGCGTATATGACAAGAACGGGAAGAACATCTCCGGTCCTCCTCCGAGGCCGCTTGACAGGTATGAGGTAGTGAAAAAGGGAGAGATGGTGTACGTGAAGGTAAAGGTATAATCTTGGGAACTGTCCCAGATTTACTAACCACCCCTTTAATTCCCCTCCTTAGTTAAGGAGGGGAGCACGAAGTGCGGGGTGGTTGGAATCGGGATAGTCCCCATAAATGAAGGAGGCTTATATGGCAGTAAAGCTTAAAGAATGGGCATCGGAACGGGTTCCTCTCAGGCTGTCCCTGATAGATTATATCCAGGAGCCTGTCCCTGATCACCTGAACAACTTCTGGTACGCAATGGGAGCAACTCCGCTGATCCTCTTCATAATGCTTGCAACCACAGGGATACTTATGACCTTTTACTATGTCCCTACCCCGGAAGGCGCATATGAGAGTGTGAGAAATATTACTTACGGCGTATATCTTGGCTGGTTCATAAGAGGGGTGCACAAGATATCTGTGAATCTGATGATATTCACCCTCCTGCTGCACATGATAAGGGTGTTCATAACTCGTGGTTACAGGAAGCCGGGGGAGTTCAAATGGCTGATAGGCGCCCTGGTGCTCTTTACAACTCTTGGGCTGGCGTTCACCGGTTACTCTCTTGCTTATGACCAGATTTCCTACTGGGGATCGGTAGTTGTCACAAATATGGTGGGTCAAATGCCTGTTATAGGAAAGCCCCTCGTTTTACTTCTCAGAGGTGGCGAGGAGGTGACTGGTCTAACCCTTTTGCGGCTATATGATCTTCATACCAAGTTGCTGCCTCTGGTGATTGTGGGTCTTATAACAGCCCATATTTTGATAATAAGGGTTGTTGGCTTTGCCAAGATTGAAGGAGGAGGAGGGGAACACCCTTTTTATCCTGACCATGCACTGAAGACAACCGCCATAGCGATAGGACTGCTGATAATTATTGTGAATCTTGTGGCCATATTCCCGCCCGCCGTAGGGCAACCGGCAAATCCTCAGGAGGTAGCGTCAAATGTGGCGCCCCCCTGGTACTTCTCCGCCATATATAAATGGATAACCATCGTACCGAGAGAGGCGGGGCTTTTTGGCGTCATGCTGTTTTTTGCCGTTCTCACAGTCTATCCTTTTCTCGATACCTTCTTTTCAGACAGAGGGATAAAAATGGGGAGGGTGAATATAGTGGCAGGAAGTGTTGCTGTAAGCGCATTTGCGACGCTGACGCTGTGGCAGGTTTTGGGATAGCCAGATTAACCCATTTTCAACGCAGAGACGCTGAGACGCTGAGGAACCCTAAAAAGTTGTTTTGCTTTTCTCTGCGTCTCCGCGTCTCAGCGTTGATATAAGGTTTTAAATAAAAAGGAGGTTCCATATGGAACAGGAACGGAAGGACTTTAATCTTATGAAATACTTTATCGGCGGACTCTCGCTGATCCTCTTTGCAGCCTTGACAGTTGTAGGATACGTCAAGGTGAGCGAGAGCAGGCAGGAGATAAGGCCTGTGATATCAGAGAAGAACAAGAAGTGCATAGAGTGCCATCTCAAGAAGGGGATAGGAGAAGGCGGAATAAACGACTGGAAGCACAGCCGCCATGCGGAAAAAGGTATCGGCTGCTTTGAGTGCCACCAGGCCAAGGAAGGGGAAATAGATGCATATAAGCATGAAGGCTTTCGTATAGCTACCATAGTATCGCCAAAGGACTGCGGAAAATGCCATGAGCAGGAGACAAAGGAGTTCACAGAGTCACATCATGCAGATGCCACATCTTTCATCGGCTCTCTCGATAACGTCCTTGGAAATGTCGTAGAGGGTCCCGCTGCCGCAGTCTCTGGATGCAGACAGTGTCACGGTAGCGAGGTTAAGGTCCTCCCAGGAGGGAAACTCGACCCGACTACTTGGCCCAACACCGGGATGGGGCGTATCAACCCTGACGGCTCAAAAGGTTCATGCACGGCCTGCCACTTCAGGCACTCTTTCTCTAAGGCACAGGCAAGGCAGCCGGAGAACTGCGGAAGGTGCCACATGGGGCCTGACCATCCCCAGATAGAGATATACAACGAAAGCAAGCATGGGATCCTCTTTTATGCTAACAGGGACAAGATGAACCTCAACAATCCAAAGGAGAAGTGGATAGCAGGAAAGGACTATTTTTACCCGACATGCGCAACCTGCCACATGAGCGCAACAGCCACGCAGCCAGGAACCCATGATGTCGGAACGCGCATCTCTTGGACCCTCAGACCTGCCGTATCAAAGAAGCTCGAAAACTGGGAGGACAGGAGGAAGGCGATGAAGGACGTATGTCAGTCCTGCCACGGAGTGGAATGGGTGGATAATTTCTACAAGCAGTACGACAATGCGGTCAACCTCTACAACGAGAAGTTCGGAAAGCCTGCAAAGGCGGCGATGGAAAAACTTAAGGAAAAGGGTAAACTGACCCCAACCCAGTTCGATGAAAAGATAGAGTGGACATACTACGAGCTGTGGCATCATGAAGGTAGAAGGGCAAGGATGGGGGCATCCATGATGGGGCCAGATTATACCCAGTGGCACGGATTCTATGAGGTTGCAAAACACTTCTATACAAAGTTCATCCCTGAACTTAAGGAGCTTGACTCGGGTCTGGCTAACGAAATATTGGCAATGCCTGAGCATCAGTGGAAGAAAGGACTCTCAAAGGAAGAGGTTGCAAAGACGATAGAGTTCTATCAGAAGAGGTATCAGCAGTAGAAACTTGAAATGCTTAGGGGGCCAATTGGCCCCCTAAGCATCTTCTATCACATCGGAATACCGAAGATGCACCAAAAGGCCTCAACCCATCAAGACTTGTGCCTAAATTATAGGCACAATCTCCTGTCTCTCGTCTCCTGTCAAGGTAAATACTAAATGATTCCAATATGATTCGAGTTTGGCATATCCTTTGCTCAGTAACTATTGACACAAAGGAGAAAGCTAATGGGCAAAAAGAGACTTGTAATGATAGGGAACGGGATGGCAGGGATGAAGGCCATTGAGGAGATCTGCAACATTGCCCCTGAGATGTTTGATATTACCATATTCGGTGCCGAGAGGCATCCAAACTACAACCGCATCCTCCTCTCTAAGGTGCTGTCCGGAGAGATGCCGGTTGAAGATATTATCCTGCATGATGAAAAATGGTATCAGGAAAGGGGTATTACCCTTCATCTCGGCAGAAAGATAACTGAAATCAAGCGTGGGCGAAGGAGTGTAACAGCTGATGACCGAGCAGAGGCTCAGTATGATGTACTGATAATGGCGACTGGCGCCAACCCTGTCATGATCCCAATTCCTGGTGTGGACAAGGAAGGGGTCGTTACGTTCCGTTCCATTGACGACTGTCAGCGAATGCTGGAGACATCAAAGAGATTCAAGCGGTCTGCGGTAATAGGGGGAGGGCTCCTTGGGCTGGAGGCCGCCAGGGGACTTTTAGACCTCGGAATGGATGTAACGGTCGTCCACAACCAGGATACCCTGATGAACCTCCAGCTTGACGGCACAGCAGGCGACATGCTTCGGCAGAGATTGGAGGGGCAGGGAATGAAGTTCCGACTTTCATCTCTGACAACGGAGGTCCTTGGCAACGGGCGGGTGACCGGGGTGCGGTTCGCAGATGGTGGGGAGCTGAACTGTGATGTCCTGGTAATGGCTACTGGGATCAGGCCGAACAAGGAGCTGGCGGAGGCGGCCCACCTGTACTGCAAC
>Ga0209751_10005294_pt1 | contig 12182 bp, 10 predicted proteins | sample RifCSP13_1_FD_184019 | JGI IMG/M metagenome (GOLD analysis project Ga0209751, IMG submission 184019) | Soil microbial communities from Rifle, Colorado - Rifle CSP2_sed 13_1 (SPAdes) (version 2) | ecosystem: Environmental > Terrestrial > Deep subsurface > Rock core/Sediment | place: Rifle... | reverse complement strand
GAGAATGGCCCCGGGACGTCAAGTCGGCGTCAAGCGGCGCCGGCGATTCCTTGCAGCACGCGTTCCATCCGGGCCCGAACGTCCTGTGCCACCGGCAGGAGATCCCCCCTGCCGGCCAGGCTCAACTGGGCCACGGGATCGAGCGCGGCGACCACGCTGGAGCCCGGCGTATCTGCGGCGTACACGATGACGTTGCAGGGCAGCAGCAGCCCGATGTCTCGCTCCGCGGAAAGCGCCCGGTGGGCCAGCGGCGGATTGCAGGCACCGAGAATCACATAGGGCCGGAACTCGACGTCCAATTTCTTTTTCAGCGTCGCCTTGACGTCAATCTCCGTGAGCACGCCGAACCCCTCCTTGCCCAGCTCTTCACGGGCGCGCTCGACGGCGCGCTCGTAGGGCAACGGGACGTCGACTTTGAGGCCATAACCGATCTTGGGGCTGGTCATCTGAGGTTTCTCCTCTGCAGATGGCCGGAACCTAGGCGTGCGCCGCTGAAATCCCGGTGAATCGCACCGCCTTTGTCCTTCACATACGGCTGACGATGCATTGACCGGCGGGAACCGTGCCGCTACCATCTTAGCACTCTCCGCGGGGCCTTCGGTTCCGCGGTCTCAAACCGGTACACTAACTCGGATTACGGAGTTGCCTCACCGGTACTTCCTGGTGGCGCTCGGTGTGGGCGCCCTGCTGGCGACAACGGCCTGCTCCGGTCCGTTCCCCCAATCGACGCTGCACCCAGCCGGTGATCTCGGCTTCGAGATCGATCGGCTCTTCCGGCTCCTCCTGTGGCTCGCGGCCGGCGTGTTCGTCATTGTCGAGAGCCTCCTGATCTACGTCGCCATCCGGTATCGGGCCCGTCCGGGACAGCCGCCGCCGCCTCGGGTCCACGGCCACACGCTGCTGGAGATCTCGTGGACCCTGGCGCCGGTCGTGATTCTCATCGTGGTCGCCGTGCCTACGGTCCAGACGATTCTGCGGACCCAGCGCCCGCCCGGGGCGGGGGCCCTGGAGGTGTCGGTCATCGGCCATCAGTGGTGGTGGGAATACCGCTACCCCGAGTCCGGTGTGGTGACCGCGAACGAACTGCACCTTCCCGTGAGCCGGCCCGTCGTGCTCAGCATGACCTCGGCTGACGTAATTCACAGTTTCTGGGCGCCGCGGCTGGGCGGGAAGCGGGACGTGATCGGCGGCCGGACCAACCGGATTCAGTTCACGCCGGATTCGATAGGCGTTTTCCTGGGGCAGTGCGCCGAGTTCTGCGGCGAATCGCACGCCAACATGGGGCTCAGGGTGGTGGTCCAAGACTCCGCCACGTTCGCGGCCTGGATCGCAGACCAGCAACGCGCGCCGGCGCCGCCGGACTCGCTCGGCGCCGCCGCCAGAGAGGGCCTCGAGGCGTATCGCCGGATTCGTGATCCGGCCAGCAACACGTGCATCATCTGCCACGCCATTCAGGGGGTTTCGGGCGGCTTAATGGGCCCCAACCTCACGCACCTCGGCAGCCGGTCGAGAATCGCGGGCGACATGATTCCCAACACCGCGGAGGGTCTGGCGCGTTGGCTGCGTGACCCGGTGGCGGTGAAGCCCGGCAGCAAGATGCCCAACATTGGACTCACTGAACCGGAGATCGCCGCCCTGGTGGCATATCTCCAGAGCTTGAGATAGGCATGGCGACGGCGACTCAACTCTCCGCCCCGCACGACTCCGGCCGATCCGGGCTCTGGAGCTGGATCACCACCACGGATCATAAGCGCATTGGGATCCTCTACGGGGTCTCCGCCTTCGTGTTCTTCCTGATCGGGGGCCTCGAGGCGCTGTTCATTCGGCTCCAGTTGGCCCGGCCGGACAACACGCTCGTCAGCGCGGAAACGTTCAACCAGCTGTTCACGATGCACGGGACGACCATGGTCTTTCTCGCGATCATGCCGCTCTCGGCCGCGTTCTTCAACTACATCGTGCCCCTCCAGATCGGCGCGCGGGACGTCGCGTTCCCGCGGCTCAACGCGTTCAGCTACTGGGTGTTTCTCTTGGGCGGCCTGTTCCTCAATGCCAGCTTCCTGGTGGGCGCCGCACCCAACGGCGGGTGGTTCGGGTACGTGAACCTCACGTCGAGGCAATACTCGCCCGGACTCAATATCGACTTCTGGGTGCTGGGTCTCCTGGTCCTGGGCATCGCGTCGCTCGCCGCCGGGTTCAACTTCATCGTCACCATCATCAACCTGCGCGCGCCCGGCATGCGCATGATGCGGCTCCCGGTGTTCACCTGGATGACCCTGATCACCCAGATCATCGTGGTGACGGCCTTCCCGGTGATCACCGTGGGGCTCGTGTTCCTGATGTTCGACCGCTTCTTCGGGACCACCTTCTACTCGCTGGCCGCCGGCGGGGATCTGTTGTTGTGGCAGCACCTCTTCTGGCTGTTCGGCCACCCGGAGGTCTACATCCTCATCCTGCCGGCGATGGGCATCGTGTCCGAGGTGTTGCCTACCTTCTCGCGCAAACCCTTGTTCGGCTACGCGGTCGTGGTGTACTCCGGTGCCCTGATCGGGTTCATGGGGTGGGGCGTGTGGGCCCACCACATGTTCGCGGTCGGCCTGGGGCCGATCGCCGACTCGGTGTTCGGCGCCACCACGATGTTGATCGCCATCCCGACCGGGGTGAAGATCTTCAACTGGCTCGCCACCATGTGGGGTGGGCAGGTTCGCTTCACCACCGCGATGCTCTTCGCCATGGGCTTCATCGCGATGTTCGTGATCGGCGGGCTGTCCGGCGTGATGCACTCCAACCCGCCGGCCGACCTGCAGCAGACGGACACGTACTTCGTGGTCGCCCACCTCCACTACGTGCTGTTCGGCGGCGCCATTCAGGGATTGTTTGCGGGGATCTACTACTGGTTCCCCAAGATGACGGGGCGCCTGCTGAATGAGAAGCTCGGGAAGGTGCACTTCTGGGTGACGTTCCTCGGGATGAACCTGGCCTTCTTCCCGATGCACTTCATCGGGCTGCTCGGCATGCCGCGCCGGATCTATACGTACCGGCCCGAGCTGGGCGTGGAGACCATGAATCTGGTCTCGACCATCGGCGCCCACATCATCGCCGTCGCCTTGCTGGTCTTCATCTACAACGTGTGGCGCAGCTGGCGGCGGGGCGAGGTGGCGGGAAACGATCCCTGGGAGGGCGCCACGCTGGAGTGGACCATCCCGTCCCCGCCCCCGGACTACAACTTCACCGTGATCCCGGAGGTGGTGAGCCGCCTCCCCCGGTGGTCGGTGACGCAAATGAAGGCGATCCCGGACGTGCCCCCCGAACCGATCCACGTCCCCGGCGGGTCGTACTGGCCGGTCGTGGCGGCGCTGGGGATCATCGGCATGGCGACCGGCGCCGTGGCATACGCGCTGTGGATCGTCCTCCTGAGCGGCGCGGTCCTGATCTTCAGCATCTACCGCTGGGCCTTCGAGCCCTTCGAGGGATGAGATGACGCCCGCCGCCGCGCACTACACCAGCACCGGGCTGGATAATAAGAAGCTCGCCTTCTGGGCCTTCATCGGCTCGGAGTGCCTGCTGTTCGGCTCGCTCATCTCGACCTACCTGGTCTACAAGGGGCGCAGTGTGTCGGGCCCCACGCCACACGAGATCTTGAACATCCCGGTGACGTCGGTCAGCACCTTCGATCTGCTCATGTCGAGCCTGGCCATGGTGCTGGCCCTCGCCGCCGTGTCCCGCGGCGACAAGGTCTGGGCCCGCTTCTGGCTCGGGACCACCGCGTTCCTGGGGCTCGTCTTCCTGGGGTTTCAGTACTACGAGTTCACGTCCTTCGTGCGCGAGGGACTGACGATCAAGACCAATCTCTTTGGCTCGACGTTTTTCACCCTGACCGGCACCCACGGCGCCCACGTGGCCGTGGGCGTGCTCTTGCTGCTCACGTTGCTGGTGCGGTCGTTTCAGGGGAAGCTAGGTCCGGAGAAGGCGATCAACGTCGAGGTCACCGGGCTGTACTGGCACTTCGTGGACGTGGTGTGGATCGTGATTTTCACCGTCGTGTACCTGATCCAGTAGCGGGCATATCATGAGCGACCACGCAGGAAACGCTTCCGGCAGCCATCCCGGCACCGGCACCTACCTTGCGATCGCGGCCGTGCTCCTGATCATCACGATCGTGGAGGTCGGCGTGTTCTACGTGCCGGCGTTCAAGCCGATCCTGGCCCCGGTGCTGCTGACGCTCTCGGGCGTGAAGTTCAGCCTGGTCGTGATGTTCTACATGCACCTCAAGTTCGACCACGCGCTGTTCCGCATGATCTTCACGCTGCCGCTGCTGCTGGCGTTGGGGGTGGCCATCGCGCTGATGTTCCTGTTTGGGGCGTTTGGGCTGAGGCACTGACGCAGCGCGGCTCGTTCCACAGACGACTCCCAGCTGTCAGGTGGAAGTATCTCCAATATCGAGGGAGGTTCCCCCGCCAGCTCCAGCGGGAGCCTGTGTGAAAACGCCACCTTGGCAGAAGTGGCAGCGTGAAGAATCAACAACTTAGGGGTGCTCAGAACGATGTTTTCGTACAGGCTCGCGGCGGGTTAGGCGGCTCCAAGGTACAGCCCAATCGTCACGCGTGAGGCCGAAGAGCTCTTCGGCAGTGGGAGGTTCGGGTGGAGAATTAGTCTACCGTAACGCGGCGCCCCCAGCCACGAAGTGAGCTATGGCTCACTTCAGGTGGATTGATTGAAAGTCCCGGCCTCAGCGCGGCGAACGCGCGTGGCAAGCACAACCAACGCATTCGGATGTATGGGCTCATTCGCAGCGAACGCCGCTGGGATATTCGCTTGGCATGTCGAAGGGCTGCGGTGGAGCCGGCGTGAGTGTCGGAACCGGAATACTCGTCGGTGCTGATGAGGTGACCCCCAGGGGTCCGGCGAGTGGTGGTTGCCAGACAACGTTTTGCCAGATGGTGTCGCGGGGCGGAGTTGCGGATCCTGGTCCGGCATAGATGCTAGGTCCTGCAGGATCTCCCCACCAATTCAACGGCGCTACAATGGGCGCGCCTCCTGGCGTCAATTCTTCGAGCAGGCCATGCTGCGCGTGAGCGGCGATGTGATTCAGTAGGAACGCGCCGCCTCGGTGCTGAACCAGCCAGATGCCGGCTCGGGTCGCGCCCGCTCGCGGTGGGCTGCCGTCAATGCGGTTCTGGAGGACGAGCGCAAAAGACGTTCGCTCGGCGTACAGGTCGGTGTCGACTTGCCGAGAAATGTCATTGCCGACGACGAGCGCATTCGAGTTCTCCAACAACGCGACACCCCATCCGTTTTCCGCAACTCGGTTATCGACAAGCGTCGGTTGAGTCTTCCCTACTCCTTCGATCCAGATGCCGGCAGCGCGCGTACCCCGATGGCCTTCGACGTGGCAGGAGCGAATCACCGGCTGGAAGTTGTGGAACCGCGGGGTTGTGGAGTCGTATATGTAGATGCCTACTGCGGGCTGCGTTGAGCGATTGTTGCGAACCAGGCATCGTTCGATCAGCGTGGGATGGCGCGGAATCATCGCGGACTGCTTGATCACCGGATACCAGCGCCGGACAGATTGGACCAATTGCCCTCGATGAGCGCGCCGGCGAGTTTGATCTCGGTGTCTCTGTTGCAGAGGGAAAACCACGACAAGCCGTGCGACACGGTGTAGGAGAAAATGCCTCCCCCATACCCTTCGGTGGTATTGTTGCGCAGTATGAGGCCGGGACCGATGCTCAACTCGGATTCCCTCACCGAGATACCGCCGCCGCCCAGATAACGGCCCGTGGCTGGCGGAAGCGACGTATGGTTGTTTTCGATGATGTTGGATCCCGATATGAGCGCCCGGGAGCCGCACGTGATATGCAATCCGCCGCCGTTCTCTACGGCGGTGTTCTCTCTAATGAGATTGCCGCTTTGCAGACGGAGAGAGGAAGCCAGTGTCGCGTAGATGCCGCCTCCGTCGTCCCGGAGCGCGTGGTTCTTCTCAAACGTGTTGCCCTCGGCTGTGACAGCTCCGGCCATCTCGACCGTCATGCCTCCGCCGTCGTGCTGAGCCTTGTTGTGATGAATCGAGTTGCGAATGAGCCGAACCATCTGCCACCGCTCGATCTCCGACCATGTCCAGAAGTAGAGGCTGTATACGCCAGCGAGGAGGCTTTCCCTCGCTCTGACATTGATCCCTCCGCCTGACGCTTCGTACCCCGACATCACGACTGCCTGGTTGTCGAAGATCTCATTTTCCTGGATGACGGCGTTCCCATACTGCACGAGGACGCCAGCCCCGCGATTCGCTGTGTTCTTCGGACCAATCCGGTTGTTCGCCAGGAGGAACGTGCGGCTGCCGTCCGAAATGCCGGCGCCGAGGCCGTACTTGACCACGCCGCCGCCGAAAAGCGCGCTGTTGTGATGAATATGATTGTGTGTCACTTGAGCCGTACTGGTGATGGCGGAGAACGTTCCTCGCCGTTCGAAAGAGATGCCAACGCCGCCGGCGAATCGACCGGCCCTATTCGCGTGAATGCAGTTGTTCCTGATGATGATGTTCTGCGTGCCTTTGGTGAGAATGCCTCCGCCACTGCCCGTCGTCTTTCCGTTGCGGATCTCGAATCCCTCGATCAGCACTGTGTCGGTGTTCATCATGGCGCCAAAGACATCGATGCACCGGTCGACCCCGCCCCCGTCAATTGTCGGCCATTCAGCGGACATTCCGACGAGTGAAACGCCGCGTCGGATCTTGAGATTCTCCTGATAGGTGAGCCGCACGGGCGGATTGGCGGAATGCAGACCGTGAACGAGCACAGTGTCGCCAACGGCTGCGGCGTCGAGGGCGGTCTGGATAAGCTTCGCACCTGTGAGCTTCGACGCGTACGGCCGCGTATTCATGCCGTACTTGTAGACGTGCAGGGTCTTCATGGTTGCTCCTTAATGACGTTCAACGGCGTGGTCCGACTGAACTGCGCAGCGGGTAATGGTCGCCCATTCGCGGTGCGCTGTCTAGAAATCGGAAATGCGACGCTGCAACTACAACGTTCGCAGCGTCTTAACTGGGGTATTGACGGAAACCAGAACGGGCTGCTAATCGTCCAACAGCACGCGCGCCGCAGGCGGGCAGGACTCCGGCACCATTCCCGAGATCCAGACGGTTACGCGTTTCCCCACAACCAACTGGGCTGTGTCCACGCGCATTCCCGCGCGGAAGACCCACGTCTGACCATCGAGGGCAAACTTCGTTCGGGCTGCGTGGGGCTCGGCAGCTGGCCAGATGTCGACACCATCGACGAACATGGGCGCGAATCGATTCGCACGCCCGTGCCATCCTTAACGCCGAAAACGAAGGACGCGCGCGACGTAATGGGTCCCCGAAGAAAAGGTCTCGCCGCCTCTGTCGTGGGCTGGCACCCTGCACATATCGCGATGAATACGGCGCCCATGCACACTCGCGCAAGCTCGAAGTCCCTAATGTCGAAAGCGGCCTAGCGCGCCGGAGTCGAGCTGCGGCGTTCAGCTTTCATTATTCAACCCACCGCTTCCGCAGCAACCGCAGCGCCGTCAGCTACAACTCGAGCCTTTGCGAAAACACCGTTCTGAGCACCCCTAAGTTGTTGATCTACAACGCTGCCACTGCTGCCAGAGTGGCGTTTTTCACACAGGCTCACTCCTCGTTAGACGGCGGCGAGTACGGCCCTGCTAATTCCTAATGAGCCGGTGCTCACGGAAGAACGCCCACATCTGACCGGTGGCGTCGATACTGCGGGTCGTCGTCCCGACGAACCATTCCGGCGCCGGCCCGCCCCCAGGCCAGGTGTGGCCTCCTCCCTGAACCGTGTACAGCACCACGGCCGCGTTGTCAGCACAGTTCGTGTATGATCGACGGGTGACATCCGCCGCCACCGCGGAATCGATGGGGTTCGGCGCGCAGCGGTTGCGTCGTGCCCAAGTCGCCACCCAAGTCGGGATGTCCGGAAACACGCTGGGGGCGACCCAAGATTTGCCGCCGTGGTACGGAACCGCGCGATCGGCGGTCCCGTGAAACGCAATCATGGGCACCGCTCGCTCATCGGTACACCAGCTCCACGGCAGGAAGAGCGCGGCCGCCACCATCCCGACCGCCGCGATCCGATCGGACAGCGTGCACGAGAGGACGAATGCCATGCCGCCGCCATTGGAAAGCCCGTCTGCATAGATGCTCGTCGAGTCGATGTTGTAGGCCGCCTTCAGCGTGTCGATCAACTCGGAGATGTACCTGACGTCCCTCATGAGACCAGGTCCGCGGCCCACGTGCCAGGCCCTTGGGCCGGCGCCGGTGATGCCCGATGGGTAGACCACAAGGAACCCGTGCTCGTCCGCCATCCTGTTCCATCGACTTATTTCCATCTGAGCGGCTGGCCATAGCGCCCCGCCGTGCATGCTGATGACAAGCGGCGTCGGCTTGGTGCGGTCGTAGCTCTCGGGGACATACAGCAGGTACTCCCGCTCCTGGCCCGAGGAGACGATGGAGCCGTTGCTCCGATTCCGGACGTAGAAAGACACTGCCTCTACCAGGGCCAGCACCGGAGGCAGGCCGATGAGCACCAGCACTGCGCCGATGACACCCTTGCTGTTATGCATGGTCGTCCTGAACGGCCATCGCGGTCACCGGTGCCGGTTCCACGCGAGCGCCAGCGGTGCCGCGGACAGTCGAGCCAGGGGGATGGCCAGGATCGCGAGCAGCGCGAGAAAGTAGCGCGGGATAAGCGGCCCGGCGACCAGCCACACGAGCACCCCGTAGAGAGCCAGCACGGCGACCAGCCAACCGGCCGCGCCGGTCACGAGCGCGCGGTCGCTGAGCAGCCGGCTGCGATAGAGGCGCGTGGCGACCCAGGCAGCGGCCGAGATCTTGACCACGACCAGGACCGCAAGCATCCACGGCAACGCGTTCCACAGCGCGACCCGCACGTAGCTGCTCGCTCGGATCCATTGGACGATCGGCTCAATGAAGATGAGGACCGCTAGCGTGAGGCACGTGCTGGACCTGATCAGCCATTCGCGGCCGCTCAAGCCGACGTACAGACTCTGCACGAGCTGCTTCCACGTCGACGCGATCAGGCCCGACACCACGAGGAGCCCGAGGACGACCGCGCGGGGCGTCCCAATCGCATCGCTCAGCTGACGCGATCGTTCGATCACCACCGGCCAGGTGCCCGACAGAGTGAGTCCGATGGGGATCGCGATGACCACCAACAGCCACGTGGCCAGCGTGCTCCACACGGACATCCTGAGCTTGGCGGCAATGAGCGCGGCGCTTGCGAGCGGCCGCGTCGCCGTGAATGGCGCCATGCCGTAGCCATCGCTCACCTGGCGGTTGGACTGGCGCACCCTCGGGACGCTGAACGCCGCCATGAAGGGCGGAGTGAGCAGCACGCCGAACAGGGTGTAGACGACGAGTGAGGGAACGTCGGTGCCGGCGACGAAGAGCAAGGCCAGCTCGAACGGCAACAGGATCACCACCCACACCGGGAGCGACCGCCCGTGGATCCGCCACTCGAACCACGCTTGAGCGCGCGCGGCCGACGGAAAACGGGTTCGCCGGCGCGGCAGGACGCTCGCGATCCGTCCGAGCCGAGCGAGGGCTCCCCGCCAGTCGGGCACGTCACCCCGGCGAGCCCGCGCGACGGCGGAGCGGGCGGCGAGGTAGGCGAGCGGAACCTGGGGACTCAGGATGGCGAGCATCACGGCCTCGGAGGCCTTGACGTGGAGCGCCAGGAGGACGATGGTGTCGACCACGACCAGCCACAGCACCGTGACGATCACACGCAGCCCCGGCAGGCCGTACGGCATCCACGTCAAGGCCTGCGTCCAGCCGAGCAGCACCGCAGCGAGCAGCGTCGGCCAAGCCCACGGGATATCGACGTGCGGCGGCCACACTCCGAGCAGCCGCGTCGCGAGCCATAGACCCGCCATCGCTGCCGAGCCGTAGAGCATCGGCCATCCCGCCAACGCCGTGGTCGTAACCGGGAGCGTGAACATGCGGGCGGGATACAGCGATGGGCGCGCCGCGAGGTCACCGGAAAGGCCGAAGCTGAACACTACCAGGAAGTACAGGCACGCCACGGTCAGGGGTAACACCACCGCGAGCGCGAAACTCTCGGCGTCGTCCAGGCTGACGGGCTGCCCCGGCTCGAGAATCGCGAACTTGAATACCGCCAGGACCAAGAGGTAGCCGCCTACCGCGAGCAGTCCCCAGCGATGCCGTTGGCGGAATTCCCAGGCGATGGCGAGGGCAGGGGAGCGCATTCACGCGTCCGGGGCTGGCGCCGCGGGCATCCCGACATAGGTGACGAAAATCTCATCGAGGGACGGGATCCGGTCGCCGACGCGGTGCGATTCCCTGATGGCGGCCAGCGGCGCGCTCAAGACGATCCTGCCGTGGTGGATCATCGTGACATGATCGGCGACCCGCTCCACTTCATCCAGCAAGTGCGACGAAAACAGCACCGTGCGGCCTTCATCGGCGATGGTGCGCATGATGGCATCGAGAATGTCGCGGCGAACCACGGGGTCCAGGCCGGTCGACGGTTCATCCAGCACCAATAATTCGGGCCGGTATGCCAGCGCGATGAGCAGTCCCAGACGGGCCTTCTCGCCCTTGGAGAGGTTGCTGATTCTCGCTGTGGAGTCCAGCGCGAAGGCCTGCCGCAGCTCCTCCGCATACGCATCGTCCCACGCGGGATAGAACGCGCGCGAGTAGCTCGTGAGCTCGTCGACGCGCATCCAACCGGGGAGGTCGTGGTCCTCGGAGAGATAGCCAACGCGCGACAGGACGCCGACCGGATCGGCGACGGGATCGAGGCCGAAGACGCGCACCGAGCCGCTTTCGGCGCGGAGCAAGCCCAGAATGTGTTTGATGAGTGTGGTCTTGCCGGCCCCGTTTGCGCCGACGAGGCCGTAGACCGCCCCGCGTGGAATGGACAAGCTCACCGAGGCCAGGGCCGTCTTGGCACCGAATCGGCGCGTCAGCTCCGACACGGTGATGACGGATTCACTCACCGTCGAACCGCCCATGCGTCGCTTGTGATGGTACGGAGGCTCGCTGCCATTGTTGTGAGTCTCCACGCAGGCGGAACGACGATTCGCGCCGTCTCCCGTATCTGCGGCTCAGCTGCGGGAGACCGCAGGCTGAGGCCAAACAAGACGTCCTTAGCCGTCGAAGGGGCGCCGGTTCGCGACATGGGCACACGCCACCCTTGCGCCCGCCAGCCGCAGCCGCCTGGTTAGACGGCGCGGCCGTGGGCGCGCCGGCGCCCGACCTCGGAAACCAGGGGGGGCGCCGCGTCGCTCGAGCGCGAGGTGGTCGGCTATTCGACTTGGATGTTGCCGTGGAGCCAGGCGAACGGGAGGCCGAAAGTCAGCTGCGCGTTGCACACCGCAGGGTTTCCAACAAAGAAGAAGAAGCTCATGCGGTCGGGAGCGGCGGCGTTGCCCTCGCCGTTGTCCTGGACCTGGACAAAGAAATGCGTGCCGACCGGTATGATGGTTGCGTCATGAGTCTGCGTGACGGTGCCTCCCATCCAGGCATTGTTCCCATTCACGGACAGGCAAGTGATCTCCATGTGAAACGTCACATCGGGCGCGCTGAAATCGGCCTGCAATTGTCCCTTGACATTGCCGTTGCCGTCGACGGACGCCGTGAAGCCGTACGTCTCCGGTGGCAGGGTGGGGTCAAAAGCGCTGATGTCCAGCTTCCCGCCGCCCGTGACCCGGTGCACAGGAGCGTTCGCCGATCGTGCGAGGGTTGGCGCCGCGACCTGCATCGTGGGTTCCGTGGTAGCGGGCTCGCAGGCGACCAACGCCGCGAGGGGTACGAAGGCGAGCATGCGATGGAGACGCGTCATATTGTTCTCCCAGCTGGAGGGTGGGACAACGCCGGATCTCGATGGCGGGGCGAACCTACAGGGTACGCCGGTTGGTTGCAAGCCCTGCCGACGTGGGCGTTTTCCAGGCTCTCGGCTGGCAGAGTCGAGTTGCGGCGTACCCCTTCATCCGCACCGGCACCGTGGCCGCCCTGTTCGCGACTCTCCCGGCCTCCCTCAGGCCGGAATCGCGCGGCAGTCAAGAGCAGGAGGTCTCGCAACCGGGTAGGGCACGCTCAGGCGGCGGGCTCGTCCACCCCCTGATCCATCGGCTCGCCCAGCGGATGTTCGCGCAGCTTC
>Ga0209751_10005292_pt1 | contig 12186 bp, 10 predicted proteins | sample RifCSP13_1_FD_184019 | JGI IMG/M metagenome (GOLD analysis project Ga0209751, IMG submission 184019) | Soil microbial communities from Rifle, Colorado - Rifle CSP2_sed 13_1 (SPAdes) (version 2) | ecosystem: Environmental > Terrestrial > Deep subsurface > Rock core/Sediment | place: Rifle... | reverse complement strand
CATACCCGAGCCTGAAGAACACGAACCCCATCTGATAGACGAACAGCGAGAGCGTGGCGCTGGCGTTGTTCGGTCCGCCCTGCGTGAGAACCAGCGGCAGCACGATCGACTTTGCCGTAAAGGTCACCGACGCGATGAGCACGACGAGCGTCGTTGGCTTGAGAAGGGGCAGTGTGATCCACCGAAAGCGTTGGACGAGCGTCGCGCCATCGACCTTGGCAGCGTCGTAGAGGTCCTGGGGGATTGCTTGCAGGCCAGCAAGATAGATCAGCATGTAAAGCGGCACGAAACGCCAGTCGGTTGGGATGATCAAGGTCCAGATGACGGCGCCCTTGTCCTGGAGCCAGTTCGGACCGGATATCGACAGCAGGGCCAGGCCTTCGTTGACGAGTCCGTACGGATGAAAGAGGACCCGCCAGAGGATCGGCACGATGATGATCGGAACGATCGCAGGGAGGAAGATCAAGGCGCGAAACAGCCATACCCCACGCAGGCTCTGATTGACAAGCAGCGCCAGGAACAATGACGCCACCATCAGCGGGGCGACGGTGCCGACCACGTAGGTCGCGGTCACGCTGAGCGCTCGCAGGAACAGCGCATCCCCGAGCAGCGCGGCGTAGTTGTCGAGCCCGACGAAGGTCTCGACAGGGCTCACCGGACTGGCATTGAAGAAGCTCAGGCGGGCGGCCCGCAAGATCGGCCAGAACTTGAAGACGATGAAAAAGACGAGGATCGGGACCACCAGCAGCAGGCCCCAATAGGGCTGCCGCGGTCCAAGCCAGGAAGCTCGGAACCGCCCCGCAAGGCCCTGCGACATCGACGTGACCGGTCGCTTGATTGCGATCTCAGCCACGGTTCCTCCTCCGTTGGTAACGTTGGACGAGCATCGATTGGATTGGCGACAGGTACTCCTCAAACGGCCCGCCGCCTATTGCCCGCCTACAAAGAAGCGCGAGGCTCCGAATTGGAATCGGGGCCTCGCGCTGGGTGACGCGGTACTTCCGCTCTGACGCTACCCGCCGACCGAAGTCTCGTACTCCTGTTGCGCCTGGTCCAGGCTTGCCTGAGGGTCGGCTCCCTCGAAAACGCAACGTTGGATCGCGTTCTTGATGGCCGTCTGAATGGCGCCGTAGTTCTTCGTCTGCGGAAGGCCCGTGGCGCCAGCGAGATCGGCGATGAAGACGTCGAGACCAGTGGACGCCTTCGCTTCGGGCAGGTTGTACCAGTCCTTCCTCGGCTGCAGCTGGCCCGTCGCCTGCCACCACCTGTTGGGGTCGCTGAACATGAAGCCGATGAAGTTCGATGCCACGAACTTCTCTTCGTCCGAGGCGTACTTATTGATGATCTGATGGAAACCGTAGGCCATCCCGGTGATCTGCGAGTCCGCGGTCGCGCGGGGCAGCGGGAAGACGCTAGTGCGTCCCACGAGCGACGGGTTCAGTCGCTCGGCGAACCGAAGGGCATTCGGGCCGCCGAAGGCCATCACGTCGAGCTCGTCGGCGAAGTCCTGGTAGGGCGACGGTCCCTGGTTGTTCGTCACGGATGGGTCGACGACGTTCTTGAGCCAGTTCCGCATGGCCACCACCGCTTCAGGGGTGTTGAGGTGCGCCTTGCCGTCGGCGCCGAGGATCTCTCCGCCTGCCTGATCGACCATCCCGATGAACTGGCTGCCAAACCACTGGTCGCCAGAGGTGTAGCGGAACTCGAAGCCCTTCTGGGTCGTCTTGCCGCTGGCGTCGACGATGTGCAGCTTGGGTTGCAGTGCCGCGAGGTCATCCCATGTCTTTGGGATGTCGTCAGGGATCTTGAGCCCGGCTGCCGTGAACTTGTCGTTGTTGACGAGGAGGCTGTAGGCATTGCGTTGCGCCGGCATTGCATAGAGGTTCCCGTCGCGGATCAGCGGGTCGATGCTGGCAGGGATGTAGAGATCGACGAGGTCCTGCTGGCTCGAGGCGCACATCGCCTCCGGGTTCAGCGGCTCCAAGTAGCCGGGCCCGAAGAACGCCTCCATCAGCGGTTCGTACATCAGGACCGATGTCGGCCGTCCCTGGCCCGCGGGGAGCGAGACGGTCAGCTTGGTAAAGGCGTCCACAGCGCTGGTCGGCGTGTTGTCGATGTGGACATTCGGGTGGAGAACTTGATACTCCTGCACGATCGCGCGGCCGATCTCCTGCGACGTCGTGTCAGTGCCGGTCCAGATCGCGATGTCCACATTCCCCGTCGGGAAGTTCGGGGGGTTGCACGGCCCCTCGGCCGTGCCCCCGGTCGGGCTCGCGCCGGCCGTCTCCTGCGGCGTCGCAGTCGGCTGGCTCGTCGCTGCCGGCGTGCAGGCCGCCGTGCCGACGAGAACAACGACGCCGAGCAACGCGCGAATCCTCTGCCGCAGCGCGATGGGGTTCTCGGATTGGTGGCCCACTTCTCCCTCCTCCAATGTGTCCCCGGAGTTCGGCCGATGCGATTTCAGCCGATTGTGCATTGTACAAGCGATTGGAAGCCCCCGGTCCGCGATCCCGCCATCGGCGATGGGCGCGTGACCTCGAGCTGGCCGCACATGCTCGGTCGCCCGCGGTTCACGGAAGGCGTCAGCAGCGCGGCTGCGAGGGCTGAATCCCGAGCAGCGCGCTGGCGTTGCCCCAAAGGATCCCGTCCTGTTCTGCCTCGGTCAGGGCGTCGAGACCGCGGATCCAGCGGACCGCGTCGGGGATCATCATGGGCGCCGGGTAGTCCGTTCCGAGGACGACCCGGTCGATCCCCACGGCGTCGATGAGGAAGCGCAGGGTCTGCTGGGTATAGGTGCAACAGTCGTGGTAGAAGCGGCGCAGATAGGCGCTCGGTGGGCGAGGTGAATCCCGGGGCGCGATCGCCGGCGAGGGGGCCGCACCGGCGAGCTCACCGCCCAGCGCGATGGCCGGGTCGACGCCTTCCCCGACGAGTTCGCGAGCGGCCAGCCATGCACGATCCATCCGGGCGGCACCGAACGCGGTGTATCCGCCGGCGTGGCCGAGGATGATCTTGAGTGTCGGGTAACGGTCGAGGATGCCGCCCCCGACCAAGGCGCCGAAGGTCAATGCCCGTTCGGTCAGGTTCCCCACCGAGTTCTCGAGGTGGTAACGGGAGATCCGGCCGCCCACGACGGTGCCGCTGCCCTGGTGGAAGAAGACGATGGGCCCGAGCGCGTGGATCGCCTCCCAGAACGGATCGAGCTCCGGTTCGTCGTAGGTCCGCCCGTTGACGTGATCGCCGACCATGACCCCTTTGAACGTCGAGCGGCTCATGATCCGCTCGAGCTCCTCGATGGCGAGCCCGACCTCCTGCATGGGGAGAGTGCCGAACCCCGCGAACCGGTCCGGATGGTCTGCGCACATCTCGGCGATCTCGTCATTGCACTCGCGCGCGATGACCGCCGTCACGGCAGGCTCGTTGTCGTACTGGTAGAAGCCCGCGTTAGGGGAGACGACTTGGACGTCGACCCCAGCCGCGTCCATATCCGCCAGGCGCTCCTCGACCGTCCGGCGGAAGCCGGCGACCTCCAGCTCGCCGACCGTCGACGCGAGCCCATGCCACTGCCCCGCGGAACGGATCGCGGCCTGGAACCGTTGAGGCGTGACGTGAGCGTGGAAATCGACGACGGCAGTCATTGCACCCTCGCTAGCGCCACGTGATCGCGCCGCGGCCCACCAGTCGCCCCGCCCGCAGCAGGTCATGGATCTCGAGGACCTGCGCCGCCGGCTTGACAACGCCAATGATCGGTCGCACGCGCCCGGACGCGACGAGCTCGGCGGCGAGCTGGACCTCACGTCGCGTCGCATAGCGGGAGCCCATCACCGTCAGCTCGGCCTCAACGAGATGTCGCGGCTCGAAGGCGGCACGCACTCCCCGGAACGAGGTCATCACGACGACGCGACCGCCCGGCTCGACCGCCCGCAGTGCCCACACCGCGCTCTCCGGACGTCCCAGGAAGTCGACGACCACCGTCGGCCCGCCGGCCGGCCAGATGCGTGGATCGAGGCTCTCGAAATCGTCCGAGCGGAGCGGTGTCGCACCAAGCTCGGCGACGCGGGCGAGCTTCTCATCGGTGACGTCGAGGCCTGCGACCGTGGCGCCGAACAGGATCGCCACCTGGACGAGGTGGACACCCACACCGCCGCCCGCCCCGATCACGGCGACTCGATCCCAGGGCCCAAGCCGCGCTCTGCTCAGGGAGATGTGGACAGGCGTCGCCACGGCGTCGGCGATGACGGTCGCGGCGACCGGATCGAGGTCATCCGGCAGCCGGATCACGTTTCGAGCCGGTAGCGTGGCGTACTGCGCGTAGCCACCGTCGATGTCCTGGCCGATGAGCCCAGCGAGCCGGCGGCAGCGATCTTCGAGGCCCGCCGTGCACTCCTCACACGCGCCGCAGTAGAGGTAGAAGTATGCGGTGATGCGCCGGCCGACCAGGTCGGGATCGACGCCCGGGCCCGCCTCCAGGACGGTCCCGACGAGCTCGTGGCCAGGTACGCGCGGGAGACCGGCCGTTCCGCCGACGAGGTCGCCGCGGAGCAGGTTGAGGACCGTCAGACCGACGCCGCAGGCTTCTACCTTGACGAGCACCTCGCTGTCGCCCGGTCGCCGGACGGGGAAGGTCTCCCAGGCCGGATCGTCTCCCCAGCGGCGCAATCGAAATCCATGCTGCACGGTCGGTCGTCGCCTCGCGCCGCCGACCGAGGGCCCGTCGTCATCGGGCCTCGGGGCCCGCTCAGGCAAGGGCCGGGAGCTGGGCGGCATTGCCCCGTAGGATCGCCTCGCGCTCTTCGGCGGCCAGCACAGCCGTCGCTTCGATCCGACGGACCGGCTCGTCGACGACCATCGGTGCGGGCCAGTCCGTGCCGAAGAGGACGCGATCCACCCCGACCGTGTCCACCAGGAAGCGCAGGTTGCGATCGGTGTACGTGACGGTGTCGTAGTAGAACCGGCTGACGTAGGCGCTCGGGCGGTCGCGCGACTGGCCGCGCAGGTCCGGCCATGCCTGCCAGCCCTTGTCGAGGCGGTCCAGCGCGTAGGGAACGTAGCCGCCCGCGTGGCCGAGACAGATCGTTAGACCGGGATGGCGATCCATCACCCCGCTGTACACCAGCGCGGCGAACGTGATCGTCCGATCGACGAGGTTGCCGATCGAGTTGGGCAGGAAGTAGTCCTCGATCCGGTAGGTGACGGAGGTCGGCCGGCCCTGGTGCACGAGGATGAAGGCGCGCCATCGCTCGACCGTCGCCCAGAAGCTCTCGAACACGGGATGGTCGTAGGTGAGGTTGTTGACGTGGTCGTCGATCATGAAGCCGCGAAGGCCGAGTTCTCCCATGCCGCGCTCGACCTCGCGATTCGACCGCTCGACATCCTGCATCGGAAGGGTCCCGAGGCCCAGGAAACGCTCGGGGTGGGCGCGAACCATCTCGGCGACTTCGTCGTTGCACGCACGGGCGATTCGCTCCGTCACCTCGGGCTCGCGTCGATATTGGTAGAAGCTGTCGGTCGGCGAGACCAGCTGCACGTCAACGCCCAGCTCGTCCATCGCTTCGATGCGGCGCGTCGGCGGCCAGCGGTTCCTGAGGTTGTCCAGTTCCCCGACGTCCGGCCCGAGGCCGAACCAGTCGGTGCCGGCCAGAACGGCACGCTGGAAGCGCTGCGGCGTGACGTGGGCGTGGACGTCGACGATGCGCGCCGTCGTCACGCAGAGGGCCGGACCTTCGGGAGCTTGGCGCTGCCGCGCATGACGTGCGTGAGGCGGGCCGTCCATTCGTACTTGGTCGCAGCGGCAACGGCACGCATGACGTCGCCGAACAGCTGACCGTTCAACAGCTGCTCGGCGGTGGCTCGGTCGACGAGCTGGACGTCATACAGCCAGTCGTAGTCCGTCGTCAGCGTTCCCACGTTCTCGCCGATGATGACCGACGCGACCCCTGGGGCGTTCTCGAACCGCCGAACCGCGTCGAGGGCCTGTCGCCGGTCAGCGTCGGTCGAATCGTCGGTCCAGATGAACATCGCCGTGTGCCGGACAAGGCCTCGGCGTGTCTGGGGCGGGCCCTCGTACCACCAGTCGACCCGCGCCGTCAACTCGGGATCGTTGATCGAGGCGTTGTACTGTCCGATCGCGTGATGGACGTCGTCGGCGTTGTAGGCGTCCATGCCCGCCTGGTCGTCGAAGTCGAGGTGGAGCGCGACGTCGTAGTTGGAGGGCGGTCCCTCAGAGCGGTCGCGCCACCGCGGCGTCCGTCGAAACGGGCTGATCGCCCGGAGCCGCTCCGACCCGCCGAAGATGTCCTCGCCGTAGTCTCCGGCGACGGGCCCTTCACATTCCGACTGCAGGTAGGCGAGTCCCTTCAGCATCTGGAAACGGTCGTCTGGAGTCGTCGTGTCGCGGTGGATGAAGAACGCGGTATGGCGCAGCACGGGCGCGATCCTCCTCGTCTTCGGCAGCTCTGTCCTGCTTCTCGGATCCGCGATCGCGCCGTCGAATGCGCCGACCCGGCACCTGGTGATGCACTGTATATCATCCACCCGCCATCCACCCGCCGGGCCGCTTAGGAGGGAAGGCCAAGGAGCCGCGCAGCCGTCTCGCCGACGACCAGGCGGTGAGCGGCCGGTGCCAGGCCCAGCCGCTCGACACGCCCCACCGGATCGACCTCACCCATGTCGTAGGGGTAGTCGCTGCCCATCACGACATGCTCCGCGCCGACCCGCTCGACCAGGGCGCGAAGGCCGCGCCCGAAGACCACGCTATCGAAGTAGAGCTCGAGCAGATATTCGCTGGGCCTCCTGCTGATGTTGGCCCGGACCTCCGGCCGGTGCTCGAAGGCATGATCCATGCGATCGGCGTAGACCGGCAGGTAACCGCCCCCGTGGACAGCGACGATCTTGAGGCCGGGATGCCGCTCGAGGACTCCGCCGAGGATGATGCGCGACAGGGCGACTGTGGTCTCGAGCGGGTTGCCGACCACATTGACCATGTAGTAGCGGGTCAGCCGCGCGGCGTCGGAATACCCGTTCGGATGCAGCACCACTACGGTGTCCAGAGCCGCGACGCGCTGCCAGAACGGCTCATAGACCGACGCGTCGTAGTCGACTCCCTGGGCGCTCGGGTTGATCGAGACGCCGCGGAAGCCGTGGGTCGACGAGATGCGCTCGAGCTCAGCAGTCGCGCGGTCGGGTGCCTGCATCGGCAGCGTGCCCAGGGCGATGAACCGATCTGGATGCGCGGCCACCAGGGCCGCCAGCGCGTCGTTCTGGAGCCCGGCGATCTCAGTCCCAAGGTCTGGTCCCGCCCAGTAGTGGTATTGCGGCGGCGCGATCGAGACAGCCTGGACTCCGACACCCTGGCGGTCCATCGTCGATAGCCGCCGCCTAGGATCGGTCAGCATAGGCATCAGACCGCGGGCGAGTCCCTCGTTATGGACGGTACTCTCGCCGCCGAAGCGTAGGAAAGGATCGAGCCGGGGGTCGAACTCGCCGCGCACGAGGTCCGTCACCTCGGGCACCACCGTGTGGGCGTGGATATCGATTGTCAGATTGCTCATCGTCCTGCCGGAGGTGACCGGCGCGCGCGGTTCGGTTGCTACGACGGGATGACTGGAAGGAGGAGGCGCGAGGGGTGATCCGGACCGGTCCAGACCGTCACTCGGCCGCCGAAAGGATCCGCGGGTCGATCGCGCGGATCGTCGTGGAGGAACGGCCCCGAGCCCCTGAACGCGTTCTTGAACGTCGTCAGTCGCACCTGATCCATCGGCCCGGCATACTCGTAGTCGCGGCCCCGTACGGTGAACGCCAAGCGGTAGCCGGCCGGGATGACGATGCTTGTGGGCCACATCTCGATCGCCAGCTCGTAAACACGAGCCGGTTCGAGGAGCTGCGCCTGATCGTGGGTGTGATACGGGCGATAGGGGACCGACCGCCGGGGATCGAGTTTCCGATGCGACGCTCGAAGCCAACCTTGTGAGAGCGGTGTGTGCGGATCGAGGGCACCCTGGAAGGCGACCTCGTCACCGCCCGGCCCAAAGAGCCGCAGGGCGACGAAAAGGTCCGCGTCGCGCCTCGTCGAGGAGATGAAGAGGGTGGCGGCCAGCGGGCCAGTGACCTCGGTCTCCTCTTCGGCCGGCGGGGCAAGAAAGGTCACGCCATCCCCCGTCGGCTCGTACTCAACCGTTGCGTTGACGGCTGGCGCGATCGGCGACAGTCCCTGCTCCGGATTGCGGGCATCGAGGTGCCACGTCGTCCACACCGTCCGTGGGAGAGGCCATGCAGACTCGCTCCGCTCCTGGAAGCCATCGATCCGCCGAACCTGGAGGCGTACTCGTGGCTCGTCGCTCCAGGCACCGCCCGCGCCCTTCAGGAAACGCGCCAGGAAGCGGCGCTGAAGGTCGATCCCGTAATCCGTGTAGTACTCGGTCCAGTGCTCGTAGCCGTGGACCTCGAGCCACCGGTCGGGCAACGCCGCCTGGGTGAAGGCCTCGAAGTTGCCGCGACTGTGAAGGCCGATCCCGCCCCAGTTCGCGGCCGAGAGAAGCGGCACTCGGACGTTCGTCCAGGAGGCTGACCGCCCGCGATGGTACTCATCATCGAGCGGGTGGGAGCGGATCACGGCACCGAGGTCCGATCGGTTCGCGGCGCGCACCGGATCGCTGAGCGTCACCGGGCCTGCCACATGGTCACCGGTGTGCGGGTTGACGGGGCTGCGGTCGCCCATCCCGTATTGCACGGGCAGGACCTGCTTGTCGTACCAGTTCTCCCAGAAGGTGCACAGGATCCCGCCGTGGTGGGTCATGTCGCGATACCAGTCCGCGGCGCCCTCCCACGCGACGATCGCCGCGAGGTGCGGTGGGCCGAGCCCCGCGACGAGCCAGGCGTTGATCGCCATGTACGAGATCCCGGAGAGGCCGACGCGGCCGGTGCTCCACGGCTGTCCTCCGGCCCATTCGATCGCTTCGTAAAGATCGCGGATCTCGCGTGGCGAAAAGGGATCGAGGAATCCCGGTGACCGGCCCGTCCCACGAGCGTCGACGCGGACGCAGACGTAGCCGTCGGGCACCCACCGCTCTGGATCCGGCACTTCCCAGTTCTGATAGCGGCCGGTTGAACGCGCAAGCACCTCGGGATGGGAGCTGGTGAGTCGGTTCCACTGGTCGGGGTACCCGTCCTGGAAGGGCAGACCCTTCGCGTACGGGCCGAGGCCAAGCAACACCGGGCAACGCTCCTGGCTCGCCGGCCGGAAGACGTCTGCGCGCAGAACGAGGCCGTCGCTGGTCGCGATGGGCACGTCCCATTCGATGATCATGTCGCCTGTGGGGGCGGCTGAGGCGTTCACCGGAAGTCCTGGAGCTCGACCGGCTTACCCGTCCTCGCGCTTTCCTGGATGGCTTCGAGGACCGCGACCGCCTCGAGGCCCTCCGAACCGCCCGTCTCGGGCTGTGAGCCAGTCCGGATGCCTGTCGCGAACTCCGCCAGCTCGTCGGCGACGGTGTCGATCGTCTCGACCTCGACCCGGTGACGCTCGTCCTCATCGCGGCGCTGGACGTACAGCTTGCTTCCCTCCTCGATGTTCCATGCGACGGCCTCCTTGCCGTACACCGTGACGTCGGTGATCTCCGAGGTAAATACCGACGTGCCGATGTATCCGAGCGGGCCGCTCGCGTACTCGATGAGGACGGCGGTCACCTCGTCGAGGGGCAACGGCGAATCCAGCTTCTTGCTGAACGCGAAGAGCCGCGTGGCGTGCCCAACGAAGTAATCGAAGTCATCGACGAGGTGGATGCCGTTTCCGGTCATCCCGCCTACCGGCGCCTCTCGAGGATCGCGTCGCCAGGCCACGAGTTTCGGGTTGTTGCCCGCCGGCGACGACTGGTTTCCCTCGAGCATCACGATCCGGCCAAGCTCGCCGGAGTCGATCATCGCCTTGATGCGGCGGTTCGCCGGTTGCCGTCGACGATTGTGGCCAACCTGCAGGATGACGCCGGCGTGCTCAGTGGCCCGGATCGCCCGCTTCCCGGAGGCGACGGTCAGCGTCAGGGGCTTCTCGACGAAGACGTGCTTGCCTGCCGCAGCGGCCGCTTCGATGAGGTCACCGTGGGTGGAATGCGGTGTGGCGATGACGACGCCTTCCACCTCGGGCGCAGCGAGCACGGCGTCGACACTCTCGAGGGACCGTCCACCGTGGCGCTCCACGAATGCCGCCCGCTTCTCGGGGGAGTTCGAGAACGACGCGACGACCTCAGCAGCACCGCTCGCGCGGGCCGCGGCGGCGAGGACGCCGCCCCACCAACCGAGGCCAAGGAAGCCCAACCGAACTCGTTCCAGGCCGCCCTCCCAGAGCATCGGACGGGAATGATGCACAATGTACCAGATAGGTCCTGCCGGAACCGGTCGTCCGCCGAGTATGTGTCAGGGCTGCTGGCAGAGACGCCTGGACCTGCGGACGAGGCCCGCATCCAACGATGACGACGGGAGCTACCCGAGACGCGCCACGCCCGCCGACCTGGGCCTCGGCTCTCGTCATCGCTCGAGCCTCGGCGGTCGTGGCGGTCGGCGCCATCCCGGCGTTCATGGCTGGCGCCCTGGCGGTCCAGATGGGCCGAGAGTTCGAGCTGCCCCCGGTCACCCTGGGATTGCTGGTCGGGCTCTTCTTTGGCTGCTCCGCCATCGCTTCGTGGCCCGCCGGCCGTCTCGTGGAGCGGATCGGGGAGGACGCAGGCATGCGAATCTCCACGCTTGGGGCCGCGATCTGCCTCCTGGGGATCGGCGTCGCCGGTAAGGATGCCGTATCGGTCGCGGGGTTCCTGATCGTCGGTGGCCTCGCCAACGGTCTGGCGAATCCTGCCGCGAACCTCCTTCTCGTTGGGGCTATCCCCGCACATCGCCAGGCGCTGGCCCTCGGCATGAAGCAGGCGGCGATACCGGGTGCCACGCTGCTGGCCGGCCTTTCTCTGCCTCTCCTCGCCTTGACTCTGGGGTGGCGGTGGGCGTTTACCGCGGCAGCGATCGCCGCTCTGTTCCTTGCGTTCGCGAAACGGCCGCTCAGACTCGCCGGCCACGCTGCGCGGATCCGCGTAGCCTCCGGTGAACATCTCGGCCCGGGTCGGCTCGAGTCGTCGGCACGTGCGACTTCCGCGGGACCGCTCAACATGGTCCTTCTCGCGGGCGCCGCCACCCTCGGCATCTGGGGCGGCCAATCGATGGGGGCCTATCTCGTCAGCTACGCAGTCGACAGCGGCATCAGCGAGGCGGGTGCCGGCCTTGTGCTCATCATCGCAAGCATGTCCGGCATCGCGGCCCGGATCGGCGCAGGCTTCCTCGTCGATCGCGCCAGAAGCAACGGTGTTCGGGAGCTGGCCATCATGCTCGGGATCGGCGCCCTGAGCTTGCTCCTGCTCGCCTCTCGGATACCCGCGCTCGTTTGGCTCGCTCCCATCTCGGCCTTCGCAGGCGGCTGGGGTTGGAATGGCGTGCTGACGTACGTCGTCGTCAGGGCCAACCCATATGCGCCTGCGGCCGCCACGGGGATCACGCAAACCGGCGTCTTCGTCGGCGCAACGATCGGAGTCCCGCTCTTCGGGGTCATCGCGCAGGCAAGCTCATACGGGACGGCCTGGGTGGCAACGGCACTCAGCGCGCTGACGGCAGCACTCATCGTTGCCTTTGTCGGGCGGAGGCTGCCACGGGGATCGGGGACCGAAGGGAGGTCGATCGCCGGCGGGCGGTCCATTAGTGGACGATGACGACTGTGCCCCTGCTGTGGGTTGCGATGTGCGCCGAGACGCTGCCGAGGACCAATCGACCGGTCGTGCCGAGGCCCCGTGAGCCGAGGACGACGGTGTCGTAGCCACCGCTGCGGGCGATCTTCTCGATCTCCTTCGCTGGATCGCCTCGAGGCTCGAGTGTCTCGGCGTCGATCCCACGCCCCTCGAGGTAGCCAATGGCATCCTCGAGCTGCTTCGCATGGACGGTCGTGTCGTCGAACGGATCCATGAGTATGGGAAGCCCGAGCTCCTCGGGTACCACGCTGACGATGGTCAACTTCGCGCGCATCGCCAAGGCAAGGTCCGCGGCAGTCTCGAGGGCGCGACGGGCCGGCGCGCTCCCATCGTAGGCCACGAGAATGTTCCTCATCGAGCTTCCCTCCAGTACGCGATGCGAGGCCGGCCGCCTCGGTCGGCCCGAATC
>Ga0209751_10005287_pt1 | contig 12197 bp, 11 predicted proteins | sample RifCSP13_1_FD_184019 | JGI IMG/M metagenome (GOLD analysis project Ga0209751, IMG submission 184019) | Soil microbial communities from Rifle, Colorado - Rifle CSP2_sed 13_1 (SPAdes) (version 2) | ecosystem: Environmental > Terrestrial > Deep subsurface > Rock core/Sediment | place: Rifle... | reverse complement strand
ACGCCAATGCTGAACCGGCCAAAGACCACACGCCCGCAGGAGGGGCAGGCCGGCCGCTCTCGCCCACCAGTTACTTTGAGAGCGAGTTCAGCGCCGCAGTAGGGACAGAACTTGACGGTCATCCTAGAAGCCAGGCCCTCGTATTGCGTATTCCGTCTGCGCAATATGGAATACGCAATACGGGATACGCACCACGTTTAATACTCAAAGAATCCCTTCCCCACCTTCTTCCCCAGCCTCCCCGCCAGCGCGTACCGCGCCAGGAGCGGGCAGGGCCGGTAACGGTCCTCGCCGAACTCCTCCTGCAGGCCGCGCATCACACCCAGCACCAGGTCGAGGCCGATCAGGTCGCCCCATTCCAGCGGGCCGCGCGGGTAATTCGTGCCGAGTTTCATCGCCGTGTCAATGTCGGCGGGCGAGGCCACACCCTCCATCAGCGCCGACGCGGCCTCGTTAACCAGCGCGCACACGATCCGCGCCCGCACCAGCCCCGGCCCGTCGGCGACCAGCGCCGTTTGCAGATTCAACCCGGCCCAAAACGCCCGCGCCTGGGCCAGCGCATCGGGCGCGGTTTGCAGCGCAGCGGCGACCTCCACCACCTGGCTCGCCTCGACCGGTGGGAGCGCGCCCCATCCCACGACGCGCTCTGGGTGCGCGGCCCAGCTCGCGGCCTCGGTCGCCGAGCACGCCAGCGCAGAGACGTAGATCGCTCTGGCCCCGCCGAGCATCTGCACCAATTGCCGTTTGGCAGCCTTCGACTCGTTGTGGCACTCAATCGCCGCCTCCGCCGTCGCCGCGTCGTCTCGCAATTTCGCCGCCGTCTCCGCATCGTTCAGCGTCTCGACCAGATACAGGGCCGCCTCACGCCCGGCGGCGACGCACAGGCCAAGCAACTCTTCGGCTAACGGCAGTTCTCCGGCAATCACAACTTTCATGCTGCGCCTATCCCGTCGCTGGAAGAATCCACGCGGGAACACGAAGTTTCACGCAAAGCCAGGAAAACCCCGCGTCTCTTCGCATGTCTTCGCGGATTCACGTCACGCGCCCTTCCTCGATGCACTGATCCGCCACCTGCCGCAGCACTTCCGGCGGCTGCGCGCCGCTCACCAGATACCGGCGGCCGAAGATGAAGGCCGGCACGCCGTTCAATCCCTGCTGCCACGCCCAGTACTCGTCGGTCTCCACCGCCGCAACGTAGTTCTCGTCCTTCAACGCCGCGCGGAACTCGGCCTCGTCCAGCCCGAGGCGCGCCGCGATCTCGGCCAGCACGTCGGGCGACGAAATATCGCGCAGTTCCTGCCAGTGCGCGCGGAACACGGCGCGCTGGTACGCCTCGCCCTGCCCGCGCTCGCTGGCGAATTTCGCCCCCACGTGCGCCAACCGCGTGGGATGGTGACCGTCGCCCTCCATGCGCCGCATTTCCAGCCCAAAGCGCTCGCGCGCAATCTGTTGGACGCGCGGCCAGCCGGCGGCGATCTTTTCGCGGTGCGCGGCTTCCGCCTCCGGCGGAATGGGCGGCATCCCCACCGGGCGCAGCTCAAACGCGCGCCACTCCACATCCATCGCGTGCGTCTCGCAGAGCGAGTCCAGACTGGACTCGGCCATGAAACACCACGGTCAAACGTAATCGCTGAAGATCATCACGGAGACTTTTGACATGGGGCGCATGGTACAACACAACCGGCTCAAGGTGCAAGGCGATAGAGCGGGACGGTCAAGTTCACGGAACCGCCGCCGACGAAGTACACCGGCACATTCAACTCCGCGACCAGCGTCACCCCGTAGCGCGACCGCACCGCCTCCAATGGCGCATCCATCTCCGGGCTGTCCATCAAAAGGTAAAGGGGACGGCCCTGATCCCGAAGTGCGGCGACGAAACTCAACCATTGCTCTGTCCCCCACCCCAGACCCGGCTGGAGCAGATTCCCCGGCCGCGCGGTCTCGCGTTCCCCATATAACTCCACCGCTCCGCTGTTCAGCGAGCACGCGATCACTGCGTTCGGCTCGGTCGCCCCGGCAAGAGACTCGATGTCCTGCCTCTGCTCCGCCCGCAAATATCCGAACGTGAAAAATCCATCCCGGAGCTCCAGCATGGGACTTAACCTTAGCCCGATCAGCGCAAACAAGCCGGCGATGACCAGGAGTCTCGCCGCTGCGCCCCGCCGCCAAAGCGTGATCACCACTACTGCCGCCCCTATCGCGCAGGACGCCGCCAGCGGCGGATAGATTGAAAGCAGGTCGCGCAACCTGAGGAAGGGATACCAGAGATGAAAAATGAAGAGCGGGCCATAGATCCCGGCGAGGACGAGGGACACGAAGCGGTTTCGCCGCCACACATACACTGCGCCCACAAGCGCCAACGGCCACAACCATCCGAATTCGCGGAGTGAGAAAAGCTCACTGCTCAACCGCGCGAGCGCCTCAGGCAGCGCCTGCCACGCAAAGGATGCCAGCTCCCCCGTCCCAAACCGCCACGGCGCGCCATACAACTGCGTGCGATAGGCCGCATCCGGCGCAGCGCCGGCGATGGCCGCCAGCACAAAGGCTAACAAAAATGCGCGGCGGCGTTTCGCCTCCCGAATGCCAGACCACGCCGTGAGCATGATCCCCGGCCCGACCAGCGCCTGCGTGTACCGCACCGAATACGCTGCCGCCAATGTAAGACCGCAGAGGCCTCCCCACACCGCAGGGGCGTTCAATTGAACGCCCTTACGCGCCGCATACAACACCTCCCCTACCGCCATCGCCGTGAACATCAGCGCCGCGCCATCTGCCAGCGGCACGACCAGCCGGCTGAATTGCTCTGGCGAACTCGCCGCCACCGCCATCGCCCCCATCCCTGCGCCCACCGCGAGCCGCCGCCATCGCGCAGGGCACATCAAGATCGTCAGGCCAAGCGTCAAAATCAAATTCGCCAGCCCCACCCACACATTTAGCGAGAGCATCCCCCTCTCTCCCCCAACGCGATAGGCAATCGCTAATAACAGGCTGTACCCTGACGGCCAAACGGTCGGCGCGAAGCCATCTGCGTTTGGCAACACGTAACCGACATGCGTCGTCGGCAGGGTGGGCAGGCCGAGGCGCGCGGCGAACGGCGCCAGCGGGAACAGGTGGCGCGGCGTGCCGCGTTGGGCGAGGTCGAGGCCCATCTGTACATAGGCAAACGGGTCGCTGCCTGTCACCCCGGCGGGCAGATTGGTCCACAGCCGGCAAACCATCAGCGCCGAGGCCGCGATGGCCAGCCCGATCCACGCATCGCGCAGCCGCCGGACGGCTCGCAGATAAATCAATCCGATCCAGACGGCGCTGACGGCCAGCGCCGATCCGTAAGATAGCGCCGTGGGAACCTCCCGCTGCAGGCCGTACACGATGAACAGCCGCAGCCCGGCCAGCCCGTACACGACGACGAGCGGCGCAAGGGCCTCGATAAACCAGCGCCGGAGGGCGAGCTGCGGAAGGCAAAAGCCCGCGAGCAAGAGCGGCGCGAGCCACAGCGGCCAGTGCGCCAGGCGGCAGAGGAGGACAAGGGCGAGGAGATGAGAGGTGAGAAAGAGGAGATTAGAGCTTAGAGAGGCCGGAGGGGCAGAGTCCCGGTAGAGGGTGAGGGCGCGGAGGTGAAGATGGAGGGCAGACACGAAGGTGTTTTGCGGGCCGAGAGGCCGGATGAGGCCGAAAGCCAGCGCGTGGCCGTGGACAAAAGCGGGGAGCATTGCGCCGGCTAATGGGAATGCGGCGCACTGCCGCCGTGCACGTGCTGGTCAATGTGATGATGCCCTGCGCCCGAAGCGTTGGCTGGGTCAACGTGGATGGTCGCGCTCGACAGATAATTGAGATGATGGAGCAACTCATGCTGGACGTCGAGCGCGACTTGATGGCCCTGCTCGACCGTGAGCGCCGGGTCCACGGCGATGCACAATTCCGCGTGCATCCGGTGGCCCAGCCAGCGCACCTTGACCTCCGCCACGTCTTGGACCCCTGGCGCATGCCGCGCCGCGTGCCGCATTTCGTCCACCACTTCGGGGTCAATGCCGTCGAGCAAACGGGTGAAAACCGATTTGGCCGAGTCCCACACGATGCGCAGGATGGCGACCGTGATGAGCAGGCCCACCAGCGGGTCGGCCAGCGGGAAGCCGAGCGCGACCCCGACCGCCCCGCCCAGCACGGCCAGGCTCGTCAACCCATCTACGCGGGCGTGATAGCCGTCCGCCACCAGCGCCGCGCTCCCGATCTCCTTGCCAACCTTGATGCGATAGAACGCCACGGCTTCGTTGCCGAGGAAGCCGATGACGGACGCCGCGACCACCGCCCAGAGGTACTTCACCTCCTGCGGCTGGATGAGCCGCTGCACCGACTCGTAAGCGGCGGCGACGGCGCTGAGCAGGATCATGATCACAATCGTCACGCCCGCGAGGTCTTCGACACGCCCGTAGCCGTAGGTGAAGCGCTTGTTGGGCTTCCACTTGGCTGCGCGGAACGCGATCCACAGCGGCACGGCGGTGAAGGCGTCGCCAAAGTTGTGAATCGTGTCGGCGAGCAAGGCCACGCTGCCGGTGAAAAAGACGACGACGACCTGCAGCGCCGCGGTCGCCAGCAGGCCGGCGAGCGACCCCTTGAGCGCGGCGACGCCCCGCTCGGTCGAGAAGAGCGATGGGTCAACGACGCCGTGCGTGTGTCCGTGCGCCTCGTGCGGGTTAGCGTGGCCCGCGTGGGGATCGTAGTCTTCAGCATGGGGATGGTCGTGGGAAGACATAGGCTTGTCTCTGGCACAAATCACACGAAAGAGAAAACCTATCCGCAAAATTCGTGCAATTCGTGGCTAAAAGTCACGGATACTCGTAGAACCCCCGCTTCACCTTTCGCCCCAGCAGCCCCGCCTCCACCATCTTCTGCTGGATCGGGTGCGGGCGGTAGCGCGGGTCGTGGAAGAAAGCGTTGTAGACCGACTGCGTGACGGCGAAGTTCACGTCCAGCCCGATGAGGTCCATCAACTCAAACGGTCCCATCCTGAACCCGAGCGATTTCATTAACGTATCAATCGTGGCCGGTTCGGCGGCGTTTTCGCCGAGCAGGCGCAGGGCCTCGCCGTAGAAGGGGCGCGCCACGCGGTTGACGATGAAGGCCGGCGTGTCTTTGCATAGGACCGGCGTCTTGCCCAGGTCGCGCACGAACTTCATCCCCGCCTCCACGGTCTCCGCGGAAGTGCGATCACCCCGGATGACCTCGACGAGCGTCATGAGCACGGGCGGGTTGAAAAAGTGGAGGCCGAGGAACTGCTCGGGGCGGCGCGCCGCGCTGGCGAGGGCCGTGATCGAGAGCGAAGAAGTGTTCGAGGCCAGGAGCGCGTGCGGAGCGAGCAAGGCATCCAGGCGGCGAAACAGGTCGCGCTTGATGCTCCTCTCTTCCGGCGCGGCTTCGATGGCGAGGTCCGCTGGGGCGCAGTCGTTCAGGTCGGCGGTCGGGCGCAGCCGGGCGAGGGCCATCGCCGCCGCCTCGGGCGCGGTCTTGCCGAGGTCAACGCCTTTCTGAATCGAAGCTCGGATGCGCTCGCAGCCCGCGTTCACAATCTCTGGCGTGATGTCGTAGAGGAGGGTGGTGGACCCACGCAGGGCGCAGACCTGGGCGATGCCCGCGCCCATCGTGCCGGAGCCGAGGACAGCAACGGTTTGGATGTTTGGACTCATATTCCTTTACCCAGCCTTCCGTGTCAGGCACGGAATGTCTTGCGTGTGGCGTATTCCATTTCATCAGCCATCACGGAACACGCAATACGCACTACGTCACATATCCGGTATCTGCCCGTCAATCTCCGGCTTGCCCGCCGCCTGCAGCGCCGCGTTGATTTTGGAGAACGGCCGGCTGCCGAAGAAACCGTTGCTGGCCGAGAGCGGCGAGGGGTGCGCTGTCTGGACGATGACGTGCCGTGAGGCGTCAACGAACCTGGCCTTGGCGCGGGCATACGCGCCCCACAACACGAACACCACGCGGTCAGGCTTGCCGTTCACGGCGCGGATGATGGCGTCGGTGAACGTCTCCCAGCCTTTGCCTTTGTGCGAAGTTGGCTGGCCCGCGCGGACGGTGAGCACTGCGTTGAGCAGCAGCACGCCCTGCCTGGCCCAATGCTCAAGATTACCGTGATTGGGAATCTTGCACCCCAAATCGTCGTGCAGCTCTTTGAAGATGTTGACGAGTGAGGGCGGCGGCTCAATGCCGGGGCGAACCGAGAAGCACAGCCCGTGCGCCTGCCTGGGGCCGTGATAAGGGTCCTGCCCCAAAACGAGGACGCTCACCTTCTCGTAAGGCGTGAGATGCAGAGCTCCGAAGACTTCTTTGTCTGGAGGATAGACCGTGTGCTTCTTCCGCTCCGTGCGGACGAACTGTTGCAGTTCCTTCCAGTAGGGTTCTTCAGTTTCGGCGAGGAGGACAGGACGCCAGGAGGTTTCCATATTGACAGGGTGACAAGGTGCAGGGGTGACACGGTGAAAGAGGCATATCTAACGTCGCCATGTCACCTAGTCAGGCTTTTACTTTCCCACGAACTTCGGCGCGCGCTTCTCCAGAAAAGCCGCCACACCCTCTTTGTAGTCGGCGGTGCGGCCCGCGATCTCCTGCAAATGCGCCTCGTAATCCAGCGCCTCGTCAATTGTCAACTGATACGCCTTGTTCATCGCGCGCTTGGTCAGGCCAAAGGCTTTGGTGGGCAGTTGGGCAAGTTTCACTGCCAGATCCCGGGTGGCAGCGGCGAGTTCTTCGGGAGGCAAGACTTTGTTGACGAGGCCCAGCGCGAAGGCTTCTTCGGCGGTGATCGGGGCATTGGTAATGGCGAGTTCGTAGGCGCGGGCATAGCCGACCAGCCGGGGCAGAAAGAAGCTCGTCCCCGAGTCCGGCGCGAGGCCGATGCCGCCGAAGGCCATGCGCAACTTCGCGCCCGAAGCCGCGTAGCGCAGATCGCACGCGAGCGCCATGCCCAACCCCGCGCCTGCCGCCGCGCCGTTGATCTGCCCGACGACCGGCTTTTCGACGGCGCGCAATTTCGAGACAATGGGGTTGTAGGTGCGCAGCAGATGCTCGCGGAACGAGACCGCGTCACCCCGGCTCCTGAGCGCGCCGAGGTCCTGCCCGGCGCAAAAGCCCTTGCCCGCGCCCGTGAGCACGAGACACCGCGCGGCCTCGTCGCGCTCGGCCTTCTTCAGCGCGTCCTGCACTTCTTCGGCCATCTGGTCGTCGAAGGCGTTGAGCACCTCGGGGCGGTTGAGGGTGAGCGTGAACACGCCGTCGGAGAGGTCGGTGAGGATGGTTTCGTACGACATGGATAATCCTCCGTTGGGATGTGGAATTGTAGGAGCAAAGGAGCGAAGGGGCAAGGCGTGGGGGCGGGTTCACCTCGCCCGGGTTTCATGCCCGCCCTTTTTTCAACCGAGCAGCCTCCTCGCGGACAAAGTCAAGCGTCGCGCTGATCGTCGGATCGGGCGGTATACGGTCGTCGCACGGGATCAACGCCCCCGAGAAATCCTGGACGCGGCCTGTTTGATCGTCGAGGTCAAGCGCGAGTTTGCCGAGGAACCGGCCGTGGTCGCCTGCCTGAGCGATGATGGTCTGGCCCACACGGACGGGCGGGTCAACGGCGGAGTGCGTGTGCCCGCCGAGGATCACGTCCACCTCCGGGCAATCGGCGGCGATGTCGTCGTCAGTATATACGTCGGCAGGTTTCTCAGTCAGGTTGAGATAACAGCCGAGGTGCGAGAGGACGATCAGGGTGCGCGCCCTTTGAGATTTGAGATTGGAGATTTCGCGGCGCAACACCGGCAATGGGTCAAGCGACGTATAGCCGAACGGCGCGTAGATTTCGGGGAAGACTGCCGTCACGCCAATCAAGCCGATCTTGAATTCGCCAAACGCGACGAGGCAGGAGGGTTTCAAGCCTGGGATGGCCGGGCGAGCGGGATGCGCGCCGTCCACGAGGTTCGCGGCCAGCAAAGGAAAATGAACTGAAGCGACGATCCTCTCGAGTCCGGCCCTGCCCCAGCGCCCGGCCTCGTTATTGCCGATCACGCCCGCATCTACGCCCATCGCTTCAAGCAAGGCGTAGCTGGCGCGGCCCAGGGTGACGTCCGATTCCCAGGCCGAGGCGTCAGACGAGTCGCCGCCATCGAACAGCAAAACCGCGCGGCCTTCGGCCTGCGCGGCGGCGCGTTCGCGTCGAATGAGGGTGAACAGGCGGGGGAGTTGGTCGAGGCGGGCGTGCAGGTCGTTGAAGTGCAGGAGGGTGAGGCGCATCGTGGCAGCGGATGGATAACGGATATAACGGATAAGCAGTACATCACGAAAGCACGCTTCGCGTGACCCTTCGGCTTCGCTCAGGAGAGTGCCGCGCCCCTTCGACTGCGCTAATGCTCCGCTCAGGGTGCGCGGCAGGTACTATAGCCTCCGAAGCGTAGCGGAGCGGGGGTCGAAGGATGCGCATTTTCGTGATCTACCGATAAGGCCTCTCCGCGCTCCGTATTTTATCCGCTGCTAAAGGCGCACGTACAACAGAAGCATGTGGCCTTCCATCATTTCGACGTAGCGGGCGGCGAGGATCTCGGCGGTGGCGGTCAGGCCGTCTTCGTCGCGATATTCGAGATACACCGGGCGGCCCTTGTCCCATGCTTTCCAGCAGCGCTCGACCATCGAGGGGCCGTTGAAGGTGCGCAGGCGGGTCAGCGCCAGGCGCGGATGGGCCGGGCCTTCGGCGAGCGAGGGCAGCCAGGTTTCGTTGGCGATTTCAAATGTGGGCGTCGGGCCTTCGATGATGGTGATCTTTTCGGCAGTCATGGGTCATCCACGGATTGGCGCAAATGGATTCGAGTGAAAGCAAAGCAATTATAGCAGTGATAAGCGCCGCCGGGCGAGGGCTGTTCAACCTTACGCTTCACCCGCCGGGCGTTTGCCCCGCGAAGCGTCCCGCGAGGGCGGCGGGTAGGGCAAGGGGATGTAGTCCACCGAGGGACGGCGCTGGCCGGCCTGCGGGTACAGGCTCATCAACCGGTAGACTTCCGGGGGCATGTCGGTGCTGATAGGCAGGCCCAGCGCGCGCGCTTCGGACACGCCGATAGGGTAGTCGTGCGTCCAGGCGCCGCTGGAGAGTTTTTCGGCAATCGGCTCGGACTTTTCGACCGGAATGCCGTTCAGCCCCATGATCTCGATCACCGTGTCCTTGACCTGCCGGAGCGCCTTGCGGGCGATGTCGGCCAAAATCAGCGTCTGGTCGTCCACGTCGTTGACGTTCTTCTGCTCCACGACCTTGACGATGGAGGCCGCCGGGAACTGGCCGAGCTGCGGGTCCACCGGCCCCAACACCGCGTTCTCGTCTATCACGATCTCGTCGGCGGCGAGGGCGATGAGCGTCCCGCCCGACATGGCATAGTGCGGCACGAACACGGTGACCTTGCCCTTGCGGCGGCAGAGCGCCAGCGCAATCTGTTCGGCGGCCAACACCAACCCGCCAGGCGTGTGCAGAATCAGGTCAATCGGCACTTCCGGGTCGGTGAGCTTGATGGCGCGCAAGATTTCCTCGGAGTCGTTGATGTCAATGTAGCGCGCGAGCGGGAAGCCCAGCAGGGCCAGCGTCTCCTGCCGGTGGATGAGCGAGATGACGCGCGTGCCGCGTTTCTCCTCGATCTGGCGCAATAGACGCACCCGCGCCGCCTCCAGCATCTTCTGCCGGATGATGGGCTGGAGCGAGGAGATGATGAAGAAGATCCAGAAGAAGTCGAAGATGGACATAGAGGCCTCCTAGCCTCACTCCCCACCCCCGGCGGCCGCTAGGCCGGGGAGGGGGTGAGGTTACCACGGTTGAAATTCGTCAGGATACCAGCGATAGTGCGCGCGCGGGCGGCGGGCAAAGAGGGACACGAGGAGCAGGCCGCACACAAAACCGCCGATGTGCGCCCAGTAGGCCACGCCGCCGACCGCGCTCATGCCCAGGCCAAAGAGGCCACTGAAAAACTGCGAGAGGAACCAGAAGCCGATGTAAATGAGCGCCGGGATTTCGATGAACCAGGGCAGGAAGAGCAGGGGCACGAGCGTGATCACGCGCGCGCCGGGATAAAGCACCATGTACGCGGCCAGCACACCCGCAATCGCGCCGCTCGCTCCGACCATCGGGATGCGCGAGGCGGGGCCGATCCACACCTGCGCCAGGGCCGCCGCCACGCCGCCGATCAGGTAAAACAGGAGATACCGCCCCGCGCCCATGCGGTCTTCGACGTTATCCCCGAAAATGTACAGCGCCCACATGTTGCTGATCAGGTGCAGCCAGCCGCCGTGCAGGAACATGCTGGTGAACAGCGTCATGAATTCTTGCGGATTTCCGGTGAACAACTGGCGCGGCACGACGCCGTAGGTCAGCACAAAGCGATCCAGTTGCTGGGGGCTGAGCGGGAGTTCGACGAAGGCGAACACCGCCACGTTGGCGAGGATGATCAGCCAGTTGACGATCGGGAACGAGCGCGCGCGGATCGTGTCTTTCAGGGGAAGCATGGCAGGTCCTTTCGAAAAGCGAGCCAGCGTGCTAATCTTAGCATGTGCCTTGAGAGAGCACAAAACAGGCGCAGGTAGTGTAAACTCTGCCAACCCATTCTCACCTACAAGACACGGCCTATGTCCAACCCTTTCCTCCCCCTCGGCAACTTCCGAAGCCTGAAGAACGCCTCGGATCGCCTCACGCTCACCGCCCAGCGCGGCATCATAGAAGTCGCCGCCCTGTCCGGCGGCGTCGTGCGCGTGCGGATACAGCCGGGCAGGCGCAAACAGATGCGGCCTCATAGGTCACTGGCCGTCAGCGATCAACTTGCGCTCCAGCCGCCGTTGAAACCCAAAGCCGCCAAGGATGAGATCACGCTGAAAGGCGAAGGGGTGACGACGCACATTCGTCTGAGTCTGCTCGGCCTGAGTTTCTCGCGCGCGAGCGGCGCGGCTTTTGCCTCCGACTTAAGTATTGGCGCGCGCGGCGGCCAGATCGTCGTGCGCAAAACGCTCAACCCGGACGAGCACGTTTACGGCCTCGGCGAAAAGACCGGCTGGCTCGACAAGCGCCATCGCCGCTGGCGCATGCGGAACACCGACGTGCTCCTGGAAAAGCCCGAGATCGGCCTCGGCACCGACCCGCTTTACGCCAGTTTCCCCGTCTTCATCGTTCACAGCGTCGAAAGCAGTTATGGCATCTTCGTGGACAACCCGGAGTTCGCCGAATTCGACTTCGTCCAGCCTGGGGCCTATGAGTTCTCAGCCCCCGCGGATGCGCTGAATTACTACGTCTTGCCTGGCCCGACCCTGCCCGACGTCCTGCGCCAGTACACCGGCCTGACCGGGCGGATGCCCCTGCCCGCGCTGTGGACGCTCGGTTATCAACAGTGTCGTTGGGGTTACGAGAGCGAGGACGACGTGCGCCGCATCGCCGCCGAACTGCGGAAGCGCAAGTTCCCGTCAGACGCGATCTGGTTCGACATTGATTACATGGACGGCTATCGCGTGTTCACCTGGGACGACAAGGACTTCCCGCATCCCGCCCGGCTCATGGCCGACCTGCGGGGCCAGGGATTCCGCGCGGTCACGATTGTTGACCCTGGGGTCAAAGTTGATCCGCAATACCACGTCTACCGCGAGGGCCGTCGGGCGGGTCACTTCATCAAGCATCCCGACGGAAAGGAATACAACGGGAGCGTGTGGCCGGGGCGGAGTGCGTTCCCCGATTTCCACCGCGCCGAGACGCGCGTATGGTGGGCCGGGCTGGTGCGGGGATGGCTCGACGCAAGCGGCCTGAGCGGCCTCTGGAACGACATGAACGAACCCGCGACGACCGACATGACCGGGCCGGTGGACGAAGTGCAGCACGCGGGAGGCAAACTGCCGCACACTTCGGCGCGCAACACGTATGCGCTGCAAATGGCGCGCGCGACCTACGCGGGGATGCTGGAACATGACCCCGACGCGCGCCCGTTCATCCTCACGCGCGCGGCCTTCTGCGGCGCGCAGACGGTGGCGGCGCTGTGGGGCGGCGACAACGGCCCGTACTGGGAGCACCTCGCCGGGAGCCTGCCGCTGCTGATGAACCTGGGCCTCTCCGGGATGCCGTTCGTGGGTGTGGACATCGGCGGCTTCAACGGCGACACGCACGGCGAACTGCTCGCCCGCTGGACGCAGGCCGGCGCGTTTTACCC
>Ga0209751_10005282_pt1 | contig 12205 bp, 9 predicted proteins | sample RifCSP13_1_FD_184019 | JGI IMG/M metagenome (GOLD analysis project Ga0209751, IMG submission 184019) | Soil microbial communities from Rifle, Colorado - Rifle CSP2_sed 13_1 (SPAdes) (version 2) | ecosystem: Environmental > Terrestrial > Deep subsurface > Rock core/Sediment | place: Rifle... | reverse complement strand
CACGACCGACGCGAACACGAAGACGCACAACACGAACAGACCGGCCAGGAAGAAGACTCCGGGAGACTCGTGCAGCCAATCGTGCAAGGACGACCGCAGCAGGATCACGAGCACGAGGAGCGCTGCGAGCGGCAGCACGATCGCGAACCACTTCAGGCGTGCGAGGTTGACGACCTCCGTCGCGGCAAGTCTGTGGCCCAGTCTTCCGAGTAGGACGGTCACGCGCCTCCTTCGGTTTCCTCGAAGTGTGGTGACTCGCCGACGGCGGGACATCCGACACGGCTACTGACCGACGCTGCGGAAAGCCCGCGTGTGTTTTTTCACACGCGCCGTGGGCGAGTCGGCAGAGGCAACGCTTTATCTACTCGGGATCGCGGTGCACCCGACCTGATCAGGTCGCTCCGGAGGGAAAGTACGTACCTCACGACTACCTGTTCAGGTAGGTGTCACCCCACCCCGATCCGTGGCGCGAATACGCGAGCTCGAGCGTACCGTCGTTCTAAAAGCAAGCGACTTCGAGGAGGGCTCGATGAGACCTAAGACGATCGCCGCGATCGCAGGCATGTTGGCTGTGCTCGTGGTAGCTCTGCTTGTCGCGTTCGTAGGAAAGAGCGAGGCGACGACGACCGCGACCGCGGCAACCCGCACGCTCTACGTGTCCGCGGTCGAGTGGAAGGGCTCGGCTGATGTCGCCAAGGAGCCGTACCCCGGGCCCGTGCCTCCGGGTGGCGGCTGGGAGTCGTGCCCACCGGGAAGCCAGGACTGCGGCCTCAAAGGTGACACCACGAAATGGGCCGTCGAGACGTACCGCTTCGACACTGCGACCGTGGTCGCATGCGCGGGCGAGCGCGTCGTCATCAAGGCCTTCGGCGTGAACGCCGCGAAGCACGACATCGTCGTTCCGAAGCTGAAGAAGAGCTTCACGATCATGCGCGGCGTCGTCACGACGGCCGACCTCGGCGTTGTCAAGAAGTCGGGGATCTACAAGATCCTCTGCATCACGCATCCACCGGCACATCAGATGGATCTGGTCGTAATGCCGACGTGCTAGCCCAGCCGTTCGGCAGGAAACTGGCCCGGAGGCGGCGGCGGGTTGCAGCCGGCTCCGGGCCCCCCGCCCGCTCGGTGTCCAGCCCCCAAAAGAACAGGAGGATCCCAGTGAAGTCAGCTCGTGTTCTCGCTGCCGCCCCGCTCGTTGTGGCTCTCGTCGCCGCCGGGCCGGCGGCCTCTTTGCACTCCCCCTCGGCTCCGCCGACAACGGTCAAGGTCGTCATGACCGACTACGACTTTGCGCTTTCGAAAAAGCGTCTCGTGCACGGCAAGGTGGTCTTCCGTGTCGTGAACACGGGCGAGGTGATTCACGACTTCAAGATCGCCGGCAAGAAGACACCCATCTTCACTAACGGGCAGTCGGGTCTCCTCCGCGTCGCCTTCAAGAAGCCGGGCAGATATCCGTTCGTCTGCACCGTCCCAGGTCACATCGCGGCCGGGATGAAAGGGACGCTGATCGTGCGCTAGCCGGCGCCGCCGGCTGCATTCGAGGGCCGACCACTCGTGGCGTGCCGTTCGAGCGCTGATCCCTGGCGAGCAGAGCGGGCGCGGCGTCGATCTCTGGATCGGGTCGGGCATTGGCGCTCATCGTGCGCCAGGGTGTGCCGCTCAGAAGTGGGACCGTCGAAAGAATCGCCAGATTGGGGACGTTTGCAGGCGATTCGATGCGTCCGGCAGGATTCGAACCTGCGACCCGCGGATAGAAGTCCGCCGACTTGCTTACGAAAACGCCGGTTCAGCCGCATGTTCAAGCCAAATTTCGGTCATGGGCGCGAGATCTTGTTACCTGAAGAATTCGCGTCTTGTGTTGCTTGTATCGACAACTCTAGGCGACGGCTCGGTCGATACCGGATCTGAACCCAAGACATAAGGCCCATAATCGCCGAGGAGGAGGCTGTAGTGCAGCGCATACTTCTCAGCGCCGACCGCGATCGGGTGGTACGTGCCCTCGCTCGCGCTCTGAGGGAGCTCGACCTGAGGACGGGCACCACGAAGTCGACGTTCAAATGGGGCAACCGCGAGCTGCCCCGGCCCCGATCTGTGCTCCAAGTCGCTCGTTGCTCTCGACGGCAGGCTCAGCGGCCGTGAACGCGAGCGTCGAGCTGGGCCGGATCGCCGGAGTCCGGATCAGTGTCAACTGGAGCTGGCTGATCATCTTTGCGCTGATCGTCTGGACGCTCGCGTCAGGCGTCTTCCCGTCGCAGAACCCCGGCCTCTCCGACGGCACGTACCTCACAATGGCGCTGGCTGCGGCACTCGTCTTCTTCGCCTCGCTCCTCTTGCACGAGCTCGGGCACGCGCGCCAGGCGCGGCGAGAGGGGATGGAGATCGAGGGGATCACCCTCTGGCTTTTCGGCGGGGTGGCACAGTTCAAGGGCACCTTCCCGAGCGCCGGCGCCGAGTTCCGGATCGCGATCGCCGGGCCCCTCGTCTCGCTTGGGCTCGGCGTCCTCTTCGTTCTCCTCGCCGTCTTTGCGGGACTGCCCAATGTGCTCGACGGGGTCGTCGCCTGGCTCGGCTACATCAACCTCACCCTGCTCGTGTTCAACTTGTTGCCGGCGCTGCCATTGGACGGTGGCCGCGTGCTCCGCTCGGCGCTCTGGTACGTCAGAAAGGACTTCGCCTGGGCGACGCGGGTCGCGTCCGACATCGGGCGCGCGTTCGGCTACCTGCTCATCGCGACCGGGCTCTTCTTCCTCATCTTCCAGGGCTCGTTCAGCGGCGCCTGGCTCGCCTTCGTCGGCTGGTTCCTGCTCCAGGCGGCGACGGCCGAGGCCCGTTACGTGGCGACGGAGCAGGCGCTGGGCGGTCTCCGCGTCCGCGACCTGATGGTGCGCGACCCGGTCACCGTGGAGGCCGACCTCACTCTCGGGCAGTTCATGGACGAGGTCGCCTGGTCACGGCGTTACACGACGTACCCCGTGCTCGAGGACGGCCGGCCGATCGGCCTGCTCGCGTTTCGCTCGCTCGCCGCGGTCTCGCGCGACGAGTGGGACGAACGCCGGGTACGCGACTCGATGATTCCCCGTGAGCAGGTCCCGCTGCTCGAGGAGGGCGAGTCGGCAATGGACGCCCTGGCCCAGCTCTCGGAGAGTAGCGTCAACCGTGGGCTCGTCGTCGAGGACGGGCGCCTCGCGGGCTTCCTGTCGATCACCGACCTGGCTCGGGCGCTCGAGGTCGGCCGGCCGTCGCGGCCGGTAAACGTCTAGCTCAACTGGGGCCGTTCAGTGCGTCGGGCTTCTCGTGGCGTATCGCCACTGCACACCGACCGGGGTCGAGTCCGAGGATCTGCGACCCCGATCGGCACCCGTCGGATTGCGCCGAGCGAGACACAAGGCTGACCGGCGGTGACCCGTTGTGCACCAGGCAAACTGCGACCGGGTGCAAGAACTGGCGTCTTGCAGAATGTTCTTCGAGAGGTGCACTTCCCGGTTTGGGCCACGGTTGCTTCCTTCCGAGCAGAGGACAACACGGCCACGATCCACGGCTTCGCCCACTCGGTCGCGCGGGTGATCGGGCTCGACCATCTGCGGATCGCGGATCAGCTCGAGAAGGCGGGCGTCCGGCTGAATGCAGCGAAGCCCGAGAGCTGAGGGAGCTCGACGCGTTCAGTCGTGTGTCGCCGATGCCGTCACGGCTCGAGTGACGAAGTGGTCTCGACGAGATCGTCGACGGCGAGGGATACGAGTACACGGCGGTTCACGTCGAGTAGGCCGCGATCGGTGATCTTGAGGGACGGGATCACGGTCAGGGCGAGGAACGCGAGCATCTGAAACGGCGCAGGGAACGTCACGCCTAGCGCTTGCGCCGCTGCGTTGATCGCCCGGCTCGCCTCGAGCACGTCGGCGAGCGGACGGTCCGAAAGGAGCCCGGCCACGGGCAGTGGCAGCTCTGCTCGAACCTCGTGCTCGTCGGCGACGACGATGCCCCCGCTGAGCTCGCGCAGTCGCTGGACGACCGCCGCCATTGTGCCGTCGTCGACACCGACCACGATCACGTTGTGGGCATCGTGGGAGAGCGTCGCGCCGAAGGCGCCTCGCTCGATTCCGAAGCCACGCACGAAGCCGAGGCCGATCCGACCCGTGCTGAGATGGCGCTCGAGAACGGCAATCTTCGCCAGGTCGCGAGCAGGGTCGGCAACCGCGTGGCCGTCCCCGAAGGTGAGCTCGTCTACGAGCGAGGCGGTCGCGATCTGACCGGGGATCAGCCCGATCACCCGCCCGCGGCCTCCTGACCAACGCACGCGAAAGTCATCCGCTGTGACGGGATCGAGATGCATCGTCCTCTTGACCCACTCGGGCACCTGCACGTGCGGGATCTCGCTCACCGACGCGCCGGCCTTCAGTACGAGTTCGGGTACGAACGATCGGAGGTCCGGGAGCAGCAGCAGGTCCGCCTGGTAGCCCGGCGCGATCGCTCCGAGGTGGTCGAGCCCGTGGTAGAGAGCGGGGTTCAGGGATGCCATCACGAGGGCATCCTCGACCGGGACGCCCAGCGCGACTGCGTCGCGGACCATCGCGTTGATGTGACCATCATCGGCGATGTGCTCGGGCTCGCGGTCGTCGGTGCAGAAGGCGATGCGCGACGGGCCGTACTCGTGGGCGAGCGGGATCAGCGCCGGCAGGTTGCGTGCGGCCGAGGCCTCACGGATGAGCAGCCAGAGCCCGGCACGCAGTCGCTCGCGTCCCTCCTCGATCGTGGATGCCTCGTGGTCTGACCTGATCCGTGCTGCGGCGTATGCGTTCAGCTCCATCCCGCTCACACCCGGCGCGTGGCCATCGACGTGACGAGCGAGGGCGAGCTTCGCGAGCTCGGTCGGAGAGCCGGAGATGACGCCCGGGGAGTTCATCATCTCGGCGAGGCCGAGCACACGGTGGCGGTGCAGCAAGCCCTCGAGATCGCCGATCGTGAGCTCGCGCCAGGGAGATTCAAACTCCGACGCGGGCACGCAGGACGAAGCCATGAAGTAGACCTCGAGCGGGATCTGCTCGCAGGCGTCGATGAGCCAGTGGACGCCGTCGGTGCCGAGCACGTTCGCGATCTCGTGCGGATCCGCGACGACAGCCGTCGTCCCCACGGGAAGCACGAGCCGGGCGAACTCGTCGACGAGGAGCTTCGACGACTCGAGGTGCACGTGCGCATCCACGAACCCGGGGACGAGGTAGCGCTCGCGTGCGTCCAGCGTCTCCACGCCCTCGTAATCGCCGATTCCGGCGACCACGCCGTCCACGATCGCGACGGCTCCGTTCAGCCATTCGCGCGTGAACGACGAAAAGACGTGGCCGCCCCGGATCACCAGGTCCGCAGGCACGTCTCCGCGGGAGACCGCAAGTCGGCGCGGGAGCCGCTCCGCTGGCTCAGCTGGGAGCATCGGGCACCACGATCGTGCCGGCGGTGCCGGCGACGATCCGGGGAGCGTCCTCGAGCGCGCCGATGGCAGCCGTACCCCCGGTCGCCTCCACGAAGCGACAAGCGGCCGCAACCTTCGGGCCCATCGATCCGTTGGCAAACTGTATCCCCCGAAGCTCGGTGGGCGTCGTCCGGCCGATGGGGCGGGCGTCCGGCGTGCCCCAGTCGCGCATGACGGCGCCGACATCCGTCAGCATCAGCAGGAAGTCGGCCTCGAGGCTCGTCGCGAGGAGCTCGGCGGCGAGGTCCTTGTCGATCACGGCCTCGACGCCCCGGAGGGTCCCGGCACCGTTCACCGTGACCGGGATCCCGCCCCCGCCGGTGCACACGACGATCGCGCCGAAATCGACCAGCATCCGGATTGCCGAGAGCTCGACGATTCGAAGAGGCTCGGGCGATGCAACGACTCGTCGGAAGTGGTCGCCGTCGGGGGCAACCGACCAACCGCGCTCGCGCGCGAGTCGTTGCGCCTGCTCCTCGGTGTAGACGGGCCCGATCGGCTTCGTCGGTGTCTCGAACGCGGGGTCGTTAGGATCGACTACGACCTGCGTCAACACAGTTACCGCGGTACGGCCGGGCAGGCGGTTGGAGAGTTCCTGCTCGAGCACGTACCCGATCATCCCCTCGGTCTCGGCACCGAGGACGTCGAGCGGGTAAGCAGGGACGTCCGTGTACGCCAAGGCCTGGAGGGCGAGCAAGCCCACTTGCGGCCCGTTGCCGTGCGTGAGCACGATGTCGTGAGATCCGGCCAGCTCAGCGACCGCGGTCATCGCCTCCGCAGCGTGCTGCCGCTGGATGTCCGCCGTCAGCGGCTCGCCGCGCCGGAGCAGTGCGTTTCCTCCGAGCGCGACGACGAGCCTCGGACGCGCCCTGCCGTTTCCCGCCACGTCCTCCGTCATCGCCCGAAGCCGCCCATCGTGAGCGCCATGAGCGCCTTGCCGGTGTGCATCCGATTCTCGGCCTCGTCGTAGACGATCGACTGCGGTCCGTCGATGACCTCGTCCGTCACCTCGTTGCCCCGATCCGCGGGCAGGCAGTGCATGTAGAGCGCATCGGCTTTCGCCAGCGACATGCGGCGGGCATCGCAGATCCAGTCCTTGAACGCGCCGGACTCCGCGAGCGCTGCCTTCTCGTCTCGGAACGCCTCGATCCGCCCCCAGGACTTCGGGTACACGACGTCTGCGCCCCGGAAGGCCTCGTCCATGTCATGGACGTACGTGATCGAGGCGCCGGCCTCCGCGGCAGCAGCCTCCGCGTGCTCAATGACCTCGGGCATGAGCTCGAAGCCGTGCGGATGCGCGATGACGAGGTCGATCCCGAAGCGAGGTAGCAGCGTTGCCAGTCCCTGGGGAACCGACAGCGGCTTGGCGTAGGACGGCGCATAGGCCCAGGACACGGCAACTCGCATCCCCTGAAGGTTCTCCCCGCGCTTCTCGCGCAGCGTCATCAGGTCGGCGAGCGTCTGCGTCGGGTGGTCGACGTCGCACTGGAGGTTGATGAGCGGGATGTCGGCCCAGCGTGCGATCTCACGCATCCACACGTTGCCCTCGTACGGCGCGAGATCGTGGCGGATGGCGAGGCCGTGCCCGTAGCGAGACAGGATCACGCCCATGTCCTTGGGACTTTCGCCGTGCGCCACCTGCGTCTTCTCGGCGTCGAGGTAGATCGCATGGCCGCCGAGCTGTGTCATCCCCGACTCGAACGCGTTGCGCGTCCGGGTGGACTTGTCGAGGAACAGCATGAACAGCGTCTTGTCCGGGAGCAGCCGGTGCCGCTCACCGTTCTTGAAAGCCGTTTTGAGCTCGCCCGCGACCGCCAGCGCCTCCTCGATCTCCTCGACCGTCCAGTCGAGGGTCTCGATGAAGTCGCGACCCACGAGCGTCTTCCTGTCTATCGCTATCTGGTGCATCGCTACCTCGCTTTCATCAGCTCTTGTTGGCCGAGCCCCAGGCCGAGGTACTCCGGAATGGCCTGCTGGCCCGGGACGTCTGGGATCGGCGCCCTGCCCGCAGTTGCGGCGGGCTCCCGGAGGCCAAGGAGGTCGTCGGGTGTGACGGGAACCCTGTTCAGCACGCGGCCGGTCGCCGCGCGTAGCGCGGCCACGATCGCCGGCGTCGCCGCCACCGTCGCGAGCTCACCGATCCCCTTCACTCCGTACGGGGCGCCCGGCTCGGGCACCTCGACGAACTCCGACATCACTGGCGGCACGTCGAGGGCGGTCGGGATCAGGTAGTCGGTGAAGGACCCGTTGCGGACGTGCCCGTCCTCGAGCTGGAGCTCCTCCATGAGCGCCAGTCCGAGCCCGATCGCCGCCCCACCCTCGACCTGCCCCTCTGCTCCTTGCGGGTTGATCACCTGTCCAGCGTCCTGCATCGCGGCGATCTGGACGACCCGCGCGAGGCCGAGCTCCACGTCGACGTCGACCACGGCTCGCTCGGCGACGAACGTGAAGGCGACGTGGATGTCCCCCTGACCCTTCTCGTCGAAGCCGGTCGTCGCATGGTGGTGGTACGTGACCGTGCGCGTAATCGACTCGGCAGCGCCGTTCGCGTCGAGCTCGGTACGGATCTCGCGGCACGCCGCCTGGACGGCTGCGCCGGCCATGGTCGTCTGCCGCGAGGCCGACGATGACCCGGCGGACCCGGCCGACGTGTCGGACGGGAGGACTACGACGTGGTCGACGCCGAGCTCCGTCCTAGCGATCTGAGCGAGCACGGTGTAGAGCCCCTGGCCGGAGTCGACCGCGGCGGTACGCACTTCCGCTTCGGGCCCGTCCTGGCTCACCTTCAGCGTCACGGTCGCCTCCGCCGAGTCGTCGAACCCCTCGCTGTAGGCGACGTTCTTGAAGCCGACGGCGAAACCGACGCCACGCTTGATCCCATCGCCCTGGGCTGGCTCGTGCTCCGGCAGCGGGATTGCAGCACACCGCTCGATCACCTCCCCCACGGGCGCGCTGCCGGTCAGCACCTGACCGGTGGGCAGGACGGAGCCCGTGCGAACTGCATTCTTCAGCCGGAGCTCGATCGGGTCGATGCCGAGCTTCGCCGCGAGCGCATCCAGTGCCGACTCGTACGCGAAGCACACCTGCGGCGCGCCGAACCCGCGCATCGCGCCGCACGGGGGGTTGTTCGTGTACACGACGGTGCCCTCGACCCTCACGTTGGGCAGGTCATACGGCCCGGCCGCGAACGTCGAGGCGTTCGCGAGGACGGCCGGCGACGACGACGCGTACGCGCCGCCGTCCAGCAGCAGTCGGACGTCGGCCGCCACAAGGCGCCCGTCCCTCGTCGCGCCGTACCGGATCCACGTTCGCGAGGGGTGCCGGTGCACGTGGCCGTGGAACGACTCCTCGCGGCCGTAGACCATCTTCACCGGACGGCCCGTGCGGAGGGCGAGCATGCAGGCGTGAACCTGCACGTGGATGTCCTCCCGCGACCCGAACGCCCCGCCCACCCCCGCGAGCGCGACTCGCACCTTCTCCGCGGGGAGGTCGAGGCACGGCGCGATCTGCTGCCGGTCGACGTGGAGCCACTGCGTGATCACGCGCAGGTCGACGCCGCCGTCCTCGGTCGGGATTGCGAGCCCACCCTCGGGCCCGAGCGCCGCCTGATCCTGCATCGGGGTCTCGTAGTAGCTCTCGACCCACACGTCCGCCTCGGCCTGGTCGGGGTCACCGTGGAGGATGTGGACGTGGCGGAGCGTGTTCCCGGACTCGTGTACCTGAGGCGCATCCGGGCGTAGCGCGTCCTCCATGTCGGCGACAACGGGGAGCGGCTCGTACTCGACCTCGACGAGCTCAGCCGCCCGGCGTGCCTGCGCAAGGGTCTCGGCTGCCACGACGGCCACCGGCTCGCCCTCGTAGCGCACCACATTTGCGGCGAGCACGGGCTGATCCGAGTACTCGAGGCCGAAGGTCGGCTTGCCGGGGACGTCGGCGGCGGTCAGCAGCGCGTGCACCCCGGGTGCCGCCTCGGCTTTCGTCACGTCGATCGAGTGGATGCGCGCCGAGGGATGTGGGCTCCGCAGGGTGACGCCCCAGAGCATCCCGTCGACCCGCAGGTCGCTGCCGTACGTGAAGGCGCCGGTCACCTTCGCGACGCCGTCGACGCGGCGCGCGCTCTCGCCGACACCACCGCTCTCGACGGCGGTCGGGACGGCGGCGCGGCCGGCTGCGAGGTGCACTGCGTCGACGATCTTCTGGTACCCCGTGCAGCGGCAGAAGTTGCCTGCGAGCGCCTCGCGAATCTCTGTGTCATCGGGATCGGGATTTCGTTCGAGCAGGTCAGCTGCGGCGACGAGCAAGCCCGGCGTGCAGAACCCGCACTGGACGGCGCCCACCGCGAGGAACGCGTCCTGCAGCGGGTGGAGCTCCTCGGCCGGCGCGAGCGTCTCGACGGTGCGAACGTCGTGCCCGTTGGCCTGCACGGCCGGGACGAGACACGAACAGACGAGCTCGCCGTCGAGCCAGACCGAGCACGATCCACACTCGCCTTCCTCACATGCGTTCTTCGTGCCCGTCAGACCGAGCTCGTCCCGCAGCAGTGTGAGCAAGCTCGTCTCGGGGGCGATGTCGACCGTGTGCTCGGTGCCGTTGACCGTGGCGTGAATCAGCATCGCACCTCCTCTGCCTGCGCGAGAAGGCGACGAGCGAGCACTTCCACCACGTGCCGGCGGTACGCGGCGGAGCCTCGCAGGTCGTCGATCGGCCGGGCCTCCGCCGCGGCAAGTCGTCCGAACTCGGCAAGGGTCGCGGGGTCGCTCCAGTCGAGCGCCTCCGCGAACTCCTCTGCCTGCCGCGCTCGCAGCACGGTCGGTCCCACCGACCCGAGCGCGAGGCGGACGCCGTGCCGCTCGTCGTCGACTTGAAGGCAGACACTTGCGACCGCGATGACCATGGCGCTGCGGCGTCCGATCTTCGCGAACGACCCGGGCCCCGGCACCGGCTGCCATTCCACGCCGATGATCAGCTCGTCCGGCGCGAGGCTCGTGCGTTTCGGCCCGACGAGGAACTCGCCCAGCGGTATCCGGCGCATCCAGGCGCTCGAAGAGGCCACCACAACGTCGGCGTCGTACGCGGAGAGCACGGGAATGCTGTCCCCTGCGGGCGACGCCGTCGCGAGGTTCCCGCCGATCGTCGCCCGGTTACGGATCTGCGGGGATGCGACCGAGTGCGCGGCTTCGACCAGCGGCCGGAACTCGCTCAGCTCGCGCGCGATCCTGGCGAACGTCATCCCGGCCCCGACGAAGACGCGGCCGTTGTCTCGTCCCCATGACTGCAGCTCGTCGACGTGGGAGAGGTCGAGGAGCGCGGTTGGCCAGATTCGCCGAGCGTTCACGTCGACCATCAGGTCGGTTCCGCCGGCGACCGGCGTCGCCTCGGGATGCGTGAACCTGACTTCGAGCGCTTCCTCGAGCGAGTACGGGGTGAGGACGTCCATCAAACCTTCACCGCGGCGAAGACCTTGATCATCGCCGGCACGTCGTCGCCGAGCGGGTAGAGGACAGGGCAGGTGCAGCCTGCAGCGATGTACTCCTGCACCTTCGCCCGGCAGTCCTCGACGGTCCCGGAGGCGGTGATCAGCTGGACGACGTCGTCCGGGACGAGCCCCATCGCCTTCTCGATCTGCGCCTGCGTGGCCGGCCAGGTGAGAATCCGGCCGATCTCCTCGAGCAGCGACGTGTCGACTCCGCTCGCCTTCCCGATGTGGGGCTGCTGCCCGAGGTACTGGGTAACGAGCTCCCGAGCCCGGTCGAGCGCGAGCGAGCGATCGTGGTCGAGTGAGCACACGACGAGCTGGGGACGATCGACGTCGTCGAGCGTCCGCCCGGCGCGCTCGGCGCCCACGGCCAGGTGCTCCAAGGCCTCGCGGTTGTAGTTCGGCCCGACGAGGTAGTTGAGGAGCACACCGTCGCCGATCTCCCCGGCGAGCTCCATCATCTTCATTCCGGTGGTCGCGGCGATGTAGATCGGAACCTGCTTCGGCGAGCGGTCCCCGTGCACGATGTCGATCTCGATGTCGTCGACATCGATGAACTCGCCGTGGAAGGTGACCCGCTCCATCGCGAGCAGCCGGCGCGTGACGTCGACCGTCTCGCGCATGGCCAGCACCGGGCGGCGACGCTGGATGCCGACTTTCGAGGCCAGCGGATCCCACCACGCGCCGAGCCCAAGCTTTATCCGGCCGGGGGCGAGGTCGTCGAGCGTCGAGAACGTCGCAGCGAGGAGCCCGACGTTCCGCGTCCACGTGTTCACGACGCCCGAGCCGATCGCGATTCGCCCCGTCACCGCGGCGAAGGCGGCCATGGGGACGGTCGCCTCGCGAACGAGCCGGCTCTCGGCCTGCCAGACGGCCTCGAAGCCGCATTCCTCCGCGAGCTGCACGTATCGCATGCCGTCGCGAATGGGGTGCTTGTCTTGAAGGTAGAGCGCTACTCGATCGTCAGTGGCGACGGCCATCGCCGACCTCCTCTTGGCTCGAACTCGTGTGGCCCGATCTCGGCGAGGCGCTTCCAGAGCCGGTCGGCTTGAACACGCGCTCCCGCCGCCAGTTCCTGCTCGTCGGCGCGCGTCAGCCGTCTGTCGAGCACGACCCACTCGCCGGCGACCATGACATCGCGGACGGTGCGCGAGCCCAGACCGAAGACCCAGTGCCCCGGGAAGCTGCCTGCGTTGAGCGGCGCGGGAGGCGCGTACTCCAGCACGACCAGATCGGCGGGCGCACCTGTCTCGATCCTTCCGAAGCTC
>Ga0209751_10005274_pt1 | contig 12218 bp, 10 predicted proteins | sample RifCSP13_1_FD_184019 | JGI IMG/M metagenome (GOLD analysis project Ga0209751, IMG submission 184019) | Soil microbial communities from Rifle, Colorado - Rifle CSP2_sed 13_1 (SPAdes) (version 2) | ecosystem: Environmental > Terrestrial > Deep subsurface > Rock core/Sediment | place: Rifle... | reverse complement strand
TGTCGTGCTCGAAACTTCGCTTGCTAACGTTTCGGAACAGGCCATCGATCCCCTGGAGCGGGCACTTGTCGAGGCGGCAGAGTGTCGTGGGTCATTGCGCCCCATTTCGACGATCGTCCGTGTTCGACTCGTTGGGAATGGGCGAAAGACCAAGAGCACGCTTCGGAAGGATGGCGATGCGCTGCGGCTTTTTGTGAGTGGGGCTCCAGAAGAGGTCGTCAGTTTCGCTCGAAATCGACCCGCCGCGTACGATGAGACCCTTCGTCAGGAGACGGAGAAGGGCCGCCGTCTCGTTGCCGTTGCATTCCGAAATCTGAATCCTGAGGAGGCAGAGCTTGGCTTCGACCAGCTGGAGCGCGACCTCGAGATTGTCGGTCTCGTGAGCTTCGAGGACCCGCCCCGTCCCGGGGTCAAGGAGACCATCGCGCGCACGGCTGCGGCGGGCATCCGCACCATCATGGTGACCGGCGATCACCCAGCGACTGCCGCATCGATCGCCGCTCAAGTGGGCATCGCCGCCGATGGGGTTGTCACCGGCGGTGAGCTTGACCGTTTGTCCGATGAGGCCCTAGCCAAAACCCTGCAGGAGACATCCGTATTCGCGCGAACAACACCCGAGCAGAAATACCGCATTGTCGAGGCTCTGCAGCGGGCCGGCGAGGTCGTCGCCGTCACCGGCGATGGGGTCAACGATGCGCTCGCGCTCAAGGCAGCCGACGTGGGCATCGCGATGGGTATCAGAGGCACGGATGTCGCTAAGGAGGCCGCTCAGGTCGTGCTCGCGGACGACAACTACGTCACTATCACACATGGCGTTTTCGAGGGCCGGAAGTTCTACGACAACCTCAAGAAAGGCGTGACGTACTATCTCTCGGTCAAGCTTGGGCTGATCCTGATCTTTCTTCTGCCAGTTGTGGCCGGCCTGCCAATGCCGTTCTCGCCGATTCAGATCATTGTGCTGGAGCTGTTCATGGATCTTGCCGCCTCGGCAGGTTTCGTTGCTGAGCCGGCGGAGAGCGCGATCTTCAAGCGCCGGCCTCAGCGCCGTGGCGCGGTGGCGCTCCTCGACGGCTCAGCTACGACCGCGATCGCCTTCAAGGGGCTTCTGCTGTTCGCGGCGGTCATGGCGGGCTACGGGCTCGCCTGGATGCAAGGTGCGAGCGACACGCAGATTCAGACGGCGGCGTTCGTCGCATGGATGGTTGGGCATGTGGTGTTGGCGTTGATTTCGCGCTCGGAGTCGCAGTCCGTCTTGGCGGTCGGCCTTTTTCGCAATCGTGTCATGAACGTCTGGGCTTCCGCTGCGGTCCTCTTCCTCCTAGCTGCGATCTACGTTCCCTGGCTGCAAGACCGCTTCAAGTTCAGCGCGATCTCCGTTGCGCAGCTCATCGTGGTCGCCGTAATTGCCGCCACTATCACGGGCTTAGCCGAAGTGGCCAAACGTTGGCGGTAGGTCAATGGGCAGCGCTCTTCTTGCGAACCACGTCAAACTGCTTGAGATAAGCGATCGGGTCCTGAATGCGCTTTCTCGTCCTTCGGCCCTGCAACGAAAATCTTCGTGCCCTAAATCTTTGGTCTTGGGTCCTTGATGTATGCGACAAAAGTTGCCTCGTCCCACGTGATGCCCGAGCTCTTGTTAGCCTCGGAATAGCTGTAGCCTTCGACGGTCCCGACCTTCCGGCCGAACAGGCCGTTCAGGACCGGCCCAACGGCATTCTTCGCGTTTCACCAATCTGGTCGCAGGCGCGGCACTGAGCGAAGATCTTCTCGCCCAACACCGAACCAAAATTGCTGATCCTTATGCTTGGGTGTGCTGGACTGCGCTGCGTACAGACACGGCTTTTCCTTTCCTCAGAGCCACACGGCCGCACGCCGCCGCGCCATAATTGATTGCAATTCCTATCGGTTTCGCCGCATATCGTGAACCGGACCGGGTTCGAGGACTTACGTGCTAATGTCACGATCCAATATCGGTTCCCGATATTGAAGACGAACATCGGGGAGGGATGGGGCAATGATGAAAAAAGATAAGCTCATGAAGCATCAAAATCTCTTGAAGGGATTGATCCGCCTGCACATCCTACATCATGCATCAGAAGAAGAATTCTATGGCCAGTGGATGATTCAAGAGCTAGCGCACCATGGTTACAGGTTGAGCCCAGGTACGCTCTATCCCATGCTCCACGCCCTGGAACGCCAAGGATACCTCAAGTCGAGAAAGGAGCGCGCGGGACGGACGTTCCGTCGGCTCTATCGCGCTACGGCGCTCGGTCGGGAAGCAAACAAGGTCGCAAAGGTTCAGGTCCGCGAACTGACCGGAAAGCCAATCGAAGGGCGATGAGGCGTCCTCACGAATAGGTGATAAAGTCGCGCCGAACCGGCGGTGGTCAATTCAATCTCAGCGAAGCGGCATTCGCCGCCCAGTGTCGCGCTAGGTACCAGGATGATAGCAGTGTAGTCCGATCTCTCGCAGGGCAAGATCGTTTGGCTGCAGTGAGAAGTTGTAGGTGTGAATAGATCCATTCACTTCAGGCACGGACGCGGACATCGTTTTGCTATGAACTATTAAAGGGACAAGCTCACGAGCCATTTGAGGATGGATCGTGAGTTGTTTTGGTTCGATGGGGGCCGCCGCCACAGATACTGCCGGTAAGTCGTCCAGTCGCAGCGACAATTGAAGCAATGACTGTCCGAGTCGATAGGGAAAGGCGTCGGTACGGATGATTGCCGCTGATATCTGCTCGTCCTTTGTGCAAACGAGCACGAGGAAAGTATCGCGATCCTCCATCGCGGATGTGGTTGCCATATAGTCGACTATCTTGGCCGGCCCTTCGGATCTTTTCATATATGCCCAAGGACCCTGCACCTTGAGTTGATTAGTATCCGCCAAGCACACAGATCCGGCGACCAGCAGGCCAGCAATGACGACCGAGGGCACAAGTGATCTGTTGATCATCCATCGGCTCCACAGAGAAAAGCGGGCGTTTCCTATCCCCGAGGCGCCGCCTTTGTCCTCTCGCACTTAATGATCGCGCAACACTACGACCGGGATCGAACGCGGCAGTAACCGTCTCATCTGATCCTCCGTTAAAGCTCGCAGTTGTTCCAGCCAGCTTCTGCTGGCATGCATTGCGGTGCTTGAGCGTCTTCGACCAGTCAGGCTCCGCGGGGGAGTTCCCCTAGTTCAAGTTCATGCCCATCCAGATCCCGGACCCAAGCTCGGAGATTGCCACTCGGCAGTCGTACGAGCGGCTGCTTGAACTCGATCCCTTCCTTTTCCAGAACGGTGCACAGCTCCTGTAGATCGCTCACGTGGATGGAGATGTGGCCGCCGGTCGGCTTCACCTGGATCGGAGCCTTCTCGCTGACGTCCTGAATTAATTCGAGCGACGGCTGAGTCGCCCTATCCCCATAGCCGACGTGGCCGACCTCCACCTTGCGGGTTTCGTCCGACCGTCTCCCCATGACCTTCATACCGAAAAGCCGCGTGTAGAAGTCGATCGACCGCCCAAGGTCCGCAACGGGCAGCATCGTGTGGTGGATACGAAACGTCAGGTCATTCACTTGGCTGTCCTCGCTCATAGCAAATCTCCTTGCTATTGCCTTCGATCGCGCGGTCGTTACCGCCGAACGCGGCTGGTCAGACCGCGTAGAAGAAATTATATTCGACAACGCTATCGAAAGTCGATATCGATTATGTGCCATTGAAAAGATCGGCTCCCACTGCGCAAGGCCTCGGATGGGCCTAGATTGGAATGAGAACAAGCTGGAGAATCCATGACAGAGCACGAGCCAGAACACCTCCAACAATCGACCGACTCGGGACGCGGCGCAACGAGAGTCGCCGCCAAGCGTATTGACCGTGTGAACGAATGGCTTCACGTCGGAGGCGCCTTACCTCCGGAGGAGTACGCGCGCTTGAGCCAGGCCGGGATTACCCACGTTATAGATCTGCGTGAGGAGACCGTTGCTGACGCCGGACGCCTGAAAGAGCTCGGCCTCATTCGGCAGCATGTGCCCGTTGCGGACCATGGCTCTCCGACGATCGAGCAACTGACCAGCGTCGCGGCTTGCCTGGCCAAAGGCGACGAACCCGTCACCATGTACGTGCATTGCAAAGGAGGGTTCGGGCGGGCTGCCACAATGGCTGTTGGTCTGCTTGTCGCACACGGAGTTGGGGTGGACGACGCTCTCGAGCAAGTCCGCAAGGCACGTCCCGAAATGCGGATCAATGATGAGCAACTCGCGTGGCTGCGCATCGTCGAAGATCGTCTCTCGGAAAAGCGAAAGGATGACCGGGTTTAACGGTCGAGGCAATTTTGCGGGACTGCGACACTCATTGGTTCGAGCGAGAAGTCTGATGTCACTTGATAGACGTATGTTTCTGGCGTTGGGTGGGTTTGCTGCGCTTGCTGAGGCTTCCAGATCAGCCAACGCACAAATGACGACGGCCCCTGCCGCGCAGCTTGAAGGAAGAGCCGACCACACTATACGGATTGGCACCAGCCTGATCGAGCTTGCTCCGGACCGCATCATTTCGACCGTCGCTTACAACGGTCAATTCCCCGGTCCGCTGCTTCGCCTCAAGGAGGGGCGGCGCGTCGTCGTCGACATCTACAACGACACGGACACACCAGAGCAGCTTCATTGGCATGGCCAGTTCCTCCCGGTCGACGTGGATGGCGCCTCAGAGGAAGGCACGCCATTTATTCCCGCACGCGGGATGCGGCGTATCGCCTTCACACCTGGTCCGGCCGGTTTTCGATTCTATCATACCCATCTTGTTCCCGGCGCTGATTTGACCAAGGGGCAATATAACGGCGAGGTAGGCCCCGTTTACATCGAACCAAAGCATGAAGCCGGAGCATACGACCGGGAGGTCTTTCTGACTCTTAAGGAGTTCGATCCTTTTTTCAGTCGCGGCGGCGATATGGACATGAACTTTTTGGCTCCGGCGACCCGCGTCAAGGGCCTTGAGGAAAACGGTGAGTCAACGATGCGCGCATCATTGGCCAAAGGAATGCCGCATGGCTACGAGGTTGGATATCGCTCGTTCTCAATCAACGGCCGGATGCTCGGTCACGCCGAGCCAGTTCGTGTCAAGCAAGGCGAGCGCGTGCTGTTTCACGTCCTGAACGGAAGCGCCACGGAAATTCGGAGCCTGGCGCTGCCCGGACACACCTTCAAGGTTGTCGCGCTCGACGGCAATCCTGTGCCGACACCCGCAGACGTGCCCGTCTTATGGATCGGAACCGCCGAGCGCATTTCTGCGATTGTCGAGATGAACCATCCCGGCGTGTGGGTGTTGGGAGACCTTAGTGATGATGATCGCGGGAACGGTATGGGGATCGTGGTCGAATACGCCAATCGTCGCGGCAAACCCCAATGGGTGAAACCCAAGCCGTTCCGGTGGGACTACACGCGCTTCGCAAAAGAGGATGCCAACGCGGCTGCTCCCAACGAAGTTATCGAAATGATCTTCGCCAAGCGAAATGCCGCCGACCATGGTTTCAATGTCTGGACGATTAACGACGTGCCATTCTCGATGGAGAAGATGCAGCCGATGTTCCATCTTCGCCAGGGCGGGCGCTACCGGCTCCGTATGCGCAACGCAACGGACGATATCCATCCGATCCACTTGCATCGTCACAGTTTCGAACTGACGAAAATCGCTGGTAGGCCCACGGCTGGCATCATCAAGGACGTCGCCATGCTGGGCGGTTATCAGGAAATGGAAGTCGATTTCACAGCCGATCAGCCAGGCCTATCGCTCTTCCACTGCCACATGCAGTTGCACATGGACTACGGGTTCATGGCGCTATTCGACTGCGTGTGAACATTTGGCATGCCAACTGACAAGCCCGCGCCTGTTCGAATGTGCTCCTTTTAAACCGATAGCTCACGTCGCTGGATAGCCTAAGACATGAACGAACGCCACTTACATCGTCTCGCCTTGCTGCTGTCTAGTTGTGTCTTGCTGGTCGGAATCGGGTGGATCGCGCAACAGTTTGTTCAAGGCAGAAGCAAACACCGCGATGACCAGATGGCAGCGCCCGTACCCTTATCTGCAGCGGAAGTCGAGAGAGCGGCCACTCTATATGGGCAAACGTGCGGCGGTTGCCACGGCGAGCGAATGGAAGGAGTTGTCGGCCCATCACTGATAGGCGTCGGGTCGCGTTATTCGCTCGCAAAGATCGAAAGAATCGCTCAACAGGGAAAAGGGCGGAAGAAGCAGATACCGATGCCGTCGGACCTTGTCTCACCGGATGACGCAAACTTGCTCGCGCGCTGGTTGGTTCTAGCACCGAAAGGTATCTCAAGTGCGCCCTTTCAGGAGAAGTCAGGTTGATCTCACGCTATCCAAAAGCCGCCGTTAACAATCGACGCATGGCGGCAGTTTGCGCGCAAGGTTTGCATTTATCGGCACGGACTATCCGTCGGCGGCCAGCAAAGTGTCAAAACAACTTAGGATGAGTTGAGGGGCGAACGATGACCGTTGAAACAGCAGCGACTACGGTGAAGCCGCACGAGGGATCGGCGTGGGAAGTCCTTGTCGTCTTTCTTCGACTTGGGCTCACGAGCTTCGGGGGACCGATCGCCCATCTCGGTTACTTTCATGACGACCTCGTCGTGCGCCGCAAATGGCTCGAAGAGAAGATGTACGCCGACCTCGTCGCGTTGTGTCAGTTCCTGCCGGGGCCTGCCAGCAGCCAGATCGGAATCGCGGTTGGGTTATCGCGTGCCGGCTATCTGGGCGCGCTCGCAGCCTGGACGGGCTTCACTTTGCCCTCGGCCATTGCACTCGTGCTGTTCGCATATGGAATTTCGGCGTTCGGCGAAGCGCTTAGCAGCGGGTGGCTGCATGGTTTGAAAGTCGCAGCGGTGGCCGTAGTTGCCCAAGCCGTGCTCTCCATGATGCAATCGCTGGCGCCGGATCGCGAACGTGCGACGCTTGCCGTCGTGGCCGCCGCGCTTGTCCTCGCGGTCCCAACTGCCTGGGGCCAGATCGGCGCGATCCTGCTCGGCGGGCTTGCCGGCGTCACCGTGCTGCGCACCCATGCGCCGACGGATCACGTGGCGATGCCACATGCGGTCAGCCGGGCCGCTGCTGTTGTTGCACTGGTCGTGTTCTTTGCGATCCTGGTCGGACTGCCGCTGATCCTCGCGGCTTTTCCGAACCACAGCATTCGGCTGTTCGAGGCGTTTTATCGCGCCGGCTCTCTAGTATTCGGCGGCGGTCACGTAGTGCTGCCGCTGCTGCAGGCTTCGGTGGTGCCACCCGGCTGGGTCACCAACGATGCATTCCTCGCCGGTTACGGTGCCGCACAGGCCGTGCCGGGGCCGCTCTTCACCTTTGCCGCCTATCTCGGCGCGGTCATGGGCCCTGAACCGAACGGATGGCCGGGGGCGGCCTTGTGTCTGATCGCGGTGTTCCTGCCGTCGTTCCTATTGGTCATCGGCGCGCTGCCGTTCTGGGACGACTTGAGGAGACAGGATTGGGCGCGATCGGCGCTTCGCGGCATCAATGCTGCGGTGGTCGGCCTTTTGCTCGCGGCGCTTTACAACCCGGTCTGGACCGCAGGTATCACGAGTGCCGCAGATTTCGCACTCGCGAGTGCCGCCTTTCTACTGTTGTTCATGTGGAAGACGCCGCCTTGGCTCGTCGTCGTTCTTTGCGCCGTTGGTGGGGGATTGATTGCCGCTCTTTGAGTTAGATCGTGGTGCTGATCGTCGCCGACACCCTGGAACGGAAGCAGCAATGACTGACTCGGCAGCACGATGACGGCCCTTACGGCGGCAGAAACCCTGCTCTGGTTCAAGGGGCGAGGCGCGTCGTCCCGATCCTCGTTTTGAGGACCATCCGTCATGTGCGTGGAGGTTCCCCATTTGCGCTATGTCGTCGCGGCTGCAGACCACAGCAGCTTTCGACGCGCCGCGGCTACACTCAACATCACGCAGCCAACGTTAAGCAAGCGCATCCGTGAACTTGAGGGTAAGCTCGGCATTCTCTTGTTCGAGCGCTCAACAGGTGGCACCGATTTGACGCCCATCGGCGAAGAGTTCGTCGTTTCCGCTCGCCGCATTCTGGCCGAACTGGAAGCGATGGAAACCCGAGCCAAAGCTGGCAAGCGCGGCGATGCCGGTCGGCTGGAGATCGGATTCTACACCTCGCTCTCCGCGGGGGCGCTGCGCGACACGCTGCTGACCTTCGTCAAACAGCATCCCGATGTGGAGATCAATGTCGTCGAAGACGCCCGTGCGTCGCTGATCCCGCTGCTCGATCGTGGCGCGATCGACATCGTCGTGGTGCTCGGCGAGCCAGCCTACTCCGACTATGCGCATATGAGCCTGTGGTCGGATCGGATCATGGTCGCGCTCCCGAAGGACCATCCGCTCGCCGCGCGGGATTTCGTCTACTGGACGGATCTCAAGAGCGAACGCTTCCTGATGAGCAGTCGTGATCCGGGTCCGGAGATTCAGGACCTGCTCATCAACAAGCTGACGTCGCCCGGAGACCGCCCCCTCATCAAGCCGGTCAATGCCAATCGCGAAAGCATCCTCAGCGTCGTCGGCGGCAACCGAGGCATCTGCCTCACCTGTGAGTCATCGATCGGCAACACTATGCCAGGTGTCGTCTATCGCGAGGTCCGGGACGGCAACGGGCCGACCCGCGTCGGGTATGTCGCTTATTGGCGTCGCAACAACGACAACCCCGCTCTCAAGCAGTTGTTGGCCATGCTACAAGCCCATCCAGCCGTACCATCGACGAATAGCGCTTCGGTGACCTGAAGAACAAACCGCCAATTTCCTGTATTTTTTCGCTCCTCTACGACGACCGCATTGATCTTGTTGCGTCGTCCCAAGTACTGCCTCTTCTATTCGTCCCCGATGTCCGGCCCAGCTTCATGCGCCGGCGCGATGCCGGGGGCAGTATGGGGAAAACGTCATCCAAAGCCGAAGCGGTCACGCGCGGTGCCCGCATGCTGCGCACGGCGCTCGGGTCAGACATCGCCGCGTTTCTGGAAGATCCCGCTGTCGTCGAGGTGATGCTCAATCCCGACGGCCGGCTCTGGATCGACCGCCTGTCCGAAGGATTGTCCGACACCGGCGCGGTTCTTTCGCCGACCGACGGCGAGCGCATCATTCGCCTCGTCGCCCATCATGTCGGCGCCGAGGTCCATCCCGGCAATCCGCGCGTCTCCGCCGAATTGCCGGGAACGGGAGAGAGGTTCGAGGGGTTGTTGCCGCCCGTCGTCGCGGCTCCGGCCTTCGCGATCCGCAAGCCCGCCGTCGCGGTCTTCACGCTCGACGATTACGCCCGCGCCGGCATCATGACCGCGGATCAGGCGGCGCTGCTGCGTAAGGCCGTCACCGAGCGCCGCAACATCCTCGTTGCCGGCGGCACCTCGACCGGCAAGACCACGCTCACCAACGCGCTGCTCGCCGAAGTCGCCAAGTCCGATGACCGCGTGGTGCTGATCGAGGACACCCGCGAACTGCAATGCGCCGCGCCGAACCTCGTGGCGCTTCGCACCAAGGACGGCGTCGCCACGCTCTCGGATCTTGTGCGCTCCTCGCTGCGCCTGCGGCCCGACCGCATTCCGATCGGCGAGGTACGCGGCGCGGAGGCGCTCGATCTGTTGAAGGCATGGGGCACCGGACATCCCGGTGGCGTCGGCACCATCCATGCCGGCACCGCACTCGGCGCGCTGCGGCGACTTGAGCAACTCATTCAGGAAGCCGTCGTCACCGTGCCGCGCGCGCTGATCGCGGAGACCATCAACATCGTCGCCGTGCTGGCCGGCCGAGGCTCCGCCCGCCGGCTTGCCGAACTCGGAATCGTCGCCGGGCTCGATCCCGCGAGCGGCGACTACCTCGTCGTCCCCGCTGCCGCCAGCGACGACGCCCCTCTCAGCGGAGACTCCGCATGACCACACATCTGCACCGCCTGCACAATTGGACCGCGACCGCCGCTGCTACGGTGGCTGTCACCATGATGACGACGCCCGCAGCCTATGCCGCGGGCTCCTCAATGCCGTGGGAAGCTCCGCTTCAGAAGATACTGGACTCGGTCGAGGGACCGGTCGCCAAGATCCTCGCCGTCATCATCATCATCGTCACCGGCCTGACGCTCGCCTTCGGCGACTCGTCTGGCGGCTTCCGCCGGCTGATCCAGATTGTCTTCGGTCTCTCGATTGCATTCGCGGCGTCGAGCTTCTTCCTGTCGTTCTTCTCCTTCGGCGGCGGGGCGCTCCTCTGATGCAGGCCAGCGAGCCCATCGCGGGATTCCACGCGCCGGTTCATCGCGCGCTCACCGAACCGATCCTGCTCGGCGGCGCGCCGCGCGCGGTCGCCATCGCCAACGGAACACTGGCGGCCGCCATCAGTCTCGGCCTGCGCCTCTGGCTCGTCGGGCTCGCGATGTGGGCGGTCGGACATTTTGCGGCGGTGTGGGGAGCAAAGCGCGATGCGCAGTTCATCGATGTCGTCCGCCGTCATCTCCGCTACCCGTCCTTCTTCCGCACGTGAGGTTTTGCCGATGATGAACCTCGCCGAATACCGCAACCGCACCGCCGGTCTTTCCGATTATCTGCCATGGGCGGCACTGGTCGCGCCCGGCGTCGTCCTCAACAAGGACGGCTCGTTCCAGCGGACGGCGCGATTCCGCGGGCCGGACCTCGACAGCGCGACGCCGGCCGAACTCGTCGGCACCACCGCCCGGCTCAACAATGTGCTGCGCCGGCTCGGCTCCGGTTGGGCGATCTTCGTCGAAGCCGCCCGGCTTCCGGCGCAGCTTTATCCGCACAGCATGTTTCCGGAGGCCGTCTCGGCGCTCGTCGACCTGGAACGGCAGGATGGCTTCGAGCAGGCGGGCGTCCACTTCGAGAGCCGCTATTACCTCACCTTCGTGTGGCTGCCGCCAGCGGAAGACGCCGCCCGCACCGAGGCGTGGCTTTATGAGGGACGCGCGCAATCTGGTGTCGATCCCCATGAACTGCTGCGCGGCTTCATCGACCGCACCGACCGTGTGTTGCAACTGATCGAAGGCTTCGTGCCTGAATCCGGCTGGCTCGATGACGCCGCAACGCTTACGTATCTCCATTCGACGATCTCGACCCGGCAGCATCGCGTGCGCGTGCCCGAGATGCCGATGCATCTCGATGCGCTGCTGGCCGATCAGCCGCTCGCGGGTGGACTCGAGCCGCGCTTGGGCGACGCACATCTGCGCACGCTCACCGTGGTCGGATTCCCGACCGCGACCCATCCCGGCATTCTCGACGAGCTGAACAGGCTTGCGTTTCCCTATCGCTGGTCGACGCGTGCCATCCTGATCGACAAGACAGACGCCGTCAGGCTGCTGACGAAGATCCGACGTCAATGGTTCGCCAAGCGAAAGTCGATCGCGGCGATCCTGAAGGAGGTGATGACCAACGAAGCGTCGGTCCTGGTCGATACCGATGCGGCCAACAAGGCCGCCGACGCCGACATGGCGTTGCAGGAACTGGGCTCGGACGACGTCGGCCAGGTCTACGTCACTGCGACCGTCACCGTTTGGGACCGGGACGCTGGTGTTGCCGCCGAGAAGCTGCGGCTGGTCGAGAAGATCATCCAGAGTCGCGACTTCACCTGCATCGCCGAGGGCGTGAATGCGATCGAGGCGTGGCTTGGATCGTTGCCGGGCCAGACTTACGCCAATGTGCGCCAGCCGCCGGTTTCCACCCTCAACCTCGCCCATATGATTCCGCTCTCCGCCGTCTGGGCCGGACCGGAAACCGACGAGCATTTCAACGCGCCGCCCTTGTTCTTCGGCAAGACCGAAGGGTCAACGCCGTTCCGCTTCTCGCTCCATGTCGGCGATGTCGGACACACGCTGATCGTCGGCCCGACCGGCGCGGGCAAGTCGGTGCTGCTGGCGTTGATGGCGCTCCAGTTCCGACGTTATTCCCGTTCCCAGATATTCGCCTTCGACTTCGGCGGCAGCATTCGGGCGGCCGCGCTCGCCATGCGCGGCGACTGGCACGATCTCGGCGGCAACGCGTCGCGTCGATCCGACGACGACGAAGGGCCTGGTGCTCCGATCGCCGGCACGGCGCCTGACGTCGACACGGTCGCGCTGCAGCCGCTCGCCGGCATCCATCACACGCCGGAACGGGCGTGGGCTGCGGACTGGATCGTCGACATCCTCGCCCGCGAGGGCGTCGCGGTGACGCCCGATG
>Ga0209751_10005273_pt1 | contig 12219 bp, 9 predicted proteins | sample RifCSP13_1_FD_184019 | JGI IMG/M metagenome (GOLD analysis project Ga0209751, IMG submission 184019) | Soil microbial communities from Rifle, Colorado - Rifle CSP2_sed 13_1 (SPAdes) (version 2) | ecosystem: Environmental > Terrestrial > Deep subsurface > Rock core/Sediment | place: Rifle... | reverse complement strand
CCTCGTCGGCGTGGGGCTCATCGCGGGTGTTGATGATGCCCCGGGAGCTGGTGGTGGCCCCCGAGATTTCCTGGTAGATGTGCTGCGCCCGCTGTGAGATGTAGTAGTGGTTGCCGGCCCGGGTCCGCAAGACCTTCCCGGCCCCCGCGAAGACCTGCCGGGTGACGAAGAAGGGGATCAGCAGCTCGGCCAACTTGTGGAAGTTGACGGAGCGTTCCACCAGGTAGTTCTCATGACAGCCGTAGGTATTCCCGACCGAATCGGTGTTGTTCTTGAAGATGTAAATCTCGCAATAGATTCCGTTCTCGCGAAGCTTCCGCTCCGCCGCGTACAACAGCTCCTCGACGATCCGCTCCCCGGCCTTGTCGTGGACCACCAGATCAAAGGGATTGTCGCATTCGGGGGTGGCGTATTCCGGGTGACAGCCGGTGTCCTGATAGAGGCGGGCCCCGTTCCGGAGAAAGTCGTTGGTCCCCCGCTGCCGGGAGACGACTTTCTCAAACAGGTATCCGAGGGCGCTCTCCACGGAGAGATTCAGCTTCCCCCCGAGGGAGGAAGAAATAAGCCCGTATTCGTTTTCGAGCCCGAAGATCCGCGTCTGCATGCACTACGCCTTCGACGGGATTGCCCTCCTCCTAGGATTCCAGATCCCCGTCCAGCCCGACGAGCTCTGCCGCGGTAAACCGGCGGAACTTCCGTCCCGGATGCTGACGATCGAGGATCGCCACCTCGAGATTCTGGGCCCGGACCTTCTGATTCGACGAGGCCTCGAGCGCCTTCACCGCCAGCTTCACCGACGTCTCAAGGGAGACCCCCTCGTCGTACTTGTCCTTGAGATACACGCGCAGTTCATCCGCCTGCCCGCCGATGGTGGCGTATCCCCGCTCGTCCGCGATGGACCCGTCGAAGGAGATCCGATAGATCTCGTCCTGCGCCGCCGCACCAGCCACCTCAATGACGAGGATCTCGACTTCGAGGGGCTTGATCTCCTGACTGAAGATATTCCCGATCGTCTGCGAGTACGCGTTGGCCAACGACTTGGCGGTGACATCCTCTCTCCCGTAGGCGTACCCCTTGAGATCGGCGTACCGGATGCCCGCCTTCCGCAGGTTCTCAAACTCGCTGTACTTGCCGGCGCCGGCAAAGGCGATCCGGTCGTAGACCTCACAGATCTTGTTCAGTGACGAACTCGGGTTCTCCGCCACAAACAGGACCCCGGCCTTTCCGGCGAGGGCGATGATCGACTTGCCTTTCGCGATCCCCTTCCGAGCATACTCGGCCTTATCCTGCATCATCTGCTCGGGAGAGACGTAGAAGGGGAAAGGCATCTCAGTGTTTCCTCGCTCGGCCGTCGACGATGCTCTGGCACAGCGCGCGCACGTGCTCTGCCTCCACGTCGAGGATGCCCCGAGCCGTCACCGTCTTCACGGTGGGGAAAATCCCGCGGATGAAATCCGGCCCCGCCGTCCCGATATCCTCTTCCGCCGCGTCGTACAGGGCCTCGAGAGCCGTGGAAACTGCCCCCGATTCATCCAGATCCGATCGGTACCGCTTTTTCATGGTCGCCCGCGCGTGGGCGCCCCCGGAGCCGGTGGCGTGATACTCCGCCTCATCGTAGCGCCCGCCCGTCACGTCATACTTGTAGATCTTCCCCTCCCCCCGCCGGCGGTCATATCCCACGAATACCGGGATGACGACCAGTCCCTGGAGGGCCATGGGAAAATTCATCTTGACCATCTGGGCGAGCTTATTTGCCTTCCCCTCCGTGCTGAGCTCGACCCCTTCCAGCTTCTCGTAGTGCTCGAGCTCCGTTTGGAAGAGGCGGGCCAGCTCGAGACACGGCCCCGCAACGCCGGCGATGGCGATGGCCGAATACTCATCGGCCTTGAAGACCTTTTCGATCCGTCGGGTCGCGATCTGCGTCCCCTCGGTAGCCTGGCGGTCCCCGGCGATCACGGCCCCCTCGCCGTACCGCAGGGCCAACACGGTGGTCCCCTTGGGGAGCGGGGGGAGCTCCTCCGGGGACACCTGCAGCCCCTCCCACTTCGCCAGGAGAGCGGGGAGACGTCCCGCCACGAGATCACAGAAGCTCGAGCCGCTATAGGAAAGGTCGAGGAACACCGCTACTCGCCTCCGCGCTGGACGTAGTTCCGGACGAACTCCTCCGAATTCTCCTCGAGGACCTCGTCAATCTCGTCGATGATCTCGTCCATGCGCTCCTTGAGCTTTTTCCCCCGCTCGGCGACCGACGCCTTCGCTTGCGCCTCGTCACCCTTGGGGGTGTCCTTCGGCCGCTTCTGCTTCCGTTCCTGCTCGCTCATGCGCGCTCTCCCTCACCCGGTGAGGTTGTCCAGAAGCTCGGTGACGGTCTCCGATCGGTCCAAGATTTCCTGGACCAACTTGCGTGTCCCCCGGGTCGGCTCGGCCATCGGGATCTTCTTCACGGCGGCCTCCCCGACGTCGAACAGGAGGGAACTCCAGCTCGCCCCGTAGATCTGATCCCGATACTTCCTGAGACACGTGCCGCGGAAGTACGCCCGAGTGTCCGGCGGCGGGAACGCGACCGCGTCCGCGATCTCCGCCTCGGTCACAATTTGCTCTACCAACCCCTGCCGTTCGAGCACGTAGTACAGCCCCTTCTCCAGCCGGATGTCGTGGTACTGCAGGTCCAGCATCGAGATCCGCTGGTCCTCGAAGCCGACTTTCCGCCGCTCCATGTACGACCGGATGAGCTCCATCTTGATCACCCAGTCGAGGTGGCGCTGGAGCTGCCACGGGTCCTCCGCCAGCTTGTCGAGGACCCACGTCCACTTCTCGAGGATGTCGAGCACCTGGGGGGCGGCCTCCCGTCCCTGGTAGTAGGTCCACGCCAGGTCCAGGTACTCCCGCTGAATCTCGACCCCGCTCAGCTCCACCCCCCGCTTCAGCCGCACCTTGCGCCGGCAGGTGACGTCGTGGGAAATCTCCTTGATGGCCCGGACCGGGTCCTCCAGCGCGAGGTCCTTCCGGATCCAGCCGTCCTCCACCATGCTGAGAACGATCGCCGTCGTCCCCACCTTGAGGTAGGTGGCGAACTCCGACATATTGCTGTCGCCGACGATGACGTGCAGCCGGCGGTACTTCTCCTCGTCGGCGTGGGGCTCGTCGCGGGTGTTGATGATGGGCCGCTTTGCCATCGTGTCGAGACCGATCCAGGCCTCGAAGAAATCGCCCCGCTGGGAGATCTGGTACTCCACCGGTTCCGTCTGGTTCTCCGCCCCGACCTTTCCCGCCCCCGCGAAGATCTGCCGCGTGACCAAAAAGGGCGTCAGCCCCTCGATGATCTTCTCGAAGGGGACGGCACGCGCCATCAGGTAGTTCTCGTGGCACCCGTAGCTGTTCCCCTTCCCGTCCGTGTTGTTCTTGTACATGTAGAGTTGCCCATCCGGCGGGAGGAGGCGGTTGGCCGCTTGGCGACTGCCCTCCAGGATGCGTTCTCCCGCCTTTTCGTACCGCACGAGGTCCCGAGCGTTCGTCACCTCGGGCGAGGAGTACTCCGGATGTGCCCCGTCCACGTACAGGCGCCCCCCGTTGAGGAGCACCTTGTTGATCGCTCGGTTGTCCTGCTGGCTCGGGCGCTCTCGTTCTCCGCTCACCTCAAATCCCCGCGCATCCAGTAAGGGGTTCTCGCCCGCGTAGTCCCAGATCGCCTTGATGGACTGGATCGGCTCATGGCTGTTGATGAGCAGAATGGAATTCCCCACCGGGTCGAATCCCTGCGTGGTCCGGGCCGCGATCCCGAACTCGGTCTCCGTGCCGATGATCTTCTCAACCGCCATCGCTATCCCCTCAAGGCTCTGCTGTTCGCCCCAACCGCCCGGGACCCCGTCCCGGTTTTCACGCCCCCTATTATACCCAAAAGCATCCGGAATACCACCACGGAGTTTCCTCGGGAACCCGGACGGGACCCGGGAGGGCCGCTCGGGAAGCGGACTCTCAGCGCGACGAAGGGTGGAGGAAGGAGGCAGGACGCCGGGAAGGCTGCATAGGGTGGGGGCACGCTACAGATAGTGCCCGGGGACGATGGCGTCGATGCGGCGCTGCGTGTCCCCCGTCCGCGGCAGGGGCCGCACGGCGACGATGCGCTCGGACTTGCGCCCGGCGATCTTGGCCCAGTCGTCGGGGTTGGTCGTGTTGGGGAGGTCCTCGTTCTCCTGGAACTCCTCCCGGACCGCCCGGCAGAGGTCGGCCCGGCTGATCCCGGGCTCCCCGGTCTGGATCTGGCGCTTGACCGCCGCCTTCTTCGCCCGGGTGCAGATCGACTGGATCATCGCCCCGGAGACGAAGTCGCGGAAGTAGAGGATCTCCCGCTCGCCGTTCTGGTAGGTCACCTCGAGGAAGCGGTTGTCGTCGCTGGGGGCGTACATCGCCTCCACCGCCGTCGCGATGAGGGTCTGGATGACCTGCGCCCGGTCGCCGCCGGCCTGCGCCACTTCGGCGGCGGCCAGCGGGAGGTCGGCGGTGAGGTACTTGCTGAAGATCGCCTGGGCCGCCTCGGCGTGCGGCCGGTCGATCTTGAGCTTGACATCGAAGCGGCCGGGGCGCAAGACCGCCGGGTCGATGAGGTCCTGGCGGTTGGAGGCCCCGATGACGATGACGTTGGTGAGCCCCTCCACCCCGTCGAGCTCGGCGAGGAACTGGGGCACGATGGTGGACTCGACGTCTGAAGAGATCCCGGAGCCCCGCGTCCGGAAGAGGCTGTCCATCTCGTCGAAGAAGATGACGACCGGCATCCCCTCCTGCGCCTTCTCCCGCGCCCGGGTGAAGATCTCGCGGATCTTCCGCTCCGTCTCCCCGACGTACTTGTTCAAGAGCTCGGGGCCCTTGATGTTGATGAAGTAGCCGGTGACGGCCTTGCCGGTCTTGTGGCTGAGCTGCGTGGCGAGGGAGTGCGCCACCGCCTTGGCGATCAGGGTCTTGCCGCAGCCGGGGGGGCCGTAGAGGAGCACGCCCTTGGGGGGCTGGAGTTTATGCTGCCGGAAGTAGTCCGCGTACAGATGGGGCAGCTCGAGCGCGTCGCGGATCATCTCGATCTGGGCGTCCAGGCCCCCGATGTCGGCGTAGGTGACGTCGGGCACCGCCTCGAGGAGCAGGTCGTGGACCTCGCCCCGGGGCAGCCGCTCGAGCAGGTAGCCGGAGCGGCCGTCGTAGAGGAGCGGGTCGCCGACCTTGAGGGGGACGGCGGCGAGCGGCCCGGCGAGCTCCGCCACGCGGTCCTCGTCCGCCCGCCACGTCACGATGGCCCGGTCCCCCGCGAGCCGCTCCTTGAAGTGGACGACCTCGCCCTGGACCTCGAAGGTCTGCGCCTCGATGATGTTGAGCGCCTCGTTCAGGATGAGCTCCTGGCCGGGTTGCAGCGTCTGCGGGTCGAGCGCCGGGTGACAGTTCACCTTGAGCTTGCGCCCGCCGGTCCAGACCGTCACGGTCCCGTCGGGGTTCTGCCCCGCGAAGATGCCGTAGGTGGCCGGCGGGGCGGTGAGCTTCTCGACTTCGGCCTTCAGGGCGGTGATCTGCTCCTTCGCCTGGGTGAGGGCCTGGACGACCCGCTCGTTCTGCCGCTGGCCCTGCTCGAGCTGCTCCCGGGCCTGCTGCAGGCGCGCCCGCACGACCTCGAACTCCCGCGGGACCTGCTCGAGGCGGCGGCGGGCCTGGTAGAGCTCTTCCTCGAGCCCTTTCACCTGGGCCTGCAGGCCGTCGATCTCGGCGTGGGATTTGTCTGCGCCTCGCACAGTGGGCGGCCCCTCACTCTTGGACAATTGCCCGGAGATGCGCTTCATGGTCTTCTGAAAGGATGTGAGCTTCGAAGGCTTCTCCGCATCGCTCATGGTCCGCAACCCTTTCGTGCATCTTCACCATGCAACCGCAGTCTCGGAACCCGCTCCGGATGCGGCTTCACGGGACCCATCGTTCTCGTCGTCCGCACACCGGTCAAATCGGTTTCCCTATATTAATGAAGTCGGGAGAGGTGTCAAGCAATTTTCTCCGGCAGGCGCATCCGAAACGGCCCAATCGATCCCCGACAGCTTTCGCGCATCGCGCGACGCGTGAAAAAAGGCCTTGCACCTCCTGACGGTGGAATTATACTAGTCCCGTTCCACCCGGACGGGCCATCTTATCGAGGAAGGCAGCATGGACTTACCTGTCGAGGACTTGCTGACGCTGTACTACTACCTCCGATTGACCCGGGGGCTCGAGGACCGCGTCATCAAGATGTATCGCCAGGGTCGGATCCTGGGCGGCTGCTACGTCAGCACCGGAGAAGAGGCGATCTCCGTGGGGAGCGCGTATGCCCTGGAGCCTCAGGACGTCATCGCCCCCTCCCACCGGGACCTCGGCGCGCATCTGGTCAAAGGGATACTGCCGCGGAGCTACATGGCGCAGTATCTCGGCCGACGCACGGGCCTCACCCGCGGCAAGGATGGGAACATCCACTTCGGCGATCTGCAGCACCACATCATCGGCTTTATCAGCTCCATGGCCGATGGGATTCCGGTGGCTGCGGGCGCAGCGCTGGCCTTCAAGATTCGCCGCGAGCCTCGCATCGCCGTTGCGTACTTCGGCGACGGGGCATCGAGCCGCGGGGACTTTCACGAAGGCCTCAATCTGGCCGCCGTCCTGACGCTCCCCATCGTCTTCATCTGCCACAACAACCAGTACGCATTCTCCGTCCCGCTCTCGCGGCAGATGGCGGTCCCGCACGTCGCCGATCGTGCCAAGGCGTACGGCTTTCCGACGCAGATTATCGACGGCAACGACATCCTTGCCGTCTACGCAGCGACGAGAGCGGCGGCGGCCCGCGCCCGCAGCGGAGCCGGTCCCACGTTCATCGAGTGCAAGACGATGCGGATGCGCGGCCACGCGGAGCACGACGACGCATCCTACGTCCCCCGCGAGCTGCTCGAGGAGTGGCGGGAACGCGATCCCATCCTTCGATTCGAGCAGGTCCTTCGCGGGCGACAGGTCCCGGACGATCGCCTGCGCGCCGTCGAGGCTCGGGTGGTTCACGAGATTGAAGAGGCGATTACCTTCGCCGAACAGAGCCCGCTCCCCGACGGGGCGGAGGCGCTGGAGGGGGTCTTCGCCGAACCATGAAGCTGTCGGCCATCAGCAGCCGGCTGTCAGCACGACCAGTGCATCCGGGCCAGAGCCAAGCCGATCGCTGATCGCTAACAGCAGAAAGGTCGAAGGGATGCCGGAGGTCACCTACCTCGAGGCGATCCGTCAAGCCCTGTGGGAGGAGATGGACCAGGATGAGCGGGTCTTCCTCCTCGGCGAGGATATCGGCGCCTACGGGGGGGCCTTCAAGATCACGCAGGGGTTTCTTGAAAAGTTCGGCGAGCATCGGGTCATCGACACGCCATTGGCCGAATCCGGATTCGTGGGCGCAGCCATCGGGGCCGCCCTCATGGGCATGCGCCCGGTGGTGGAGATGCAGTTTGCCGACTTCATCTCGTGTGCGTTTGACCAGATCGTCAACATGGCCGCCAAGCACCACTACCGTCTGCGGGAACCGGTCCCGATGGTCATCCGCGCCCCGTACGGGGGACGCCTGCACGCGGGCCCGTTCCACTCCCAGTGCCCCGAGGCCTGGTTCATCCACTCCCCCGGCCTGAAGGTGGTCGCGCCCTCCACCCCCTACGACGCCAAGGGGCTCCTCAAGGCGAGTATCCGTGATCCCAACCCGGTGATCTTCTGCGAGCATAAGTATCTCTATCGGCACGCCAAAGGCGAAGTCCCCAACGAAGAGTATGTCCTCCCGCTGGGTCGCGCGGAGGTAAAGCGCGAGGGCACGGATATCACCCTGATCACCTACGGCGCCATGGTGCAGCAGGGACTGGAGGCGGCGGAGCAGATCAGCGGCCAGGGGATTGCGGTCGAGCTGGTTGACCTCCGGACCCTGTACCCGTTGGATACGGAGACGATCCTCACCTCGGTGCACAAGACCGGCAAGGCCCTCATCGTCCACGAGGCACCGCAGGTGTGCGGGATCGGAGCCGAGATCGCCGCTATCATCGCCCAGGAGGCGTTCCGCTCCCTCGACGCGCCGGTGATGCGGCTCACCGCCCCGCACACGCCCGTCCCCTTCAGCGCCCCGCTCGAGGATTTCTACCTTCCCAACGCCGCCAAGATCACCGCCAAGTTGAAGGACCTGGCCTCGTATTAGGGTTTGTTGGGTTTGTGGAGTTTGTTGGGTTATTGGGTTAAAATGCGGGCCTGGTCCCTTCGTTCATAGGAACCCAAGGAACTCGATGGACACAACAAACTCAAGAGACCGAAGTCCTCGATAAACTCAATGAACCCAAAAAACCCAACAGACCCGATAAACTCAATGAACCCGACTGAAGTGGTCATGCCTCAGATGGGCCAGAGTGTCGCCGAGGGGACCGTCATCCAGTGGTTCAAGGCGGAAGGCGACCGGATCGAAAAGGACGAAGCCCTCCTGAGCATCACGACCGATAAGATCGACGTCGAGATCCCCTCGCCGGGCACAGGCATCCTCCGCCGCGTCTTGGTGCGGGCCGGAGAGACGGTCCCGGTCGGCACACCGCTCGCGACGATCGAACCCGACGAAGCGGAGCGACCCCTCGCCCGGACGGCCCCACCGACACCGCGCCCGGAGCCCATCGAGGGCCTGCCGGACCCGGCCGGCTGGCACTCGCCCGCGGTCCTCGAGCTGGCCGAGCGCGAGGGCCTGCCCCGCACCGAGCTCCAAAAAATTCCGGCGACCGGTCGGGGAGGACGCGTGACGCGGCAGGATGTCCTCGCTTATCTGGCCAGGCGGCGCGAGGGCCCGGCGGCGGAGGACGAGATCGTCCCCTTCACGCCGATGCGCCGTGCCATCGCCGAGCACATGGTGCGCAGCACGCACACCGCGGCCCACGCCACCGCCATTATCGAAGTCGACATGACCGCCATCGCCGAGTACCGGGAACGGGAAAAAGCCGCCTTCGCCGAACCCTTGACCTACCTCCCCTTCATCATCCAGGCCACTGCGAAGGCCCTCAGGGGGCATCCTCGGCTGAACGCGTGGGTCTACGAGGATCGGATCGTCCTCAAGCGGGAGATCGCCATCGGCCTGGCCGTGGGGCTCCAGGACGGGCTCATCGTCCCCGTGCTTCGGGGGGTGGACGGTCTCGGCCTCGGCGAGATCGCCCGGCGGGCCGACGACGTGGCCCGGCGCGCCCGCGACAAACGGCTCACCCCGCAGGAGGTGCAGGGGGGAACCTTCACCGTGAACAACTTCGGGGTGTCAGGCATCCTCCTCGCGACGCCCATCATCGTACAGCCCCAGGCCGCCATCCTCGGCATCGGTGCGGTCACGCGGCGCCCGACCGTGGCCGGCAGCGAGGTCGCCGTCCGGGCGCTGGTGTACCTGTGTCTGTCATTCGACCACCGGGTCATCGACGGCGCAGTGGCGGGAGGGTTCTTGCAGGCACTCAGGACCGCGCTGGAAGGGTTCGATGCTGCTCAGGAATGACACAGGCGGCGGCTCCCCCGCCGTCCGCTGAAACCCCGGACACGCCGGGTCAGTTGCAGGTGCCTCAGCCGACGGGCGGGCAGCCGCACCCCGATCCCATCGAACCGGAGAAGCCAGCCGACGTGGACGTGCTGAAGGCGGAGAATTGCTTGTCCACTTTGGGGCTCCCGCAGGCGGGACAGCTCACGTTGGCCTCCCGGCTCATGACGAGCTTCTCGAAGACATCTCCACACCCCTGACAGACGTACTCGAAGATCGGCATCCCCTTGCTTCCCTTCCTGCGCGTGATCCCGGAATGATCATCTACTTTAGCGTCTGATCCGTCTGGACGCAAGCCCTTCGCGCCGCCGACAGCCTCGGGCGAACTTCCGGGGAGAACAATTTCACGACGAGGGTCGTCTGGGGTTTCTACTTCCGCCCGTTGGAGGCCTCGTGCGTGGGGACATCACGTCGATCGCGGCGTTTCAGAGGACAAACCGCCATGCGCACGGCCGACGAATCGCCCGATCACATCGAGGAGCACCTTCGAGGAGAAGGGCTTGGCGAGGAAGTCGTCGGCCCCCAGCGTCCGGATCTCTTCCTCCAGGTCCGCTAGCACTCCCGTGATGGCAATGATGGGCAGGCGGCGGGTCCCCTCTCTTCCCCTGAGGGACGCGAGAACGTCCCGCCCGTCACATCCCGGCAGGACCATGTCCAGGAGCAGGACATCCGGTGGACTCTGCTCGAGCCTCGACAGGGCCTCTCGCCCGTCGCCGACGACCTCGACTGCATACCCGGCCCGCTCGAGGACCGCCGCGAGCGCCTCTCCAAAACCCGTGTCATCGTCCACGAGGAGGAGCCGGGGCCGTGGACTCCGAGGAGCGTGGAACGGGAGCGTCACGATGAAGGTGCTCCCTTGTCCCTCCCCGGGTGATTCGGCCCGGATCTGGCCCCCGTGCAGCTCCACGAGGCGCTTCGTCAGGGCCAACCCGAGGCCGGTCCCCTGATGTCGCTTGGCCAGCGAGGAATCGAGCTGGGTGAACTCCTGGAAGAGCTTCGGCATATCCTCCGCCTTGATCCCGATGCCCGTATCCTGCACGGCGATTTCCAGCCAATCTTCGATTCGTTCATAGTTCATGGTTGATGGTTCGTGGGCTGAGGTCCCACCCTGAACCCTGCACCCTGAACCCTGAACCCGGCGGGCGGTGACGGTGATGCACCCGCCCTCGGGCGTGAACTTCACCGCGTTCGACAGGAGATTGAACATGATCTGCCTGAACCGGGTCGGATCGGCCGTCACTGAAAGCCCGGGCTCCACCGCCAGCTCCAGCGTGAGACCCTTGGCCTTCAGTTGGGGATCGATCTCGCTGAGGACAGGCGTAAACCCCGCCTCCGGCGAGAACACCTCGGGTGTGATGTCCAGCTTGCCGGCCTCTACCTTGGACAGGTCGAGGATGTCGCTGATCAGGTTGAGCAGATGTTGCCCCCCCGCCCAGATGTTGCGGACATAGCGCTGCTGCTTGTCGTTCAAGGAACCGAACCGTTGATCCTCCAGGAGCTCCGAGAAGCCGATGATGGAGTTGAGGGGCGTCCGGAGTTCGTGGGACATGTTCGCGAGGAACTCCGACTTGTGGCGCGAGGCGTCCCGGACCTTGGCAGTGGCGGCTTGCAGCGCGTTCGTTCGCTCCTCGACCTTCGCCTCCAACTGCGTCGCCGCCCGCCGGACCTCCTCATAGAGCCTGGCGTTTTCGATGGCGACGGCAGTGTGGTCCGCCAGAATGGCCAGGAGGCGTTGATCCTCATGGCTGAACTCTTTCTGCATTCGGGTCGCCACCGACAGGACCCCGAGGAGCTTGTCCTTCGCCCACAGGGGCACGCTCACCGCGGCGACGGCCTGTGTCTCCACCGCCCATTCGCGGTACAGGGCGCGCGGATCCTCGCGGAGATCCCGAGCCACGAGCGCTCTCCCTGCCCGGGCCGCCTGTCCGACCAGTCCCTCCCCAACGCGAAAACGCAGTTGCCTTGCCGTCTCGTCCGGAGCTCCCTTCCACGTGACGGGCACGAGTTCCGAGCCGTCCTCGCTCAGGAGGTGGAGACACGCCTTCTCCGCCCCCAAGAGGGTGCTCGCCCCTTCGATGACCCTGGCGAAGATCTGCGGAGTATCCAGGCTTGATGCGACGGTCTGCACCAGCTCATGCAGCGTGATGAGGGCCTCGCGCTCCCGTGCGAGGTGATGCTGGGCGAGGGCGTTTTCCAGGATGGAGGGGAGCTTCTGATGATACCCTTCGCGCTTGACGAGGTAGTCGCAGACGCCGAGCTTGAGGGCCTGCACGGCGACCTCCTCGTCTGCCTCCGCGGTCACCATCACGACGGGCAGGGTCATTCCCCGCATCCGGATCTCCTTGAGGAGGCTGAGGCCATCCATGTCGGGAAGCCGATACGTGGTCAGGAGGACGTCGTAGGGATTGCTTTCGAGCAGGCGCACGCATTCCGAAGCGAAGCCGACCGTCTCCAACGTGATGTGCGGCGCAAGGGTGCTCAGATTTCTCTCGGCCTGCTCCGCGGCAGCGCGGTCGGCTTCCGCCTGCAACACCCGGATCTTCCGCCGCAGCCGCGCCCGCACCGAGGCCCGGAAGCGTGCAATGGCGTCTTGCATCACCGCCGGAAGGGTGGACAGATAATCGCCTCTCTTCACCACGTAATCGAACGCGCCCGCCTTCAGG
>Ga0209751_10005271_pt1 | contig 12220 bp, 12 predicted proteins | sample RifCSP13_1_FD_184019 | JGI IMG/M metagenome (GOLD analysis project Ga0209751, IMG submission 184019) | Soil microbial communities from Rifle, Colorado - Rifle CSP2_sed 13_1 (SPAdes) (version 2) | ecosystem: Environmental > Terrestrial > Deep subsurface > Rock core/Sediment | place: Rifle... | reverse complement strand
ACGGACGACCGAGCTCAACCCGGGCGACGAGGTGGCGGTGATCCCGCCTGTGTCCGGCGGCCAAGACTTGCCAAGTGGCTCTGAGCCACAAGGCCGCTTTCGGCTCTCCGAGGAGCCGCTCTCGATCGAGGATGCGGTTGCGGAGGTACGAAGCGACGATGCCGGCGCCATAGCGACCTTCGTCGGCACGACACGTGCCCGCTCACGCGGCCGGGACGTCCTCCACCTCGAGTACGAGGCCTACGAGGGCATGGCGGAGAAGGTCATGTCGGATCTGGCAGAGGAGCTGAAGCGACGGCACGACCTCTGCGAGGTGGCTATCCACCACCGGGTCGGGCGGGTCGAGATCGGCGAGACGAGCGTCGTCATCGCCGTCTCGGGGCCGCACCGTGCGGATGTGCTCGCTGCGTGCCGGGAGGCGATCGACGAGCTCAAAGTGACCGTTCCGTTGTGGAAGAAAGAGGTCTACGTCGGCGGCGAAGAGTGGATCGGGAGGGGCTCGTGAGCTACCGGCCGGACCAGGAGCTCGAGCCGTTCGAGGCGCCGGAGCCGGCGACGCTGCCGGATCCGGAGCCCGTTCACGGGGAGCGCGGCTACGAGCCCGTGCACCCGCGCTGGGGCGTCGGCGACTTCTTCCGGAAGCTCGCCGCCCCACTCATCGCGCTCGGATACCTGGTCCTCAAGTTCGGCGGCCTGCTGCTCAAGCTGAAGGTGTTCACGACGGGCATCTCGATGCTCGTCTCGATCGCGGCCTACGCCTGGATCTGGGGCCTTCCGTTCGCCGTCGGCTTCGTCGTGCTGATCTTCGTGCACGAGCTCGGGCACGTGCTCGAGCTGCGCCGCCAGGGCGTACCCGCGAGCGCGCCCCTCTTCATCCCGTTCCTGGGCGCCGTCATCGGAATGAAGCAGCTCCCGGACGACGCGTGGAAGGAGGCGCGCGTCGCGCTTGCCGGACCGATTCTGGGCTCCGTCGGCGCGCTCGCCTTCTGGGTCGCCGGCGACGCGTCGGGCTCGGAGCTGGTCGTCGGGCTCGCGTTCGTCGGCTTCTTCCTCAACCTCTTCAACCTGATCCCGATCGTGCCGCTCGACGGCGGCCGCGCGGCCGGTGCGCTTCATCCCGCCGTCTGGCTCCTCGGGCTGCTGATCATGGTCGCGCTCCTGGTCGTGAGCCCGAACCCCATCCTCTTCCTGATCGTGATCGTGGGCGCGTTCGAGCTGTGGCGGCGCTGGCGCGAGCGCGGTGAGAACGCCGAGTACTACCGCCTTTCCGCGGAGAAGCGTCTCGCGGTCGCGGTTGTCTACATCGGGCTGATCGTCGCCCTCGCCCTCGCCGTCTCGGCGACCTACGTCGAGCGCGACTTCTGATGAACGAGCCGAGCGAGCTCGATCGCCGCGTCCTCGAGCGGACGCACGAGACGCTCGCGAGCGACGTCTCCCTGATCGCGGCGGAGTTCCTGGCCGGCTTCCAGACGGTGGAGCGGATCGACCGACCGGCCGTTTCGATCTTCGGTTCCGCGCGCGTACGCGAGGGGGCCACCACATACAAGAGCGCCCGCGCCACCGGCCGCGCGTTCGCCGAGGCCGGCTTCGCCGTCGTCACGGGTGGCGGGCCGGGGGTGATGGAGGCGGCGAACCGCGGCTGCAAAGAGGCGGGCGGCCTCTCTGTCGGCTTCAACATCGAGCTGCCGCAGGAGGAGGGGCTCAACGGGTGGTGCGACATCTCGATCACGTTCCACCACTTCTACGCCCGCAAGGTCATGTTCGTGAAGGCGGCCGAGGGGTTCGTGATCTTCCCCGGGGGCTTCGGGACGCAGGACGAGCTCTGGGAGGCGCTCACGCTCATCCAGACAGGTGTGATCGAGAGCTTTCCCGTCGTGCTCTTCGACTCCGACTACTGGGGCGAGCTGCTCGACTGGCTTCGCGCCGAGACGCTCGAGGACGGGCTCATCTCGCCGGAGGACCTCGAGCTCATCCACGTGACGGACGATCCGCGCGAGGCCGTCGAGATCGTCGTCTCCCGCAACAACGATCGCGCCATCCAGGGCTCCGCATGACCGTCCTACACTCCTGACATGGCGAAATCGCTCCGCGACCTGCCGTCGGTCGACCGCCTGCTCGCCGAGGAGCGTCTCGCCGGGGAGCCGCACGAGCTCGCGGTTGCGGCGGCACGAACCGTCCTCGACCGGGCGCGGGACGAGATCCGAGCCGGCCGCGACCCCGGGTCGATGGTCGACGCGGTGCTCGAGGAGCTCGCCCGCACGCAGCGGCCGAGTCTTCGCCGCGTGCTGAACGCGACCGGCATCCTCGTCCACACGAATCTCGGCCGCGCGCCGCTCGCCGACGCGGCGCTCGCTCGCCTTGCGGAGGTCGGTGCCGGCTACTCGAACCTCGAGTACGACCTCGAGCAGGGGGAGCGCGGCTCCCGGCAGGACCACCTCGCTCCGCTTCTCCGACGGCTAACGGGGGCAGAGGCCGCCCTGGTCGTCAACAACAACGCGGCTGCCGTCCTCCTCGCGATCGCCGCGCTCGCGGAAGGTCAGGAGGTCGTCGTCTCGCGCGGGGAGCTGATCGAGATCGGCGACGGGTTCCGGATCCCCGAGGTACTCGCGCGTTCGGGCGCGCGCCTCGTCGAGGTTGGGACGACCAACCGGACGCGCGCCGCGGACTACGAGCGCGCGATTGGACCCGAGACTGCGCTACTGCTTCGCGTACACCAGTCGAACTTCCGGGTCGTGGGCTTCACCGAGCGGCCGCATCTTTCGGACTTAGCGCAGATTGCGAAGCAAGCTGCGCTTGTGCTCGTCGACGACCTCGGCTCGGGAGCGCTCACCTCGGTCGGCGACGAGCCGACCCCCGCCGAGAGCTTGCGCGCGGGAGCTGATCTCGTCTGCTTCTCGGGGGACAAGCTCCTCGGCGGGCCGCAGGCGGGCGTCGTCGTGGGTCGTGCCGACCTCGTCGAGCGCCTGCGCCGCCACCCCCTCCAGCGGGCACTCCGCGCCGACAAGCTCACGCTCGCCGCGCTCGAGGGGACGCTCTCGCTCGCGCTCGATCCGGAATCCGCGGGCCATATCCCCGTGCTGCGGATGCTCCACGAGCCGGTCGAGCACGTCCGCGCCCGCGCCGAGCGGCTGGCTTCTCTCGTGGGCGGCGAGGTCGAGGAGACGGTCGCCCGCGTCGGCGGCGGAGCGCTTCCCCTCGCCGAGCTCCCGAGCGCAGCCTGCGCGGTCGAGGAGGCGCTTGCCGAGCCGCTGCGCCTCGGCGATCCTCCGGTCGTCGCCGTGGTTCGCGACGGGCGCACGCTCCTCGACTGCCGCACGCTGACCGACGCCGAGGTCGACGAGGTCGCCGACGCCATTGCTGCTGCCCGGCGTGATTCGTAGGGGCCGGGCATGCCCGGCCCAGGGCGAGGCATGCCTCGCCCCTACAACGGTGCGCTGATGGCGTTGACGGTCGGGACCGCGGGCCACATCGACCACGGCAAGACGTGGCTCGTGCGGGCGCTGACGGGGAAGGACACCGACCGGCTGCCCGAGGAGCGACGCCGCGGGATCTCCATCGACCTCGGCTACGCGCCGCTCGAGCTCGCGGACGGCCGCCGCCTCTCGGTCGTCGACGTGCCGGGCCACGAGCGCTTCGTGCGCACGATGGTCGCCGGGGCCACGGGCATCGATCTCTTTCTGCTCGTCGTCGACGCAGGCGAGGGTGCGCGCCCGCAGACGTTCGAGCACCTGGCCATCCTGCGGCTGCTCGGGATCGAGCGCGGCGTCGTCGCCGTGACGAAGGTCGACGCCGTCGACGCCGAGACGCTCGAGCTCGTGCTCCAGGAGGCCCGCGAGCTCGTCCCCGAGGCGGAAGTCGTCACGGTGAGCGCAAAGACGGGCGAAGGCCTCGACGAGCTCCGCAACGCGCTCGGCCTGGTGGCGGACGGGACCGAGCGGGTTTGTGCAGATCGCCCGACGCGGCTCTACGTCGACCGCTCGTTCTCCCTCCGGGGGATCGGCACCGTCGTCACCGGGACGCTCTGGTCGGGCTCGGTCGGGGAAGGGGACGAGCTCCGTCTCGAGCCTGCCGGGCGAGCTGCACGGGTTCGGAGCGTGCAGGTGCACGACCGCGAGGTCGAGAGGGCGGAGTCCGGCCAGCGGGTCGCGGTCAGCCTGCCAGGCGTCGAGCGCCGAGACGTGAAGCGCGGCGACGCTCTCGTCGCTCCCGGCGCGTACCCCGTCTCGTACCGGCTCGACGTCTCGCTCGAGGAGCTCGAGCCGATCCCCGACCGCGCGCGTCTCCAGGTGCATCTGGGTACCGGACACGTTGCCGCTCGTGTCGCTCGTGCCGGTGAGCGCTGGGCTCAGCTCCGGCTCGAAGCGCCCGTCGTCGCCGCGCGCGGCGACCGGGTGATCCTCCGAGCAGAGACGACGCTTGGCGGCGGCGTCGTTCTCGACCCGGCGCCACCGCGCCACCGCGACGCGACTCGCATGGAGCTCCTCGAGCGCGGAGACGTCGTGGCGACGATCCACGAGCCCGTGCCGGCGGACTCCCTCCGGCACGTCCTCGACGGCGAGCCCGAGGGGGTCGAGCGGGCCGGGTCGTGGGTGTTCTCGCGGGCGTGGCTACAAGAGCTCGAGCGCGAGCTCCTCATGCGGATCGAGGCCGCCGACCCGATCGACCCGGGGATACCTCCCCCGGCCGAGCCGTGGGCGGCCGACATCCTCCCGCTGCTCCCCTTCGAGCGGCGCGGCGCCAAGCTCTACGTCCCCGGGGCGGTCGCGTCCCTCGGAGCCCGAGCCGATGAGGCGGCGACCCTGGAGCAGGAGCTCGCTGCCGCCGGAGTCCGAGCGACCAAGGTCGGCGACGAGGAGCTTGCCCGCTTCCTCGAGGCGAGCGGGACACTCGTCCGCTTAGGCGACGGCTACGCGATCGGAGCAGACGCGTACGAGGTTGCCAAGGACGTGCTGCTGGCCGAGTGCCGGGCCGCGGGAGAGATCAGCCTCGCACGTTTTCGCGACCTCGCCGGGGTCGGCAGACGCGACGCCCAGCTGCTGCTCGAGCGCTTCGACGCCGACGGGCTCACACGCCGCATTGGCGACCGCCGCGTTCTCAGGCGGGCTGCGGCGCGATCAGGCTGAGGTCCACTCGGGCTCGTCGTCGATCCCGATCCCGTCTGCGACCCGCGTGACGTAGTTGAAGTACCCGACGACCTGAATCGCGTCCGAGACTGCCGCGTCATCGAGCCCCTGCGCGCGCAGTGCGTCGATGTCCTCCTGCTCGACTGTCGCCGCCGCATGGGTGAGCTTCACGGCGAAGTCGCAGAGCGCGCGCTCACGCGGCGAGAGCTCCGCCTGCCGGTAGTCGTGCGCGGCGTGTCTCGCAAGCTCGTCTGCGGCGCCCTCGGCACGGAGGTCGTCGGCGTGCGCGCGCGTTCAGTAGTAGCAGTCCTGCTCGGCCGAGGCGACGGTCGCGAGGAGCTCGCGCTCCTGACGCGAGAGCCCTGACTCGCCGAACATGATCTCGCGGTAGAGCTCGATCGACGCCTTGAGCACCGCGGGCCGGAGGCTCATCGCCTTGAGGATGTTGAAGACCTTCCCCGCGCGCTCGATCGCAGCGTCGTACTCCTCTTTCAGGAGGCCGTCTGCCTCGGCCTCGTCGATCAGCCGGATGTACGCCACGCCCTTAACGCGTCTGCGGGAAGCCGAGGTCGACCTTGCTCGTCGCGGGATCCGGCCAACGACTGGTGACCGCCTTCGTCCGCGTGTAGAAGTCGATCCCCTCCGGCCCGTAGATGTGGCGGTCGCCGAACAGGGAGCTCTTCCAGCCGCCGAACGAGTAGTACGCCACCGGCACGGGGATCGGCACGTTGATCCCGACCATGCCCACGTTGACGTCGAACTGGAACCGCCTGGCGACGCCGCCGTCGCGAGTGAACAGCGCGACGCCGTTCCCGTACGGGTTCTCGTTCACGAGCCGGAGCGCGTCCGCGTAGGTCGGAACGCGGACGACGGAGAGCACGGGCCCGAAGATCTCGTCGCGGTACGCGTCCATCTCCGGCGTGACGTTGTCGAGCAGCGAGACGCCGAGGAAGAAGCCGTCGCCGTCGGGAGCCGTCTCGCGGCCGTCGGCGACGACCGTTGCGCCCTGTTCCGGCCCGCTTTCGAGGTAGGACGCGACCTTGTCGCGGTGCTCGCGTGTGACGAGCGGCCCCATCTCCGAGCTCGGGTCCATGCCGTCCCCGACCTTGACCTTCGGCAGCCGCTCCTTGATCGCATCCACGAGCGGGTCCGCGGCGTCTCCGACCGCGACGACGACGGAGACGGCCATGCACCGCTCGCCCGCGGAGCCGTAGCCCGCGCTCACGGCTGCGTCCGCGGCCATGTCGATGTCCGCGTCCGGGAGGACGACCATGTGGTTCTTGGCGCCGCCGAGTGCCTGGACGCGCTTCCCGTTCCTCGTCCCGGTCTCGTAGACGTAGCGGGCGATCGGAGTCGAGCCGACGAAGCTGATCGCCGCGATGTCCGGATGCTCGAGCAGCGCGCCGACGGCGAACTTGTCACCTTGGACGACGTTGAACACGCCGTCCGGGACGCCCGCCTCCTTGAGCAGCTCACCGACGAGGAGCGACGCGGACGGGTCCTTCTCCGAGGGCTTGAGGATGAACGTGTTCCCGCAGGCGATTGCCGGAGCCCACATCCACATGGGAACCATCGCGGGGAAGTTGAACGGCGTGATACCCGCGACGACGCCCAGCGGCTGGCGGATCGAGTAGACGTCGATGCCGGTCGAGACCTGCTCGGAGAAGCCGCCTTTGAGGAGCGTCGGGATGCCGCAGACGTACTCGAGCACCTCGATCCCGCGCTGCACCTCTCCGAGCGCGTCCGAGAGGACCTTCCCGTGCTCGGCCGTGAGCAGGCGGGCCAGATCCTCGCGGTGCTCGTCGACGAGCTGGTAGACGCGGAACATGAGATCGGCGCGCTTGGAAAGCGACCACGTCCGCCACTCGGGGAAGGCCGCCTTCGCGGCCGCGACCGCGCGGTCGATCTCCTCCACGCCGGCGAAGTCGACCTCTCCCGTCTGCTCGCCCGTCGCGGGGTTGTAGACCGGGCCCTTGCGGCCGGACGTCCCGCGCACGACCTCTCCGCCGATCCAGTGGTCGATCAGCTTCAGCTCAGTCGTCACCGCTGCGCTCACTCGCTTCGCCTCCCGACGGCAGCCACCCGGACGGGCAGCCGCACTCGCTCCAGTACCGGCGAAGCCTAGCGCCGTTACGAGGCCGTGGTGCTCGCTCGCCGCCGTCTCGGCCGGCGGACGATCGCATCGTCGCCCGGGAAGAAGATCGACTCGTGGTCGTCCTCCCAGCGGACGAGGAAGCGCTCGTGCCCGGGCTCACCGAGAACCTCGAGGATCACGGCGGTCTTGGAGGAGTCCCCGACCGAGTGCCCCGTGATGACGATCTCGTCGCCCGCCCGTGCGGGCTTTCCCTGAACGGTCTTCGCCATTTCAACCTCCTTCTTGTCTGTCGGTACGAGTGTGACGTGTCGCGCCGCCTTGCGCATCTCCGGCACGGCGATGCCGAGTCCGTCCAGTATGGCCGCGTAGGGGTCGATTCCTGCGAGCGCGTAGCGGGTGTCGAAGTCCACGGCCCCGTTGAGCTCGAGCACGATCCACCCCTCCTCCGCCGGAATCAGGTCGACGCCTGCGAAGTCGATCCCGATCGCCCGCGCCGCGCGCACGGCGAGCTGCTCGGTGTCCGGAGGAAGCCCGGCCGTCACCACCCGGCCGCCGAGCGACACGTTCGTGCGCCATTCACCCGGCGCCGCGATCCGCTCGGCAGCAGCGGCGGCCCGATCGCCCGCGATCACCACGCGGACGTCGCTCGGGATCGGGCCGACCAGCTCCTGCAGCAGGGCGCCGTGCCGACGCCACCAGGGGCGGTGCGCGACGAGCTCGAGCATGCGCATGAGATCGGCACCCGTGCGGCAGAGGTACACGTCCTGGCCCCAGCTGCCGAAGCGCGGCTTGAGCACGCACGGGAAAGGGCAGTCGGGCACCGGGCCACCGGGTTCGACGTGCGCTGTCCACGGATGGGGGATGCCGGCGGTCGCGAACAGGTGCGCGGTGAGGAGCTTGTCGTGTGTCGCAAGGAGCGCCTCCGGGCGGTTCAGCACCCGGACGCCGCGTTCCTCGAGCGCGGGAACGTGCTCGAATCCGGACTCTACGCCGTCGAGTGTCGGGACGATGTCGAGGCGAAGCAATGCGACGTCCTCCCACTCGAGAAGCTCCACCGCCTCCCACGGCCAGAGCACGCGCGCGTCCACGCCGAGCCGGCGCCACGCGTACGCGAGCTGGAGGTTCGTCCGCGTCGGGCTCCCGAGCAGGGCGACGATCACGCTTCCAGGCTGTCGCGCCGCTCGGATCGCGGCATCCGCGACCGCCCCGATCCCGCTACGGGTTGTCCCTAGACAGGGATGACGAGGCTCTCGAGGTCGCGCGGGTAGTACGTCAGGATCTCGATGCCGTCGTCCGTGACGAGGACCGTATCCGAGTGGCGGAAGCCGCCGAGGTCGGGGGCGTACAGGCCCGGCTCGACGGTGAAGACCATCCCCGGCCTGATCTCGGTGTCGTCGCCCGAGTCGAGGAACGGGCCCTCGTGGTAGCGGAGCCCGATCGCGTGCCCGGTGTGGTGGCGCCAGTAGGGGAAGAGGTCCTGCTGCGCGAAGTAGCCGCGGACGGCCATGTCGACGTCCGAGCACCGCGCGCCCGGCCGGATCGCTTCGAATGCCACCTCTTGCAGCGCCTTCATGTGCCCGAACATCCGCTCCTGCTCCGCCGACGGCTCGCCGATCACCATCGTCCGCTCGAGCTCCGAGAGGTAGCCCCACACGGGCGCGCTCGCCCCCGTCACGAGCACGTCGCCGGCCTGGAAGACGATGTTGCCCGCGAGTGCGTGCGGGATGGCCGAGTTGCGCCCGATCTGGCCGCGGTAACCCGCCTGGGCACCGTGGAAGAAGAAGCTCTGCGCGCGGTAGATCTCGCCGATCGCGTCGAGCATCGCGAACGTCGCCTCGTCGCTCGCGCGCTGCGACACCTCGGTCTCGGTCGCGCCGACCTCGGTGTAGCGCTGAAGCAACCGGTGCGCGAGGTTCCCCCAGCGAACGCTCTCGCGGATGAGACCGATCTCGGCCGCGGACTTGACGGCCAGCTGCGCGTCGAGCTGCTCGACGATCCGGATGACGGTCGCGCCGGAGAGCTCTGACAGCGTCGGCCCCCGGTAGCCGAGGATCCACGGGTACCCGTCCTGGTCGGCGCCGATCTTTCCCGTCACGCCCATGTCGGCCAGAGTGGCCGCGAGCACGGTCTCCGGCCGCGGCTCGCCCGGGTACTCCAGGTAGTGCTCGACCCGGTCGAGCGTCGCCTTCGCCTCGGCGTGCTCGACCTCGAGGCGGGGGACGACAAGTGCCCGCTCCCCGTCGGCGCCGAGGACGAACGCGATCGGGCGCTCGGTCGGGGCGAACGCGAAACCCGCGTAGTAGAGGACGTAGTGGGGGTCGAAGAGGACGATGCCGGAGAGGCCTTCGCCGCGGACGCTCTCGATCAGCGCGTCGCAGCGGGCGCGGTGCTCCTCGGAGGTGATCGCGATCGCCGTCTCCACGATCGCGGAGCCTAATGCCCGAGTAGCGTGTACGAGGTGGACGACCTCGGGGTCAGCCTGCGTGAGGTCACGGCCGAGACCGTACGGACGATCTGCGCCCTCGAGGTACGACCGGAGCAGCGTTCCTACGTCGCGGACAACGCTCTCTCGATCGCGCAGGCCCACTTCGAGCCCCGTGCGTGGTTTCGCGCCGTCTACGCGGGGGAGACGCCGGTGGGCTTCGTCATGCTCGACGAAAACCTCGAGAAGGAGGAGTACTTCCTCTGGCGCTTCATGATCGCGGGCGAGCACCAGAGGAAGGGATACGGGAGGCGTGCGCTCGACCTTGTCGTCGAGCGCGTGCGCGGCTTGCCGGGCGCCCGCACGCTGGTCTCGAGCTACGTCCCCGGCGACGACGGGCCTCGCGACTTCTACCTTCGCCACGGGTTTGTCGATACCGGCGAGATCGTGAACGGCGAGGTCGTCATCAGCCTCGAGCTGTAGCGGCTATGTCGGCGCGAGCTGCGCGGCGCCGAACGAGACCGTGAACGCGCGGCACCAGATCACGACCGTCGCCCCGTCCGAGAGGTCGAGCTCCGGCGGAAGCTCGTACTGCTGGTCGCCGACGTTCCCCTTGAGGCGGCCGAGCTGCGTCGAGCCACCCACGCCCTCGCCTGATGTCTGGCCGGGCGCGACGTAGACGTAGAGATCGGGGCCGGGGTCGGTGCGGAAGTCCGTCAGCGTGAGAACGCGGCCGCCTCCCGCCGGCTCGACGATCCGGGCAGTCCCCTCTGTCGGGTGGGCGAGTCCGGTGAACGTTCCTTCGAGCGAGGCCGGCCCCGCGGCGACCGTCTCGTTCACGGTGACGTCGCGCACCGACGCGAGGCCGAGGTAGCCGCCCACGAGGACGAACGTTGCAACTGCGACGATCGAGACGGGGAGGCGGAGCTCCGGCCAGCGTCGCCAGACGACGACGGCGCCGGCGAGAACGACCGCGAACCAGAGCCCCGTGAGTGCCATCGACGCGCGGAAGTCGTTCGTGATCAGCGCGCCTGTCACCCAGATCCCGAACAGGACGACTGCCACGGAGACCGGCGCGAGTGCAAGCCGCAGCCAGAGCGGGATTCCCGGCGGAGAGGTATCAACGTGGACGGCCATCAGGACACTGTGTACCGGTCCGCTTCGCGCCTTCCCATTACGGGAAGCTGAACGGCGCGGCCGTACGGAGCGGCGCCGGAGTCGAACCGACCGAGCCGTGGGCTACACGACCGCACTGGTTTTGAAGACCAGCTGGGCCACCGGGCCCATGCCGCTCCAACGCTCAGGCTAGCGCGCGGACGTCTGCGAGCGGACGCGACGACGACCACCCTTGTGGCTCTGAGCCACGTGGCCGGTTTCTTCCGCATCGAGCCCCGCGGTACGCTCAACAGCCATGTCTCGCGCGGTTCTGCGGTCACACGCCGGGCTCCTCGCGATTGCGGCCGGCGTCGTCGCCGGCCTCGCGCTGGCGATTGCCGCCTCCTGGTTCCTGCTCCTCCGCGACGTCGCGGAGCCGGTTGGCGTCGAGGAGGCGGTCACGAGCTTCCGCACGGGCACGGAGCCCACGCCCGGGGCGCCGTCGCCCATCCCGGAGGGCGTGTACGTGTACGCGACCGACGGGTTCGAGACGACCGACGCGCTGACCGGCGTGCGGCATCGCTATCCGCAGGAGTCGACGATCGCTGTGCGGGCGAGTCAGTGCGGCGTCAGCCTCCTGTGGAGAGTGCTGAAGGGGCGCTCGACCGAGTGGACGTACTGCACGACCCCGGAGGGCTGGGAGCTCGCCTCCCAGGACGAGCGGCACACGTTCTTCGGCCGCACCGAGCGGACGACGTACACGTGCGAGGACACGCCGATCCGGCCGGTTGCCGACGCACCCGGGACGAGCTGGGACGTCTCGTGCGGCACGGACACATCGGACGAAACCGGAACGGGGGCCGTCCTCGGCCGCGAGCGCCTTCGCGTCGGCAACGCGACGGTTCCGACGGTTCACGTGCGCAAGACGACGTTCTTCGCGGGCGAGATCCGCGGCTCGACGACGCACGACATCTGGTTCGCGCGGCAGACCGGGGTGCCGGTCAAGATCGTCATGGTGAGCCGTACGACGAACGACTCGCCCGTGGGAGACGTCCACTACGAGGAGGACGTGACGCTCCGCCTGACCTCGCTTGCTCCCAGACGATGAGCCTCACCGGACGACTCGACGCGCTCCGGCGCGCTCCAGACGGCGAGCTTCGTCCGGACGCCCCGTTCGGGCAAGGGCCGTTCGCCGCCCGTGTGCTCCGCGGTGCAATCGTGGGGGCGAGCACGGTCGCGAGCCGCGCGCCTGTGAGCGTCATCCGACCGCTCACGGCACTCGGCGCGACGGTCGAGTGGGCGTGCCGCCCGGCGAAGCGGCGTCAACTCGCGTCGAACCTCTGCCACACACTGGGGCTGCCGCCTGAGCACCCGGAGGTGAAAGCACTCGTCAGGCGCGAGGTACGGAACGAGGCGCGGCGCTCCGCCGACTTCCTCTGGGCGCTCGCGAGACCGGACGAGCTCCTCGCGACGACCGAGGTCGAG
>Ga0209751_10005269_pt1 | contig 12222 bp, 10 predicted proteins | sample RifCSP13_1_FD_184019 | JGI IMG/M metagenome (GOLD analysis project Ga0209751, IMG submission 184019) | Soil microbial communities from Rifle, Colorado - Rifle CSP2_sed 13_1 (SPAdes) (version 2) | ecosystem: Environmental > Terrestrial > Deep subsurface > Rock core/Sediment | place: Rifle... | reverse complement strand
CTCGGTGAAGAAATCGTACGAGAAGTCGCCCCCTTCCCGGCCGATTCCGGACTCCCTGTACCCTCCGAAGGGGAGCCGCAAGTCGCGGACGTAGAAGCAGTTCACCCACATGTTGCCGGTCTTGACCGACCGAGCCACATGGTGGGCGACGTCGAGGTTCTTGGTCCAAACCATCCCCGCCAGCCCGTAGCGGGAATGGTTGGCGATGGCGATGGCCTCGTCCGCCTGGTCGAAGGGCATGACGGTGGCGACGGGGCCGAAGATCTCGTCCTGGCAGATCCGCATCGAGTTGTTGACGTCGGCGAAGATGGTCGGAGCGACGTAGTTCCCGGCCGCCAGGGCGCCCTCCTCGATGCGGTGCCCGCCCGTCAGCTTCTTGGCCCCCTCGGCCTCCCCGATCTCGATGTAAGAGAGGACCTTCCCCATGTGCTCGGCCGACACCAGCGGTCCCACCTTGGTGGCCTCTTCGAGCGGGTTGCCGACCTTCCAGGCTCGAACGCCGGCGACGAGGCGGGAGCAGAACTCTTCGTAGATCGACCGCTGCACGAGAATGCGCGAGCCTGCCAGGCACACCTCGCCCTGGTTCATGAAGGTCCCGATCAGAGAGCCGGCCACGGCTTCATCGAGGTCGGCGTCGGCAAAGACGATGCTCGCCGACTTGCCACCCAACTCGAAGGAGAGCTTCTTCAAGGTGTTGGCCGCGGCGGCCATGATCGCCTTCCCGGTGTTGGATTCGCCGGTGAACGTCACGGCGGCGACGCCGGGGTGCCGGGTCAGTGCCTCCCCGGCGGAACCTGGCCCGAACCCGTTGACAACGTTGAGGACTCCGTCGGGCAGCCCGGCCTCGGTGCAGATCTCGGCGAGGATGGAAGCGGTGATCGGGGACTGCTCGGCGGGTTTGGCCACCACGGTGCAACCGAAGGCCAGCGCCGGTGCCACCTTCCAAGTCAGCAGCATGAGCGGGAAGTTCCACGGAGAGATGGCGGCCACTACGCCGAGCGGCTCGCGGAGCTCATAGCCGAAGGTGTTGTCCCAGCGCTTGTCGAAGGCCCGGGTTCCGACCATTTCGGCGTAGTCGGCGAAAAACCGAAAGTTGTAGGCGGCGCGGGGTACGTCGCGATGGCGAGACTCGACGATCGGCTTTCCCATATCGATCGTTTCCCACCGGGCCAGCTCGTCGGCTCGCCGTTCGATCCCGTCGGCAACCGCCAGCAAGATCCTCTTGCGAGCGGTAGGGCTCATCGTCGACCAGAGGTCGAAGGCTGCAGCGGCCGCCCGAACAGCCCGGTCGACGTCGTCCGCCCCACCCTCGGCCACGACGGCCACGGGTTGGTTGTCGATGGGGCTGATCGAGTCGAAAGTGGCACCGTCCACCGACTCGACAAACTCGCCCTCTATGAAATGGCGAACCTGTTTCATTCAATCCTGCTGCCTTCGATCTTCGATGAGCATTCGCCACGGCTTGCCGCCCACTCCGTAATCTTGAGGCTCCACCTCATGGAGTCGGACCTTGTCCAGTTTGGCACCGAGCAGGAAAGCGATCAGCGCGGCGGCCAGAAACGTCACATGCACCACAGCTCGACCGACCCGATGTGGTCGAAGCTCGCCCTCACCACATCGCCCGGCGAGATGGCGATGGCGGCGGTCAGCGCCCCGGAGAGGACGAGCGACCCGGCCCGCAACGATCGCCCCCGGGAGGCCAGGCTCTGAACCAACCAGGCCACCGCCGCGGCCGGATGCTCCATGACCGCAGCCCCGGCGGCCGTGGCCACCAGCTCGCCATTCTTCTCGAAGACACAACCGGTGAGCCGCAGGTCGATGCCTTCGGGTGGGACCGGTGCGCCGACCATGAAGCGGGCGGCAGAAGCGTTGTCGGCGATCACCGCCGGAAGCGTGAACTGGTAACCTGCGAATCGGCTGTCGAGCACGTCGAGAGCTGGGAGAACGGCGACCGTCGAGGCGAGGACATGTTCGGCGCTCACCCCCGGACCGGCCAGCTCCGAGCCGATGAGGAAGGCGATCTCGGGTTCGACCCGCGGTTGGATCAGCTCATCGCAACGAAGAGGCTCGCCCTGCTCGATCTGAGAACCCTCCAGCAGCCAGCCGTAGAGCGGTTGGTCGACCTCCATCTGCTTCTGCTTGGCTTTGCTGGTGAGGCCGAGCTTGGCCGCCACCGGCCTGTTCCCCAGCAGCTCGATGACCCGGTCCTGGAGCTCATAGGCAGCCTCGGCGGTTAGACCGTCGGCATCGGGTTCGATGGCCTGCCGAGTGCGAATGGCCTCAACCAGACGGTCGGGTAGGTCGGCCACTAGTGCACCGTCCCCGCCCGCGCCAGTTCCACGGCCACGTCGATGATCATGTCTTCTTGTCCGCCCACGACTTTGCGGCGGCCGAGCTCGATGAGGATGTCCTTCGCGTCGACCCCGTACCGTTCGGCGGCCCGCCGGGCGTGGAGCAGGAAGGACCCGTACACACCTGCGTATCCGAGCAGCAGGCCGTCGCGGTCGATCACGCCTTGCTCCGGCCGGATGGGGCGCACCACCTCCTCGGCGGCATCCATCATTGCCAGGGGGTCCACCCCGGTCTCGATGCCCGACTTGGCGCAGGCCGCCACCAACACCTCGGTTGGACAGTTGCCGGCGCCGGCGCCGAGGCCAGTAGTGCAGCCGTCGATCTGATCAACGCCCTCGTCGAGAGCGACGAGGGAGTTGGCCACGGCCAGCGAGAGATTGTTGTGGGCATGAATGCCCACCTGGCATTGCAGGCCCGACTTGAGCGCGGCCACCCGCCGGCGGGCTTCGCCCATGGTCATTGCTCCCGCCGAGTCGACCACGTAAACACAATCGGCACCGTAGGACTCCATCAGTCGGGCCTGGGCGAGGAGGGCATCGGTTTCGACCATGTGAGCCATCATCAGGAATCCCACCGCCTCCAGTCCCAACTCCTTGCTGAGCTTGATGTGCTGTTCTGAGATGTCGGCCTCGGTGCAATGGGTGGCGATGCGCGCGACCCTCACACCGATCTCGGCTGCCCGGCGGAGGTCGTCCTTGATCCCGATTCCGGGCAACATCAGAACGGCGATCTTGGCTCGCCTAGCTGTTTCGACGGCCGTCGTCACCAGATCCATCTCGTCTGTGTGGCTGAAGCCGTAGTTGAAGGAGGATCCGCCCAGGCCGTCTCCGTGGGTGACCTCGATAACGGGCACTCCGGCGTTGTCGAGTGCAGTCACGACCTTGCGGACCTGGTCGACGGTGAACTGGTGGCGGACGGCGTGGGACCCGTCGCGCAGGGTCGAGTCGGTGAGTCGGAAGAGGGGAGCGCTCATGCCGTCACCAACTGCTGGGCGAGAGCCTCTCCGACCCGCACAGCGGCAGCCGTCATGATGTCGAGGTTGCCGGCGTAGGGTGGAAAGTAATCGCCCCCCCCCTCGATTTCGAGCAGTGCCACTACTCTGGCCGAGACCTTCCCGCCCGGGGTATGGAAGACTTCCTTCTCGAACAACGGCGCGGATTTGAGTCGGTAGCCGGGAACGTACTCGGAGACCTCGGCGACCATCTCTTCGATCGATTTGGCGACCAGGTGCTCGTCGTAGTCGTCGGCGAGGGCGCAGTAGACGGTGTTGCGCATGAGGATGGGAGGTTCGGCCGGGTTGAGCACCATGATCGCCTTGCCGTGCTGTGCGCCGCCCACTTCGACCAGCGCCCGGGAAGTGGTGCGGGTGAACTCGTCGATGTTCTGACGGGTGCCGGGTCCGGCCGACTTCGAAGCCACCGCCGAGACGATCTCGGCGTAGGGAACTGGGCCGACCCGGGCGACGGCGTGGACGATGGGGACGGTGGCCTGGCCGCCGCACGTGATGAGGTTGACATTGGGAGCCCCGAGGTGGGCGTTGAGGTTGACCGGTGGCACCACGGGTGGTCCGATCCGAGCCGGGGTCAGATCGACCGCCTGCAACCCGGCATGGTGGTAGCGGGGAGCGTTCTGGCGATGGACCCAGGCCGAGGTGGCCTCGAAAACGATCCGGAACTGCGCGGCGCGCTCCAGCAGCCAATCGACCCCTTCATAGGTGGCCTCGATTCCTAACTTGCGGGCGCGGGCCAGACCGTCGGAGTCGGGATCCACTCCGACCATCGCCCGTAGCTCGAGGTGAGCCGACCGTTGGAGCTTGAACATGAGGTCGGTGCCGATGTTCCCGGAACCGACGATTGCCACGGGGGTCTTGGCCATCCTCGTCGTCACCCCTTTTCTCCGTCGTACATCACTCTGTCCACTGGAACTCACTTGAACCGAACGGTGACCGGCCCCAATCGGTCGAAGTCGGCTCTCACCACATCGCCGCTTGCGACCGGGAAGGCGGCGTGGAGTGCTCCGGTCATCACCAGATGACCGGGTTCCAACCCCCCCCCGAACGGAGCGAGGGCATTGGCAAGCCAGGCCACCGCCGCCACCGGGTTGCCGAGGGCGGCCGCCCCTGCTCCGGTCGCCATGGTTTCGCCGTTGCGGGCCACCACCATCCCGACCAGGCGGGGATCCCACCCCGCCGTCCGGACAACCCGCGGTCCGAGAACGGTGGCCGCCGAGCTAGCCAAATCCGAGATGGTGTCGACCAGCTTGATCTTCCAGTCCCGAATGCGGCTGTCCACCATCTCTATGGCCGGGACCGCCCCCGCGATGGCGAGGGCGGCTTGCGAGGTGGTCACCCCTGGACCGGCCAGGGGTCGCTCCAATTGGAAAGCGATCTCCGCTTCCACCTTGGGTTGGATGTAGCGGGACAGGTCGATTTCGACGCCGTCGTCAAAGACCAAATTCGAGAGGAGCGGTCCGTAATCGGGCTGGTCGACACCGAGAAGCTGCTGCATGGGCCGGGAGGTCAGACCGAGCTTGTAGCCGACGATCCGTCCATCCTTGCCCATCAGCAGTTGGACAAGCTGTTGCTGGATGCGATAGGCGTCCTCGACTTCCAGCTCGGGATTCGTGGTCGTCAATGGATCCATGGGGGTGCGAGTGAGCCACGCCTCGTGGAGGCGGGCCGCGACCTGCTCGTGGATCGTCATCGCAGTCCTCGTCCTCAGTGATCCGGTCGGCGCGACATCGCCGCCACGTCGCTGACCGGTTGGCCTTGTTTGTATCACAGGCTCAGCGCACCCGGGTGCGGCTCTGCTCGCGTAGGTACTGGAGAAGGTACCACGGTCCTCCCCCCCCCGTACCGGAGGTACCCGAGGCCTTCCATCCGCCGAACGCCTGGATGTTGGGCCAGGCTCCCGTGGTGGCTCCCGCTCGCCGGTTGACGTAGGTGACGCCTGCCTCGATGGAGTCGAAGAAGCGGTTGATCTCGTTTTCGTCCATCGAGTAGAAACCCGCGGTCAGCCCGTACTCGGTGTCGTTGGCTCGCCGTATACCCTCTTCGACCGAGTCGACCGGGCCGACCACTACCAAGGGCACGAAGAGCTCACGGCTCCACACCCAGGAATCGAAGGGGGCGGTGACCACCGTGGGCTCGACGAACGTGCCTCGCCCCAGGTCACCCTCGCTGATCGAGCGGCCTCCGATCAGCACGTCGCCGCCGTTGGCTCGAACCTCGTCGACGGCCTCGGCGAACCGGGCAACCGCCTTCCGGTCGATGACCGGGCCCATGTAGGTAGTTCGTGCGATGGGGTCGCCGAGCTGGAGCCTTCTCGTCTTCTCCACCAGCAATTCGACGAACCGGTCGAAGGCCCGCCGTTCCACGTAGACCCGGGAGGCCGCCGAGCACTTCTGGCCGGAGAATCCGAAGGCGGCTCGCATGGTGCCTTCGGCGGCGAGGTCGAGGTCGGCCTTGGCCGAGACCACGACCGGGTTCTTGCCGCCCATCTCGCACACGGCCGGTTTGGGCATGGTCTTGGCGAATCCCTTGTAGATCCCCATTCCCACCTCGTACGAACCGGTGAAGGTGATCCCCGCGACGTGCTGATGTTCGGCAAGGGCCCTGCCGACCACTGCCCCGGCCCCAGTGACGATCTGCATCGCTCCGGTCGGGACTCCGGCCGTCATCATGGCCTCGTAGAGCTTGAGACCGGTGAGGGCGCCGGCGTTGGAGGGTTTCAGCACGACGGTGTTACCGGTGAGCAACGCAGCAGTCGACGGTCCCCCCGCCAGAGCCATCGGGAAGTTGAAGGGAGAGATCACCGCCCATACGCCGTATGGTCGAAGCACCGAGGCGTTGTCCTCATTAGGGGAGAGCTTGCCGAGTGGGGTGACGAATCCGTTGTGCTGTTCCATCTGATGGGCGTAGTAGCGGCAGAATTCGGCGGTCTCGGCTACGTCTCCCAGAGCCTCCAACCGGTTTTTACCCACTTCAAAGGCGAGGAGGGCTGCCAGCTCCGGCGTCTGTTCGTCCAGGACATCTCCCAACCTGCGGATGATCGCCACTCGTTCCCGCCAGGGAGTGGCGGCCCAGGTGGGCTGATATTCGAGGGCGGCAGCGACGGCGTCGTTCATGTCGGCGACGGTGGCCTGGGAGTAGCGCCCGATCAGGAGCTGCTGGTCGATCGGGGAATACTCCTCGTACCAGCCCTCTCCGTGACGGGGCCGACCGTTGACGTAGAAAGGATGATCCTGACCCAACCAGCCGCGGGCGATCTCGATCCCCCGTTCGTAGGCGGCGTGGAGCTCCTCGTTGTCGGCCGACATGGTGGCGTAGGTGATTTGGTTGGCCATGTTTCTCCTCTCGCTTCCCACGATAACCCCGAGAACCACTTCCGCCGTCCCTGCGTATGGAGCCTTGCGGGCCAATTTGCCCGCTCGAGGAAGGAGGTACGAATGAGGAGATTCCTCATCTTGGCAGTGGGGGCAACGCTGGTGCTCGGGTTGTCTGCATTGCCGGCCAGCGCCACTGTCCATGAGATCGTCGGGCAGTGGTGCTCGGGTCACGATCCCTTGGCCCCCCCGGGGATCAGCGGTGGTAGCAACGCCGACAACTTCGCCCAGCCGCTCGTGGCCAACGGGTTCGTGGGTGAACCGGTGCCGTTCGAGGATGGCCTGCTGATCCCGTTCAACTACGACCATCCGGCCGCCAAGGTCCGTGGCACCGGCGAGTACTTTGTGGTGTCGCCTCCCGGCAGCACCCCAAAGATCTATATCGAAGGAATCGAACCCGATCCGAATCATCCGTTCGCGAACTGCCAGGGGTTGAGGTGATCCGGGGGGAACCGACCTCGCTTCGATAACGCGACACACACGGTTCGGAGGGGACGAGAGGGCCGGCCCCTTCGAACATCGATTCGATAACCGCAGTAGGGTGGTCGTATGACCGCCCGCACTGCCTTCCGCACCTGTCCTCTCTGCGAAGCCACCTGCGGTCTCGAGATCGAGATCGAGAACGAGAAGGTCAAACGGATCCGGGGCGACCGTGCCGACCCTTTCAGCAAAGGCTTCATCTGTCCGAAGGGCTCGACTCTCAAGCAGCTTCATGAGGACCCCGACCGGCTGCGGTCACCGATGGTACGCCGGGGGGGGGAATGGCTCGCGGTGTCCTGGCACGAGGCCTACGTCGAGATCGAGCGCCGCCTGCTGCCCATCATCGACGAGCACGGTCCGGACGCGGTCGCCATCTATATAGGCAACCCGGTTGCCCACAACTTCCACGCCAGCCTGGTAGCGCGGACCTTGGTCAAGGCTCTGCGGACCAAGAACATCTTCAGTGCTTCTACGGTCGACCAAATGCCCAAACAGATGGCCTGCGCCCACATGTTCGGGGGGGGGCTGATTGTCCCGGTTCCCGACCTCGACCGGACCGACTATCTCTTGATGTTGGGAGCCAACCCCTACGAGTCGAATGGGAGTCTGGCCACCGCCCCGGACTGGCCGGGCCGCCTGGAGGCCATCAGAGCTCGAGGTGGCCAGGTGGTGGTGGTCGACCCGCGCCGGTCGAAGACGGCCGAACACGCCGACCGATGGGTGCCGATCCGACCCGGAACGGATGCCGCCCTGCTGCTCGGAATGATCCATGTCCTGTTCGAACGCGACCTGGTCCGGCCTGGGCTGCTCGAAGGGCACCTCAACGGAATCGACGAGGTGCGAAGGGCGGTGGCACCCTTCATGCCGGCGGCGGTGGAGGCTTTCACTGGGGTTCCGGCTTCCACGATCGAGCAACTGACTGCGGACCTGGCCACGGCCCCCACTGCCGCGGTGTATGGCCGCATCGGCACCCACACCGTTTCCTTCGGGACGCTGGCGGCCTGGGGAGTCGACGTTCTCAACGCCCTCACCGGGAACCTGGACCGTCCAGGTGGGGCGATGTTCCCGATGGCCAGTTCGATGGGGCGGGGCAAGAAGGCCAGGCAATTCGTAAGTGGTCGGTGGCGGAGCCGAGTCCGGGAGCTGCCCGAGTTCTTTGGAGAGCTGCCGGTGGCAACTCTGGTTGATGAGATCGAAACTCCTGGTCAGGGCCAAGTGCGGGCCCTGGTGACGATCGCCGGCAACCCGGTCCTGACCATTCCGGACAGCGAAAGGGTCGACGTCGCCCTTGGCACCCTCGAATTCATGGTGGCCATCGATCCCTACCTGAACGAAACCACGCGACATGCCCATGTCGTTCTGCCCCCCCCTTCGCTGCTGGAGAAGTCACACTTCGACATCTACTTTCAGGCTTACTCCCTTCGGAACTTCGCCAAGTACTCCCCGGCGGCGTTCGAGACGGATCACCCCACCGAGTTCGAGATCCTTGGCCGCCTCGCCGCTCTGATATCTCGTCTTGGCGTGGATGTCGATCCGGATGTCCTCACCGACATGGCGGTGGCCACCCTGGTTCAGGCGGCCGTATCGGACCCGCTGTCGCCTATTCACGGCCGGGACGCTGGCGATGTCATCGCCGCTCTGGCGGGACTGCGTGGACCCGAAAAGATCCTCGATCTCCTGATCAGGAACGGATCTCGCGGCGACGCATTCGGAGCCGTTCCTGATGGCCTCACCCTCGCCCGGCTCGCGGCCGAGCCGCACGGGATCGACTTCGGGCCGCTGGAGCCGCGCATCCCCGAGGTGCTGGCCACTCCCTCGGGGAAGGTCGAGCTGGCGCCCGGCCCCATCATTGCGGACCTTTCGCGGTTGGAGGCTGCCATGCACGTGGGTACTAACGGCGAACTGCTCTTGGTGGGGAGGCGCCAGCTTCGTTCCAACAACTCATGGCTCCACAACGTGGAAGTCATGATGAAGGGAAAGGATCGGTGCACTCTCCACATTCACGCCGACGACGCCCGCCGTCTGGGCCTGACCGATGCCGGAATGGCGGCCGTGACATCGCGCGTAGGGAAGGTAGAGGCGACCGTGGAACTCACCGACTCGATCATGAGGGGAGTGGTCAGTCTCCCTTACGGTTGGGGGCACGACCGGGCGGGTGCCCGGCTGTCGGTGGCATCGCGATATCCGGGTGTCAACACCAACATCCTCACCGATTCCGAACCGCTCGACCCCCTGTCGGGCAACGCCGTTCTCAACGGCATCCCGGTGACCGTCGCCCCCGCCTGAATCATCGAACCGGCGGTCGTACGCGCCACCCCTTGGGCCGTACTGTCGAAAGTTCGCGCCTTGGCTCGAACTTTCGTCAATCCGCGCCACCCCTTGGGCCCTACGACCGCCGGTTCGCAGCACCGGGCCGGCTTGCCTTGAGGCAGTGACGTTGGGCCTAGGCTTTTTGGTGGGCTGGGCGGGTCGGTTTGTCGGTGTCCAGGGGGCGAAGCAGGGCGCCGGTGAGGCTGGAGACGTGACCGTTGTCCCACCGGATCTCGACGGTGTCTCCCCGTATGTCGATCACCAGCCCGGTTCGGGGACGCTGACCGGTCTTCTTGGTGAGCTCGGTGACCCGCTGACCTTTGCGCAACATGCCGGCCTCCTCATCGTTCCTTTCGTTCTGACGTTACTTAACCCTAACGGTCGGGCGCTAGCCAGGGTCTTTGGTCGGTGACTCTGGCCGTGTCGGTGCAAAACCCTGCTCGCCGGAAGCTACGACCAGTTACCGTCTCCCGTCTCGATGATTCCTCTCTCCAGCTACTGGGCGCTGATGCGCGCCTACTTGGTACCGCGGCGTGTGCCGATGGCGGGCCTCGGGACCTTGTTGCTGGCGATGATCTCGCTCCAGCTGATCAACCCGCGCCTCGTGGCGTCTTTCATCGACGGAGCGACCGGAGGAGCGCCTCGCTCGAATCTCGTCCGAACTGCCACGTTGTTCTTGGGCCTGGCCATCGCCCAACAGCTTCTCAACATCGCCGCCACCCTCGCCGCCGAGCGGTTGGGCTGGGACGCCACCAATCAGCTCCGGACCGATCTGGCGTCGCACCTCCTGTCTCTCGATATGGGATTCCACAAGGCCCACACTCCCGGCGAGCTGATCGAACGAATCGACGGTGACGTCACTGCCCTTTCCAACTTCTTTTCCCGCTTCACCATCCATGTGGCTGCCAACGCCGTCCTGGTGATCGGGGTGATCGCACTGCTGTTCGGTGTCAACCCGTGGATGGGATTCGGCATGACCCTGGTGACCGTCTCCTCCCTGATGTTCATGCTCGCCGTCAACCGCTGGGCTATACCCCAATGGCAGGGGCTGCGGGGTCATAGCGCCCGCTTCTACGGCTTCCTCGGTGAGCAACTGGCCGGCACCGAAGACATCCGGTCGGCCGGTGCGGGCGCCTACGTACTCCGCCGATTCAGCGAGATCTTGCGGGAATGGCGTCCGGCCGTCGTCAGGGCCGGTATGGCCAGCGCCGCCATGTGGGGTTCGAACGTCGTCGTGTTCGGTGCCGTTACCACACTGATCTTCTGGTTGGGCTCCACGCTGCTGGGTTCGGCAGTCCTCACCATCGGGAAGCTCTATCTGGTGTTCAGCTATGCAGAGCTGCTGCGATTTCCGTTGGACCGCATCCGCAACGAACTGGAAGACCTCCAGAAAGCCGGAGCCGCCATCGGTCGAGTGAGCGAGCTGCTGGCTCTGCGGTCACGGCTTGACGAGTCCGGTCGTCAACAGCTGCAGGCGGGGGCGCTCTCCGTCGATTTCGATGGTGTCACGTTTTCCTACGACGATGAAGAGGCACGCAGTGTTCTCTCCGAGGTCGCTTTTAGCGTCGAACCCGGCCAGGTCCTTGGTGTGCTGGGCCGGACGGGGTCCGGTAAGACCACCATTGCCCGTCTGCTCACCAGGCTCTACGACCCGATGGCGGGCCAGGTGAGACTTGGAGGGGTGGCTCTGCCAGCGGTTTCAATGGCCAGTTTTCGGCGCCGGGTCGGGTTGGTCACCCAGGACGTCCAACTCCTGCGAGCGTCGGTGCGCGCCAACCTCACCTTCTTCGACGACTCGGTCCCCGACGAGAGGATCGAGGCGGTGCTGGGCGAGCTCGGTCTTGGCGACTGGCTGGCCGGCTTGGCGTCGGGCCTCGACACTGATCTGGGGGAGGGGACCGCCGGGTTGTCTGCGGGTGAAGCCCAACTGCTGGCTTTCGCCCGGGTGTTTCTGCGCGACCCCGGCCTGGTGATACTCGACGAGGCTTCGTCGCGCCTCGACCCCGCCACCGAGGCTCTGATCGAAAAGGCCGTGGACCGGCTGCTGGCGGGGCGGACCGCGGTGATCATCGCTCACCGCCTTGCCACCCTGGACCGGGCCGACCAGGTGCTGATCATGGAAGACGGGCGCATCGCCGAGCTGGGGAGCAGGCAGGTGCTGGCCGACGACCCCACCAGTCGGCTGGCTCGGTACCTGGCGGCGGGCATGGAGGAGGTGCTGGCATGACCACCTCCAGCGGCCGCCTGCTGTGGAGTCTCCTGCGGTTCCTGCCTGGCAAGTACGCAGCGAACGCCGGCCTCTGGGTGACCATCCACGTTCTGTTGATCTTCCCCGGGCTTCTCACCCGTGCCTTCTTCGACGGGGTCACCGGTGACCAACCTGCCGGGTTCAACGTGAGCACTTTGATTGCGCTGCTGGGCACATACATCTTGGTGCGCCTGGCCGTGATCGCCACCGCCGTGTGGAACGATCGGACTCACCGGTTCGCCATCAGTGCCCTGGTTCGGGCCAACGTCCTCGGGCGCATCCTCGCTCTTCCGGGTGCCGCCGCCCTTCGGCTGTCGCCCGGGGACGCGATCAGCCGCTTCCGCGACGACGTCGAGACGATCGAGGACACGATCAGCTGGTCGGTAGACGTGCTGAGCGCTGTTTGCTTCATGGCGGTGGCGGGTTCGATCCTCGTCTCTATCGACCTG
>Ga0209751_10005267_pt1 | contig 12225 bp, 9 predicted proteins | sample RifCSP13_1_FD_184019 | JGI IMG/M metagenome (GOLD analysis project Ga0209751, IMG submission 184019) | Soil microbial communities from Rifle, Colorado - Rifle CSP2_sed 13_1 (SPAdes) (version 2) | ecosystem: Environmental > Terrestrial > Deep subsurface > Rock core/Sediment | place: Rifle... | reverse complement strand
CCACTCGGCCGTGCGGACATCGGGCTGGACCTGGGCCTGCTCAGCCCAGTTGGGAGACGGCGCGGAAAAGGCGAGATCAACGGACTGGATCTCGGCGAGTTCCGGATCGCTTGTTCGCTTGGGATGGCTGTCGGGCGTCGAACCGTCCAACTGGGCCTCGCTGGAACGACCGTCTCTTGCCGCCTTTTGGACCCTCCTCCGCCTACACGAAGTTTCGAGGAGGGCAACCTCGGGCAGGACTCCAACCTGCCAAGCCGAGGGGGACAGATTATACATCAACTCCTCAAAACCGGGGGAGGGGTTTTGGAACAGGTCCCGCCTGTGGCCCCGCTTCCAGTTGCCCCGGCCCTGGCAGCCGGATGGGGGCCGGATGCGATCAGGGAGCCGGAGGCGTGCCTGCGCCCGTAGGGAGCCGAATCGGTGTGAGGGTCACCGTCGGGACCGGGGAGGGCCGTGTCGGCTGATCTGTCCACCCACTGAGGGTGAACATGCGGGCCAAAAACTCCCATCTCTCATCGGCCGTCATCGGCCTCGGACGAGAATAGTCTTCGAGTTTGGCGGTCAGGAGCTCGATGCTGACCACGCGGCCGTCGTAGATAGTGTAGCGATCCAGGAACTCGTCGCGCACGCTCTCAGGTTGTCCGCTGAGGTCACCCATCTGGTCGAAGAAGAGATTACCAAGGCCGTAGTGAATGAACGCCCGATCATGGAACTCCATCGTCTGGGGCGAATGCGCCTGGCTTCCGCTGACGATGCTGGCGCCGGCATCGGCCATGCGCTGAAAGTCGGAGATCTGCGTAACAAAGGGGACCGGGCTGTACGTCTGGCTTTCATGCCACTGGAAGGTGGCGACGACCACATAGCCCGCCGATACTGCCTCACGAATCTTCGTGGCCATATCGGGGAGGTCACAGGGGTAGGCGCCGGGCTTGCGTTCAGTCGCGAAGGCGAGGGCACCACCCCGGCCCTTCGCATTGCAGCCGAAGAGGGCCAACTTGTTGCCGTTGTGTTCGACAAAGAGCGGTTCCGCTGCATCCTCCAGATCCAGACCCCCGCCGTAGTAACCCATCCCGCGTTCGTTGTACATTTCGATCGTCAGCGTTGTGGCGTCGGGTCCATAATCCCCGAAGTGGTCGCCGCTCAACTCGATCACGTCCGCGCCGATGTCTTCGAGCAGCTGGATGTAGCTGGGATCACTGCAGAATATGAGTCGCCCGGGCTCGCGGGTTGGTTGACAACCGCCCCAAAAAGGAACCTCGTTACTGATGTGGGCAATATCCGCACCGCGCAGCCAGTCTCGGATGTCCCGGCCAGGATAGAGCACGCCCTTTGCGTTCATGGTAATGGCAGTGAAGCGGACCAGTGCCGTAACCCCGGTCAGTACAAGGGTGGTTATCTTTCGGGGATCGCGATTGGTGGCCGGCCAGCCATCCCGGAGCGGCGCGGCAAAGGAGGTGGACGTGGCGCTCACCTGAAACCTCAGGCTCAAAGGATAGCCAGCGGCCTCGAAATCGTTGCGCGCCGGAGACTGCCCGTCGACCGCGAGTACCTTCCACCGCGGCTCGAGATCCTCGAAGGGCACAATGGCCCAGGAGGGCATGGCGGCCCAGGCAGCGTCGAGGATTGCATCGGGAGGCAGGGCTTCGATGGCACCCGTCGAGGGCTCGCCCCAAACGGAACGGAAGGCGGCGAGCGTCGCCTCGCTCATAAGAAGAGGGGACCCTGCGAAGGAGTCCCGGGCCTCACCGTTCCAAGCCGCGCGTACTTCTGCGAGGGTCAATTCATCGACAAGCGTAGGGAACGGTGCAACGAGCGCATAGACCCAGACAGCCGAAGGCAGGTCGGGGTCCTCTGCGGACGCGCCGGCCTCTGCGCCGCTGACCACATCGAGCGTAATGGTCGCCGTCTCGGGTGCAGGGGCAGTGGGGATGCCTGCGGAAAGGGCGTGCGCGCGCAGCGGCGTTGGAACCGCGTCGCTAATCCACAGGCGCGGAACGGCGGTTGCTGTTGCGGTCGGAACGGGAGTCAGACTGGGCGCGGGGGTCGCCTGCGAGGCGGCAGGTGCGCATGCCGCGACCAGCAACCCCACGCTGAGCAACGAGAGTGTGCGGCGCATGGCGGCGGAACGTCTACCGTTCAGGAAGTGACAGCGTACGAATGCAGAAGCTCTCGACCGCCTCTGCATCCACCTCAACGCCAAGGCCGGGGCCCCCGGGGACGTCGATGGTCGAGTCTGGATTGAGTTCGAATCGCTGGACGGTGATGTCGCGATCGAAGTATCGTTCCGATGCAGAGATGTCCCCCGGCAGCGAGAAATTCTCCAAGGAGGCAAGCGCAAGGTTAGAGGCTCGCCCAACGCCCGTCTCCAGCATCCCGCCGCACCAGACGGGCATGCCATGGCGCCTGCAGAGATCGTGGACGGCAACACCCTCGAGGAGACCTCCCAAACGCGCGGGCTTGATGTTGATGATTCGGCATGCCTTCATTTCGATCGCCTGCCGGGCGTGCCGTGCAGAGGTCACGCTCTCGTCGAGGCAGATCGCCGTCGCGAACTTCTCCTGCAGCAGGCGATGATCCCAGAGATCGTCCTCGGCAAGCGGCTGTTCTATGAGGAGGAGGCCCAACTCATCCAGCGGCTGGAGAGCACCCGCGGTCTCCAGGGTGTAGGCGGAATTGGCATCCACCTGGAGGGCCAGGTCCGGGAATGCGCCGCGAACTGCAGCCGTGTCCGCCGCGTCTCGCCCCGGCTTGATCTTGATCTTGACGCGGCGGTAGCCGGATTCTATGAAGCGACCAACGGTCTCGACCAGCGCCTTAACGGTCGGCTGTATCCCCACCGAGACGCCGACTGCGACCCGCGTGCGCACGCCTCCGAGGAGTTCGCTCAGCGATTCACCGTTGGCCTTTCCAATCAGGTCCCAGATGGCCATCTCCACGCCGGCCTTCGCCAAGTGGTGGCCGCGAATGGCAGCGACCCGAGCCTGAAAATCGCCGGCGCTGTCCAAAGCCGAGCCAAACAGCGTGGGCGCGATGAAGTCCTTCAGAATATGCCACGCCGTGCCGCAAGTCTCGTAACTATACCCGGGCGAACGGTCGGCGACACACTCGCCATACCCGGTCAGGCCACCGGCTTGAAGCGTGATCAGGATGCAGTCACGCTCCTGAATTCGCCCGAACGATGTTTCGAACGGCGCGACGAGGGGCATCCGAAGATGCCGCAAGACCATGGTTTCGATTTTCATCGGGTCCACCGACGCACTTAGGCGTCGTCGATCTGCACTTCCCCCGTTGCCTCGTTCTGGGTCAGGTCGCGAAGGGCATCGTCAAGGCTGGAGCCATCAGCACGGATGCCGGGTGCCGGCGTTCCGCAGAAGGGGCAGATGTTCCAGGGAAGCTCCATCAAACGCCCACAGTGGTGGCACGGCTTCTTGAGTTTGGTGTGGCAGTTGGGGCAGATCTGCCACTCATCGCGAACGCGCCGCTCACAGCCAGGGCAGAGTGGAAGGTCCTCCAGTTCCTGAAGCAGTGCCTCCTCCTCGAGCGTCCGCTGGTACTTTTCCTCGAGGGTGCGGGCAGGCCGCAGGAGCAGATACACGATCACTCCCGGGATGTTCAGGACCGCCACCAGCAGGGCAGCGAGAATCTGGACGAGGGCATCGCGACTGCGAGCTCGCATGTCGCGGTAGGTCCAGACGATCAGACTCGCCCACAGCGCAACGAGAAACGCGCCGCCGAACACGGTCAGCACAAGCAGCGCGTTGCTTGCGAATCCGGAGTCGAAGATCATCGGCCTGCCTCCCGAATGGGAACCCAGAGGTGAGAAGTTATTGTAATCCAAGCCCTCCGGCAACCATGAGGCTGCAGTTATCGCCAGCTCCGCGAGTCGCGGTGGACGGCCCAGCCTACGGCGTGCGGAACTGAAAGTGCCACTCGCCGCCCTCCTCCACGTATGAGGAGGTCGAGCCTATCACCTGAAAGAACGTCGCGCCGGGCCGCAGGTAGATCGGGGTTCCAAGCGCTGTGGCGAGCACAAGCGGCTGATCCACCTCCGTCCGGTACCAATAGCCGGAGAGGGCCGCCCCATCGCGGAAGATGATCGCTCGGCCCGACTCAACGAGGTCGATGTGGTAGACCTCATCTTCCTCCTCAAACTGGTTCGCAAACGTGTGCCGCACGAAGAGCATGACGACGTTTTCCGCAGTGACCGGCCTGCCGGTCTGTGCATCCGTCAGGCGAGCATAGGACTCCGGCTTGCCGCGGCGGGTGTCGGCTTGCTCCTGGTAGCGCACATAGTTCTGCGCTTCTGGAACGTACTCCCAGTAGTTGTAGTCTTCGGCCGAGTAGCGGGTGTACACGCGTCGACCCGAGGCGATGCCGTTCACCGGCTGATCGCTGTAGAAGCTGCTTCGAAGGGCGGGACGAGTGTTCTCGAGCCCCGACCTCGCAAGGCACGTCGCAAACCTGGTGGTGTTAAAGAAGATGTTGTTGTAGGTGTCGCGGCGGCTCTCACCCACTACGAACGGGGGGCAGGCGCCGTTACCGGGAACAATCAGATCATCCTGAAGATCGCTTTCCTTGAAATACCTGAACTCACGCGGGTCAGCGTACTTGAAAACGTAGTAGGCCTGATACATACGCGCCACATGTTCATCGAAGTAACGGCCGGACCGAACGGGTCCGAGACGCGGGCTGTCATTTCCATACATGATGGCAATGAAGCGCGTCAACTCGTCCTCAATGTAGTATTCAAAGACCACGTCTGCAAGTGTGAGGCCTGACTGTGGCCGGACATAGCGTGGGTAGTTCGTGACCTTCACCGCCATGGGGCGGCGATCAAGCCGGAGGGGATCTGATGCGGGCAGCCCGGTCAGCGGATTGTTGGGCGGCGACAAGCCCGCGACGCTAGCGTCTTCGCTCGAGGGCAGGCCCACGGGTGTCGGCAGCATGAAATGGGCAATGTATGGCGTGGGATTCGGGGTAAAGGTTGGCCGGATGGCAACGGCGGCAGCATCAGACCGCGCGAGAAATGGGTTGACGACGCGACCATCCGGCTGGAAGGGCGTTGGCGTGGCCGCGGAAGCAGCCATGGCCTGCCCAGTGGATGCGGGTCCGCAAGCGGAGGCTGCGTTAGTCACGAGCGGCAACAACAACCAAACGGACAGCGCCGGGAATCGTGTCCGTGAATTCATGTTTGTCATTCTACCAAAGGCGACGTGGCGGACCCCATTTCAGCCGCATATCAGTTGTGGCTAGTGACGCGGGCCGCGCCTGCGTCTCGTGCCGCGCTGGCCGCCACAATGATACTGTTACAATTACGCGGCATGCTCCCCGTTCTCCCAACATTGATTCTCTTCGCAAGCGCGGCCGCGCTTGCGACTCTCCACGTCACACGTCCAGCGTTTCGCTACTTCTGGGTGTCGAGTGTTGGAGGCACCGCGATGGCCACGCTGGCCACGCTGCTCTGGCCTCGCGCCGCGCCGCTCACCATGGCTCTGCCAGGCTGGCAGCCGGCGGAAAAGTTCACCCAGTCGCTCACGTTCGGCATCGAACCTCAGACCTGGCCTCTTGGCTTCGGACTCTGCATGCTCAACCTGGCCGTCCTCTTGACCACCGACAAGGGCCCGACGGGCACTGGGGCGTGGGCAGAGATTGGAAGCCTGGCGATCACCGGCTTCGGGCTACTCGCCGTCGTGGCGGCGAATCCATTGACGCTACTTCTGATTTGGACGGCCTTCGATTTGCTCGAACTGGGAACAATGGTCCTTGCGAACACGGATGCGGACACAGGAGGTCGTGCCGTTCGGGCGTTCTCCTGGCGATTACTGGCGAGCGGGCTGTTGCTCTGGGCGGGCATAGCGAGCAGCGCCCCCGGCACGGAGACGGTCTTCGGATCGCTGTCACCGGGGGCTAACCTGCTTCTGGTGCTGGCCGCCGCGGTCCGCCTCGGCACAGCCGCTCGACTCGGGAGCCTTAGCTCCAGAGCCACAATTCCGTCGGGCCCGCGCGTCTCCCTTGACCTCACAGCCATCACCGCCGCTGCCGCCGTTCTCCCTCGCGTTGCTCTCAACCCAACGAGCGGGCTGCTGCCGGCTGCATTGATGGTTTCACTTTCGATTGCTGCCTTGGCGGCCGCCTGGCGCTGGCTGCGGTCGGGGGGCGGCGCAAGCGCGAGGGCGCACTGGATTCTGGCATGCGGCTCGCTTGCAGCGTTCGCAGCCCTGCGTGGTGCACCGAACGCAGCCTCGGCGTGGACGACCGCATTGATCCTGGGGGGAGGCGTTCTTCTCTTGAATACGAAACGGAGCGCAACACTGAATCGAGCACTGCTGCTGGGGACATGGAGCATATCGGCGCTTCCTTTCTCCTTGACTGCCGCTACTTGGGCGGGAGTGTCTGGGATTGCACTTGTGCTCCTTCCGGCTGCCGCCGTGGCGCAAGGCCTGCTGATGGCCGGCTACGTCTTGCATACCCCAAGGGGCGCTGGTGAAGAGGTGCTGGACGAACGGCCGGCGTGGATTCGCAGAGCTTACCCGATGGGCCTCGGCGGTCTGGTAATCGCAGGTATGGTGGCGGGCGTCTGGGGCTGGGAGGGTGCAGGCGTTGTTGGCGGCTGGCAAGTTGCCGCGGGCATTGCGGCCCTCTCCGTCGCGCTGGTGACGTTCCACAAACCGCTCATGCGTTGGTCGCCGGCGACGGCAGGAGTTTCCGGACGCTACGCCCTGTACGCGGGCCGTGTAGCGGCCTTCGTCCAGCCCAGCTTCTCGTGGCTCCAACGCGTGAGCGGCGCGGTGACGGCAACTTTGGAGGGCGAGGGCGCAGTCATGTGGACGCTACTCTTCCTCGTGCTCCTGGTGTCGCTCCTTGCCGGGGCGGCTCCATAGGATGTTGCGGGACGTCGTTTCGTGGGTCGCGGTCGGGGGCATCCTCATGGCTGCCGCGGGCCTCGTACTTAGCCGCGACTGGCGATGGAGCCTGGCCTTTCTGGCGCTCCAATACCTGGCTGCGTTCTGGCTGGTAGGTTTGCATTGGCCCATCGGCCTCGCCTCCGCGAAGCTGGTAACCGGCTGGATGGCTGCTGCCATCCTGGGCATGACGCGGCTGGGCCTGGCATTCAAGTCCCCTGCGGCGGAGCTGTTCTGGCCGCAACGACGATGGTTCCACCTCTTTCTGGTCGCGGCGGTCGCCACGCTTGCAGCCGCGGCTACGCCGCGGCTCGAGACGATCCTGCCGGGACTCGGCACTGCCGTCGTCGGCGGGAGCACGCTGCTGATGACGATGGGTTTGCTCCATCTCGGACTCACGGCCGACGTGCTGCGAGTCACACTCGGGTTGCTCACCGTGCTCTCCGGTTTCGAAGTGGTGTATTCGGCGGTGGAGGGATCCATTCTCGTGGCCGCCATGCTTGCGATCGTCAACTTGGGGCTGGCACTCACGGGCTCATACCTGATGCTTGCAGAGCCCGAGGGCACTGAGGCATGAGCGCGCCTCTCCTGTGGATCCTCGTGCCGCTGCTGGCGGCCGCGGTCCTCGTGGTGGGCCGCACAGAGCGACCGGTTGCGACGTGGGGTGCACTTCTCGCCGCAGCCCTGGGACTGGCAGGATTTGTCGTGCCGATCGACACGCCACTCGTCCTGGGTCCGCTCTCGCTGAAGGTTGCTGATTCGGTGCAAGTCCTCGGCCGGAGTTTCGTGCTGCGTTCGGCCGATGGGCCCCTCCTCGGCCTGATCTACGGATCGGCAGCGCTTTGGTTCTACGGTGCCGGCGCCGGCCCCGGCGCTAGGCGTGTTGTTCCCCTCGGCCTCGCGATCGTCGCGCTGCTGGTTGCGTCGCTGGCTGTGGATCCGTTTCTATTCGCTGCGCCGCTCATCGCAATCGCATCGCTCCTGGCTGTGCCACTTTGCACTCCACCCGGGACGAAGCCCGGGCCGGGCGTGCTGCGATTCCTCACCTACCAGACGCTGGGGCTGCCGTTCATTCTTTTCGCCGGTTGGATGCTGGCAGGAGTGGAGGCAAGCCCGAGCGACATTGCCATGACCACGCAGGCGGGCGTCATGCTTGGGCTCGGTTTCGCATTCCTGCTGGCGGTCTTCCCACTCTACAGTTGGATTCCCATGCTTGCGGAGGACGCCCCAAGCTTCGTTGCGGGCTTCATCTTCTGGCTGCTGCCTGTGTTCTCGATCGTCTTCGCGCTTGGCTTCATGGACCGCTACGCGTGGCTCAGAAGCGCGCCACAACTCTCGCAAGGTGTTGCGGCGGCCGGCGCACTGATGATTGCCACGGGGGGCTTGTTCACTGCCTTCGAGCGCCATCTCGGGCGTCTCATGGCCTTCTCTGCCGTCGCGGCGACCGGGCTGGCGGTAGTTGCCATGTCGCTGGGGAGCGCGCAGTCGCCGCAGCTGGTGTTCCTACTGCTGATGCCGCGCGGCATTGAGCTTGCCCTCTGGTCGCTATCCTTGGCCACCATCGCCGCGCGGGTGAGATCACTTCGCTTTGAAGACGTCACGGGCATGGCGCGCGGCCTGCCAGTGGCAACGTTGGGTCTGGTCATTGCCAGTCTATCCATGCTTGGACTTCCACTTCTTGCCGGTTTTCCGGCGCGGCTTGCGCTCCTGCAAGCGCTCACCAGACTACCAACGGGGTTTGAGGGTCTGCTGCTCATCGGGCTTCTCGGCGTCGCCATCGGCACCCTCCGAGGTATTGCCGCGCTGGTCGCAGGGCGCGAGGTTGCGCCGCCGCAGACGGCTGAGTCCGGCCAGGAGAGAGTGCTGATCGCCCTCGGAGTCGTTGCCTTGATCGTCGCCGGTGCTTTCCCGCAAGTTTGGCAACCGATCTTGTCCGCGCTGCCGAGAATGTTCGAGCATCTGGCTGCATAGGCACGCATGCTATAATGATTCGATCCCCAACGGCAGGTTCGAATGGATTTTGAACATATCATCAAGCGGCTGGACTGGCTTGACCAGGAGCAGCGGTCCGCGAAGCAGGTGCTCTCGCATCTGCAAGAGAGCGCAGCCTCGCTGGAAAGCGCGGTCAACGCCGAATCCGGGCAGATCAAGAGTCTTGCCAAGGCGGTGACCGAGGCACAGACCGCGGCCAAGCGGATCGATCAATTCGATACGTTCCTCGCCAACCACCGGAAAGAGTTCAACCTGGCACTCGAGAAACTCGAGGCCAGAATTCAGCAGCGGGAGCGGGAGACGGCGGAACGAACCAAGGCCGAGCTGGACTCGGTTCGCCAGGCACTCTCCAGCATCCATCCTGCGACAGATCCAGACATTGTGCGGAAGTTCAAAGAGCGAAGCGATGAGAACCAGCGAATCATGCTGAGCCTCAACGAGATCCGCCAGCGGATGGAAGACGTCGCACGGTCCAGCCAGGACGCCGCGCACGGCCTGAAGGCGGCGGAGGAAGTCCGCTCGCGCGATCTGAAGCGGCTCAGCGACATGCAAGCCGAGGTCGCCTCATTGCGGAAGCGTGTGGACGAGGCCCGCGAGCAAAACGTGCTTCACGGCGACACCGTCCGGAATATCGAGAAGCGAATCGGTGAGCTGCAACTGGGCGAGAACAGCCGCAGCCAGGCTCAGGCGGCATTCCTGGAGGGCGTGACCCGATCCCAGGCCGAACGCGAGAAGGGCTGGAGGGAATGGTCGGATCGCTACGGTCAGCTCGCGAAGCATGCCGAGGCGCTCGAGGGACAGGTCGGCACGATTGATGAGACCTTGCGTGCCGCGCGGCGGGCTCAGGAAACGTATCAGGAGCTGAACACCAAGCTCGAACGGCGCATCAACGAGATCACGGAGCTGCAGCGCCTTGGAGAGGACCGCCTGCGACAGGAGTGGATCGCCTTCAAAACCGATGACCAGAAGCGCTGGACCGGTCATGCGCTGGCATCGGAGGAGGCACTCCGAGACGCGCGCAGGACTCTCGAGAAGCTGGAGCCACGACTCGCGGCCCTCGAGGACGCTGCGCACGTCCTGCAGGATCAGATGCACCAGACTGCGGAGGCGAGCGAACAACAGCTCGGCGACCTCATGAACGTTGTCCACGAGTGGATGAGCTCTTATGAGCGGATCATGGGCCGCTCCAAGAAGACGGCGAAGAAGCCGGCATAGCGCTGGATTCTCGGAAGGCGATGAGAGTCATCGGCACGGCGGGGCATGTCGACCACGGGAAGTCCACGCTCATCGCTGCGCTCACGGGTACGCACCCAGATCGCCTGAAAGAAGAGCGCGAGCGCGAAATGACCATCGACCTGGGCTTCGGCTGGATGGACTTGCCGAAGGTCGGACCGGTCGGCATCATTGACGTTCCGGGCCATCGTGATTTCATCGAAAACATGCTGGCAGGCGTCGGCGGGATCGACGCGGCCCTTCTGGTAGTGGCTGCAGATGAGGGGGTGATGCCGCAAACCCGTGAGCACCTGTCCATTCTGGATCTCCTCGAAATCCCGGCGACCTTGATCGTGCTGACCAAGACCGACCTTGCGTCGGAGGAGGAGTGGCTCGACCTTGTCGAGGCCGATATCCGCAGGCTGGCGGCTGGAACGGCGATCGAAAATGCACCCTGCGTGCGGGTCTCGGCAAAGACCGGCGCGGGCCTCGAAATGCTGCGCGAGAGCCTGGCGGAGCTGCTCCTGCAAGAGTCAGACCGGCCCGACCTCGGCCGCCCTCGCCTGCCGATCGATCGCGTGTTTACGATGGCAGGGTTCGGCACGGTCGTGACGGGCACGCTTTCGGATGGCCGGCTGACACTTGGTGACGAGGTGGAGATACTGCCATCTGGAAACCGGGCACGCATCCGTGGGTTGCAGACGCATAAGAAACAGGAGAGTGTGGCTGCCCCGGGTTCACGCACGGCTGTGAACCTGGCCGGTATCGAAAAGGCCGCGCTCGCACGGGGGGATGTCGTCACACGCCCTGGTACGTATGCGGGGAGCCGTCGTCTGGACGCGCGGTTCCGCCTGCTGAAGGATGCCTCCGCGCCGCTTCTCCACGGTGTGCAGGCGAAATGCTTCCTAGGGGCCTCCGAGTCACCTTGCAGAGTCCGGTTGCTGGGGCAGGAAGAGCTGGCCCCAGGTGAGGAGGCCTTCATCCAGCTCGAGCCGAGCCGGCAGCTGGTGGCCGTCCGAGGCGACCACTTCATTCTCAGGCAACTCTCCCCAGGACAGACGCTCGGCGGAGGGCGGATCCTCGATCCGGCGCCGGTGGGCCGGCACAAGCGATTCTCCGAGGCAGTTCTGCGCTCTCTTGAAAACCTGGCGCAGGCGTCGCCAGCGACGCTGGTCCTCCAGGCAGCGCTGTCGAGCGGCGCCAGCTCACTGCATGAGATAGTCGCTCGATGCGGGCTGCCGGCCGAGACCGCAATGGCTGTTGTTCCGGAGTTGATAGCCAACGGCCAGCTGGTGGCGCTCGGAGACGGCGCGCCGGCCGAGGAGCAAATCGTCATAGCCATGGCGCATTGGAACGAACTCCGAAACCGCGCCAAAGGGCTGCTGGAGACATATCACCGCGAATTCCCGCTCAGACGCGGGATACCCAGGGAGGAGCTTAAGAGCCGCCTCGAGCTCTCGTCGCGGATCTTTGCAGGCGTGGTGGAAAGGCTTGGCGAGGAGGGGCTGCTCGCGGTTTCCGGAGAGGTAGTCTTCGCACCAGATCATCAGGTCGTCTTCGACGAAGCGCAAGAAGCCGGCATTCAGGCCCTTCTTAAGGTGTTCGCTGACCATCCCCACTCCCCGCCCACCGCGGAGCACTGCCGCACCATGGTCGGGGGAGAAGTCCTAAGAGCGCTCATTGCGTCACGGGTGCTGGTGGCGGTTTCACCGGATGTTCTCTATCGGGTCCAGGACTACGATGCCATGGTGCGCACCATCCGACGCGTTCTCGAAGAGAAATCGCACGTCACCATGGCCGAAGTGCGCGATCTTTTCCAGACCAGCCGCAAGTACGTGCAGCCGCTGCTGGAGCACTTGGACTCGGAGGGGGTGACGGTGCGGGAAGGCGATGTGCGGAGGCTTAAGAACTGATGTGCGGGAGATTCACACTGACGGTGGATGAAGGCGAACTGAACCAGCAGTTCCCGGACTTCGCCTTTCCTCAAGGTGTCGCGCCGCGATACAACATTGCGCCAGGCCAGCCCGTGCTCGCCCTCGCCAACGACGACAAGCGGACGGCGGACTTCTTCACGTGGGGGCTCATCCCTTCATGGGCCAAGGATCCAGCGATCGGGAAC
>Ga0209751_10005262_pt1 | contig 12228 bp, 10 predicted proteins | sample RifCSP13_1_FD_184019 | JGI IMG/M metagenome (GOLD analysis project Ga0209751, IMG submission 184019) | Soil microbial communities from Rifle, Colorado - Rifle CSP2_sed 13_1 (SPAdes) (version 2) | ecosystem: Environmental > Terrestrial > Deep subsurface > Rock core/Sediment | place: Rifle... | reverse complement strand
TCGCTCTCGACGCCCGCCACGACAATGCCGGCGCTTCCCCTACCTCGAGCAACTCGCGTCCTCAATGATCCAACGCACGAGCTCGCCGAACGACCAGCCCGCTTCACTCGCCAGTTCCGGCACGAGCGATGTCCCCGTCATGCCGGGCTGGGTATTCACTTCGAGGCAGAACACGCCGCCGGCGCCCCCGGCCGTGTCGTCGTAACGCAAGTCCGCGCGCGAAACGCCGCGGCAGCCGAGCGAGCTGTGGGCCGCCCATGTGTATTTCCGGACCAACTGGTAAACATCCGGTAAAAGCGCCGCCGGCAGCTCGTGCCGCGACCCCCCGGGCGCATATTTCGCCTCGTAGTCATAGAAAGCGAGGCCCTTGAGCGGCACGATCTCGATTACGTCGGTCACGAACTCGCCGATGACGGCGCAGGTAAGCTCGCGCCCGGGAATATAGCGCTCGACCATCACCATCTCGTCGAGAGCGCCGCCGTTGGCGATGGATCGGGGAGGCCGGCTCGCCCCCTCGCCCACGATTACGACGCCGACGCTCGACCCTTCGTTCACGGGCTTGACCACGTAGGGCGGCGCAAGGACGTGGCGCTCGAGCGCCTCGCCGCGCGCGACGAGCTTCCCCTCCGCGACCGGCACCCCGGCGGCCCGCATCACCGTTTTCGCGAGCTCCTTGTGCATGGCGAGAGCGGACGCCAGCACGCCCGAGTGGGTATAAGGAATCGAAAGCGTCTCAAGAATGCCTTGAATGCAGCCGTCCTCGCCGAAGCGCCCGTGCAGCGCATTGAAGCAGGCGTCGGGCTTCACCTCCTCGAGGCGCAGAGCAACGTCGCGGCCGACGTCGATCGGCGTCACGCGATAGCCCTCCTGGCGCAACGCCTCAGCTACCGCGGCGCCGGACTTCAAGCTGATCTCGCGCTCGGCCGACCAGCCGCCCATCAGGACGGCGACATGCGAGAATGTCCGCGGCGGGGCTCTCCCCAGCTGGCTCATGAAGTTTCCGTCCCTGCCAGCGCCTCGCCGGTCGGGCCGCCGTCGCGCGGATTGCCGACGCGGATGATCTCCCACTCGAGCGCCAGGCCCGACTTCTGCCTGACGCGGGCGCGCACCGTCTCACCCAAGCGCTCGATGTCCTCCCCCGAGGCGTTGCGGTCGTTGATCAGGAAGTTGCAGTGCATCTCCGACACCTTGGCCCCGCCGACGCGAAGGCCTCGGCAGCCGGCCTCCTCGACGAGCTTCCACGCACTCCTGCCGGGCGGGTTCTTGAACGTCGAGCCGCCGGTGCGCTCGCGGATCGGCTGTGTCTGCTCGCGGTACTCGGCGACCTCCTCCATTTGCCTGGCGATGTCGTCGGGATCGCCCGCGGCGCCTTGAAGCAGGGCCTCGGTGAAGATCCAGTCCTGCGGCACGCCACAGTGGCGGTAGGTGAACCGCATGTCGGCAAGGGAGAGCACATGAATCCCGCCCCGGCGGTCGACGGCGCGGGCTTCGACGAGAACATCCTTGGTCTCGCGCCCGTGCGCGCCCGCGTTCATGCGCAGCGCGCCGCCGATCGAGCCCGGGATGCCGCGGTAGAAGGCGAGGCCCGCGATTCCCGCCTCGGCTGCCGCGCGCGCGACCTTGACGTCGGGCACCGCGGTGCCGGCACGCAGCCGGTGGCCGACCTCGACCTTGATGTCAGCAAAGCCGCGCCCGAGACGGACGACGACGCCCGGAACGCCGCCGTCGCGCACCAGAAGGTTCGAGCCGAGCCCGAGGGCGAACACGGGAGTCTCGGGCGGCACGGTCTTGAGGAAGCAAGCGAGATCGGCTTCGTCCGCCGGCGTGAACAGCACCTGCGCCGGGCCGCCGGCGCGAAACCAGGTGATGTCGGAGAGGGGAGCGTTGGCGATCAGCCGGCCGCGCAGCTCCGGGATCCGCGCCTTCAACTCGGCCGTCAGATCAGGAAAGCTCACATCGCCCCTCCGGCGCGCCGGGGCTCCTCGGCAGCGAGCCACTCGGGGAGCTCTTGCGCCCACTCGGTCGAATTGCCGGCGCCGAGACAGACCACCATGTCGCCGGTGCGCGCGTGGCGGCGCACCAAGGCCACGAGATCGCGCGGATGGTCGATGGTCGTCACCGCGGGATGCCCGGTCGCTCGAATCCCCTCGGCGAGGGCGTGCTCATCGATGCCATCGAGGGGCGGCTCGCCGGCCGAGTAGAGCGGCGCGACGATGACGCTGTCGGCATCGGCAAAGCAGCCGCAGAACTCGTCGAACAGGTCCTTGACGCGGGTATACCGGTGCGGCTCGACGACCGCGAACAGGCGGCCGCGGAGGCCGGCGCGCGCGGCGGCGAGCACCGAGGCGATCTCGGCCGGGTGATGAGCGTAGTCGTCGACGATTGTGACGCCGCCCCAGGCCCCGGTCACCTGGAAGCGCCGCTTGACGCCCGAGAAGCTCTCGAGGGCGGCGCGGATGACATCGTCGCCGATGCCGGCTTCCGCCGCGGCGGCAATGGCCGCAAGCGCGTTCAAAGCGTTGTGCCGGCCCGGAAGCGGGATCCTCCAGCCCTCGATGGTCCGCTCGCCGCCCTTGACGCGCGGCCCAAGCGCCGCGTCGAAAACGGTGCTCGCTCCGTCGGCGCGGATCGCCGTCAACGCGAGATCGGCTTCCTCGCTCGAGCCGTAGGTCAGGAGGCGCCGTCCGTCGCGCCTCAACTCGAGCCGCTCGATCATGTCGCGCACCACCGGGTGGTCGATGCACGTCACCGCGAGACCGTAGAAGGGAATGTTGCGATAGAAGGCCTCGAACTCGCGATGCATGATCTCGACCGTCTTAAAGTAGTCGAGGTGCTCGGGATCGATGTTGGTGACGACGCCGATTTGGGTCGGAAGCCTGGTGAACGTGCCGTCGCTCTCGTCCGCCTCGACGATCATCCACTTGCCTTGGCCGAGGCGCGCGTTCGAGCCCCAGGCGTTGATGATGCCGCCGGTGATGACGGTCGGGTCGAGGCCCGCGTCCTCGAAGATGGTGCTGATCAGCGAGGTCGTGGTCGTCTTGCCGTGGGTTCCGGTCACGGACACGGTCGAATAGAGCCGCATCAGCTCGGCCAGCATCTCGGCGCGGCGGATCACCGAAAGCCCTTTCGCGCGCGCCGCCTCGAGCTCGGGGTTGCCGCGCTTGACCGCGCTCGAAATGACGACCTGGCGCGCGCCGACGAGGTTGATCGCATCGTGGCCGATGAACACGCGCACGCCCTTGCCCCGCAAGCGGCGGACATTGGCGCTGTCCTTCTGATCGCTGCCCTGGACGCTATAGCCCTTCGCGAGCAGGATCTCGGCGATGGCGCTCATGCCGATCCCGCCGATGCCGATGATGTGGAACGTCCCGATCTCGCGGGGCAACTCCATGCGTGTCGTCCCCAATTACCGAGCAGATGATGCCCCAATCAGCCGCTCAACCAAACCTTGCCGCGTCTCGAGCCCGCCGCGACCAGGTCCTCGACCAGATCGGCGAGCCGCCGGACGGCATCGGGGCGGCCGTGAGCCTTGGCGGCCCTCGCCGCGCCATCGAGCGCCGCCGGATCGCGCGCCAGGCGGAGGATCTCGCGGCTCAGGCGCTCCGGCGACAGGGCCGTCTGCTCGATACACCAAGCGCCACCCGATTCGGCAAGCCTCGTTGCATTCATGAGCTGATCCTTGTCAAGGGAATGCGGCAAAGGCACGAGGATCGCCGGGCGGCCGACGACGGCGAGCTCGGCGACCGTCGAGGCCCCGGCGCGGGCGATGACGAGGTGGCTTTTGGCCATCAGCTCGGGCAAGGCCTTGAAGAACGGCTCGACCTCGGCCGCGATGCCGGCCGCCGCGTAGGCCGCCCTGACGCGATCGAGATCCTCCTCCCGCGCCTGATGCACGACTGAGAGGCGGCTCCCGAGCTCAGGCGCCAGCGCGGAAAGTGCCGGGGGGACGGCGTCGGCAAAAAATCGGGCCCCTTGGCTGCCGCCGAAGACGAGCAGGGCGAAGGCGCCGCCCGGCTCGGGAGCGCGGTAGGGCTCGCGCGCGGCCTCGATCACGGCGTCGCGGACCGGGTTTCCGGTGAGGCGCACCTTGGCGAGCAGAGGGCCGGCGAGAAACTTCGTTTCCTCAAACGACGTCGCGATCAGGGTGACGCGCTTGGCGAGCATCCGGTTGGCGCGGCCGAGCACGGCGTTCTGCTCGTGCAGTGCCGCCGGAACGCCCAGCATGCGCGCGGCGAGAAGCGGCGGAAAGGTCGGATAGCCGCCGAACCCGACCACGGCGGCGGGCTCGATGGTCTTCAAGAGCCTGCGCGCGGTCCTGACGCCGCGCACGAGAGCGAGCGCGGTCCTGGCCAGCGCCGCGGGCGACTTTTCGCCGAGCGTCGCCGAGGGCACCTGATAGATGTTGCGGGCGGGAAAGCCCGTCCCATACCGGTCGCCGCGGGTATCGGTCGCGAGGTCGACGGCGAACCCCCGCCGCGCGAGCTCCTGGGCCAAGGCGAAGGCGGGAAAGAGATGGCCGCCGGTGCCGCCGGCGGCAAGCAGGACCGATCGCGTGGCGTCCGACACGGGCTTATTTCACCCCTCGAGCTCGAGGCCGTCGAGGGTCGACACCAATCTGGGCTTTTTGAGGCGTTGAGGATCGGCCCGGCGCCGCGTCAGCGCGAGCACCATGCCGAGGGTCAAGGAGACCGAAAGAGCGGAAGATCCGCCCGCCGAGATGAAGGGCAAGGTCATGCCCTTCGCCGGAAGGAGCCCCACGTTGACCCCCATGTTGATCAACGCCTGGAGGCCGAATATCAGCGCCAGCCCGACAATCGCCAGGCGAGTTGCCGCTTCCGGCTCGCGCCAGGACTGGAGCAGCGCGCGCATCACGATGAACGCGTAGAGGGCGAGAAGAGCAAGGCACGCAAGGCCGCCGTACTCCTCGGCGACGACGGCGAAGATGAAGTCGGTGTGCGCGTCGGGGAGCACCGTCTTGATCGTTCCCTCGCCCGGGCCGCGGCCAAGCAGGCCGCCTTGGGCAAACGACTGGAAGGCGCGATCGACCTGGCTCAAATCTCCGGCGACGGGATTGAGGAACCGGTCGACGCGCAGCCCGACATGCGGGAAGACGGTGTAGGCGGCGTAAAGACCGGCCGCGCCGAGGAGCACAAGCGCCGCTGCCCGGACCAGCGTCTGGCCTGAAGCGAAAAACAGCACGCTCCAGACCAGGCTGACGAGCAGCGTCTGGCCGACGTCGGGCTGGGCAACGAGGAGCGCGACGACGACGATGAACACGAGCACGGCGATGGGAAGCGCGGGCATGTCGGGGCGCTCGCGCGCTTCGGCGAAGAGCCACGCCGAAACCACAATGAAGGCGGGCTTGGCGAACTCCGAGGGCTGGAACGAATAGCCGGCGAGCGATAGCCAGCGGCGCGCGCCGTTGAACTCGGCCCCCCAAAAATGCACGGCGACCATCCCCGCCAGCGCAGCACAGAAAACGATCAGCGCCAGCCGGCGCACCGCATGCGGGGTCATGAGCGACACGGCGATCATGACGAGAACGCCGGCGGCGGAGAACAGCAGGTGGCGCGAGACGAAGTGGTAGGCGGAGAGGCCTTTTTTCATGGCGACGGCTGGGCTCGCCGCAAGCGACAGCACGAGGCCCGCGCCGACAAGAATGAGGATTGCAGAGAGCAGCACGGTGTCGACGGTGAACCACCATTCCGCAAACCGGCTCCGATCCGCCCGCGAGATCCTCATGTGCCGCCCCGGTCGGCAACGGCCGCCGCCACCAAGTGCCTGAATACGTCGCCGCGCACCTCGAAATTCTTGAACTGGTCATAGGACGCACAGGCTGGCGACAGCAGAACAATGGATTCGGGCTTGTTGGCTTCAAGTGCGTCGGTGGTCGCGTGTTTCACCGCAACCTCGAGCGTCCCGCAGCGCTCGAACAAAACCTTGTTATTTAGAGTCGCGGCGAACTCATCCGCAGCTTCGCCGATCAGGTACGCCTTGGCGACGCGCGGAAAGTAAGGCTCGAGAGTCGCAATGCCCCCTTCCTTCGGTCTGCCACCAAGGATCCAGTAGATGTTGCCATCGAACGACGCCAGCGCCTTCTCGGCCGAATCGGCGTTCGTCGCCTTGCTGTCGTTGATGAAGTCGACGCAGCCATAGCGTTTGACGACCTCGAGGCGATGCGGAAGGCCGGAGAAGCTCTTGAACATTCCGGCGTCGGCAAAGACGCTCACGCCTCTTGCTGCAGCGAATGCCGCGGCCGCATTTTGCCAGTTGTGCGCGCCCCTCAATGAGGAGATGCCTGCCAAATCCGCACGCCTGTTAGTCTCGCCGGAAATGGCTTCGTACAAGACACCGGCTCGTGCAAACACGCCGTAGTCGAGTTCCCGTTTGCTGGAAATCGGAATGACACCAGGCCCCGTTCCCGAAACACGTCTCTGTTTGCTGCCGCCGGCCTCAGCGCGGGCCGCGATTGCTTCACAGAAGGCGTCATCGACACCAATAACCGCAATATCGGCACCACGGACCAGCCGCTCCTTGATGGTGGCGTAGTTCTCGACCGTGCCGTGGCGATCGAGATGGTCGGGAGTGACGTTCAAGAGCACGCCGACCGTAGGTTTCAACGTCGGCGTCAAGTCGATCTGGAACGAGCTCATCTCGATGACGTGAAAGCGGTCGCGCGCCGGCGGGGCGAGCGTCAGGACCGGCGTGCCGATGTTGCCGCCCGTCTGCACGTCCTTCCCCGCCTCGCGCAGGATGTGGGCGATGAGCGCGGTCGTCGTCGATTTGCCGTTGGTGCCGGTGACGGCGATGAAGGGAGCGTCGGGGGCGACCTTGTCGCGCTCGCGCGCGTAGAGCTCGATGTCGCCGATCACCTCGACGCCGGCGCGGCGGGCTTTCAGCACCACCCAGTGCGGCTGGGGATGAGTGAGCGGCACGCCGGGCGCCAGCACGAGCGCAGAAAAGCCGCTCCAGTCGGCCCCCGCCAGATCGACGAGCGGCAGGCCATCTTTGGCGGCCGCCGCGCGGCTCGCCTCGCTGTCGTCCCAGGCGGCGACCTCCGCCCCGCCTTCGATCAGGACGCGAGCGGCCGCATGGCCCGAGGCGCCCAGGCCGAACACAGCAACGCGCCGGTCGTGGAAGGTCGTGACGCGAATCATGCCCGGAATCTACCCGAGATCGCGTGCCTCATGTGCGCTCAGCGCAGCTTGAGGGTGGCAAGACCGACCAGAGCCAGCACCACCGAGATGATCCAGAAGCGCACGACGACGGTGCTCTCCTGCCAGCCCTTCTGCTCGTAGTGGTGGTGGAGCGGCGCCATTCGGAACACGCGCTTGCCGGTGAGCTTATAGGACCCGACCTGAATGACGACGGACAGGGTCTCGAGCACAAACAGGCCGCCGACGATGGCGAGCACGATCTCGTGCTTGGTCGCGACCGCGATGGTGCCGAGCGCGCCGCCCAAGGCGAGCGAGCCCGTGTCGCCCATGAAGATCATCGCCGGCGGGGCGTTGAACCAGAGGAAGCCGAGGCCCGCGCCGATGAGCGCCCCGCAGATGACCGCGAGCTCGCCGGTGCCCGCCACATAGTGGATCTGAAGGTATTGGGCGAATTTCACGTTGCCGATCAGATAGGCGATGAGGCCGAAGGTCGCCGCGGCGATCATGACCGGCACGATCGCCAAGCCGTCGAGACCGTCCGTCAGATTGACGGCGTTGCCGGCCCCCGCGATGACGATGATGCCGACCAGCACGAACAGCGGCCCGAGGTCGATGAGGGCCACCTTGAAGAACGGCAGCGCAAGCCGCCCCGAGAGCTCCTGCGACGAAAGCTCCATGATGAGGTAAGCGGCGAGTGCGGCGATCGCGATCTCGATCGCGAGCCGCGCCCAGCCGCCGAACCCGGAGCTCTGCTGGCTGGTCACCTTCAAGAAATCATCGTAGAAGCCGATGGCGCCGTAGCAAAGCGTCACCGCAAGCACGACCCAAACATAGGGGTTCGACCAGTCGGACCAGAGAAGCGTGGCGACGGTCACGCTGGCCAGGATCATGAGGCCGCCCATGGTCGGCGTGCCGATCTTCGAGAAGTGCGTCTGGGGGCCGTCCTCGCGGATCGGCTGCCCTTTGCCCTGCTTGACGCGCAGAAGATCGATGATGCCGGGCCCGAACAAGAGCACGAACAGAAGCGCGGTGAAGATCGCCCCGCCGGTGCGGAATGTGATATAACGAAAAACGTTGAGCGGGCCGATCTGGTCGCTGAAGTTCACGAGCTCATAGAGCATTCAATCCCCTCCTTGCCGCGCCCCGCGAGCCGTTCGCGGCGCACTGGGAGCCGGCTCGCCGAAACCGAGTGCGACAATTCGGCGGCCGAGAGCCTGTCGCGTCTCATGTCGCGGCGTGCGGCGAGCCAAAACGCGCCTTCACGGCCTCGACCAGCGGCGCCATGCGGCTGCCGAGCGACCCCTTGACCATCACCACATCGCCGGCCCTGACCGCGGCCAGAAGCGGCGCGGCGATGGCGTCCGACGTCTCGGCCCAGGCCCCGCGCCGGCCGGCGGGCAATGCGCCGTAGAGGTGCGCCATGTTCGCTCCTGTGGCAAAGACCAGATCGGCCCCCGCGGCGTCAACTGCTACCTTGAGCTCCTCATGCAGCCGCACCCCCTCGCTCCCGAGCTCCAGCATGTCGCCGAGAACCGCAATGCGGCGCGGGAAGCGCTCGCGCGGCACCGCAGCCATGGTCGCGAGCGCCGCAGACATGGAGGCGGGGTTGGCGTTGTAGCTCTCGTCGATCAAGAGCACGGAACCGCCGTCGGCGGGCAACAGAGTGCGCGCGCCGCGGCCCCGGGGCGCCGTGATCGCCGACAGCGCGGCGAGCGCGGTGTCGAGGTCGGCGCCCGAGGCGGCAAGCGCCGCCACCACCGCGAGCGAGTTCTGAGCGATATGCGCTCCCGGCGCGCCGAGCCGGTAGGCGACGTCCCGGCCGCGAGCGCGCACGGCGATTTCCGACCCCTCGGGTCCGAGGTCGAGCTTAAGGCACCTGATGTCTGCCCCCTCGTGCCGGCCGAAGAAAAGGACGCGCGCCCCCTGCTCGCGTGCGCGCTCGGCGAGACGGCGGCAATAGGCGTTGTCGCGGTTGATCACCGCGGTGCCGCCGGGCTCGAGACCCGAGAAGATCTCCGCCTTCGCCTCCGCGATCGCCTCGACCGTGGGGAAGAACGCGAGATGCACCGGCTCGACCGTGGTGACGACGGCAATGTGCGGGCGTACCATTTTCGCGAGCGGCGTAATCTCGCCCGCGTGGTTCATGCCGATCTCGAACACTCCGTAGCGCGTCGCGGCCGGCATGCCCGCGAGCGAGAGCGGCACGCCCCACTGGTTGTTGAAGGATTTCTCGGCCGCGTGCGTGGCGCCGACCCGCTCGAGGCAGGCTTTCAGCATCTCCTTGGTTCCGGTCTTGCCGACGCTGCCGGTGACGGCGATCACGCAAGCTGCGGGCGAAAGGCGGGCACGCGCGGCACGGCCGATCATCTCGAGCCCGCGCAAGGGATCGGCCACACGGACCAGCGCGCCGTCGCCGGGCTTCCTCTGATAGCCCTCGGCGACCAGCGCGGCGCCGGCCCCGGCCTCGAAGGCCTTGGTCACGAACTCGTGCCCGTCGCGCTGATCCTTTAGCGCGACGAAGACCTCCCCGGGCTCGAGCGTGCGCGTGTCGATCGAGACGCCCGAGATGGCCGCCGCGGGCTCACCTTGCGCCGTGCCGCCGCAGGCACGCACGAGATCGGCGAATGTCCAGAGCTCCGCTGTCATCGGCTTATGCACGCTCGAGCGCATCGCGCAGCGCCTCGTGATCGGAGAACGGGATCACCCTGTCGCCCACGATCTGGCCCGTTTCGTGACCCTTGCCCGCGACCAGGAGGACATCACCCGGCCCCATCATGGCGACGGCCGCCCGGATCGCTTGCGCGCGGTCGCCGATCTCGCGCGCTCCCTGGGCGCCGGCGAGAATCTCGGCCCGGATCGCGGCCGGTCTTTCGCTCCTCGGGTTGTCGTCGGTGACGAGGGTCACGTCGGCCTTCTCGACCGCGATGCGCCCCATGATCGGGCGCTTGCCCTGGTCGCGGTCGCCGCCGCAGCCGAACACGCAGATGAGGCGGCCGGTCGCCAACGGGCGCAAAGCTTCGAGCGCCGCCGAAAGGGCTTCAGGTTTATGCGCATAGTCGACGACGGCGAGCCCGCCGTTCCTTTCGCCGACGACGTCGAGACGGCCCTTGACGCCTTTCAGCGTCTCGAGCGCGGGGAGCACACGCCCCGCCGCCTCGCCGGCCGCGAGTGCAAGCCCGGCCGCCACCAGCGCGTTCGAGGCCTGATAGGCGCCGAGCAGGGCCAAGCGAACATCGAAGCCGCGACCCTCGTGCACGACGCGCATGTGCTGGGCGAAGCCCTCGCGCGCGAGACCCGCGAGCCTCAGCGTGTCGCCGCGTCCTCCGACGGTGATCAGCTCGAGCCCGCGTGCGCGTGCGGCGTCGAGCGCCGCCTCGGCTCCCGGCCCGTCGGCGTTGACGACCGCCGTCTGGCCGGGCTGCAAAAGCTCCGAAAAGAGGCGCAGCTTGGCCGCGAGATAGGCCTCCATCGTCGGATGATAATCGAGATGGTCGCGGCCGAGATTGGTGAAGGCGCCGGCGGTGAGCGCGACGCCGTCGAGGCGATGCTGGTCGAGGCCGTGCGAGGACGCCTCTAAGGCGACATGCGTCACACCCTCGCGCGCAAGCCCTGCGAGCGTCTCGTGCAAGGCCACGGGGTCGGGCGTCGTGAGCGAGCCATAGACGGCGCCGCCGTGCTTGACCAGGCCGAGCGTGCCGATGGACGCCGCCTTGTGGCCGAGCGCGGCGAAGATCTGGCGCGTGAACTCGGCGACCGAGGTCTTGCCGTTGGTGCCGGTGACGGCGACGGCGGTTCTCGGCTGCACGGCAAAGAAGCGCGCCGCGGCGAGCGCCAGCGCCCGGCGCGGCTCGTCGGCCCGCAGCACCGGGACCGGGAGCCCGGCCGGCACCTCGGCCGTGCGCCCCGCGAGAACCGCCACGGCTCCTTTGGCGATCGCGTCGACGATGTAGCGCGCCCCATCGGCCTTGGTGCCCACGAGCGCGACAAAGAGGACGCCCGGCCCCGCCTTGCGGCTGTCGGCCGTGATCCCTTTCACGTCGATTGCGCCGCACCCGGCGGGCGCCGCGATCTCGGGTCCAGTCAGAGAGGAAAGCTGCATGTCGCCTCGAGCCATGAGGGCTATGGCTGCCGAGCTTCATATTTTGCGCCGCCCGGCCCGTCAAATACCGGGGCCACGCGCGTTTTCACCGAGCGGTCGCGGCAGCCTTGTCGCGGCCGCGCGCCAAGCGCACAATCGCTGAGTCGTTTCGATGGTCGCGTGCGCGGCAGGAGGGATTGGCGATGAAAAAGCCGACCAAGGCTGAGATGAAGGCGGCGCAGGCTTCCGCCGAGGAGCGAGTTGCCCGGGCCGAGCGGAGAATCAAGGAGGGCAACATGACCCGCGAGGAGGCCATAGCGGACTGTGAGCGGGAGAAAAGGAAGCAGGAGCTCGCCCGCGACGTGGTGGGGGCGCTCACGTGGTCGTTGACGGCATTGGGCTTGGGGCAGAACCAGAAACCGGGCAAGCGGTCGTGAGCAGGGCCGGCGCGATTTGGTCGCGATTGTCGCCCGGAGCCGACCTGTCTCGCGCCGCCATTCCTTGAGCCGCTGCTCGCGCCGGATCGCAGCCTCCATCAATTCATGAAATTCGTAGGCTCGTCGGTCGGAGTGAGCCCGGCGCAAAGCGCCGGGCGAAGTCCGACGCCCAGCATTGAGCCCTCGATGTCGGACTTCGCTCGGGTACACCCTCGCTCAGTCCGACCTACCCGCTATCTCCGATGAAGCGTCTGCTGCAAGGTGGCGTGGGTCCCTGCCGGAGTTCACCCCGGACCCCGATGCGGGGCCGGGATGACGTAATTGCTGGGCTATCGCTTCCTTGAGAAACGGCAGGCTGAGCCGCAGGCGTTCCGTCCTCCCTCCTCGAGGGGCAGGAATGGGACCAGAACACACCGCGCCCGCTCTGAGCCCCAATCCGGACTGCTCGGAACGAAGCTGCAATTCGCAGCTCGCGACCCTGGTCGTGTGAAAAGTCGCTCGATGCTATGATTCCCTTGCTGAATCGGCGGGGGTCGGAATGGCGGGGTTCATCGAA
>Ga0209751_10005261_pt1 | contig 12230 bp, 9 predicted proteins | sample RifCSP13_1_FD_184019 | JGI IMG/M metagenome (GOLD analysis project Ga0209751, IMG submission 184019) | Soil microbial communities from Rifle, Colorado - Rifle CSP2_sed 13_1 (SPAdes) (version 2) | ecosystem: Environmental > Terrestrial > Deep subsurface > Rock core/Sediment | place: Rifle... | reverse complement strand
CGGGACGCATCCTCTCGGGCAGATCAGGCCCTGGCTCCAGGCGTTCGACCTGGGCGCGCCCTACCCGCCCAGTGCCGTCCGGAGGGAGATGCAGGCGGTCTTGGATGCCGGACTCCGCTCCGGCTGGCTTCTATGGAACCCGTCAAACCGGTATCGGGCGGCCGCCTTCCAGAGAGAGTAGCGCGGTCTCTTGGTCCAGGTCGGATTCCTCTCCAGATCACCCCGGGATCCCCTTGGAGAAGATAGGTCCTTCAGCGGGGTTCATTCTACCGCTCCTTTGGAAGCAAGGGCGCGATGCAGGAGAATTTTGGATCGAATCGCTGGCAGGAACTCCTTAAGGGGCTCGAAGGAGCCGCATTTGGGGGATCTCAATCTCCTGCGGGACGTCAAACAAAGACTAGGCGGATCAAGGCGCGTACGAGCACGCCAGGCGGCTCGTCGAACTCTATACCTCTTCCAAGTCCTTTGGCCGGTTACAGCTGTCTACCTGTCGGATATCTCGTCTAGTTCCTCTGTACCTAGTAGGCCCTTTCAACAACGACGAATATCCCGGCCAGAACCAACCGGAGGAGACCGTCGAAGCGCCGATTGAAAGCGGGGCGACTCTCAATTCTATTGCGCCCCATAGTTCCGCATGGGAGGTGAGATTGCGAGTGCACTCTCTAGTAGCATTAGGGAGGTGCCAACAGACTTGCCATCAAGTACGTCCTGCAAGGTCTCTTCAGCGTTCGTTTCGAAGGCCTTCGTCATTGAGGTAGTAATCCACTTTCCAACCGGCCGCCCTGGCCCATTTTCCTACCGGCCGTGACACTCATTCACTCACACACTAGCGGTCGATTTTCAGACTCACTGAGCGCCCAAGAGCCCTTGTTCTATGTCGTCTGTAATCGCTTCGAGAATTCGTTCTTCCGGCGGTCCGTACCCTCCCCCGCCTGCAGTTTCGAATGTCAAAGCGTCACCTGTTCTAAGCAGGATAAGTCCCTGCATGATCTCCTTGGAATCAGGGTGCACCACACGGTCGTTGAGCCGAACTGAGGCAACAGCCCCATCCTGGCCACCACGGAGGCCATTGGGAGGGCTAATAATGTTTCGCGAGAAGAATGAGACCTTAACCGTGCTGGTAAAGCGGGGATCCACTTCGAAAGTCATTCGTTGTCCAAGGCCCCCGCGCCATTGCCCGATGCCCCCGGACCCTGGTACGTACTCTTTTCTTGTGACCACCACGGGGGATCGGTTCTCAAACACCTCAACTGAAACGTTGCCGGCATCGCTGGGGAAGATGCATGTGTTATTTCCGTCAAGCCCATTGAGGGCACCCATCCCCCCTCCAAATATGGTGCTTACGGCAAAATCGACACCACTCAGGTATCTTCCATGCGGTCGCACGTGAAAGAGGAAGCCGCTACCTGCCATCACTCGATCCGGCAGCACACCCTGGAGCGCACCTGAGATAAGGGCATCTAAGTAGAATCCAATGTTAGTGCGCGAGATGGTGGGCGCCGGGTATTGTGCGTTGAGGATAGAACCTGCGGGGGCCAGAACCCGCACGGGTCGAAAGCAACCCTCTGACATCGGCACTGAAGGCAACAAAAGCGATTGTAGTGCATGTGTCGTCGCACCGTACGTATAGTTGTAGACGCAGTTGATCCCGCCGACCTCCACCTGTGCTGGTGCACCAGAGTAGTCTACTTCCATCTCGTCCCCAATAACTCGAACCCGAACGGGGAGCGATAGAGGCTCGCCGATTCCGTCGACCGGTAGCATGCACTCATAGGCACCATCAGGCAAGTCGCGAATGGATTCCCGCATAGCCTTCTCGCAGAGATCTTCAATCGCGTCTGCGAGGCGTTCCAGGCTCGGCAAGTCATACTCGCGGAGAAAAGTCTGGAGACGTATCTCGGCAATTCGGTTGGCAGCCGTCATCGCATTGATGTCGCCTATTACACTCTTCGGTGCCCGGACATTCGCACGGATCATGTCAACGAGCGTCTGATTCAGATCGCCTCGGTTGCGAATCCGGAGCACGGGAATATGCAGTCCCTCTTCAAAGAGATCACTGGTTCCCTGCCAGTGAACTGAACCCCCGATGTCGGATGTGTGGGCAATGCTGGCAACATACGCGACAAGACTATCAGCCGACCAGATGGGAGAGACGACGGCGATGTCGGATAGGTGGCCCGCGCTGATCCAGGGGTCGTTGGTGATCGCAACGTCACCCTCAGCGAAGTCGCCTCCGAACTGCTCTATCACGGCGCGTACGGTACGGGGGAGCATAGTGGCAAAGAATGAAAGTCCCCGGGTCGTGGAAACCAGGAGTCTACCGTGCGCGTCGCAGAGCACCACGCCGAAGTCGAGAGCTATCGAGATAATCGCCGAATAGGCAGACCGCGTCAGTGCGACAGCTGCTTCATCCACTACCGAAACGAGCTTTGACCATAGAATTTCCAGCGTAATCGGGTCGAGCACAGGATCACGCATTCCTCGCTACCTCAATGATTACATTCCCCTCCGCATCGACAGTCGCGATATCCCCCGGCAGCATGACGATCACAGATTCTCGCTCCTCGATTATCCCAGGGCCTTCTATGCGCTCTGTCACGCCGAGCTTGTAACGGTCCCACACGGGCACATCGACCTCTCTGCCTATTGGGGCAAGGTATGCGCGGCGAACGCCCTTTCGCGCAGCCCCCCCCGGGCTAGGCGCCACGGGCAACGACAGCTCGGGACGGCGCCCTATCACAGAAAGCCGCCACACTAGGCACTCTACATCAGACTTCTCGTCAACAAAGCCGTACATCTCCTCATGGCGTCGATCGAATATCTCGCGGAGGGTTGTTTCGGACGCTTCGTCCATGATGCTCAAGGGTAGGTCGATATTCAGGAGGTGCTCCTGGCCTATGTAACGCATGTCGGCGGTACAAGCAATCTCAACTTTCGCTGTGTCGTCGCCGAATGCCCGCAGGCTATCGAGGCATTCCTCTTCCATCTCTCGGTAAAGTCTCCACACCTGGCGCCAATCAATGCTGCGCAACTTCCCTACGTAAGAGCGAGCGACATCAAAGGCAGGGCGAGCCATTAGGAGGCCCAGAGATGACATTACACCGGCCCATTGGGGTATCACGATCCGTGAAAATCCTGCACTCCTGGCAACTGCAGTGGCATGAATGGGCCCGGCCCCCCCGAACGCAAACAAGATGTAGTGCCGTGGGTCCCGGCCCTGCTCCGCTAGGTGAATACGCAGAGCAGTTGCCATGTTCTCGTTGATCACGCGGTGAATCGCAGCCGCTGCTCCCCGCACTGACATACTGAGGGGAGCCGCGACATGGTGGTCAATCGCCTGGGCTGCAGCATCCATATCGAGCTTCATCTCGCCACCTAGGAAGGCGTCAGGAGAGATGTAGCCCATGACTACCGATGCATCTGTCGCTGTGGGGATTGAACCACCAAAGCCGTAGCATGCGGGTCCCGGATCGGCACCCGCGCTCTCCGGCCCAACCTTCAAGAGCCCCAGCCGGTCAATCCGTGCGATGCTTCCCCCTCCACTCCCGATCTCGAGCAACTCTACGGTGGGTATCCGGATCGGCAGGCCGCTGCCACGCCGGTAGCGGTTCATCCGGGCCGCTTCGAGTTCGCCCGCGAGGCGCGGTGAACCACCGTCAACGAGGCAGATTTTGGCGGTCGTTCCGCCCATGTCAAAAGACACTACATGAGCCCAGCCGTTCCGCTTTGCCCAGTGGCCTGCTGCTACAGAACCTGCCGCGGGGCCAGACTCCAAGATGCGTATGGGAAGAGCGGCCGCGGACTCGGTTCCCATGAGCCCGCCGGAAGATGCCATCAGAAAAATGCGCGATTCAATTCCCGTGTCACGCAACCCTCTGACAAGTTCCGAAATGTATCGACGAACTAGAGGCTTCACGTAGGCATTTGCGACCACCGTGCTGGTTCGCTGGTATTCTCCCACGACCGGCGCAACAGACGCCGAGACCGACCGCTCTACATCTGGCATACAAGCAGCTACGGCGCGCTCAGCAATGTGTTCGTTCTCTGAGTTCATGAACGCGTGCAAGAACACGACTGCGACTGATTCGATTTTGTCAGCCCGGATTTCCCTCAGGACTCTCGCCAGTTCGTCTTCGCTCACAGCGCGCAGCATTGTCCCGTCTGCCAGGACGCGCTCGTCGACCTCAAATCGCCACTTCCGAGGCACGAGGGGGTCTGGGAAACGAATCCCAAGATCCAAAGGGTCATAGCGCTGCTCCGTGCGCATCTCGAGGATGTCCCGAAAACCGCGCGTGGTGATTAAGGCGGTCCGCGATCCTTTGCGCTCAGTGATGCTGTTTATGACGAGAGTCGTACCATGGACCACTACTACGCACTCCGAGGCATCTAGGCGACTGCGGCGAATGAGATCATTCGCTCCTCGAATTGCTCCCTCCTCCGGTGCCCGAGAAGTAGTGAGAAGCTTGTGCACATAGATCTCACCCGTTGTGTCGTTGACTAGTGCAAAATCCGTAAAGGTCCCTCCAATGTCGACCCCGATGCGATACCTCATAGCTTCACGCGCTCTTTTCGCAATGGTTTGGATCGTACCTTCGGAATCTCTCTCTGGCCCAATGCAGCGCACGCAAGTGGTGGCTCAGTCCATTGTTTGTGATCGATGCCCAGCGTTCCGACCTCACCGCCACGGCATTGCTCCGGCCGAGGCTATTCCTTTGGCAGGTGCGAACTCAGGAAGTTTAGAGCATTAGTACCCATGATCGACCGAGAATCATCGTCCGAAAATCCACGCAGACAGAGCTCCTGGTAAAGGAGGGGCAGAACGCGTACGCTTGGGAGTTCCTGCGGCCAGTGCGGTTCTTCCGGTCGCAGTAGCCTTTGTGTCTTTGGTTCGAATACCCCTATGTGCTGAATATGGTCAATGAAGTCAGGACCGAGAGCGAGGTGTGAGATGCCGACTAGTCCTGCTATGTGCTCTGCGTGGTTCACTAGACCTGAGAGGAGATTTCCAGGTCCCACAAAGCGGGGGACGAAGTTCAGGCCAATTAGACCTCCTTTTGCTGCCAGTGCTCTTATCTGGTCGTCCGTGAGATTTCTCGGGTGGTTGCAGACGGTGAACGCGTTTGAGTGGCTTGCGAGAACGGGACCGTTCGTCGACTCCAGGAGATCCCAGAAAGATCGTCGATTGAGGTGAGACACGTCTAGTATCACACCAATACGGTTTGCCCGGGAAACAAGGTCGCGACCTAACAACGAGAGACCTTGATCTGTATCTTCAAGGACTCCCTGTGCAAATAGGTTGGCCCGGTTCCAAGTAAGGCCAAGGACCCGCAGCCCGAGTTTGTAGAACAGGTCAATAAGGCTTACATCCCGGCCAAGAGGTTCGGCGCCCTCAAAGCTAAGGAGCACACCGATTGAGTCCGACTGAAGTGTCGCAGCCAAGTCCTGGGAGCTTCTGACGAGCTGAAACGCATCACCGCTTTCGGAGAGTTCCTGATACAGGGCATCTATCGCGAGAATGGCCTGACGAAGGGTACCTTCGGGCTGGTACCGCGATTCCACATATACGGGGAGAACCTGGACTTTTACTTGTCCAAGCTTAAGGGGTTCGAGATGATGCCCGAGAAGAACATGGTCCTCGGCCAGCATTCGCCGCCGGTGCAATACATCAAGAAGAATGTCTCCGTGAAGATCGACGGAAAGAAGATGTGCGCTCTGGTTAGTGCGAGTGTTCGACACCATGGTCAGGCCAAGCACCTCCCGCCTTCCGCTCCACTATTTGCGTCGTTTTGCATCCCACCTTCAACGGCTTAACTCCCGGTGGCGATCCTATCCGTTGCAGTCTTCCTGACGCGTCAGGTTCATGCGTCTTGAGCTCTTAGCTTCCAGCTCCGGGCCTCTGGGAGCCGCGGAGAACCGCTATCGTAGAGATCTCGAGTCGAATGTCTGGTATCGTAAGCACCTTGACTGCTAACCGTGCTCCGGTTTGGTCGCGGTTGGCTGAAGTATCGTGTCCACCGCTCCGTCATCGTTCTCCTCCTCTGTTCAGAAGCGACGATGCTCGGTCGTGCAACCGCTACTCTCACCGCGTGGAGCACCACGCTAGGAGTAGTCAAGTCGATGAAGTCTCATCGGCCGCATTCGACGGGCATATGATGACGAATTCATGAGGATTCGGAGGACCTTAAGTGCGATCGGAAGTGCATCGCAGCGTAGTAGGGATTACGGAGGCGGCGAGAGTAGCCCGACTGACGCACCTCGTCATCATACACTTCCTCGTACGCCTTCACCTTGTCGAGGTCGAGCATCACACCTAGACCCGGCGCGTCCGGCACCCGGACGCGGTTGCCGTCAAACTGAAGTGGGCCGCCACGGACAACGTCATCTTCCAGTCGACTGTACCCTTCCACTTGGTTCGCCAGCGTGAAGTTCGGCGTCGCAGCAATAAGTTGCAGCGTTGCGGCGAAGGCAACTCCTAGTTCCCCGAAGGAGTGGGCAACAACTGGAAGTCCAGCGGCTTCCGCGATGGCGGCGGAGTTCCGGGCACCAGTGAGACCGAGGTCGAATCGTGGATCAACATGGATGATGTCGGCAGCCTGGCGTTTGACGACGTTCAACACCTCGTACATCGTCCAGCCGCTTTCATGCGCAGCGATGGGAACAGTGACGGCGTTCCTCACATGTGCGAGCGATTCGAGGTTATACATAAGCACGGGCTGTTCGACGAACTCGAGGCCGTATGGTTCTAACGCACGGATTGCTCTAATTGCCTCGCCTGGGCTCCACCCCTGATTCGCATCAACTCGAATGCGGACTTTCGGCGACGGAGCGGCCTCGCGCATTGCTGCGACGGCAGCCAGGTCACTGTCCAGATCAAAGCCCACTTTCGTGTACAGGGTATCAAACCCAGATTCAACGGCCCGGGCTGCCTCATCGCGCATTGCCTCCGGAGCTCGCCTTTCAATATGCGCGTAGAAAGGAATGTCTAGTCGGTATGCTCCACCCCAAATCTTGTATAGCGGTTGGCCGCACACCTTGCCCAGCAGGTCCCACAAGGCCATCTCGACCCCGTTTATAGCCCAACTGGCCGCGTGCGGGTGGAGATGCGCAAGATTGTGTCGGGCATAGATCGTCCTTATGAGACGATTGAGTTCAAATGGAGTATGGCCCAGAAACTCCGATGTAGCAGTATCCAAAAGGGCCTTCGTCATGTCTGCACCCAGTACCGGAGGCGCTTCACCAAGACCCACAAATCCTTCTTCAGTCTCCACCTGTACAATGACGGAGTCGATCACCTCTGGGCCTTCACGGAACCAAGATCGCGTCTCAGAAGGCTTGAGAGGCACCGCTACTGTACTAGTCTTGATGTCGACTATACGCAGGGAACTCTCTCCAGGACTATCGGACTGCGCGACCATCCAGATCCCCACCTTTCGACTAGCTGCGGGCCCCGGCAGCGCGTAGTATCTGAACAGAACGCGCCTATCGCGGCCCCCCCCACATCATCGACTCCAGTCCAATTGATCGGTGGACGATGAAAACGACTACCGAACTAAGAAGAATACTTACTGTCGAGACAGCCGCAGCCATGGGATCGAAAGAGAAACGCAGATAATCAAAGAGTAGGATGGGCAGGGTCGTATTCCCGACGCTACTGAGTAGGAGTGAGATGGGGAACTGGTCAAACGACGTGATCAAGGCAAACAGAGCGCCCGAAACCAGTCCTCCCTTAATCAGCGGCAAAGTCACTCGCCGGAGTGTCATAGCAGGACTAGCTCCCAGTGAGCGTGCCGCTTCCTCAAGCGACCGATCAAAACCGACCAATACAGTGGAGACGGTCAGGAACACGTACGGTACCGAAACAAGCGTGTGTCCCACTAACAAAGCGCCCATCCCTCGGGTCCCAATACCGACGCCGTAGAAGAAGATCAGCAAGGCAATGCCTGTCAGGATCGTGGGCAACTGGAGGGGGGACACGAGCAGGATCCGGAGTGGATCCCGGAACCGCCCGGAATGGCGCACGACATAGAAGGCTGCCGTTCCGCCAAGCAATGTGCTTAAGGCCATCGTTGTTACCGCGAGCTTAGAGCTAAACAAGAATGCTCTTACGAAGGGTCCACTTTGACTAAACTTACCGAACCATCTCAGGGAGAAACCCTCAGGCGGAAAGCGCAAATATTCGCCAGAGTTGAAGGCAGCTAATACTACAATGACTATAGGTGCCAGGAGAAACATGTAAATCAAGACCACTACTACCCCAAATACGAGAGCACGGCGACGTTCAATCATCGGTGACTCCAGCGCATGGCTCGGTTCATGAGCTTTACATAGATCCACAACAAGACTGCCGTTAGGCCGAAGAAGACCATCGCCTGCGCAGAGCCTAGCGGCCAGTTAAAAGCATCCAGAAGTGTCAGCACTATCAGAATCGGCATGACCAAGACATGGTTTCCCCCCAGTAGAATGGGGAGGACATACGAGCTCACAGCCAAGACGAACACTAGAAGGGTACCCGAGAAGACACCAGGCAGCGAGAGCGGCCATGTGACGCGCCAAAATACGCTCGACGGAGATGCTCCAAGAGAGCGAGCCGCCCGTTCCACTTCCGGGGGAATATTTTGAAGCGCGCCCGCAATGGAGAGAGACATGAACGGGAGCAGGACGTGGACTAGACCTATTATCACAGCCATCGGGTTATCCATCAGTTGGGCGGAGGGTAACCCGATGCCCTTGAGCAGTTGATTCACTAGCCCTACCGTGCCAAGAATGATCATCCAGCCGTAGGATCTGACGACGACACCCACGAGCAAAGGGGAGATGAGTAGCATTAGGAGGAGAGGACGAACGCGGCGTGAGGCATGCGCAATTGCGTATGCTAACGGAAATCCCAGGACTAGGGCGATTACCGTGGTGATCAACGAGTACCAAATCGTGTTCTGAAGAATCCGCCACTGGAATGAGTCACCCAGGACCCTAGCGTAGTTATCGATTGTGAAAACGTTAGTGTATGCGCCGGTTGGAGCTTTCAGAAGAAAGCTGACACGTACCATGTTGGCATATGGTATTAGGAAGAAGAGCGTCAGAAACGCGGCAACCGGCACAAGGAGGGGCCACGAGCGGTTTCCAACCCGCAGCCTCATCCTAATTTCTGAGGGGCAAGGCCTGAGGGTCCATCTTCACGCCCTCACCTGGCCCTGAGCATCTACGGCCCACGCATCGTCTGGAGAAAAGGACAGATCCACAGCCTGGCCCCGATTGTAGTCATGAGAGGGATCAGCTTGCACCCGTAGTGACAGGCCACCTTCACACTCGATCCGATAATCGAGCAGGTTTCCAAGAAACGACCTCCCGCTGACTGTGCCGCGCAATCGATTATGGTGCGTCGGTCCGAAGTGAATCGCCTCCGGGCGGACGCAAATGGCGATGTCGCCATTCTGTGGTGTGCCACTCACACGGATAACTCCGATTGATGTCTCGACTGTGAGGTAAGGACCGTCCCGGCGAGCGACTCGTCCAGAGATGAAATTCGAAAGGCCGATGAAATCCGCCACCCAACCTGTCGCTGGTCGTCGGTATATCTCCTCAGGCAGGCCAACCTGCTGAAGCCTGCCATCTCGCAGGACTACGATTCTATCCGCCAGGACCATCGCCTCAGCTTGATCGTGAGTCACGTATACGGTCGTAATCCTGAACTCTCGCTGGAGACGGCGAATATAGAAGCGCATCTCTTCACGGAGTTTTGCATCCAGATTCGCTAAGGGCTCGTCCAGAAGAAACAACGCAGGATTGATAACCAGGGCACGAGCCAACGCTACCCGCTGCTGTTGGCCTCCTGATAGCTGGTGAGGGTAACGCTTTGCAAGGGATCCGAGTTGGACTTGATCGAGGATTGCCGCAACGCGGTCTCTAACCGTCTCACGACCCTCGCCGCGCATCTCGAGGCCGAACGCAACATTCTGAAACACCGTCATATGAGGAAACAGCGCGTAGTTTTGGAAGACCAGTCCTACATTTCTCTGCTCGGGGGGAAGCCTGTTAACTTCTTGGCGGCCAAAGATGATGCTCCCCTCGTCAGGAGTATCAAAACCGGAGATCAGTCTGAGCGTGGTTGTCTTGCCGCACCCCGAAGGACCCAGGAGGGTGATCAACTCACCCTCCTGGATCTCTAGATTGAGATTGTCAACGGCAACAACTGCGCCAAAACGCTTGGTCAGCGTGCGCAGCGTTACAGATGTCATTTCGCGACGCGCTTACCTGCCCACAATCTCGCGGTTCCAGCGGTCTATCATTTGCTCCCGCACGCCGCTATTGACCCAATCCCAATCCCATGTAAGGAGAGACCTGATCTGCGCCTGTGTATGCACGGGGACCAACTGGGCGAGATCGGTCGTCATCTTCACCTTCCTATTGGCAGGCGTCCAATAGAACTGTGAAGCCCACTTGGTCTGGACCTCAGGGGAGAGGAAGTAATTCACATAAGCATAGGCGACATCCTTGTTCCGTGAACCGGAGGTGACGTTAGGTTCCATGGCGAACATGAAAGTCCCCTCGAGTGGCAACACCCACGCAAGCTGAATTCCCTGACGCCTGAGTCGAACCGCCGCGGGTCCGTCCAGGATTCCTACCTGGATCTCCCCCGTAGTCAGGAACTTCTCCATGTCACCTGAGAAATCGATAAGTCTAACCGGCATGAGTTCCTTGACCTTCTGGAAGGCAACGTCCATGTTCTTCTCGTTGCCAGAGAAGATCTTCGCCACGAGCATCAGGAACATAGGGGCAGCGGAGTTGGCGATGCTGTATATTCCCAGTTTGCCCTTGTACTCAGAGCGCCAGAGGTCTTTCCAGACTTTTGGTTGAGTGCTTACTAGGTCGGGACGATAGGCTATTCCGATGGGCGCAACTAGCCCGACAACGCCTAAATCGTCTTTGTTCCGCAGAATAGGCCACACGTCCTTCAGGTTAGGCACACTCTGGATGGGCAGCTTGGCAATATGACCCTCCTTACGCGCTAGGCTTACGAACGCAGTGTCCGCAATAAGCACGTCGTACGGAGGATTCGAAGGGCCCGCTGCGCGCATCTTCACGATGAAGTCTCGCGAGATCCCCACGGCGAGCTCGACTTTCGCGCCAGTAAGTTGCTCGAAACCCGGTACGACTTCCTTTCTGACGAACTCCTCAAATACCCCTCCGTAACTAGTGACAACGATCCTACGACCTGCGAAGTTGGTGCCCTGTGCGTTAGCGGCACTGCCAACGGCAAGAGCGAGAACCAGTAAGGCCGTTGAACCAGCTAACACTCGTATCCACCCGCTGCGCATGATCTCCACCTCCCTGAGCACAGGGGCATGCAACCGTGAACGCCCTGTTTCCTTATCTTATAGCTACAAAAGGTGAATAGCTACAAAGGGCGACGACACGCATCGGGTGAACACCTTACCCCTATCAGGCATTCACATGATCCGGGCGGGTCCGCGCCAACCCCCTTCAGCCAGTGAGCCACTTTCTACCAGCGTGATACGCACGCGAATACGCGAGACGCCCACAGCCATGCGGGTTTCAGCGTGTTCACGTGCTCGCTGGCGCGCGTACATGAGCGCCAAGCATGCCACCCGGTGAGCCCTGCAAATGCCCCACCCCTACTCCCCAACTTCCACGTGCTGTTGGGGAAAATGGGGTCGGCTCTGGGGTCCCAGTACGCGGATTACGGTTTGGTCTTCAGCCAGCCAAACGGCAGACCTCTCCACGCTCACAAAGTTGCCCAACGAGTCTTTCGAGGGGTGGTGAAGCGCGCCGGACTCCCGCCCATTAGGTTCCATGACCTTCGGCACTGCCATGCTACCCTGCTTCTTGGGCAAGGGATTCACCCAAAGGTGGTCCAAGACCCTTGCGGCTCTTTCGGCAGAAGGCGAGCGGGGCGGGACGCATCCCCTTGGGCAGATCCGACCCTGGCTCCAGGCGTTCGACCTGGGTGCGCCCTACCCGCCCCGCGCCGTCCGGAGGGAGATGCAGACGGTTTTGGATGCCGGACTCCGCTCCGGATGGCTCCTCTGGAAGTCCCTCAAACCGGTATCAGGCGGCCGCCTTGGAGAGCGCATAGAGCAGCTTCGTAGTCCAGGTCGGATTCGTCTCCAGAGCCGCTCAGGATCTATTCGGAGGCTCGGGGCTACCAGGTGCTCCCCGTCAACCCTAACGCCGAGAGAGTCGAAGGCGACCCCTGCTTCCCCGATCTGCGT
>Ga0209751_10005260_pt1 | contig 12231 bp, 11 predicted proteins | sample RifCSP13_1_FD_184019 | JGI IMG/M metagenome (GOLD analysis project Ga0209751, IMG submission 184019) | Soil microbial communities from Rifle, Colorado - Rifle CSP2_sed 13_1 (SPAdes) (version 2) | ecosystem: Environmental > Terrestrial > Deep subsurface > Rock core/Sediment | place: Rifle... | reverse complement strand
TCGCACGCTCTCCGCGCCGGAAGCTGAGCTCAAATCCCCCCAGCTCCAGGTCCACCCCGCCGGCGTCCGCGGCCCGCAACCGAAAGCCGAAGGCGGACTGGTAGAACTCCCCCACCCGGCCCGGATCGGTCGAGGCCAGCGCCAGCTGCCCCACGCCGCGCATCTTCCTCAGCGGTCGGTCACTCCGCCGCGTAGGGCCACAGCTCGCGCCGGGCGACGCGACCCGCCAGCTCGGTCACGAAGTCGTCGAGCGGGACTCCCTGGAGCGCCTCGCCGGTGCGCAGTCGGGGGCTGACCGCGCGCGCCGCCTCGTCCCGGTCGCCGACCACCAGCATGACCGGCACCTTGCGCTCCTGCGCATCGCGGACCTTGGCCTGCATCCGCTCGGTCCGATCGTCGACTTCCGCCCGCAGGCCGGCGGCACGCAGTGCGGCACGCACCTCGCCGGCGTACCCCACGTGCCGGTCGGCGATGGGGATCACGACCGCCTGAACCGGTGCCAGCCAGGCCGGGAACGCGCCGGCGTAGTGCTCGACGATGACGCCAATGAATCGCTCGAAGCTGCCGTAAATCGCGTAGTGGACGACCGCTGGCCGGGCGGTGCCCCCATCGGCAGTGCGGTACTCCATCTCGAAGCGCTGCGGCAGCTGGTAGTCGAGCTGGATGGTGGCCATCTGCCACTCCCGACCGATGGCATCGTCGATGAAGATGTCGATCTTGGGCGCGTAGAAGGCGCCGCCGCCCGGGTCGAGCTGGTACTCGATGCCGGCGTTGTTGAGGGCGTCGCGCAACTTGCCCTCGGCCATCTCCCAGAACTCGTCGGTGCCGAGCCGCTTCTCCGGTCGGGTGGCCAGCTTGAAGCGGGGCGTGAAGCCGAAGGGCAGGTAGGTGCGCTGCACGAGCGACAGCGCCAGGTTGACCTCGTCCACGATCTGGTCCTCGCGGCAGATGACGTGGCTGTCGTCCTGGGTCAGCTGTCGGACACGGAACATCCCCGCCAGCGTGCCGGTGCGCTCGTTGCGGAAGAGCCACGAGTAGTCAGCCAGTCGCATCGGGAGGTCCCGGTACGAGCGCAGCTGCGTCTTGAAGATGAGCATCGACTCGGGGCAGTTCATCGGCTTGAGCCCGGCGGTGTGGTCGCCGTCGGGCAGTACGAACATGTTCTCCCTGTAGAGGGCCCAGTGGCCGGAGGTCTCCCACAGCTCCTTGCGGACGACCGCCGGGGTGCGGACCTCGACGAAGCCGCCCTCGTCGCGGACCAGGCGCGACCAGGTCTCCAGCTCACGCCACAACGCCATCCCGTGGGGATGCCAGAACGGCGCTGCCGGCGACTCGGGGTGGAAGGAGAACAGATCCAGCTCGCGACCCAGCCTGCGGTGGTCGCGCTTCTTCGCCTCCTCGAGGCGCCACAGGTAGGTGTCGAGCTGGTCCTGCGTCTCCCAGGCGGTCCCGTAGATCCGTTGCAGCATCGGGCGCTTCTCGTCGCCCCGCCAATAGGCTGCCGCGGAGTTGAGCAGCTTGAACGGGCCGAGCCGGCCGGTGGTCTCGACGTGCGGCCCGCGGCACAGGTCGCTGAACGAGCCGTGGCGATAGAAGCTGAGCGTGGCCGACTGATCGGGCGGCAGGTCCCGGATGATCTCGACCTTGTAGGCCTGCCCGGCTGCGCCCAGCGCTTCGAGGGCTGCCTCGCGGCCCAGCTCGTCACGCTCGAAGGCCTGGTCGGCGCGCACCTGGTTGCGCATCCCCTCCTCGACCGCGGCCAGGTCGGCCGGGGTCAGCGCCCTAGGCAGGTCGAAGTCGTAGTAGAAGCCATCCCGGATGGCCGGCCCGATCCCCAGCTTGGCGTCGGGGAACAGCTCCAGCACGGCCGCGGCCATGATGTGCGCGGCCGAATGGCGCATCGTGTCGAGGCGGTCGTGGGCGCCGGCGTCGAGCAGTTCGGCAGCTGCGGAGAGGACCTCGTCGTGCTCAATCGCCATGCGGCGAAGAGTAGCGCATGCCGCGGCTTAGACCGGCTTGAAGGCCTCGAACGGCTGCCGGCAATCGGCGCAGTGGTGGATCGACCGGCACAGGGTCGGGCCGAACGGATTCTCCAGGGTCGTGTTGCGCGATCCGCAATACGGACAGATGGCCGACGGCAGCATGGTCAGCAGGTCGCCTGGAGCGAAGGACAGCGCGACGCCGGATGGTGGGGCAAAGCCACTGCCCCGCAGCGCCTCGCGGCCGGCGGGCGTGATGCGATCCGAGGTCCACGGCGGGCTGAAGCTGACCCTGACCTCCACCTCGTCGGCGATCTGCAGCGTCCGCAGTCGCTCCCCGACCTGGTCGCGCATGACCTCGGTCGCGGGGCAACCCACGAAGGTCGGCATCAGGTCGACCACCAGTCGCTCGCCGGCCTCGATCGGCTCGAAGCGAGCGTCACCGATCACCCCCAGGTCCACCACGCTGATGGCCGGGATCTCCGGGTCGGGCACCTCGCCGAGCGCGGACCAGATCGTCGCCAGGCGCGGGTCAACCACCGGCGCCGAGGGTGAGGTCACCATGTCGCTCCCTCTTCTGAGCGGGCGACCAGCGTGAACTCGGAATGAAGCCACGCGAAATCGGGCGTGCGGCCGGTCCGGCCCGCGGTGCTGGGCTGGGGGGGGTCGGTCGCCGGGCCGGGCAGCGACAGGCCGGCCGCGGACAGCCACTGGCCAAGTCGCTCGTGCCAGCGCTTCTGGAGCGCGGCCATCGCCTCGGGCAGGATGCCCCCAGCCCGCAGGATTCCTTCGCCGGCAAGGGGCGCAAAGATCGACTGGGCGTCCGACCAGCGCAGCGCGAGCGCGGCCACCAGCCGATCGCGAGCCTCGCCGCCGGCCGCGGTTAGCTGCCGCAGCCAGGCGTTCCAGTGCAGGAGGTGATAGGTCTCCTCGCGGCGCATCTTGGCCGCCAGCTCGGCCACCGGCGCGTAGCTGGAGCCGGTGAGCGACTCGAGGCGCACCGCGTCGGCGGTCTCGTACAGCAGCCGGCGCGCCACGGTGTGGGCCCAGTCCCCGCGCGCGTGGTTCAACAGGGCCGCGTGGCGGTATTCGTCGGGGGCGCGGCCGAACGCGATCCGGTCCGCGTCGTCCGCGGTGAGCTGAGCGAGCAGCTCGTACCAGGCCCGGGCATGCCCGATCTCATCCTGGCTGATGCTGCTCATAGCCACGTCCTCTTCCAGGATCGGGGCGATGCCGGTCCATTCGCTGTCCCAGAAGCCCAGGATGAACTCGTCGTCGGCGAGGGTCAGCAGCAGCTCGGCCAGGGCCGCCGATTCAGTCGGCCCCAGGGAGCGGGCGGGCGCGACGGTCACTCCACGCCCTCGTCCGACCCGCGGGCCGGCGGTGTGCCGGCCCGCCCGCGCGCCGCCTCGAGCTTGTGCTTCAGCACGTATCCGCCCGGTCGTTTGAACGAGCGGTCGAACGGCGGCTTGAGCAGGTCGGGATCGTCCAGCTCCAGGATCGCATCCCGGGGAATGACCCACAGCCGCTCGCTCTCCTGGCGCCGGCCGAAGAACTCCCGCGCATAGTGGGTTGCGAGCTCGGCATCGGGGGCGCGAACGCTGCCGCCGTGGACCATCGGGTCACCCTGGGCCTCCTGGCGAAAGACCTCCCACACGCGATCGAGCGGAAGCCCGTGGTCAGCCATCGGCGTCGTGCCGCCTCAGGCGGCGGCCCCAACCGGACCGAGGACTGCGTCGCGCACCCACTGCGTCTCCGCGCGATGGAGGCGCCGGAACTCGAGGCGCTGCTGTGACATCGGCCCGTGACCGGACACCACCCAGCGCAGTTCGTCCCAGTCCGGCTCGGTGTAGATCCAGCGCTCGGCAGCCTCGTCGTAGCGCAGCCCGGGGTCGGGGATCCGGAGCCCCAGCTCGGTGATGCGCGGCACGTAGATCGACAGGAACTCCTGGCGGAGCTGCTCGTTGCCCTTGGATTTGATCCTCCAGATCAGGTCGCGGTCGCGCGCCGGGTCCGTGGGCGGGCCGTGCATCTGCATCAGCGGTCCCCACCATCGGTCGAGCGCGTCCTGGACCAGCGCGCGCTGGCGTTCGGTCCCGTTCATCAGGGTCAGCACCACGTCTCGGCCATGCATGATGTGGACCGATTCCTCCCAGCAGATCTTCTTCATGGTGCGTGCGTAGGGTGCGTACGAGCAGTCGCGCAGGGCCTGCTGGCTGACGATGGCGGCAGCGTCGACCAGCCAGGCGATGATCCCCACGTCACCCCAGCTGCGGGTCGGGTAGTGGAAGACGTTGTGGAATTTGGTCTTGCCGGCCAGCAGATCCTGCAGCATCTGTTCGCGGCTCTTGCCCAGGTCTTCCGCCACCCGGTACAGCAGTTGAGCGTGACCGGCCTCGTCCTGAACCTTGCTGGTGAGGCTCAGCTTTCGCTGCAGGGTCGGCGCGCGCAGGATCCACTCGCGCTCGGGCAGGACGCCCATCAGCTCGCTGTTGGCGTGCATCTCGACGAACTTGAGGATCGCCGCGCGGTAGTCGTCGGGCATCCAGTGGTCGGCCTCGACCTTGCCGCCGCTGCCGACGTGCGCGTAGAACGCCTCGGCGCGCGGATCGACCGGGCTCGGGCTGTCGCTCACGGCGCTAGGGTACCCCAACCCGGAAGCCCGATCAGCGGGGCACCAGCTCCAGGGTGGTCGGCAGGTTGCCCTCGGCCACCATCGCTGCCGCGGCCCGATGGCCCACGTACTTGGCCAGGTAGCCGGCGCTGGCCGCCGCGATCCGACCCGGGTCAGGTGCCGGCACGGCCCGCACGCTGAGCCGATCGCCGTCGAGCTCCACGACGCACTCCGGGTGGGCGGCTACCTCGCGATACCAGCGGGTGGTCGGTCCCAGGTAGGTGCGCACCAGGATCCGACCCGCCTCGTCGACGATGACCCAGATGATGGCCCGGTGGATCGGGCTGCCCGGATCCTCGCGCGAGCCAGTCGCTGGGCGCGGTCACGCGTGCGGTCAGGGGTGCGGAGCTTGCTTCAGCGGACGGTGCCAGCGCTCGTACGCGGCCCGGCGCGAGACATCGACCCGCAGCGTGTCGCCGTCGGAGGCGACCTCGGTGCGCGGCAGGTACAGGTCCACCGGCAGCAGCCAGCCACTGCGGACCAGGAGGTAGTCGGCGAAGACGGCGTCCACTCGCCCGATGGCCCGGCCGCCCGCGCCGAGCACTCGCATGCCGGGCTGCGGGTCAGTCATCGGCGGGTCGCACTCCGTCGGCGGTGGTGACGTGCAAGGCCCCCGGCTGCAGGTGGACTGTCACCGGCAACGCGCCGAACGGCTCTCCGTCGAGATGGACCAGGGTGCCCGCGTCCCCGTCGATGCGCAACGATCGGGCCCGCATGAACTCGACCTTGGGATGCCCGACGTGCGCCCCGCGGTAGATGCCCGGGAGGAGCCGGAACGCTTCCATCCGGGACAGGTCGCCGGCCACGCAGATGTCGATGAGCCCGTCGGCGACGTCCGCCCCGGGACAGATCTGCATCCCGCCCCCGTAGTACGGGCCGTTGGCGAACGCCACCAGCAGCGAGGTGTGCTCGCGCACGACCTCGCCGTCTGGCGTCTCGAGGGTGAGTCGGACGCGGCGGTTCGTCCAGCGCAGCAGCTCCACGATGGTCGACAGCATGTACCCCGACCGGCCGCGCTGCCACGGATAGCGATGTCCGAACATGACGTGCGCGACCTTGCCGTCGAAGCCCACTCCACCGGCCACCGCGAAGAACCGGCGCCGGCCGTCCTCACCTTCGGCACGCGCCACGTCGATGGCCCTCGACTGCTCGCCCAGCGCGATGGCCAGCGCGGCGAACGGATCGAGTGGCAGGGCCAGGTCGCGGACCAGATCGTTGCCGGTGCCGGCCGGAACGAGGCCCATCGAGGGCAGGCCCTGCTCGTGCGTCCGCCCGTCGGCCAGGAGTCCGTTGACCACCTCCTGGATTGTGCCGTCGCCGCCGACCACCACCACCCGGTCATGCCCCAGGTCGCCGGCCGCCGCCGCGAGGCGCTCGGCATGCCCGCGCTCGCGGGTCTCCATCAGCCTGGCGGTCAGGCTCCGTTCGCCGAGCCAGGCCTCGATGCGTGGCGCGAGCCCATGCGCGCGCCCGTTGCCGGCGATCGGGTTGACGATGAGCAATGGGTTGCGGGCGGGCACATCCCCGATTGTGCCCTGCGCGTCAAGCCGTCGGGCGCCGCATTGACCTCCTCCTGCGTCGATGCGCTACCATGCGGCCATGCCACGCAAGCGCGCATTCCTGGCGGCCGTCACGGCCGTCGCCCTGTCCACCGGCCTGGTCGTCGCCCACGAGCCGCCATCCGACGCCCAGTCGGGACTCGATACGGCGCGGGATGCCTCCGGCCGCGACGTTCCAACCGCCACCGAGTCGGGTGGGTTCTTGACCGGATTCGGCTCAGGTCACGGCGAAGAGGTCTCCGAGGCCGCCCAGGGTGAGACGCCCGAGGGATGGGAGACCCATGGCGCGTGGGTCAGCTCGATCGCCACCGGCTGGGGTCAGCAGGTCTCGTCGGAGGCGAGCGACGGAGCATCCGACGCCGCCGATGCTGCAGCCGAGGGACTCTCCCACCGGCCCTGACGCCTGAAGGTCAGGCGACCGACACCCGGATGGTGTGGTAGCCCCGGGCTCCGTTTGGAGCGGGACGTGACTCCGTCGACGTCTGCGTCTCGCCCGTCCCGTCGGTCGCTCGCACCCGAAGGGTGTGCTCGCCGGTAGCAGCGGTCCAATCCGTGCGCCACTGGACCCACGTCGCGTCGGAGATCGGCGTCGACAGCTCGGCCGCGACCCACGCCCCGTCGTCCACCTGGACCTCGACCCCGGAGACGCCACGGTCGGGCGCCCAGGCCACGCCGGCGATCACGGTCGCGCCCGATCCCACGCTCGAGTTTGGCCTGGGCAGGTCGATCCGGGCCTGGGTCAGGATCGGCCCCTCCTTCGACCAACCCAGCGGAATCCAGTACGCGTCGAACGCATCCCAGGTCGTGAGCTGGATCTCGGCCAGCCACTTGGTGGCCGAGACATAACCGTACAGCCCCGGCACGATCAGGCGCGCCGGGTACCCGTGCGCGGTGGGCAGCGGCTCTCCGTTCATGGCCAGCGCGACCAGGGCCTCGCGTCCAGGTTCGGCGAGCCACGCGGTGGGGAAGCCGGAGGTCCAGCCATCGACCGAGCGCCCGACCACCTGGCTCGCCCCGGACCGGACGCCCGCCATGTCGAGCAGGTCGCGCAGGAGGACGCCCTTCCACAGGGCATTGCCGACCAGGTCACCCCCGACCTCGTTCGACACGCAGGCGATGGTCACGTACTGCTCGTGGAGCGGCATCGCCAGCAGGTCCGGGTACGTCAGCGTCAGTGGGTTGTCAACCATGCCGGTGACCCGCAGCTGCCAGGTCGCGGCGTCGACGCGGGGCACGAGCAGCGCGGTGTCGATGCGGTAGAACGCGTCATTGGGCGTCACGACCGGTGTGATGCCCGCAACCGCGAACTGTGCTGAACCGGGCAGCTCCGATACCGGCTCGACGGCGACGGGGAGCTCATGGCCGGGGCCGACCGGTGCGGCCGCTCGCGTATTCAGGAGTGTGCGCCCCACCACCCCGCTGCTGACGCCGACTGCGGCCAGCATGGCGGAGCGCTCCAGGAACCGGCGGCGACTCCAGTTCGGCATCGAGCCGGGCGGCGTCGTGACCATGTTCAGCAGGCCGTTCAGGGTCAGCATCGCCAGGCCCACTCCCAGCCCGGCCGATACCACCGCCAGCGGAGCCGAGGTCAGCGGTTGCCGCAGCGCGGCCAGCAGGCCCACTCCTCCCAGGGCGGCGAACGCGAGGGCTGACGCCCGCCGAGATCGCGCGCCCAGGACCCCGAACCAGGCACACAGCGCCAGCGCTCCGATCGCCACGGCGAGATTTAGGACGTCCTTGTCGGCGGTGCCGAACAGGTCGACCACCAGCTGCTTGACACCGGGCGGCTGGAGCGAGATCAGCAGGTCACCGATCGCCAGCACCACCGACGGGGCTCCGGCCACGATGCCCGCGAAGAGCTCGGTGGCCCCGAGTGCCATCCCGCCGGCGACGAGGCCGGTTGCGGCTGCCCATCCGCGAGAGGTCGGAGGCGGACTCTGCATCCGGGCAGAGTAGCGCCTCAGACCGCCGACGCATGCACGCGGTAACGGCCAGGGCTACGCTCGCCCGGTGACCCACCCGTTGCTCTTCCTCGCACCCGGCGCCTCAGGCAACCTCGCCACCCTGCGCGCCTGGACCAAAGGGCTCACCGATAGAGGCATTCACACGCGGGCGGTCAGCCTGCCGCGAGGGTCCGCCGAGCGCGCGCTGCCTGCGTATCGCGCGGCGGCGGCGGACGAGCCGACGGCCTTCATAGGCGGGCACAGCTTCGGCGGTCGCGTGGCGTCCCTGCTCGCCGCCGAGCGGCGGGTGGCCGGGCTGATCCTGCTCTGCTATCCCCTCCACGCGCCCGGTGCGCCGGAACGGGCCGCGATCCGAACCGTGCACTGGCCATCGATCAGCGCCCCGGTCCTGCTGCTCTCCGGCGACCGCGATCCGTTCGCCCGGATCGAGCTGCTGCGCGCCGCCGTGCGACACCTGCCCCAGGCCGAGCTGGTGATCTACCCCGGGGTTGGGCACGGCCTGGCGCCGGTGCTGGATGACGCGCTCGATCGGGTCGCGGGCTGGATCGTCCGGCTGGCTACACTCGATCGGTGACCAGCCAGCTGCGCGCCTGCCCCGGCTGCGGGGCGGACAATCACGGCCGCTCCCGCTACTGCGGCGCGTGCGGCGAGCGCCTCACCGGCGCGGAGACCGGCGCGGAGACCGCCGCCGAGATCAGGCGCCAGGTGACGATCGTGACCTCGGACCTCAAGGGGTCCACGGCCCTCGGCGAGCGACTCGATCCCGAGTCGCTGCGCGAGGTGATGACCACCTACATCGATGCCATGCGCGGCGTGTTCGAAGGCCACGGCGGCACCATCGAGAAGATCATCGGTGATGCGATCGTGGCGGTCTTCGGGCTGCCCACCCCCGGCGAAGACGACGCGCTGCGCGCGGTCGAGGCGTCGGCCGAGTCACAGCGCGCCCTGGTCAGCCTCAACGCTCGCCTCGAGCAGCGCTGGGGCGTCCAGCTCACGGTCCGCACTGGGGTGGCCACGGGCGAGGTCCTGGTCGGCGAGGCGAGCGCCGGTCAGCACGTCCTGACCGGCCCGGCGATCGGGGTCGCCACCGCCATGGAACAGAACGCGCCGCCCCAGGAGGTCCTGCTGGCCCAGTCCACCCGCGACGCGGTGGGCGACGCCATCGGGGTCGAGCCGATGGGCAGCGTTATTCCCAAGGGATCCCAGGCCCCGGTCCTCACTTATCGGCTCGTCTCGGTCCCTGAACGTGAGGTCGGCGCGGGGCCCACCGGGGCCGCCGGTGCCCGGATGTGTCAGACCTGTGGGGAGGAGAGCCCGGAGGGATTTCGCTACTGCGGCGCGTGCGGCGCGGCGGTTGGCGCGCGAACCACGCTGCGCGATACGCGCAAGACGGTGAGCATCGTGTTTGCGGATCCCAAGCCCCGGACGGCCGACGGGACTCCCCCATCCCCCGAGGCCCTGCGCGAGGTCATGCCCCGCTACTTCGCGCGCATGCAGCAGGCGCTCGAACGACACGGCGCCACCGTGGAGAAGTTCATTGGCGACGCGGTGATGGCGGTCTTTGGCCTGCCGGTGCGCCACGAGGATGACGCCCTGCGCGCGGTGCGCGCCGCCAGCGACATGCAGCGTGCCCTGCCGGAGCTCAACGCCGCCTTCGAGGTCGAATACGGCCTGACCCTGGAGAACCACATCGGGGTGAACACCGGGGAGGTGGTGGCCGGCGACGCCAGCCTTGGCCAGCGCCTGGTCACCGGAGACACGGTGAACGTCGCCGCGCGGCTGGAGCAGGCCGCGGGCGCGAGAGAGATCCTGATCGGCGACCTCACCTATCGCCTCGTCCGCGCCGCGGTGCAGGTGGAGGCCGTCGAGCCGCTGACTCTCAAGGGCAAGTCCGAGCCGGTGCCCGCGTATCGGCTCACGGCCGTGACCGGGGTCACCGAGGCGCGCCAGGGGGTCGAGCGGCGCCAGGACGCTCCACTGGTCGGGCGCGAGCGCGAGCTGGCGGCCCTGCGCGAGGCCTTCGGCAAGGCGAACGCCGACCGGGCCTGCCGGCTGGCGACCGTCATCGGCGACGCGGGCGTGGGCAAGTCGCGCCTCATCCGCGAGTTCATTGCCGCGCATGCCGATGAGGCCCTGGTGATTCGCGGCCGCTGCCTGCCGTACGGCGACGGCATCACCTTCTGGCCCCTTCGCGAGGTCGTCCGCGATGCGGCCGCCATCGGCGACGATGACGCCCGGGCCGAGGCCCTCGCCAAGTTACGAGCGCGAATCCCCGATGCCGACGTCGTGGAGCGGTTGGCGTCGGTCATCGGGCTGTCGGATGCGCCCTTCCCGGTGCCCGAGATCTTCTGGGGGGCGCGACGCTTCCTCGAGGAGCTGGCCGGCGCTCGACCCGTTCTGCTCTTCATCGACGACATCCACTGGGCCGAGGCCACCTTCCTGGAGCTCATCGGTAACCTGGTGGAGACCGTCCAGTCCGCTCCGGTGCTCCTGCTGTGCTCCAGCCGTAACGAGCTGCTCGAACGCCACCCGGACTGGGCGCGGGAGACCGGCAGCCTCCGGGTGGTGCTGGAACCGCTGACCGATGCGGACGCCGGCCGCGTGGTGGAGGCCCTGCTGGGTGGGACCGGCATCGACGCAGGGGTCCGCGGACGGATCGTGGACGCCGCGGCCGGGAATCCCCTCTTCGTCGAGCAGCTCCTCTCGATGTTGATCGACAACGGCACGCTGCGTCGCGACGGAGACCGCTGGTCGCAGGTCGGCGACATGGCCACGCTGGCCGTGCCTCCCACCATCCAGGCGCTGGTGGCCGCGCGCCTCGACCTGCTGGAGCGTGGCGAGCGCGGCGTCATCGAGCCCGCCTCGGTCATCGGCCAGAACTTTGCGGTCGCGGCCGTGAGCGAGTTGGTGGTGCCCGAGGTGGCGCCGGCGCTGCCCGCGCTCCTGGCGTCGCTGACCGGCAAGCAGCTGGTGCAGCCCAACGCGGGGAGCCTCGACGATGATGCGACCTACCGCTTCCACCACGTGCTGGTCCGGGACGCCGCGTATGGTGGCCTCCTGAAGCGCGATCGGGCGGCGCTCCACGAGCGCTTCGTCGACTGGGCCGAGCCGATCAACGTCCGCCAGGGCCGGGTCACCGAATTCGAAGAGATCCAGGGCTACCACCTCGAGCAGGCGTATCGCTACCTGGTCGAGCTGGGGACGGTCGACGACCATGCTCGAACGCTCGGAGAGCGGGCCGCGGCCAAGTTGGCATCTGCCGGTCGGCGCGCCTTCGCCCGGGGTGACATGCCTGCCGCGGTCAGCCTCCTCCGCCGGGCATCCGGGACGCTCCCGGCGGGCAGCCTGTCGCAGACCCAGCTCCAGCCGGACCTCGGCGAGGCTCTCATGGAACTGGGCGAGTTCGAGCCGGCCGCGCAGGTGCTGACCGACGCCCGGGCCGCCGCCGAATCGCTGGGCGACGCGTCGCTCGCCGCGGAGGCGGAGCTGATCGGGCTCCTGGTCCAGCAGTACACCTCGGAGGAGGATTGGAGCGGACGGGTCATGCAGGCGGTCGAGCGGGCGATCCCGATCTTCGAGCGCGAGGGCCATCATGCCGGCCTGGCGCTGGCCGCCCGACTCCAGGTCGGCGTCCACGGCACGGCCAATCGGTACGGGGCGGCCGCGGTCGCGGCGGAGCAGGTGATCCAGCACGCCCGCGCCGCGGGTGACGCCCGGCTCGAGCGCCGGGGCGCCAGCGGCTACGCCATCTCGGCGCTCTACGGACCGATCCCGGTGCCGGAGGCGATCGCCACCATCGAGGAAGCCGCCGACGGGGTGAGCGGCGACCGGCGTACCGAAGGCGTGCTGCGCAGCTACCTCGCCCAGCTGTACGCCATGCGGGGCGAGTTCGACCTGGCGCGCAGCACCTACGCACGGGCACGGGCCATGCTCGAGGAGGTCGGCGGAGGGCTGTGGGCGGCCTCCAGCGCCGCGGAGTACGCTCAGATCGAGCTGCTGGCCGGCGATCCGGCTGCAGCCGAGGCTGCACTACGCCGCGACTACGACACGCTCGA
>Ga0209751_10005259_pt1 | contig 12231 bp, 13 predicted proteins | sample RifCSP13_1_FD_184019 | JGI IMG/M metagenome (GOLD analysis project Ga0209751, IMG submission 184019) | Soil microbial communities from Rifle, Colorado - Rifle CSP2_sed 13_1 (SPAdes) (version 2) | ecosystem: Environmental > Terrestrial > Deep subsurface > Rock core/Sediment | place: Rifle... | reverse complement strand
CCATATTGCTCATTCGACCGGCACAATAATCTCATTGGGGCGCACCATATTGAGCCGGCTCCGGGCCGCCGCCTCGATGGTCCGCGGGTCATTGCGCAGGCGTTCCACTTCCAGCCGCAAGCCCTGGTTGCTGCTGCGCAATGATTCAACATCACTTCGTATATTCACGTACTGCTCTGAGGCGGCATTCATTTTAGTGTGGGTGCGCATCGTGACCGTCAGGCAAACAGCGAACGCCGCCAGAATAATCATTCCAAAGATCACCCATGAAGGTATGACGCCACCACGGCGACCAACATCAGCACGAGTTCCTATAAATTCCCATGAAATCTCTCGCACCGGCGCAAAAGATGAGGCCGCACGAGGCGTCACGCGCTGCGATTGAATTCGTTGATCAACCCAGTAAGTATTTACGACCCTGCTCAAGAAGCACCTCCAAGTCCTTTGTTGATTCTGACTCTGCATAGATGCGAACGAGTGGCTCGGTACCGGAAGGCCGCATCAGCAACCATGAACCGTCCGCAAAGATAAATTTCACTCCGTCGATTCGATTCGTGCTCTCGACGCGACGGCCGGCGATTGAGTCGGGGTTTTGGGCCAACTTTGCGCTTAGCGAGCCCATCAATTGTGGCGTCAGTCGCACGCCAATTCTTGCCGATTCTACTTTGCCAAAGCGCTTGTAAAGCGCGTTCAACTGTTCAGCCAGGCTCGACCCGCGCGCCGCGACCGCCTCCGCTGCCAGCAGACACGCAAGGATGCCATCTTTCTCCGGATAGTGACCTTTGATGGATAATCCCGCTGACTCCTCACCGCCGAGCACAATCTTGTCTTCATTGATCAATTCTCCGATGTACTTAAAACCGACCGGTGTTTCGTAAACTGGCAACCCGCGCCCTACAGCAACGCGATCCACGAGATGCGAGGTGGCCACTGAACGCGCAACGCCGCCAGCCCAGTTTCGCGACTCTATGAGGTAATCGAACAGCAAGGCGAGGAGTTGATTTGGCGTGATGAATTCGCCGTTGGCATCGATCACTCCAAAGCGATCGGAATCCCCATCGGTTGACAGACCCAGGGCGCAACCGCTTTCCAAAACGACTGCGCGCAATTCGGCAAGGTGACTGGCTTCTGGTTCCGGCGAGCGACCGCCGAATAACACATCGCGCCAGTCGTGAATTGTCTCAACCTCCAACCCATGATTTCGCAAAGCTTCATCAAGATAACCACGTCCTGTGCCCCAGAGCGGATCATAGGCGTAACGAGCACCGCGTTTGGCAATGAGATCGAAACGAATCTTCCTTTCCAGATCCGCCAGGTAGTCCTCTTTTGGGTCAAACCTTTCGGTCCGGGCCTCGCTGGAGCTTTCTCCTCTGGCTGGCTGATCGATGTTAATTAATGCCTCCACCTGTTGCGTGATCTCCGGCAAAGCGGGCGCTCCGTCGGCCGTGGAAAGCTTCATGCCGTTGTATTCTGGAGGGTTATGTGAAGCCGTGAAATTTATGCCGCAGATGGCCTTCTGCGTGCGGATCGCGTGTGAGAGCGCTGGCGTGGGCGTAGGCCCATCAGCCAGTAACGCCCGAAAGCCATTTGCCGCAATCACATCTGCACAGGCGGCCGCAAAACGCTCTCCCAGAAATCGTGTGTCGTGGGCGACGATCATCAAATTGCCGGGCTGTTCCTTTCTTTGGAAAAGCGTGCAGATAGCTTCCGTAACGGCGCGGACCCTGGAGAAGGTAAAGTCATCAGCAATGACTGCGCGCCACCCTGACGTTCCGAAGCGAATTGACATCGCGTATCGTTAAGAAGCTGCTTAATGCCCTAACGCTTTCGACCACAAGATAACTGGTTTGGTAATGCCGGGGACCCCAACGGGGTGTGCTAGCTCAACTGCCAATCCATTGCCTCTGAAGGATTTAGCGGCAAGGTGGCCGGAATGTATCATCCGTGCTTAAACCAGTAAAGACATTTCTTTCCAATGCCTTGAGCAGCTAAGTTTAACGTTTACATGAAGTAACAGCGCTTAATGGACCAAAATGGCGAACGCTAGGCGAACGGAAATGAGTCGCTGGGGAGCTATGTTTGATAACGATTTTAAATCCTGTTGACACTCGTGGAGCAGGCGTTTAGACTCAAAATTCGAAGTCCAGCAAGGACGGCTATTGGCTCGACTTCGGCCCTCTCCTGCAGTTTGCCCCGCCTGTAGACCAAACGTACGGCTCCAGGTTCCGTTGTGGTTCTGCGTAGCCGTGGCCTCAATATCCAACAACATCAGAAGGGCAGACATGCCTGACACCTCTAAGTCATCTCTATCAACCGAAGAGATCGATTCAGTCCAAAAAAACTTACCTATAACTGCAATTGTCCGCGCAGTGTGCCAGGCCGCGGGCACTGGCCCGGATCAGCTTTATGAAGTCATGCTGAAGCTGAGCCTGTTTGTCGAAGCGACCGCGCCTACCTATGGCCTCTCTATCTGGACTTTACTATCCGGGCAGAGACCCCGCCTTAAGTGGGCGGAAGGCCTCGAGGAGAAGGAATTGGCAACTGGCGAGAGAGTTGTTGCTGAGGCGCTGACGGTCAGAGATCAGCGACCGGAGATCAACGCAGGTGATGCCTCGATCTGTTTTGTCTTAACGGCCCCGACCCTCGAACGAGAGGGAGCTGCCCTGTACGGGCTTTGTATCCGTCCATTATCGGAAAAACAGGTAAAGGATCTTCGCGCTTTGATTGATGTGGCCCATCTGGCCCATGGTCACGTAGCTACGGAAAAAACGCGAGGACGTACAGAGCCGGTCGAATTCAAATCTTCCGTTGTTAGCCCGCCGCTTCCAGGCATGGTTTTTTCCAGCCGCGGCATGGCTGAAGTAGCAAGAGCCGTGGAACGCATCAAGGATTCGGATTCCACTGTTCTCGTTACTGGAGAGTCAGGAACCGGCAAAGAGCTCATTGCGCGAGCTATCCACCGACTGAGTCGCAGGTCCGACAAGGAGTTCGTTCCCTTCAATTGTTCGGCCGCACCGGCCGAACTCATTGAGAGCATGCTTTTTGGACACCGCCGGGGCACGTTTACCGGCGCGTTGACAGATCATGAGGGTCTAATTCGCGCGGCAGAGAACGGTACCCTCTTCCTGGATGAAATTGGCGATCTGCCGCTGACGTTGCAACCCAAGTTGCTGCGGTTCTTGCAAGAGGGTGAGGTCCATACGCTGGGAGAAAGAGCCCCACGCAAAGTCAATATCCGCGTGATAGCAGCGACGCATAAAGATCTCGAACAACTCGTCAGAGAGAAACTCTTTCGGGAGGATTTGTACTATCGCATTGCCACCCTCGCAATTAGAGTCCCACCGCTTAGAGAACGGCCGGAAGACGTTTCCGCCCTAATTTCGCACTTTCTCACCTATTACTCCCGCCGAAATGATCGGCCTATCGCTGGCATTACGTGGGAAGCCATTCGCATTCTCGAGGAATATTCCTGGCCGGGCAATATTCGTGAACTGGCAGCAGAGATCGAGCGGCTGGTCCTCTACGCAGATGAGAACGGTCACATCATGCCAGAGCACATCAGCAAGCATATTCTCCCCGAAAGGATGCAAGTAGATGGCGCTGAACGACCGGCCGCAAACCTGGAATATCTCCTTGAGGATTACGAGCGACGCGTGATTACCGAAACTTTGAAACGTCACGACTGCAATGTAGCGCGAGCAAGCGAAGCATTGGGTCTTGGGTCCAGGCAGACGCTCTACAAAAAACTCAAACGGTTAGCTATTGACATCAGCGACTTTCTCCAGGAGGACAACACTGAGTCTGGCCTCCAGTTTCGGTCACCGCAGCGCTAACAAACGGCACTCCACAATCCGCAATCCGCAATCCGCAATCCGCAATTCAATATATCCTCCTACCTTAACATCGCCATGGTCCTTAGTTATCTCCCCTTCTTTTTGATTGCCCTCGTTTTGCACGAAATGGGCCACCTTTTGGCCGCCCGTGCGTGCGGAGTGACCATAAGCGAGTTCGGGCTTGGATGGGGGCCAAAAATCTACGGGTTTCGCCTAAAGGGAGTTGACTGCATGATCAGGGCCTTACCGATAGGTGCTTATGTTCGGCTGGACCTCAGCCAATTGCTAAAGCGACCGCTGAGCCAGCAGGTGCTCGTACTTCTAGCCGGCATCATTATCAACTTGCTAGCAGCGGTCCTCACAAATGGAACGGCCTTCAGTGTGATGAACTACTTACTGGCGGCGACCAACATTCTTCCGCTCTATCAGCAAGACGGCTGGAAGTGCGGAATGGTTATGCTGCGGGGTCTTCTACAACGCCGCAGTTCACTCGTTGAGTGGACTTTCACACTTGCCGGCAGCGGCTTGAGTTTCGTCGTATTTGTGGCTTTGATCGCTCGCTATATTGGGCTTTAGCTCGTATTCATAGGCCCACCGGACCCACGAAATTACTAATCCAGCCCCTCCCGATTCTCTCATCGTCAACTGCGGGTTGAATTACGAGGCTTCGTTGTCAACCAGAGGCGACAAAGGCGAAGCCCTCCGCGTTACTGGTTTTTTTCGACAGACTGCCGTCCGCATTCCCAGATCCCCCGCAAGGCTTGTCAACTCCAGGCGACAACGCAAACCTGCATATGTTCCGAGACCCAATGAAAGTACGGTCCCGTACCCCAATCGAGAACGGCACAGGCTTTGTATTAGAGGTCATCGTCCTCAAGGCGATCGGGTCGAAGAGGCTCCGGAGCTGAGAGGGTTGGACAAATCTTATGAAAAGTGAAAACCGCAAAGTGATTTTGACCCTGTTGGGCGTCGTGATAGCAACACCTTTCCTACTGGTTGGAGTGATCGTTGCCATACATGCGGCAGCGCTCGCCGAGAATCTGAAGGCGGAAGCTTTCCTTCTGGCTCTCGCTTTTGCCAGTGCGGCAGTTGGTGTTGCCAACGGCCAGTTCTTTCTGTCAGGGCCAAAACAAAGAGCGGATGGCGGCTTTGCCGACACACACGAAAACACCGATCTAGGGGCGTCCACTATCAGTCATAGTTACTGAGTTTACGCAAGGTGTCCTTCCGCCAGGCTCGAAGAAATGCATGGTGAGTAAGGGCTGTAGTTTAACTCTCAACTCAAATCTAAGGAGCAAAACACATGATTAAGAATTTTCTTCGCGATGAAACCGGCTTGGAACTTTCGGAGTACGCAGTAGCCGCGGCTTTGATAGCTCTCGCCGTTGTTGGTGTTTTCACCACTCTCGGCGGCAACATTGCTACGGTCATCGGAGACCTGGCCACCAAGATCAAACCATAGGTTACAAGAAAAACAGCCGCGAAGACGGAGTGCGCGCTTGGACCAATCTCGGTCAAAAGCGCGCCTCCTTTTCGCCCAAAGGAGAAACCAGTGATCAGATCATTCCTAGGGGACGAAACAGGCCTGGAGCTCTCAGAGTACGCTATGGCGGCCGCTCTGGTAACTCTTGCCGTAATCGCCACCTTCACGACACTCAGCAGCAACATCAGCTCAGTCATCGGTGATCTCGCCGCCAAAATCAAGTAGCTGGTTCTACGAGCTTTTCCGGATAGTGGGAGGCCCAACAATGTCAGGTCAGATGAGCATGATTGCCGCGGCATTTCTGATCCCGCTGGCGCTCATCATTTCTTACTACGACGTCTATTACCGTCGTATCCCCAACCCTTTTGTTCTTGCCACACTGGTAGTTGGCGTTCTGGTTAATGCATTTTTCGGAGGTTTCAACGGCGCACTCGCAAGTTTAGGCGGTTGCGCGCTGGCCTTTGGATTGATGTTCGTCTTGCACCTCTTCGGAGCCATGGGCGCCGGAGATGTAAAGCTATTTGCAGCCATCGGTTCTATTACGGGCGCCCAGCTTGTGCTGCCGACCTTTATCGTAGTGGCCCTGACAGGCGGCGTACTGGGACTGTTTTCAATGGTGCGAACAGGACAGATGAAGTCGACGATGCTACGGGTTTTTCAGATCCTGGTTGGACTTTTGCCCGGAAATACTATCCCCCGCTTTCCCGTTCCTGTCGATCGTCGACACACCATACCCTACGGGGTCGCCATTACCTTTGGAAGTCTGATTTCCCTGGTCATCTTCCGCGCTTGAGTATGCGAGCGCCATTTTACGCGATTAGTTGAAAGCTAACGCGAAACGGAGAGTGAATCGATGCGTAACAAACGGTTTTTCGTCGTGCTGGCTGGAGCGTTGTTGTTTGGCCTTCTGGCTGCGGTTTCTGTGAGTCGATACTTGTCCAGTGCCCAAGCCTATTCTAAAAACTTCAACCGCGTGGCTGTCGCCAAGGTCGCGATCCCCTTGGGCACCAAAATCATTCCTGAACAAGTAATGGTGGTCCAATTTCCCAGGGAATCCACGCCTGATGGCGCATTCGAATCCGCCGAGAAACTTACGGGTCGCGTGGCGATAACCAACATAGCTGCTCGTGAACCGATCACAGAAGCAAGGCTTGCGCCTGAAGGCACTGCCGGTGGCCTTTCCGCCGTAATTCCGGAAGGTTACCGGGCAATGACCGTTAAGGTAGACGACGTAGTGGGCATCTCGGGCTTCATCATGCCTGGCACACTGGTGGATGTCGTGGTCGTCATAGATCCCGGTGACCGAGCTTCGCAAGACCCCATCTCTAAGATTGTTCTACAAAACATCAAGGTGCTGGCAAACGGGCAGAACATCGACAAGCCCGAGAGTGAGCGAGAACCAAACAGTGTCAAGGCGGTCACACTTCAGGTGACGCCGGAGCAAGCCGAGAAGCTTGCGCTCGCCGCCACCGAGGGCAAGCTGCAACTGGTAATGCGTAACTCGATCGACCAGGGCGATGAACAAACTACGGGCATCGATAAGCGTGGATTGCTCGGTGGAGATCATGCCACTCCCGCCCCTGAGCCGGGATCGCTAAAGAGCGAGCAGCCTGCACAGCCGAAGCCAGTGGTGCGCCGCGTTCGCGCACATTCGGAGCCCATGCCGGCCCTCAGTACTCCCTCCCCCCAGGCACCGCGCACTTCGGTAGAGATGATCGAAGGCGCGAAGAAGCGCAGCGTAGATTTTCCGTAAATGCTGCATAAAAGAATCTGAAACCGTTAATAGTCAGCCTGTTGACCATTGCGTTAATTGATAGGAAGCAAAAGGAGCTAAAGACATGCATAGCCGTTTCGCGATCACACGCCGAGTAAGTTTAATGCTGGCGACTTTGATCCTCGTTTTAGTTAATTCCGTCGCGTATGCCCAGGAGAACTCCTACAAGGCCTCATTCAAGCAGAACAGCGAACCCATCGCGGTTAATGTTTTGGTGGGCCAATCGCGGGTGATCAACTTCGATAAGCCCGTTGGCCGGTTCTCGGTCTCCAATCCCGAAGTTGCCGAAGCAGTACTTGTTACACCGGATCAGGTCCTGGTAAACGGTAAGGCTTTCGGCCAGGTCAATTTTATTGCCTGGGAGCAGTCGGGTGGTTCCTATCTGGTCTTTGACGTCTACGTGAGAACTAACCTCTCGCTGATCGATTCACAGATCAGGGCATTGTTTCCCAAGGACGACATTCGCCTCAGCCAGGCCAATGGCTCAGTGGTGCTTTCAGGCAGCGTAAAAGACCAGGCGACCTCCGCCCAGGTGCAGAGTGTTGTCGAGGCGGCAGGCTTCAAGGCCGTGAACATGCTGGAGTCCCCAGTGCAAGGCATGTCCCAGGTTCAGTTACAGGTGAGAGTTGCGGAAGTAACGCGCACTCGTGGTCGTGAGCTTGGTTCGTCATTCGACACGGTCAAAGGTGGAACTTCAGTGTTCAATAGCGTGAATGGTCCATCCACCCTTACTGAGTTCTTTGGTGGGGCTCTCAAGTACGCCTTCACCGGCGCGAATCTCGCCGTATTCAACAGCACGATTGGCTCACAGGCGATCATCCACGCGTTACAAACGCAGGGAGCATTGCGGATGTTAGCTGAGCCAAACCTCATTGCCATCAATGGTCAGCAAGCCAGCTTCTTAGCTGGAGGAGAGTTCCCGGTGCCGATGGTTCAGGGAAGCGCCGAAAAAAGCACCGTCACGATCATATTCAAGGAGTATGGCGTGAGACTGAATTTCAAACCGACGATTATCGATGAAGACCACATCCGGCTCGAGCTTGAGCCCGAAGTATCCACAATCGATTTCGCAAATGGCGTCAAGTTTGACGGCTTCCTGATTCCGGCATTGAGGACACGACGCGCCAAGACTGGAATTGAACTTCGCGACGGTCAGAGTTTTGCTCTGGCAGGGCTGCTGGACAACAACGAGTCTCGTTCGTTGACGAAGATGCCCGTGCTGGGAGACATCCCCATCCTGGGAGCGCTGTTCAAGTCAAAAACTTTCCAGAAGAACGAGAGTGAGTTGATGTTCATCGTCACGGCCCAGTTAGTGAAGCCCATGAACCGCGACGACCTGCCGCAGATGCGTGGCATCGATGGTCTGAAGAATGGTTCCCCACTTGGGGTTGAGCCAAAGGGCGAGGGTATTCAAGGCCGTACTGGCTATTCGGTGACAGGAGGAGACAACACAACGAGCACTGAGCCTGCTGCCACTCCAGCCACGACCACTCCGGAAGCGCCCAAGGCTGCGGAACCAAAGGAAAAGAATACAACCGACACTGGAACGGAGACCAAAAGCACGTCTTCGTCCGAAACAAGCACACGCGTGATCAATCAGCCCCTTCCGGTAGCAAGAACCATGCGCATGGACTTCATTCCGGTATCAGTCAGACCTCAGTAACCACCGGTTTACCAGAGTGGATGGAAGGAGGCAGAAATGAACAGGGAAGTATCACGCAGAATGAGAAATAGAAGAGGCGAGCGTGGTTCTGTGCTGGTGCTATCAGCAGTTGGCATGCTTTCGCTTATTCTGGCTGTAGGTCTGGGTGTTGATATTAGCCACCTGTACCTGGCCAAGAACGAACTCCAGAACGCGGCCGACGCCTCAGCTTTAGCGGGCGCGTCGGGATTGAACTTCGGCTCTTCGGGAATCACTGAAGCGACAAACCGGGCTGTGAAGGCAATGAACAGCTACGAGTTTAACAAGACCGGAGTAGTTTTCCCCCGCGAAAATGTTCGTTTTGGCAAGAACCTGTCTGACTTCGACAGCGGAACGGACATGAGTGAGGCTGCAGCAGCCGCGGTAGCTTCCCAGGTTCGCTTTGTGAAAGTCACTACGCCTCAATCGCCCGTTCCTATTTCGTTTGTCGGCTTCGTATTGGGCAAAAGCCTAAATCTGGCGGCTGAAGCAGTTGCGGGCGTATCCGCCCCGCTGAACAAATTCTCCGGCTACTTGCCGGTTTCAGTGATAGATGAAGATATCAAAATCTGCGGTACCCCTCCCAACACTTCAATCTGCCCCGGGCAAACTTACACGTTCCGGTCGGCGCCACAGAACTCTATCTCCCCAGGAAACTACCAGGTCTTGGCGATTGATGGGCCGGGTGCCAGTGACGATCGCATCGGCCTAGCCAGCGGAGTCCAAACCTGGACAGAGCCTGGTGACTACGTGGATACAAAACCCGGAGTCTCTGCTGGAGCTGTGAGACAGGGTGTTAACACGCGTTTCGATGTCTATGCCAGCCAGCTTGATCCCGGAAATTATCCTCCCGACACCAACATCAAAGAGGGCATTACTTACTATGATTATATCAATAATCGCTTGTTGACCCAGACACCGTCGCATCCCGGCTCTGAAAAACGCCGCGTGGTTGTGATTCCAATTGTTAAGGTGAGCGAGTTTAGTAATGGTCGCACTCATGTCAAGATTGACCGTTTTGGCTGTTTCTTCCTGCGAACCAAGGTTCCGGGCGGCAACGGTGGCGACATCCAAGCGGAACTACTGGACATTCCCTGCGTCCAAGGAAGTGGTGGATACGATCCAAATGGCGCTCCAAACGATGGTCCGCCGATCACTAAGCCTGTTCTTTACCGCTAAGGTGAGCTTATGAGCCGAGACTTTCTAAGGCGAATAGCCTCGTTAAAGCGCGATGAGCGTGGCGTGCAGCTTGTGGAGTTGGCGATCGTTTTGCCAGTAATGCTGCTGTTCTTTGCCGCAGTTGCCGAGTTTGGCCGGTACTTCTATGAATACACAACTCTGGCTAAAGGCTCACGCGTCGCGGTCAGGTACCTGGCAACGGCCTGCACAAACGGCACGGATGATGCAGCCGCCAAGAATCTGGTCATCTATGGCAATCTTGCTGGGTCAGGCAATCCTATACTCAGCAATTTAACCCCCAGCAATGTGACGATCACCCGCCGCAACTCGGCAGGTACGCCCGTGGTTGGGGGTGTTCCTGCTACAGTGACGATTGACATCGTCAACTACCAACACACTCCGATTTTCGATCTGGCTGGCCTGACAAAGACTTCTGCGACACTGGCGATAGCCGTAAAGCCCAGTGTGACCATGCGTTACCTGTTGACGCAGCCGCCGATCTGTTAACGCAGCGCCGATCTAGGGGGACGACGAGAATGCTTCGCCGATTAAACACAAAGTCGCAAAAGGGCGCCACGCTCGTCGAGTTCTCTATTGGCGCAACAGTCTTCTTGACGGGCATGTTCGCAATCGTCGAGTTTGGCCGCGCTCTGTGGACACACAATGCTCTCTCCGACGCTGCCAGGAGAGCCGCGCGTTACGCGATTAACCAACCGGCAAGCACCCCGGCTGGCATCAAGACAACCGGCACTGACGTGGGACCAAGCATCACGGCGATCAAGAATGTTGCGGTCTACGGCGATCCGAATGGTGGCACGACGCCGATGGTGACTGACCTGACACCTGCACAGGTGAGCGTGGAATACCAGCAATTTGCACTGGGCGAAGGAACCGTGGCAGTGACAATTCAGAACTACCAGTTCCAGTTCGTTGTGCCATTAGTTGGCACAACAATTCAGATGCCGGACTACAAGACAACGCTAACCGCTGAATGTGCAGGAGTCATGCCCTGAAAGCCTGCCCTGAACCGGGCGTGGCAATCTAAATCTCAATTAGGAAAACAATGAGACAACCAATTCCTTTTGTCGTTTTAAGCACTGGTCTCGATAACTTCAAAGAGATTCGTGCATCTCTGGTTAGTGATAGCCGGGTACAGTTGCTGGCCGGTGGCAATGATGCCGAGCAACTCTACGATGAGATCATCCGCCTAAAACCAGCAGCCGCGCTGATCACTCTCGGCACAAACGCCGAACCCGCAATCAGACTGATGCAGAAGCTCAACGTTGAGTGCCCTGGCACAGCGATCATCTCAGCAGCGCAGAATGCCTCAGGTGATCTTATTTTGCAGAGTTTACGCGCCGGAGCTCGAGAGTTTCTCCACCTGCCGATCATCGCGGACGAATTAGCAACCGTGCTGGATCGCATCTCTACATTCAGCGCCAGCCAGCCGGATGTGCCCAAGAAGAAGGGACGCATGGTGGCTGTCTTTTCCAGCAAGGGCGGCTGCGGTACCTCTTTCATGGCAACCAATATCGCCGGATCAATAGCAGCTCGAACAGTGCTGGTCGATCTCAATCTACAGGCGGGAGATTTACCGCTATTTCTTGGCGTCGATCCGAAGTATTCGATTGCCGACATGATTGAGAATCGAGATCGACTTGACGATGCACTGATTGCGAGCTTCGTCACGCCCTACTCTTCAAGGTTGTCCTTGCTTGCGGCGCCAAAGGAGGCTGATTCCGCCGACGAGATCGAACCCGAACACATCTTCAATGTACTGCAGCGCTTGCGCGAATCGTACGATTATATCGTGCTGGATCCGCAACATACCTTTGATGCGATTACTCTTGCAGCTCTCGATCAGTCTGACGAAATTGTTCTCGTGCTGACCCTGGATATTCCAGCGATCCGAAGCACTCAGCGAGCCCTTCAAATCTTTGATCGTCTCGGGTACCCGCGCAAAAAGGTCCGGATCGTTGTGAATCGCTGGAGCAAACAGATCGATCTTGACTTGCGGCAGGTAGAAAAGTTTCTTGGCGAACCCGTTGTCGGTTTTGTGCCGAGTGACTATCAGATAGCGGTGACCTCGATAAACCTGGGCTCGCCGCTGGTCCAGTCCGAGGCCGATTCAAAGATCGCTCAGGAAATCAAACGCATTGCGGAGACGATCACAGGGGGGATGATTACAACTGAAGAGCCGAAGGCTCGACGCGCTCTCTGGACATCATTCTTCAAACGGCAGAGCGGTTCCCCCCAATTCGAATTTCAAACATCTATGGAG
>Ga0209751_10005256_pt1 | contig 12236 bp, 8 predicted proteins | sample RifCSP13_1_FD_184019 | JGI IMG/M metagenome (GOLD analysis project Ga0209751, IMG submission 184019) | Soil microbial communities from Rifle, Colorado - Rifle CSP2_sed 13_1 (SPAdes) (version 2) | ecosystem: Environmental > Terrestrial > Deep subsurface > Rock core/Sediment | place: Rifle... | reverse complement strand
CCAACTAACAAACCTTTTCTGTAATAAGCTATGCCCAGGTTGTTATCTGCATCGTTCGAATCGATCGATAATGCTTTTTGGTATTCTTTAAAAGCAGCCGTGTTGAGCCCTTTTTTTTCATAAGCATTTACAATCGATATTGCACGCCGCAAGAAATAGAGGCGATAAAGCCGGCGCTCAATCACAAGGATGATCTCGTAAATTATTAGAGGCATTGAAGGTAAAATTGCCAGAGGTGTTACCGAACCGGAATATACGTGTAGTCTCACAAGAAAAAAACTTCCAGCGCTTTTTTATTTTTTTACCTGAGGATATTTATTGCTTTAAAATAAATATGATCAATATCAAACCATACGATTGTTTAACCTCCTCACAGGAAATCAAGCAGTGGTATGAAAAGAATTACTATTTGCTCTCACTGGCCGGTTTATGGCTAAAAGGAGGAGAACCCAATACCATGGATCCTGCCCTCTTCGCTCAGGCAGAGTTGCGATTCCTGATCTGCAGATTATCGACGTATCGCGATGTATCGGCCTCTATCTCGCACTCGTTGGTAGCCCAGATTGCCCAGGAAGTTGAAGGGGTTTTTACTGATTTTGCCTTTCTGCCTCCGCCCAAGGATGTGGAAGTAATGACTGCCTCAAAAATTCCCTTTTGGGTTGGCGCTACCACAAAAGAACCGCCTTCATCGTTTGATGTGTTGGGCATAAGTAATTCTATCGTACTTGAACTATTAAACCTCCCAAAATTATTACACTTCTCAGGTATTCCGCTTTTTAAGAATGAACGGACGTCACGGCCAGACATCCCAATGATAATACTTGGAGGCGCCAATGCGGCCGTTACATCTGTACTTCACGGTCCATTAAAACAACACGGGCTTAGCGATAATTATGGACTTGTAGATGCTGTTATTGTTGGTGAAGGTGAATATTCCATAAAACAATTTCTGGAGATTGTCAAAAAGGGTAAAGCCTCCGGACTGTGTAAAGCAGATATTTTGCGTGAATGTCACGGCAAGGTGGATGGGTTTTATGAACCGGATAAATACGAACATAAGTATAAACTGATTTCAATTAACCCAGCAATACCACAGCACACACAAGGATTAGAAAAAGATGAAAGAAAAACCTCTCCTCAAAAAGAATTCCTGGCAGAAATTATACCAAAAGAACCGTATGTGTCATTCCCTGTTAAAGGCGCAATTGTATTTGACCTTGATAACGTGAGGACACTGGAATCCGGTCCAATATGGTATGAAACGGAATCTATTGGCACGGGATGCTTGCAAATAAGCAACGGGTGTCCTTGTTTTTGTTCATTTTGCGCCGAAAGCTGGGAAAGGAAACCCTATCGTGAACGCTCATTATCAAATCTTTTAAAGGCATTAGAAATAGCCAAGGCACAGCAGGGACTCGACACAGTAAATTTATTAAGCTTTAACTTCAATACACATGCAGAGCTATACCCAATTATCCTTTCTTTTTTTAAAAATATAGCTAATCTAAGCTTAAAAAGTCAGCGTTTTGATTTATTATCAACAGACCGATCCCTCGCAGAAGTACAGCAAATAATCGGGAAAACAACAATCAGTTGTGGAATGGAAGGTATCAGCGAAAGGTTACGGCGTTATTTGCATAAAAACCTTACAGAAGCACAAATTTACAAGGCATGTGAATTCTTATTTGAAAGGGGTGTAAGGGAACTCAAGATTTTTTTAATCAGTACAGGATTAGAACAACAAGAGGATTTTTCAGAATTCAGAAGATTTGTAAAACAAATATCAGATATGAAAAAAATATCTGATTGCAATGCCCGAATTATTTTTAGCCTGACTCCCCTTTATTATCCTCCGCACACACCACTTCAATTCCATGCTTGTTTAACTGCTGTTGAAGAAAAGGGAAATACCCGAAAAGAGATTGAACGCATCTGCAAGCTGAACAATATGGAATTCAGGGAAAGCGCATCACACGGAGAAACGTGGTTGATGCAACTGCTTGCCATGGGTGATAGACGATTAACGCAGGCTCTAATATATTCATCAATCAAAGATGATTTTACTTATTACAATACAGTATCTGAGCATATAATTAAAAACTGGCGCGTCTATTTGGAAAAACTGGGTTTATCAGAGAAAATGTATTTTCGGGAAAAGGATAAAGACTGTGTCTTTCCTTGGGACGATATTGATCTCGACATATCAAAGAGATTTTTGTGGGAAGAATATAAACGTTCAATCATTTTCACTGAACGGGAATATTGTCTTGGGCGTCCTCATTTAGAGGCACAATGCCTTGGTTGCGGTGCATGCCCATCAACTGCACATATAAATAAAATTACAGAACATAAAATTTCAGAACCGTTTCTATTGGAAGAAATTACGCAAATCGCTGAAAATAAACGTCAGACATGCACATTAAAGGTAGTTGTAGAAATTGATCCCTCAATGCGTATGGTGCCAAAAAGATATATTGGTGTTATCGTAGCACGGGCATTGATGCTTACAATACCTGAAATCATACCGTATTATCATTCCGTATCAGAACATCTAAGGGATTTTATTACTACCAGCGATTTTACCTCTGGCATTAACATTTATAATCTGGCATTCGTATTAAATACTAACTTAAAATCCTCGTTAAATGAAGAAACACTATCACAAAAAATCAAAACCATACAAAAACATTGCAAGGAATTCAAAATAAAGAAATTTATTTTGGATACAGGCTCTCCTTTAGATGTAAAATATATAGCATACAATATTTACTTTAATAAAGATTTTAAGAAGTCTTTTATAGAACAAAAATTAGGAGAATATCTGCATACAAATTATGTTAAGCATACCTTACTAAGAAAAAATGGACAAATAATGTTTAAAGTGGACCCCAAAACCAGAAAAAACGCCATAGTTATTCATGCCGAAATTAATAGCAAAAAACAACTAAAAGAACCAGAATTCTCGATTTTAATGGTAGTAGCAAACCGATTCGATATCAACACATTTCTTGAGACTTTTTATGGCAAGGATAGAAGGCAGGAAATTGTCCATACTCAAATAGAATCTCTGGGATATTATGGAAGAATACTTACCACACAAAAAGCTACAAGATGCACTTCATGTGGAAACAATATTAATGAAATCCTTATTGCTGGAAAATCTTTAATCGAAGACCAGTGTCTTATTTGTAGTATAAGTAACAGCAAATTTAGTGCTTAGTGTATTATTAAAATTCTTGTAATATTTTAAAAAAAATATATTATAAATACGTAATTATAAGGTCCCATTCAATAATGAAGTTCAACATTTCATTATTGAATTTGCCGACTTAAAACAAAATATTCTTAAACTTTTTTCTGGTATGTATTTTGAAAGATAATTATAATTACACATTAATTTTTTAATAACCTAGGCAGCTAACCTAAAACTACATATTTTGTAAACCTAATTTATATTAGTTAAGGCGGACTTGCTTTATGATTGACGGACTTTGGGAAAATATCTTCAAAAAAACCAAAGAGGAAAATAACATCCTTGAAATACTCAAGGGTGTTCCTATGTTAAACAACCTCTCAAATAACGAACTAAGGGAATTTGAGCGTATCGTCCATAGAAGAAATTATAAAGCAAATGAAATTATCTTCTGGGAGGGTGAGCCTGGCGTAGGAATGTATATTATTCAGAGTGGGAGTGTAAAAATTTACAATACACTGCCTGATAGCGGCATCAAAGAACTGGCAATACTGAAAATGGGTGATTTTTTTGGTGAGCTGGCATTACTGGATGAGTCACCACGCAGCGCATCTGCAAATGCATTAGAAGCATGTCAGATACTTGGGTTATACCGTCCCGACCTCTTTGACCTCTTAGAAAGAAGGCCTAAACTAGGCTTCAAAGTAATGACAAAACTTGCACAGATTGTTGGAAACCGCTTACGTATTACCAGCTCGAAACTCCAGTCAATTTACACTGCTGGATTCTACAGAGGTAAAAACCAACTTAAAATTGATTCTAATCTTACACCACTGTTAGAAAAAATTGAGGTCAAAGATAAAAACGATACATTAGAAAATTTGACATAAGATAGCTTTATGCAAACCAAAGAACAAACTATTATAATCCACTTCAACAAAGGCTTTTTCCTCCGATTTCTAAAGTTACTTTCACTAATATTGTTAATAGGAGGAATAATTACACTCTTTATTGTCATAAAATCCTTATTATTCACATTTGTTGTCTCGATTCTCCTTGCGTTTCTCCTAGAACCTGTTGTTCTGACTATTGAAAGTCATGATATAAAACGCATGTTTGCTATTTTTATTGTATTCGCATCCATTGCAGCCATTATTACAATTGGAGTTTTTTTTACATTCCCACTGATTAAACCAGAAATTCAAACAATATCATCACATCTCCAATTGAAACACCCCTCAGTTTTTGCCGAAGAATTTGCAACGACCATAGAAAATAATTTTCCTCTTATAAAACAGCATGGATTCTCCTATGACTTAACTAAATACATCCATCAGGTCATGGATGATTTATTAAAAGAAAGTTTTGAAATAATTTTTGAATTCGTCCATTTTGTTTCATTGATTTTTCTTGTACCGGTATTCACTTTCTTTCTGCTAAAAGATGGGAGGAGATTAAAAAAAACCATAATCCAGTTTATGCCCAATCGTTATTTTGAAATGACATTAAACATGGTATACAAAATTAACCAGCAAATTGGCTCATATATACGAGGCCAACTCCTTGACGCTATTATTGTAGGCATCCTGTCTATCATTACGCTCAGTTTATTGAATATTCGTTACTCATTCCTTATTGGCTCTGTTGCTGGTTGCGCAAATATTATCCCGCACTTCGGTCCAATAGTTGGCGCAGTTCCTGCTATCATAATCGCATTAATGGAAACCGGCTCTTTTACAATGGCACTGATTATCACCGTTTCATTTGCAATAATACAACTGCTTGATTATTTATTTATCTCCCATCTCGTGGTTTTTAAACAGATTCATATGCACCCTCTCATGGTCATAATTATTGTTTTCATCGGCGGCTACTTTATGGGCGTACTGGGTATGTTCATAGCTGTTATGCTCGCTGGTATAATAAAATTGATTATTACAGAATTGGCATGGAGTTTTAAACACTATCATGTCTTTAGACAGCCGGAGCTAACGCCTGTAGAAAACAAGCACAATTAATAGCGTTAACATGTTTGATGTTCATAACAAATTTGGCAATTTAAACTGGAATGGAGCAACAAGAATACTTCTTGGTAAAATTTACGTGGATAATTTAAAATAACAAAAATTAGACAATGTAAAACGAAATAATAATTATCCCAATAATCGTAGAAACTACGGTAGTTGTGAACCCCACCTTGAAAAAATCCCAGAATCCTACCTGAACGTGTTCCTTAGAAAGTTCCAGGACGATCATATTAGCCACAGATCCCATAATCGTCAAATTACCGGCAAACGTGCTGCTCATAGCCAACGCATACCACATGGTCTTTGGATCAATAAATTTGTCAATCCACGTTGACGACAACAGGACAAAAGGCACATTGGAAACAAGATTGGAAGCGATTACAGAAAAGATGCTGAAATGAATAATCTGGCTGGATACCGTCTTTCCCAAATAAGGTTCAACGGCATTGTGAGCCAGGGTTAAAAAACCAGCCTTATTGATGCCGCCAACCACAATAAATAATCCACTGAAGAATAATAACAGCGTCCAATCAACCTTTTCCATAGCATGCTGCGGTTTAGTCCCTGATATTATGAGGAGCGCAAGTCCACCTGTTATTGCAGACAAGGGAAGGTTGCCTGTAAAAATAAATCCTAAAAAGATAAAGAAAAGCACAACGAGAGATTTTGTGGTAAGTTTAATATCGAGCTCTGGTTTTATTAATGTAATCGCATCCATCTTTTTAAAGTTAATATCTTTCCTGAATAATAGATAAATGATAAATACATTGGCTGCAAGACTGAGTAATCCGATCGGTAACAGGTGGATTGTAAAGTCCACATAAGGTATTTTCGAAAAAACGCCGATAAGCATGTTTTGTGGATTGCCCGTTAACGTAACGACGCTCCCGATGTTGGAAGAGGTAGCCAGGGCAATAAGAAAAGGAATAGGATTGAGTTTCGTTTGGTTTAAAGCAAGTATCAGGAGTGGGGTAAACATCAAACAGATTGTGTCATTAACAAATAATGCAGAAAGAATACCACTGGAGAAAGATACAAAACACAACAAAATAAAGGAATTTCTGGCGTGAGTAATCAACAAATACGAAAGGTATTTGAAACAATTCGCAATCTTGAGATAGGCGATAACGAGCATCATGCCCAGTAATAGTAAAATAGTATTAAAATCGATGGCACGATAAGCCTCGTCCAATGTTAACACGCCGGTAATCACCATCAACACTGCGCCTAACAATGCCCCTGAAGGCCTGTCCAATCTGTGCCATTTCATCTTCTGGGCAGATATGACGATGTAGGTGAGTATAAAAATGAGTAGTGATTTAATTAGCAATTTTTCTAATTTCCTTTACTCGTTTTAATAAGATTGTAGACGCGATGATTCTCAAGAAGGATGAAATTGCAAAGAGAGTAAGGAGTTGATAACCAAAAGAACGAGGTATGTGGGTTGCCAAAAAGCCACCGAGCAGATTCCCCATACAAATTGCAAGGCCATTAATTGTATTAAAATAAGAAATGCATCGGGTTCGTTTTTCCGGAATTACGGAATCATAAATGAAATTGGAAGAACATAAATTAAACCCTGCCCAAAATATACCTGCGAGTGTTTGGATCGCCAATAAAAAATATACATTTCTTGAAAAGAGCCACATGGCAGGCAGCACAGATACAACCAAAGTGCATATTTTTATAATCCGCCGATTCCCGATGGCATCCGCACGACGTCCCCAATAGCTTACCGCCACTATACTGGCTAAGGGAACGGTTGTGGTGACTATAGTGTAGGTAATGTAGGAAAATCCGAGGTCGCGGAGCATAAATACCGGAAAAAACGGCGATGCCAGGAATACCGCGAAACTGAAAGAACTGTGAAACATTACATACTTCCCAAAATTTCCAACATTCAATCTTTGTAAAAATTCTGAAAATGAAAAATAGTGTTCCCTTTTTACCTCAAGAGGCGGTTCGTACATCCTGTTCAGGAAATAACACGAGACATATCTTGAGACCAGAGCGACAAGAAATATGATGGTAAAGCCTGTAAGAGATTGTTTTTTGAATAGATGCAGGATATAACCCGCAAGAAATGCACTGATTACTGTTACCAGACCAACAATCCTTCCGCGTTTACTGAAAAAGGCACCTCTCTTTCCTTCGGGTACGAGGTCTGCCATGAGTGAGCCCCAGGGAGGGTTGGCAAAAGATGCGAATAACAAATATAAGGTGGAAAAACAAATAAGCGCCTGTACCTGGATGGATTGTGGTAGATATGGGATCATTGCAACAGGGAGTAACATGATGGCCTGAAAGAAAACAGAGAGGACGATAACCTTCTTTCTACTTCCAAGCCGTTCCGTAATGTCGGCAGCCTTGAGTTGCATCAACGAAGAAACTAACTGGGTAAAGGAACTCAATAACCCAATTTGGAGATTACTGGCGCCAATGGCTACGGCAAACGGGTTTATATAGTTGTCTCCAAATCCGGTAGTTGCCGCAAATGCCACACCGTCTTTGATGGAAAGGTCGAGACTTCTTTTAACAGCAATTTCTTCGTGTTGTTTATCGGGAATAGAATTATAAGCCATTTTTTACTTAACTTGGAAATGAATCATAATTTTTAAATGGCATTTGATTTTACCAGCAATTTTAAGGTATGCAAGGGAATTAACTCCTGTTTTACAATGTGGATAAACTTCTTTAGAGGGATTGATTTTTCGGTGGTACTTCGATCATTTAGATATCACATACTCTATGACGTCCGTTCCTCAACTATCACTTTGCCAGCCAAGCCCAGGTCATCGAGAACTTGACGGAGTTCAGATTTTATGTTTTGGGCAATATCTGACTTCAGAGTAACCCTGAAATCTATCCCAATTTGCAGTTCCATTCCAGATCTTAGTTTAGGCAGAATTTTAGTCCCAAGTCGATTACAGACCTCCGGTGGAATTGCACCTGCTAAACAGAGGGTGCAGGTTTGTTTTTCGACAATAGTTTTAACATCCGGTTTATGGTCTGGTATTGACGTCGGTTCTGACTGCGGAAAGGGTTTAAGTGTCAATTCTGGCGATGGTTGAAGTTCTATCCCTGCTTTGATAGATTTAGCCTTGTCTTTTTTCAAGAGAAATACACCGGATTCAAATGCCACATAAGGAAAGATTGCACTCCGTGAGGTATAATAAAGCTGTAAAGGAACAATTAATAACGGATAAAAATCACTAATCAAGACGTGACACCAAACATCCTCCCTGTTATGCCAACAGGATTTTCAAGGCGACTGCAATTCTGTCAAAGTCACTTTAGCCATAAATGTTCTCTTCTGCTTACAGTAGGTTATTCATTGTCTTAACCTCAATTTGCTTATCGAGCCGAAAGTCCTCCTTGCCGAAATAAACTACTGTTCCTTTCCTCAGACCTAACTGTTCAAGGCTTCTCTTAAAGCCTTTTAAATCCCCCGCGTTTATCGTGGTTGAGGTCTTTATTTCGTAAGCATGCAATCCCTTTTTGTCATGAACGAGAAAATCTATTTCATCTCCCTGCGACGTCCTGTAAAAATAGAAACTCGCGCCGGATGATTCTCGTATATGCTTACGCTTCAATTGCTCAATCACAAACCCTTCAAAGCTAAAGCCCCGGTACGGCGATGTCCTTAATGCCTCAATGGATGAAATATTTAACAGATAATGAAGCAGCCCTGTGTCACGGAAATAAATTTTGTAACTCTTTACAAGACGCTTGCCCACATTTTGATAATAAGGGACAAGCCTATCAACAAGAAAGTATGTTTCTAACAATTCAACATACCGGTTGACGGTGTGATAACTTACCCCAAATGCTGATGCTGTCTGCGAAGCATTCCAGAGCCTTGCATGGTTGTGCGCTATCATGGTTAATAATTGTATCTGCTGCTGGGGCGAAAAAGATGTCTTTAACAGGGCAAAGACGTCCCTCTCTACAAACGTTCTCACATACTGTTCCATCCAGACAAGGCGGTCATTTTCATTCCACAAAAGCGGTTCAGGATAGCCGCCGGTAAGCCAGAAATTTTCCAATTCCATTTTACGAAGTCCATTCGCCTCGGAATAACTAAAGGGATGGATTTCAATAAACCCCACTCTGCCGGCAAGGGTTTCAGATATGTTCTTTACAAGCAGCGGATTGACTGAACCCAGCAGAACGATGCGTCCCTTTTTTTCCCTCTTGCGATCAACATAGCTTCTCAACGCCGGAAACAGTTCGGATAAAATTTGCGCCTCATCTATTATGCAATGCTCGCCGTACTGTTCCAGGAAAAACTCTATATCAGCCGAGACCCTGCCGTAATCAGAAGGCTTCTCCATGTCAAAATATCTCCATTCAGGCAATTCCATCTTCGCAAAGGTGGTTTTCCCTGATTGCCGCGGTCCTACAATAACTACAATGGGGAACAGCTTGAGATATTTGGCTAATTTCTCTGAGATTGTGCGCTTTACCGGAGTCATGCGTGCATTATAGAAAATAGACTTCTAATTTGCAAGCTATTTTATGTAAATTTATTGGTGTGATTGCCGTTATTCAGACTTTTGTAATCTGACTATTATAGCTAGCGAGGCAAAGCCTCAGACCGATAAAAAGAGATTGAAACCACAGATTTTGGACTATAAAATTTTACAGATTATTGAGATTTTTATCTGTGAAATCTGTGCAATCAGTGGTTCCAGTATTTTTTTCTAAAACTTGACTCATCCCCGTTCCCCGTTTTTACAAGGACAAGTTTGTAAAGATAAATCGGCGAGTTCCTCGTCGCGGCGGTGGTAGCCGCAGTCGTTGATGAGTTTCTCTGCGGCTGCGAGGTCGTCCTGCGGTGATTTTCACGGGTAAGGCTTCTCGCGGAAGTTCGAGGCAAGTGGATTGGTTAGGAGATAGATTCGCGTTAGTTAAAATTCAAGAATCAAGACGCGACCCCGATCTTGTTTTCTGACTGTCTTCCAACGATTACTTGTTTTGTCGTCAAACTCTGGCATAAATATTAAGGCTCCGCAAAATCAACCTTCAATTTCTTCGGAAATGTAACCTGCCCCTTCGGAGAAACCTTCAGTAGGTATTCCATAAGTTGTACCTCACTGGATAGTTATACTTTGATAAATGTTATGCTTCATGTTATGGTTATACATATCTTTTGTCAAGCAGGTTTTAGCTTTACAAACCATCTGATTGATATAATCCCTTAATTTTGCACAAGAAGTTGCCTTGCCTTGAGAATCTCCAGCTTATTCCAATGGTCAATTGCCATAGTAAACATCGCATCAGGAGGGAATTCATTTGCATCTGCATTAATGAGTGTTTTGGGGACTTAATCAACAGAATCATAAATAGGGATCGATGATAAGCATACAACCTTCTTTCATGGCATGCTCCTTTAACGTATCAATTTAGTTTTTTGAAAAATTCCAGTGATAATGCGGTAATCATGTAATGTAGGGGCAATTCATGAATTGCCCCTACATATTGTCACAAAGACATTTTCAACTAGTGATGTTTTCAAAAAACTAAACTGTTACCAACAAACTAAAGTTCTTGTATATCACAAATATTGAAGCCGTAAAGCGCTGTTCATTAAGGATATAGTCCTCGCATTTTTTTAGCTTCTGCCACACGCCCTATGCCCAGCATCAGAGCAGCGGTACGCATATCCACACCTTTTTTGTTAGAAAGTGCAAGCACCCTGTTGAACGTACCAACCATGACATCTTTGAGTTTCTTTTGAATATCTTCTTCACTCCAGAAATAATATTGGATGTCCTGCACCCATTCAAAATACGAGACAGTCACTCCCCCGGCATTGGCAAGGATATCCGGGACGAGAAACACCTTTTTGTCTTGTAATATCTTGTCGGCTTCGGGAGTTGTCGGGCCATTGGCGCCTTCCACGACAATTTTGGCCTTGACCTTATCGGCGTTCTTTTCCGTTATCTGTCCTTCTATGGCCGCTGGAACAATGACGTCGCAATCCAGTTCAAAAAGCTCTTCATTTGTTATAGCGGTTGCTTCTTTCAACCCAACAACATGCTTATTTTCTTTAAGATGATGCATGAGGTACGGAACAAGGATACCTTTGGGATTGTATGCCCCGCCGCTGACATCGCTCACTGCCACTATATTACAACCCTGCTCGTAGAGAAGGCGGGCAGCCACAGACCCGACATTTCCCAATCCCTGAATTGCAACTCGCAGACCACGGAGGTCCTTATATAAAACCCTCGCAGACTCCATAATCATATAGGCAACACCCCGTCCTGTGCCTTCTGCCCTACCTAGCGAACCACCCAATAACAATGGTTTACCGGTAACGACACCCAGGACGGTATTGCCTTGCTGCATACTGTAAGTATCCATCATCCATGCCATAGTTTGTGAATTGGTGTAAAGATCTGGGGCGGGAATGTCTTTGTCTGGCCCTATGATTTGAACAATTTCAGTGGTGTAACGACGTGTCATGCGTTCCAGCTCGCCTTCTGACATTTCCTCTGGATTGCATTGAACTCCACCTTTAGCACCGCCGTAAGGCATATGCATGAGGGCGCACTTCCATGTCATCAACATGGCGAGGGCGGAAACTTCTTCAAGGTCTACATTAGGGTGATAACGAATACCGCCTTTGGACGGGCCGAGCGTAATATCGTGTTGCACCCGATACCCTTTGAATACCTTCGCTTTGCCAGTGTCCATTTTAACGGGTACAGAAACAATAAGGGAGCGTTTTGGATTCCTCATACGCTCCCTTATGCCATCTTCTATATTTAACATCTCTGCAACGGTATCAAATTGCTTGAGCGCCGTTTCGTAAAGGATATTGTTTGCATTCATCTCACACCGTTACCTCCCGTTGAATCAAATTATTTACTTCCGAACAGAGTCGCCAGGAAAATCGAAAGACATTATAGTAAGTTAAAACTAAGAATGCAAGTCCGCGAGATATTTTTCCCACGTTGAAATTTTAAACTCCCTCACGAAAACTTATCATTCTACAAACTAAATGGTTT
>Ga0209751_10005255_pt1 | contig 12236 bp, 15 predicted proteins | sample RifCSP13_1_FD_184019 | JGI IMG/M metagenome (GOLD analysis project Ga0209751, IMG submission 184019) | Soil microbial communities from Rifle, Colorado - Rifle CSP2_sed 13_1 (SPAdes) (version 2) | ecosystem: Environmental > Terrestrial > Deep subsurface > Rock core/Sediment | place: Rifle... | reverse complement strand
CGACGAGCGCGCCGCGCCCCGAGCGGCCGGGGATCGCCGAGCGCCTCCGCACGCTCTTCGAGATCGGCCGGATCACCCTGGGCGGACCCGAGCCGGCGCCGCTTCGGCCGCAGGCCGCGGACGAGACCGATGAGCCCCCGCTGCGGGAGGAGATCTAGGTGAGCGACGACGACCGCCCGGACCGCGAGCGCACGGCCCGGCGCGACCGCGAGGCGATCGACCGACTCGCCGACGAGGTCCTGCCGTCGCTCATCGCGCGCTTCGGCACCAGCGACCTGGGCGAGCTGGAGGTGAAGCGCGGCGCCTGGCGCATCCGGCTGCGCCGCCCCCTCGACGCCGGCGTGACGGCGGGCGGCGGGCTCGCTCCGGCGAGCGTGGGCAAGGGCGGCGAGGGGAAGCGCCCGGGGCGCGCCGGCCACGTCAGCGCCGGCCACACCGGCAGCGCGTCCGGCAACGGCCAGGCCGCGCCGCTGGCGGCCGTCGGGCCCGGACGCCCGGTGGAGCCGCAGGCGTCGGGCCGTGCCGAGCCCGCGCGCCTCGCCTCCATCTCGCCGGGTGTCGGCTACTTCACGGCCCGCGAGGGGATCGCCGCGGGCATGACCGTGCGCGGCGGCGACGTCCTGGGCCACGTGGACGTGCTCGGCGTGAGGCAGGAGGTCGTGGCGCCCGCCGACGGCATCGTCGCGCGCGTCATGGCCGAGCAGGGCGAGGCCGTCGAGTACGGCCAGGAGCTGGTGCGACTCGATCCGGCGCCACGCGCCGAGCCCGCGCGGGAGGGCTGAGCGTGTTCGAGCGGATCCTCATCGCCAACCGCGGGGAGATCGCTCTGCGCATCCTGCGCGCCTGCCGGAGCCTGGGAGTCGGCGCCGTGGTGGCCTACAGTGAGGCCGACCGGGAGACGCGCGCCGTGCGGCTGGCCGACGAGGCCATCTGCATCGGCCCCGCCGAGGCGAAGCGAAGCTATCTCTCGGCGCCGGCCATCCTCTCGGCCGCCATCGTCACCGGCTGCGACGCGGTCCATCCCGGCTACGGCTTCCTCTCCGAGGACGACGCCTTCGCCGAGATGACGCGCGCCCACGGGCTCGCCTTCATCGGGCCGCCGCCCGACGTCCTCGAGCGCTTCGCGTCGAAAGCCGGGACGCGACAGCTCCTGGAACGCCACGGGCTGCCCATCGTCCCCGGCTCCGAGGGCATGCTGCGCGACGACGAGCACGCCCTGGCCGAGGCGGAGCGGATCGGCTTCCCGGTGCTCATCAAGCCCTCGGCCGGTGGCGGCGGGCGGGGCATGCGCATGGTGCGCACCCCGAGGGAGCTGCAGCAGGGGCTGCCGATCTGCCGCTCCGAGGCCCGCGGTGCGTTCGGGGACGACTCGCTCTACCTCGAGAAGTGGCTGGAGGAGAACCGCCACGTCGAGGTCCAGGTGATCGTGGATCGCTACGGCAACGGCGTGCACGTCGGGGAGCGCGACTGCTCCGTGCAACGCCGCCACCAGAAGGTCGTAGAGGAGTCGCCGACGCCCGCGCTCGACGAGCCCGCCCGCCGGGTACTCAACGAGGGCGCCATCGCCGCCGTCGTCGCGGCCGGCTACGAGAACGTGGGCACGCTCGAGTTCCTCGTCGACCGCGATGGCCGCTCCTACTTCATCGAGATCAACTGCCGCATCCAGGTCGAGCACCCCGTGACCGAGATGGTCTCGGGCATCGACATGGTGGCCGAGCAGATCCGCATCGCCGCGGGCGAGCCGCTGGGCTACTCCCAGGCGGACGTCCAGCTGCGCGGCCACGCCATCGAGTTCCGCATCAATGCCGAGGACGTGGCGCACGACTTCCGGCCGCAGGCGGGCACGGTCTCGGCCTTCGTGCCGCCCGGTGGGCCGGGCGTGCGCATGGACAGCCACCTGTACGCCGGCTACGAGATGCCGCCGTACTACGACTCGCTGCTGGGCAAGCTCATCGTCTGGGGCCCGGACCGGCCGGCCGCCATCGCCCGCTCGAAGGTCGCGCTCGGCGAGCTCGTGGTCGAGGGGCTCATCACCAACATCGCCTTCCACAGGGCCATCCTCGACAACCCCGCCTTCGTGGAGGGCTCGTTCACGACCAACCTGCTGGACCGTGTCGGCAGCGCCGCGTTCGTGGCCGGCTCGGCGCGGAGCTAGGCATGGACCATCCCTGTGAGGGCTAGATGACAGACCCGCTGGCCGCGCCCGGCGCCGTCCACACCACGCGCGAGATCGAGGGGCTCATCCCGCATCGCTGGCCGTTCCTGCTGGTCGACCGCATCGTCGAATACGATCCGGAGCACCACCGCATCGTCGGCCTCAAGGCCGTCACGGCCACGGAGTGGTTCTTCCAGGGCCACTTCCCGGGGCTGCCGATCATGCCCGGCGTGCTCCAGGTGGAGGCGCTGGCCCAGACGATGGGCGTCTACGTGGCCAGGCAGGAGGGCTTCGCCGAGCGCATCGGCCTCTTCGCCGGCATCGAGGACTGCCGCTTCAAGCGGGTCGTCCAGCCGGGTGACACGCTGCGCCTCGAGGTGACCATGGAGAAGCTGGGCCGCCGCTTCGGGCGCGGCCGCGGCGTGGCCAGCGTGGACGGTGAGGTCGCCTGCGAGGCGACGATCAGCTTCATCATCCCGTCCGACGGAGTGCTCCGCTGATGGCGACGCGCATCGCCGTCCTGGGCGACATCCACGGCAACGTGGCGGCTCTCGATGCTGCCCTGGCGGCGATCGAGAAGGCCAAGCCCGACCTGATCGCGATCACCGGCGACCTGGTCATGAACGGGCCACGGCCGAGCGAGGTGCTCGCTCGCGTGCGCACGCTCGAGGCCGCCGGCGCCTACGTCGTGCAGGGCAACACGGACATCGCCGTGGCCGACTTCGACTTCTCGGCCGCCTTCCCCTGGCTCGAGGAGGTGCCGGCCGCCCAGCAGGCGGTGGCGGAGTGGACCCACGACCAGCTCAGCGACGCGGACCTCGACTGGCTGCGCCGCCTGCCGGCCGAGCGACGCATCCGCGCCGAAGGGCTGCTCGTCCTCGTCTGCCACGGCTCGCCGGGCAGCCAGACCGAGGGGCTGTCGACCGACCTCGACCCGTCCGTCACCATCCAGCGCATCACGCGCACCGACGCGCGGGTCATCGCCTGCGGCCACACGCACGTGGCCGAGGTGCGCGACTTCGGCCGCCGGCTCATCTGCAATCCGGGCTCCTGCGGCTTCGCCTTCGACGGCGACGCGGGCGCCGCCTGGGCGCTCATCACGGTGGACGGTGACGAGGTGGGCGCGGAGCTCCGGCGCGCCGCCTACGACCCGCTGCCGACCGCCGAAGAGGTGGGCGCACGCGGCCTGCCCGGCGACGTCTACCGGGCGGCGACCATCCGCACGGGGCGGCTGGTGCGGTGAGCGGACCGACGCCGGCCGGCCGGCGCCGTGTCGTGGTCACGGGCATGGGCGCGGTCACACCGCTGGGCAACGACGTGCCCACCTTCTGGGCGAACCTGGTCGCCGGGGGGTCGGGCATCCGGACCATCGAGTCCTTCGATCCCGGGCGGCTGACGAGCCGCATGGCCGGCGAGGTGCGCGACTTCGACTCGAGCCGCGTGCTCGATCGCAAGGAGCAGCGGCGCACCGACCGCTTCACGCAGCTCGCGCTCGTCGCCACCCGTGGGGCGATGGATGACGCGGGCCTGCCTGAGCGCCTCGAAGGCGAGCACGCCGAGCACACGGGCGCCATCATCGCCTCCGGCCTGGGCGGCTCGGCGACGCTCTTCGAGCAGGTCGCGATCCATGTCACGCGCGGGCCCGATCGCCTCAGCCCGTTCTTCATCCCCATGGCCATCGCCAACCTCGCGGCGGGCCAGGTGGCCATCTCCTTCGGCGCCCTGGGCCCCAACTTCGCCACCGTGAGCGCCTGCGCCAGCAGCGGGCACGCCATCGGGGAGGCCACCGAGACGATCCTGCGCGGTGACGCGGAGGTGATGTTCGCGGGCGGCAGCGAGGCCCCGGTCGTGGAGGGCCTGGTGGGCGCCTTCGCGGCGATGCGCGCCCTGTCCACGCGCAACGACGACCCGGCCGGCGCCAGCCGACCCTTCGACCGCGAGCGCGACGGCTTCGTCATCGCCGAGGGGGCGGCCACGCTCATCCTCGAGGAACTGGCGCACGCCGAGCGGCGCGGGGCGCGGATCCTCGCCGAGGTCTGCGGCTACGGGGCCAGCGCGGATGCCTCGCACATCACCCTGCCCGCTCCGGGCGGCGTGGGGGCGCTGCGGGCGGCGCGCCGGGCGCTGGAGAAGGCGCGCCTCGATCCTACCGAGGTGGATCACATCAACGCCCACGCGACCAGCACGCCCGAGGGCGACCCGGCCGAGCTGGCCTGCTTCCGCGCCCTGCTCGGCGATCATGCCGCGAAGGTCAGCGTCACGGCCACCAAGAGCGCGATCGGACACACGCTCGGCGCGGCGGGGGCCATCGGCGCGGTGGCTGCCATCAGCGCCATGCACGACGGTCGGGTGCCGCCCACGCTCAACCTCCGGGACCCGGACGAGGCGGTGGGCGACCTCGACTGCACGCCGCTCACGGCGCGCCGGCGGGATGTCCGTGTGGCGCTCGTCAACGCCTTCGGCTTCGGCGGCCAGAACACCGCCGTGGTCCTCCGGCGCTGGGAGGCCTGAGGCGTGCCCGAGGAACCGGACGTCCGCGAGGTCGAGGCCGACGAGGCCGGCGAGGCCGCCGAGCTGCTCGCGCTCATCGACCGCCTCGAGGGCATCCTCGCCCGCTCCGGGCTCTCCGAACTGGAGGTCGAGGCCGGCGAGACGACGCTCGTGCTGCGCTCGGCGGCGGCCCTGGCGCCCATGCCGGGCCCGAACCCCGCCCCGACCGCGCCCGTCGCAGCCACCCCGTCTGTCCCGGCCGGCGTGCACGCGCCCGAGCCGGAGAGCGGCCACCGCGCGGTCGTGGCGCCGCTGACGGGCATCTACTACTCCGCGCCGACGCAGGACGCCGCGCCCTACGTGCGCCTCGGGACGCACGTCGTGGTGGGACAGGTCATCGGGCTCATCGAGGCGATGAAGCTCTTCAACGAGATCAAGAGCGACGTGGCCGGGCGCGTGGTGCGCATCGCGGCCGAGAACGGGACGCTGGTGAAGGCGAAGCAGGCCCTCATCGAGGTGGACCCGACTTGAGCGACGGGAGGCGAGCGGGGATGGCACCGGCCAGCGTCCGGATCACCGGCTGGGGGATGTACGCACCGGAGCGCGTGCTGACCAACGCGGACCTGGAGAAGCTCGTGGACACGTCCGACGAGTGGATCCGCTCGCGCACCGGCATCCGCGAGCGCCGCGTGGCGGCGCCGCACGAGTCGACGGCCACCCTGGCCGCCGTGGCCGGCAAGCGGGCCATCGCCGTCGCGGGCCTTGCGCCCGACGACATCGACCTGATCCTCGTGGCCACGCTCACGCCGGACTACTGGATGCCCTCCACCGCGGCGCTGGTCAAGGAGGCCATCGGCAACCGGACCGCGGCGGCCATGGACGTCATGGCGGCCTGTTCCGGCTTCGTCTACGCCTACGCCACGGCCGACTCGTTCGTGCGCAGCGGCATGTACCGCAACGTCCTCGTCTGCGGCGCGGAGCTGCTGACCCGCTTTCTTGACTTCAGCGACCGCAACACCTGCATCCTGTTCGGCGACGGGGCCGGCGCGGTCGTCGTCTCCGCCTCCGACGAGCCGGGCGGCGGGATGGGCGGCCTGGAGCTGACGACCGACCCCGACGGCGCCTACATGATCTGGCTGCCCTCGGGCGGGTCGCGCAGCCCGGTCTCGGGCGAGACGCTCCGGCGCGGCGAGCACTTCATTCGCATGGAGGGCCGCGAGACCTACCGCTTCGCCACGAAGACGCTGGCGACCTCGGCCCTGAAGGCCATCGAGCGGGCCGGCTGGACGCTCGACCAGATCGACCTCGTGATCCCCCACCAGGCCAACATCCGCATCATCGAGTCGGTGGCGAAGGGCCTGGGCATGTCGATGGACAAGATGTTCGTCAACGTCGACCGCTACGGGAACACCTCGGCGGCGTCGGTCGGGATCGCCCTGGCGGAGGCGGTCGACTCGGGGCGCATCAAGGTCGGTGACCGCATCGTCTTCGTCGCCTTCGGGGCCGGCTTCACCTCCGGCGCGGTGGCCCTCGAGTGGACCGCCGATCCGCTGAACGGCCGTCGGGCCGCATCGGTCGAGCCGGTGGCCAGCGTGCGCGCCCCGCTCGACTGGGACTCGGTGGACCCCATGCCGCCGCGACTCATGGCCGTCCTGGAGTCGGGTCCGCCCGTGCCCCTCGACGACGTCGTGCCCGGCGAGCCCGAGCACGCCCGCGTTCCCTGACCGCCGCGGTCGGACGCGGCCGCCCGGTCCCTGGCCCGTGCCGATCCTCCTGCGCCCGGCCGGGGGCGTTGCGCCTTGAACACCAAACGGTGCTTCGGGGCACCGGGGAGGGGCCCCTCGGAGGCGGCTCGGGCGCGCCGGGGTCGAGAACGGTGGCCGGCCACGCTCAGGCGCTCGCCGCGTCAGGCCCGGATCGGGTGGATCGGAGGGTTCGAAGGCTTCGCGAGGGCTCGCCGGCCTCGGTCGGTGCCGTTTTGGTGTTCCATGAACAACGCGCCGGGCCGGGTCGGGGGAGCCGCGCAGGGCCGGGGAGCTGCGCCCCTGGGGAGCGTCGGCAAGGAACGCCTACGGGGCGGTCGGCTCGTCCGCCTCATCGAGCGCGGTGCGTACTGTCTCCCTTCCAGTCCACCGCCGGCATGGTTTCCAGGATCTCGGCCGGGATCTGCTTGGCCCGCTCACCGGTGTCTTCGAGGCGCTTGGCTATGGCATCGACCGCCATGTCGTCCTCGGGCCAGTCCGGACCGGCCTTGGCCACGTAGGCCTCGATCTTCGCGACGTTCTCGAGGATCGCTTCGTATGCCTCCCTATGCCGCGGGTCCATAGAGCACCACCCCCTCCTGCTCGATGCGGTCCGCGACCGACGGACGGGCCTCGCCATGCGCCACGAGATCGACATCGCGCTCGAAGAGCTGTTCGGCCTCTGCCAGGAACTCGACGCGCTGGCGCAACCCGAGATGGCGCCCGGGTGCCGGCTCGACCAAGAGATCGAGATCGGAATCGGGGCGGAAGTCGGTCCGCGTCACCGACCCGAAAGCCACGATCCGCCGCAGCCCATGACGGCGGGCGAGTTCGCGCAGGCGGCGCTGGCTCGGCATCCTGACGCGTTCGTCGACCCGCCCGAGCCAAGGCGCCGTGAGGTCTCCGTGCCGGGTGCGGTCCGGGAACGTCCGGTCGATCGAACCGATCAGGACTCGCATCCCCTGTGCGCGCACACGTGGCGCGACGTCGCCAAGGAGCTGGTCGCGAAGCTCAGACTTGGCGATGAACTCGATCCGCTGACCGGCGCGGAAGCCACGAAGTTCTGCGACCGCACGATCCAGGCGGGCCTCGTCGGCCGGTTCCGCGAAGCGCCGGATGACGATGAGGGCGCCGCCGTCGTCGATGCCGCAGAACTCCACGGCCGGATTGGCCCGTACAAGGACACCCAGAGCATCGTCGGCGGCTAGAAACGCCAGGGCGAAGCGGACGGCCTCGATCGCCCGCGCGGTGTCGGCGAGGAAGATCCGCCGATCTCGCTGCTCGACGAGGCCATCCTCGGATAGCACCCCCAGCGCTCGTTCCGCGCTTGAGAAGGGGATTTCGAGGATCCCGGCCGCGTCAACCGGGCGCACACCGCCGGGCCGCTGGGCGAGGGCAGGCAAGAGGCGCAGCGCGTGGTCTGAAGCGACGAGCCGGCTCATGAGCGAAGAATGACGCCATCAGCGTCATATGTCAACGGCTCAGTCCATGCGACGCGGCGGTCGTCCCCTCCGCGGCCCGGCGCGTGATCTCTGGCCCGTTCCGATCCTCCCGCGCCCGGCCGGGGCGCTGGGCCCAGGCTGCTCCATGACAATGTCGGTATCTTGTCAGTTGTGAGGAACCACGAAGGTGTCCTGTCGGGACCTGTTGACCTGTCGAGCGAGCTGAACCAGCCGTTCTACTCGCCGGCCGAGGTCGCTCGCCTCGCCGGCCTGCACCCTTCGACGATCCTGAGCTGCATCCATGCGGGCCGGCTGTACGCGGTCAAGCTCTCGGAGCGCACGTACAGGATCCCGAACCGAGCAGTCCGCAAGATGCTGGCACCGGAGACCGTCTCGCCGCCCCGGATCATCGAGCAGCCCCGTGGGCAGGTAGATTCGAGCGAAGCCGATCGCGAGCCCGAGTGGCCCTGGCCCGAGTAGTGCCGCTCCACGAGGAACACCCATTCGAGCAGCGGACGGCGACGCCTCCGGCGCGGCACTTCCGCGCCTACGAGGTTGATCTGCTCGAGGCGCACGAGGAGTTCGCCGCGCTGTACGCGAGCGGCCGAGCGATCGACTGCGCGGGGCTCCGTCCCCTCCGCGTCGACTGAAAGGAGCAGACGGTGATGATCGATCTGTCCGGCAAGAGCGCGGTCGTCACGGGCGGCTCGCGGGGTATCGGGCGGGCCATCGCGCTGCGCCTGGCGCGCCAGGGCGCCGACGTCTGCTTCAGCTACCGCGGCAATGCGGCCGCAGCGGGGGAAACGAAGGTGGCCATCGAGGCGCTGGGCCGCCGGGCCATCGCCGTGCAGGGCGACGCCGCCGACCCCGAGGCGGCCGAGGCGCTCGTGAAGGGGGCCCTCGACGCGTTCGGCAAGGTGGACATCCTCGTCAACAACGCCGGCATCACGCGCGACGACCTGATCATGCGCATGAGCCTCGACGCCTGGCGGGAGGTGCTCGAGACGAACCTGTTCGGTGCCTTCTACATGACCAAGGCGGTCACGCGACCGATGCTCAAGGCGCGGGCGGGGCGGATCGTGAACATCACCAGTGTTTCCGGGCAGGCGGGGCAGACCGGCCAGGCGAACTACTCGGCGGCGAAGGCCGGGCTGATCGGCCTGACCAAGGCGACCGCGCGCGAGCTGGCCAGCCGCGGCATCACCTGCAACGCCGTGGCACCAGGTTTCGTGCTCACCGAGCTGACCCAGGACCTGCCCGAGGCGTTCCAGGAGGAGCTGACCCGGCGCACGCCGCTGGGCCGCTTCGGGACGACCGAGGAGGTTGCCGACGCAGTCGCGTTCCTCGCCTCGGACGAGGCCGCCTTCATCACCGGCCAGGTCCTCGCCGTCGACGGCGGCCTGGTGATGATGTAGGAGGGTCGGCGTCCAGGGCCTTGCCGACGATGGCCAGCCGCTGCCGCATCCGGATCGGCGGCCGCTGTCGTCCTCGGTCGTCGACCGCGGTCCTGCGGTTGGAGACCGCGTCGCCGAAGATCGCGAGGGTCGTTGCTTCGGGGAGCCCGGCCGACGGGGCGAGGATCGCCTCGAAGCCAGCCTCGCGCGCCCGGTCGGCCAGCCGCTGACAGACCGCGTAGTCGTCGGCGATCAGCTCCGCCTGGGTCAGGCCGAGGGCATCGCGGATCTCCGCGTCGGTCAGTTCAAGGGCGACAAGACCCTCGAAGCTGATCGTGCCGACGCGCCTGGTGACCTCGGACCGGTCGATGTCCTTCTCGGCGAAGTGGCGGAAGAACTCGGCCCAGGCCGCGTCCTCCGAGGACGAGCCATACCAGGTCCGCGTTCCGCCCGCGCGATGGTACCGACCCGAGTGGCCGGGCACACCGGAACGGACCACGTCGATCGCGTCGCTCCCGGCGTTCTGATGCCAGGCCGTGAACGTTCGCGGGACTGCCCGCCCGTGCTCCGCGAGAAGACGTTCGGGCCAGGAAGTCTCCCGGTCCGTTTCGGACGACTCGCTCAGAGGTAGCTGCCCTCGACGAAGGCTTTCGCCGCCTCCCGAACAGGCTCGATGTCCCGGCCGTGTAGGAGATCGGCCGGACGCTGGTTGCCGAGGTAGCGTAGACGCGCGTTGAACCACTGGACGATGCCGCGCGGAGTCAGCGTGCCATCGAGGATGAGGACGATGTCGGCGATATCACGGAGACGCTCATCGAAGGCAACGGAGATCGTGCCGGTCGTCCGCCAGTTGCGTACTGATCGTTCGCTCGCGCCGGTCATCCGCGCCAGACTCCTCTGCGTGAACCCGATGTCCTCGAGTCGACGGACCCGGTCACCCGCATCCGCGGCCCTGGCGAGGGCATGGACAACCGGAGAGACGTCGTCCGCTCGCGCCTGCTTCGCGATCGTCACCTGCTGTGCCTCAGCTACCGCTTTCGTTGCCGCTCTTGCTGCCGCATACGCTACCTCATCCATTGCCCCTGTCAAGCCGTCGGCTCCATTCACGGCCAGTCTGCCGGCGCGCGCTCACCTGCGACGTATGCCGCGATCAACCGGCCATTATCCGGCGTCCGACGCCCGATGCCCCGGGCTGGTCGTCCTGTGACGGCGGCGCCTCGCAGGCGGACGTTCGTCAGGGTGGCCCTCGACGCGGCGGTGTGGCAGACTGCACAGAGCGCATCGCACGAGGCGTCAGTCATGGTGCGTACAAGGCGCCGGCGGGGGCAGATCCGGGCACCGGCCGAAACCGGGCACGGATGTCAGCCGGAACGCTCGGAGGACACGTGAACGACTGGGGCACTGACGAGCGTGAGCTCGTCCGCCGATGCAGGGAAGGATCCGAGGCGGCGTACGCCGAGCTGGTCCGACAGCATCGACCCCGCCTCTACAGCCTCGCGTTCCGGCTCATCGGAGATCGCGAGGCCGCCGAGGACGTCGTCCAGGAGACTTTCCTCGCCGCCTTCAAGGCGATCGATCGTTTCCAGCCGAAGCCCTCACTGGCCCCCTGGCTGAACACGATCGCGGTACGCATCGCGCAGCGCGTGGCCGCGCGCGGGCGAGCCCGGCCGAAGGCCTCGCTCGACCGGCTCGTCGCCGGTGGCGACTCCCTGCTGGCGCTCAGCCAACGCGTCGAACTCGACCCCGCCTCCGATCCCCACGCCGTAGCCGAGGCCGGCGAGCTCCGGCGCGCGGTCGCCGCGGCGATCGATGGCCTGCCGTTCGCCCAGCGGGCGGCGGTCGTCCTGCGCTTCGTCATGGGCCTCGACTACGCCGCCGCGGCGCAGACCATGGGCGTGCCACTGAACACGTACAAGAGCCATCTCCTGCGCGGCACGAAGCTCCTCCGCACCGAGCTGGCGCGGCATCTCGAGCCGGGGACGGCTCCGACGGTCGTTTCGACGGCCGTCTCGGTGGCCGAGCGGTCGGGGAACGGCCGTGGTTGGGACGTCGGGGTCGAGCGCCGGCGGATGCCGGTCGGCGCGCCGCGCCTGGCTGATGGCTCTGGCGGCCCGGGCGGCGGGACCGAGCACGAGGGCGCTCCCGCGACCCGCCGTCCGTCCTCCGGCCTGGAGCGCTAGGCCAAGCTCGTCGCACGAAGCCACGAACGTCCGCGACAGCGTGGGCGGTCGTTCGTCCGTTGTCGCGCGGTTCGGTTTTCGTGCGGCTCGGTCAGGGCAAGCTCCGTTTTCACGCGGCAAGGCGGTGCGAACTCATATGTGACGGATCGCGAACCGCGTCGGGCACGAGCCGCGACGCTCAAGCTCGACGGACCGACGAGCGGACTCTGCTGCGGCGGGATCGAGCAGCGGTCCCGGCATACCAGTCCGCGCCGGACTGAGGCGCAGAAACCCCGACGCCCCAGCCCCCGCTGTCCAGTCCGGCCCGTTCCCGCCGCGCACCCGCCCCGGACGTGGCTCAGGCGCGACGCGGGCGGCTCGCTGGAGCGGACGGCCTGGGCTCGCCGAGCGCACGGCTCACGGCGGTGATGAGCCGGGGCAACTGGCGAGCGACCACGCCACGGATGATGAGGACGTCGGTCTCCTTGTACTCGTGGACGATCTTGGCGCGGATCCCTTGATGTCGCGCCACTCGACGTCGGGAACCTCCGCCAACGCCTCGGCCGACGTCTTGCTTGCGGACTCGCCGACCTGCGAGATGCGCATGAGGACGGCATCGAGGGTCTCCACGTTCTTCCACAACCTCGCCCGTGGGCTCGCGCGTAGCCGATCGCGGTCTGAGCATGGTCGATGAGGTCGAGCAGACGCCGTCTGTCTCGCTCATCGGGCGCTCATCCATAGAGCACCACCCCTTCCGACTCTGCCCTATGGCGGATCTCTGCACGCAGCACCGTCGCGTCGACCAGGTCGACGTCGCGCTCGAGCAGGTCCTCGAGCTGACGGCGAAGGGACGT
>Ga0209751_10005254_pt1 | contig 12238 bp, 10 predicted proteins | sample RifCSP13_1_FD_184019 | JGI IMG/M metagenome (GOLD analysis project Ga0209751, IMG submission 184019) | Soil microbial communities from Rifle, Colorado - Rifle CSP2_sed 13_1 (SPAdes) (version 2) | ecosystem: Environmental > Terrestrial > Deep subsurface > Rock core/Sediment | place: Rifle... | reverse complement strand
AAGGAGCTAAGGAGCCGATTTCGCTCCCCCGCGCAGCAAGGCCTCCATATCCGCCAGATTCACCCGCGAGGTCAGATCCAGGCTCAGCGGCGTGACCGCCACCAGGCGTTTAACGCTGAGGGCATAAACATCCGAATCATCCGTAGCCTGATAGCGCTTCTCTGCCAGGCGGTAGCCGACCGCGCCGGGATGGTCCCAGGAACGGCGATCTGGCGGGACAGCCTCGAAATAGCGCTGCATGGATAGACGCGTCATCCTCCAGGGAGTCTCAGGGCTGGCTTCCGAGGGCACGTCAACTTTCAGCACGTGCACATCTTCCGGCATTGGGTAATCCAGCAGCAGGCGGGCAAAAAATCTGGCAAAATAAGCCGCTGCGCTGAAATCCACATCCGTCGAATAGGATAGATGGTGGCTCTGCTCCGTTTCCAGGGAAATCGCCAGAGCGGGGATGCCGAGCGAGGCGGCTTCCAGGGCGGCCCCTACTGTGCCGGAGACAGTCACGCCGCTGCCCACATTTTCGCCGTAGTTGATGCCCGAGACGACCAGGTTGGGCTTGCGAGGCAAGATCTCCAGCACGGCGTGCTGCACGGTTTGAGCTGGGGTGCCGCCGACCGCGTAGACCGTCCAGACCTTGCCGTTCACCTGGACCTGCACAGGGCGGATAGTGCCGTCGGAGGTGCTGGGCATGCTCCGTCCCGCACCGGAGAACTGGTCGCGCGGGGCAGCCACGTGCACGTACCCGAGATCGGAGAGAGCACCTGCTGCCGCCCACAGGCCAGGAGAGCGGATGCCGTCGTCATTGGTGAGCAAAATTTGTATTTTTTCTATGGATTCCATGCCAGATACCAGTTTAGCGGGGATATAGCGAGGGCGGTTCGGGCCACAAGCGGGCTAATATATCCCCAAACGTCCAGAGGCTGTGCATAAAGAGAGACGACCACCCCAGGCGATAGCCCCACCAGGCGACTGCCCAACGCAGGAGCAGGTAGCGCCCAAGATCAGAAGCCAACACATCGCGACGATAATTACGAAAAGAAAACTCCTCCTGCTCAAAGGCGCCCTGCAGCGTTCGGGCCGCCACCTGCCCATATCTCAAAGCGGGGGCGATGCCTTCACCGAACAATGGGTCGGCGCCAGCAGCGTCGCCAACCAGCAGCAAGCGAGGGACGGCGAATCGATTGCGTGGGCGGAACAGGTTGATCGGGTGACTTTCCAGTTTACAGTCCTGGGGATATCCGCACCGCTCAGCCATAGATTTGGATAACACCCGCGGCAGATCCGCTTTGGGTCGCCAGCGGGCCAGGCGGGCGTCGTAAACGCCGTAATTGAAGGCAGGCTGGCCTCCCAACCGAAAGGGGAATTCCCAAAAATAACCCTGCAGGCGATCTCCCAGCGGGGTGAATTCAAAATACGCGCTCTGCTCTGCAAACGCCGGGGCAGCTCCTGACCCGGGAGCATGCACCTCCAAAAGGCGGGCTACCCGCTTGCCTCCCCTGCCCCGGTTCACATAGCGCTGGGTAACCCCTTTTGACCCATCCGCCCCGACCACGGCCCGGCTGCGGAATAAGCCGCCCGGCGTGGCAACCACCACGCCCTGGCTTTCCACCGCCAGCTTTTCCACAGGCTGGTTCTCAAGTATGGTGACGCCTTTCTGCCGGGCCTGGTCAGCCAGGTACGCGTCCAGCTCAGGACGGTGGAAAACAGCAAATTGGGGTTTACCGCGCACATGGATTGTGCGCCCGGAATACGCCAGTTGTACGTCCTGGATATCCTCATGCGGGAGGGGTAGAGGCAGCTCGAAACCCAGGTCGCCCAGGATTTGCAGGCCAGAATGGGTCAGCCCACCCCCGCACAGCTTGGGACGGGGATGGGCGGCTTTTTCCAGCACCAGCAGCCGCTCTCTCCAGGTGGGGTCAAGCTGGATCAGGTGCAGCGCGGTGGAGATGCCAGCCGGTCCAGCGCCGATGATCAGCAGGTCGCAGGATGCTTCCACGGGTGTTTCTCGAACTTAAGCCATCTCGGGGTGTGTCGTTTATGCATATTTGCAATCATATCGCAAATATTCATCTTTACTCGCAAACCCACCCTTCATCCAGGTCTGGCACGGCAGCTCTAGCGGACGACCGCGCTCAGCAACCCGATCAGCGCTCCAGCCGCGATCAGCCAGGTAGAATTGACCTTAAAGCGCAGCAACAGCGCCAGCCCGACCAGGGCAACGAGAACTGTTAGCGGGTCGATCAGCGAAGAGCGCCCAATCTGCCAGGTGACCGCGGCCATCAAGCCGAGCGCGGCCGCATTGACGCCGTCCAGCAGCGCCCCAAGCCAAGGGGAGCGGCGCAATCGCGGGATGAACGGATTAGAGACGAGGACAAATATGAACGAAGGCAGGAAAATGCCCAGCGTGGCCAGCAGCGCGCCGGGCAGACCGCCAAGCTGGTAGCCGATGAAGGTGGCCGTGGTGAACAACGGTCCGGGCGTCACCTGCCCGATGGCGATCGCGTCGATGAGCTGTGGGTCGGTAAGCCAGCCATAGCGCACCACCAGGTCGGCCCGCAGAAACGCCAGCAGCACGTAACCGCTGCCATACAGCACCGCCCCAATCTTGAGAAAGGTCAAAAACAGGACCGGCATACTGAAAGGAACTGAGGCTGAAATTGAGGCGGCGGTTATGCCGCCCAGGGGCAGCAGGAAAGCCACTGTTATGCGACTGCGCAAGCGCTGCAGGTTGGCTGCCAGCATTACTGCCACGCCTCCAGCAAACAGCAGGGCGATCTCGTTGATACCCAGGAAATACAGCCCCAATGCCGCCGCGGCCACAAATGCGGTGGGGAGATTCCTGATCGCCTTGCCCCCCAGGCTCAACAGCGCCTGGACGATGATGGCGATGACCGCGGGTTTGACCCCGTATAATAGCCATTCTGCCTGCGGCAGCGCGCCGTAGAGCTTATACGCCCAGGCCAGCAACAGCACGATCAGGGTGGCGGGGAGCACGAAACCCAGGCCGCCGGCAATCAGGCCGGGCCAGCCCGCCCGGAGAAAACCCAGGTGAATGGCCATTTCGGTGGAGTTCGGGCCCGGGATCAGGTTAGTGGCGCCCAGCAGATCGAGGAACTCCTGGTCGCTCAGCCACTTGCGGCGCTTCACCACCTCCGCGTGCATGATCGCCACGTGGGCCGCGGGACCGCCGAAGGCGAACGCCCCAAGCTTTAGGAATAATAATGCGACTTCTTTTAATGGGGTCAAATTGAACTATTTATACCATTAGATGTCGCTTTGAGCGACAGCCTGAGGGGAAAAGACCCTTGCAGAGGTGGCTTATTCAGGGTGCTTGCGGGGGAATCTTCGTTGCTTCGCCCCTCAGCATGACCGATTACCTGGTTACCTTCTCTTTGACCCATATTAGATCGACCTTAAGCAGGGTGGGGTAATAATAAATAGCTCCCCCGGCGAAATCTGCTTTCGCCGGGGGAGCAGCAACTGACGAAGTGGCGTAGGTCATCCGCTGGGAAACGCCCTCGAGCGCAGAAGGCTCTTCACTCATCAAATAAATAGGTTGTCTCACCATAGAAGCGCACTTCCTTGGTGGAGAGTTTTTGAGCGAGCCATTCTCTCAATTGGGCGTTCTTCTTCTCCAGGCTCTCCCCCGATTTCAGCGCGCTCAAGGGATAATTCAGCCTAAGCGCCCGGCCCTGGATCAGGTGGCGGGTTAGTCCAGCGGGCAACAGCTCCCCCTCGCGGGATAGCTCAAGCACTTCCGAGGTATCGTACTGCGGGAAGATCACCAGCCCAGCCATCGCGGGGTACAGCAGCTTCACTTCCTCCAGCTCCTCGGTCATCACCCTGTGCAGGCTGCAGCGGTCTTTATAAATGTCCACCAGGGCGTTCAGCAGGCGGTTTTGCTCATGCACCTCAGGTTTGGGCGCTTCCGGCCTGGCGGCGAACACCTCTCCATCGGCGCGGATCACGTACATCAGGTACTCCCGCCGCGCCAGCCCCGCCCGGGCGCGCAGCCGATCGGTGAGGACCAGATTTACCCCTTCCAGGCTGGTCAGATCCGCGGTCAGGCTGCGGGGGTCCATACCCTCGATCACGTGATGCCAGGTGGTCAGTGTTACGTGCGGCTCCTCATAAGGCACCACCTGCACCAGGATGTGCGGGTATTTATACATGTGCAGCGCGGTGACGCGGTTAGCGCCGTCCAGGACGACGAAACGCGGGTCGTCGCCTCCCAGCGGAGTTACCACAGGCGGGTTCTTCAATATGCCTTCTGATTCCAGGCGCTGCGCCAGTGGCTCGGTTCGCTGCGCGTCGTTATGTTCGTGCTCCACCAGCAGTTCGATAGGCAGGATGCGCAGATCTGGGGTCAGGGTGCTATCAGAAGGGTGGATTTGTGCGCCCATCACGTCACCTGTTGAAACACAAATTCTTCCCGCTAAGCGAGATAACTGTTTATATCACAAAACTGAGCCTCGAAGCGAGGAGCGAGGCAGAGCGCAGCCTGGGCAGGCAGCGCTGTTGTGTTGAGTAAGTTCAATAAATTCACTACAATAAGATGCCGTTTGTGGTGTCTTATCCGCATGGAATATACAGAACTAAATGCGAGAGCGCCCAGCGGGAACTGAGCGCTCTTTTACATAAGAAGCGTGATAGCTTCTTCGATACTCTGGGCTTGCCGGCTCCAGGAATCCAGCTTTAAGTTAGGTTGATTTGACCTGCTCCACGGCGTCCATCATCCTTTTTATGCCGTGGTGGAAGCGCAACTCAGTGGTAAGCAGATTGTATGCATTGTCAACAATTCGCTCTCTTTCCGCTTCGTGTTCCAGATAATATAAAATGGTCTTGGATAACTCGGATATCGGAGAGACGATGTAATGGACATTGGCTTTAAACTCGATACAATGCTCTAAAACCGGCTCTGAAATGATTAAAGACCTATTAGGCGCAGCTAAAGCGAAGCGGGAAAAATTATCATCATACCAGGTGCGCGTAATATTCAAGGTGATCTTTGCCCGGTTTAGATACTCGGTTCGCGTTCCATGGAAGATAAACGGATTTTGTTCATTATCGGCGATATAAATCTTCACCCCATAAGGGCTTAACTCATTACACACCCGGTCCAGAATGGCACTTCTTCTTTTTGTACCCCGTTTTCCCATCCAAATCACATCGATATCGCGTTCCAGGTTTAAATTTGCATACAGCACTGTGCTTCCCCCCCAAGGGACATACAGGGTTGGCATCCCAGCTTTATTGCGGAGAGCGCAATAAATTTGGGACGTGTCAGCCAGGACATGCAGCCAGCCTCTTTGGTATGCATAATCATAGTCGCCCACGTAGCGGTAACGGGTCATCACACGATCCACTGAAATAAAAGGGGGCAAGGTGGATAACAGGCGGGCCAATGCCGACCGAGAATGACTCAACCTGCCTACCCAGGAGCGCATTGACCCGAGCCAGCGGACGGTCCTGTAAGGGATTCTCAAATCAGGGATGCCTTCTGTGTTCAAATGCGCCACAACCGGCCTTTGGTGGCCTTGACGTAATGCAACGCTTTCCCAGATCGGAATAATTTTGCTATATGGGCCGAAGGTGAACAGCACCTCGATGTTACCAGGCACCGGATCAGTGTAATAAAAGCCCGCCGCCTGGTGACCCAGTTGTCTCAGCTCATAAATGATCATCTCCGCCATGTCATCTTGATCTACCCACACCGGCACTGCAACACGATAGCCTTTCACATGAATCCCTCCCGGACGAACTTAATCCCTTGGTTTCCCTGCCCGTTCCCTCTCGTACGCCTGCATGACGAAATGTAATGTGCCGGGCACATGGTCCGCCTTGAGACCACGCCAAAACTCTCTTTCAAGCATGTATTTAGCAGATTGAAATAAAGCTGCAAGCGCAAACAGCAACCGGCTAAACCCGGTAAATAAGCGCTTATGGCGTAAGTTCCAGGTCACGGTGCTCAAGTAGGCACGGCAGATGCGGCCGTACCAGTAGCCCGATCCGGCAGATGCCAGTAAACGGCGATATGAGTCTGGTTTGGCAAGGACAAGATCTCGCGAATATTTCGTATCTTCAGTAGCCCGAAAATAATTGGTCGACGAATCCCAGGACTGGCCGCGAAACAAACAGGCCACAATCGCAGACGTGTTGGCAATTCCGCCGTGATAAGCAATGCGCCTGCACAGATCTTCATCTTCGGTGCCGCAAATAAATGGGCTAAAACCACCGACGAGAAAGAACGATCGAGTTTCGATCATGGAGGCCTGAATTGGCGCCCATGCCCCGCCCATGATCTGGGCAAAACGGCTGCCGCTCAAGCCAGAATTGATCTCCGCCAGGACTGCACCCTGCTCATCCACAATCCGGATGCCCCCGTACATCCAGGCAGCCCCCTTTTCCCGGCAAGCAAGCTGCCAGAAGCTTTCCAGTGCGCCAGGCAAAAGCCAGTCATCATCATCCAGAAAAGCCAGGTAAGCCCCTCTGGCTATCGCCGCGCCGCTGTTGCGGGCAAAGCTGCGTTCGCGCCGGTTCGTGTTGATGATGCGCACCCTGGGCGAGTCTTGCCAGCCGGCTTTTTGCAATGGCTTGCCAGAGTCGTTCACCACAATCACCTCAAAATCGGCCTGGTGAAAATCCTGTTCAAGCAGGCTCATCACCGAGCGCTCAAGGGTTGAACGACCAATAGTTGGAATGATGTAAGAGCAGAACATGGGCGCCGGCATCGATTTCTCGTTGAGCCAGATGGCTAGAAGCAGCTCCAGAGAGGCAATCCCGGCGGCAATTTCCTAGCCGCTTTTGGCTTCCTGGAAGCCTTTACGGAATGTAAAGCTTGCATAAGGCCTGGATATCGCCCGCCAGTAATCCGGAGAAAAAATAGCTGGGATGGCAGCGAATACGCTTCGCAAGGCAAATAATGCCCGGCTGGCAGCGCTGAACAAACGCCTGTGTTGCAGGTTCCACACCACTGATGTCAGGTACACCCTCAGCAAACGTCCCTGCCAGTAAGGAGCGTCAGCAGATGAGCGCAGCGCTTCATATGCCCCTGGGCTGTCCAAGATGCGATCGCGCGCCCAGCGACTGGCTTGAGAATGGTGCAGGTAATCCGTGGTGCTTCCCTGCTCTCCCCTGACCACATAAGCCACAAGGTTGGGTGTCTCTGCAATTTCCCCTAGCAGAGCAATCCGCCGCAACAAGTCAATGTCTTCGGGCCCTGAGATAAGCGGGTCGAACCCCCCCAGCCTGAAAAATGTCTCCTGCTCGATGAATGACGATTGCAAGGGGACCCATTCACCTGCCATCACCTGGATAAAGCAATTTCCGTTTAAGCCATGCCTGAGCTGGATCGTCGGCATGTTCTGACGATCGACCAGTTGCGAAACCCCATATAACCATTTTGCCCGGCTGGATTGGCTCAGGCTCCAAAGGTGTTGGAAGGCTCCCGGCGCAAGCCAATCGTCATCGTCCAGAAAATGCAAATAGCGACCCCTGGCAACCGCGGCGCCGGTATTGCGGGCCATGCTGCGCTCGCGACGATAAGTATCGATGATCTGCACACGTTCTGAACGCTGCCACTCTGCAAATGGCAAGGGCGCGCCCGAATCGTTGACGACAATCACTTCGAAGTCTCCAGAGGGGAGGTCCTGGTTGAGCACACTCTCGACCGCCCGGGAAAGCGACTGCCGCCCAACAGTAGGGATGATCGTTGAACTGAACAGCCTTGATGTAGCCATTGTATCTCGAAGCGATCGCGCTTGCTGCGGAGGTAGAAGAATCACGGTTATTATTTTATAAACTAATATTGAAATAATCTTGACCCGTTTAAGAATAAAAAGATCATTTGTGATAGAACGCCATAAAAACCTGGCCGCAATTAACCCTTTTTGCCGATTTGGCACCCCTCTAAGGGCATGGGCTGCGAGATAAAGATACAGGTTGGCATAGGTTACTCTTTTGAGGTGGAGTAAGGATTTGCCTGGTTCGTGGGCAAAGGTGCGCTCAACAACTTTCAAGCATTCCCTTTCCTGCCTGATCACGTTTCTGGACATAGAGTAATCCGTAATGCGATATAAGATTTGAGGTTTCGGGACCGCCGCAAAATGATATCGGGCTGCCAGTCGAAGAAACATATCCCAATCTTCGGCAGAAGTCAAAGTTTCATCAAAGTCCCCAACTTCTTCAAAAACTTGCTTACGGATGAGGGCATTCGACCCGCTACCGATAAAGAAAAACTCTAATAAATTCGGAAAAACATACCCATTTGCCGAATGATGAATCCCATAACCCAGCGAATTACCCGACTCATCGATAAAATCGGTCCAGCTATACGATACATCCGCTCCAGTATTCTCGCGTAAGGCATTTATTTGGGCTTCAAGTTTGCCCGAGGTCCAAAGATCATCCGCATCAATGAAGGAAATAAACTCACCGCGGGCAAGCTCAATACCACGATTCCGGCTAGCTGACAGGCCTGAATTGGGATAAGAAAAAACCTTCAACCTGGGATCTTGAAACTTAGCCAAAATATCCAAGGTTGAGTCTGACGAGCCGTCATCAATAATTATTAGCTCAAAATCCAGGAAGGATTGATTTAAAACAGACTTGACTGTTTCTTCAATGGTTAATTCCCCGTTATAGACTGGAAGGATTACGGAAATTACAGGCAAGGATGTTTCTCTTTAACTTTCTTGCGGGGGTCCATTTGTATGTATCTGCGAAACAGGATCGTAAAGATAAATTTTCAAATAGGTATCATTCTCTCGGCGCAAGTACAACACCTTTATTAACTCTGCATTTTCTTCCATCCAGCTTTTCATCCTCGTATTCCCCCACTGTGTTTCGTCGTCCAGGATGAACCAAAATCTTTTGCCGCTGCTTACAACGAACTCAGGGTCTAAATCCTGCCACAATAATATCTCTTGATCCCAGTAATAGCCTTCCCACTCTGGGAACCAGGTTACGAGCTCATCGCCGGCTTGACTTTGTTCTCTAACTAAGGAAAAAGCCCCTTTCCAATCAAGGCGGTTTCCGTTATTCACCTGATAATATAGAAGGTCTGACCCTGCCGCGTCAGCTAAAAACACGAAGAGAAGACCCACGGCTAATATTTTCCCGTGGCTTTTTGTCTCATTAAGTATTTCTCTAATGCCAACAGCCCCTAAAATTATCCAGCTTGGCAGGGTCATGAAAATATAGCGCGTCTTGGTAAAAATAAATGGATTCAATGCAAGCAACAAGACTATCGGAACCACCGCACTAACAATCAGTAAGAGCCCTGCCCGACTTCTCTTATAGACGAGGTATATACCACAAAAAATCGAGAAACACATTAACGGAACACCGACCTCGAAGCCGATAAAACTCAACAAGCGGAATGGATCATCGAGGCGGTAAAGAAAAAACCAGTCAAAACCGCCAAGGAAGCGCGAGGTTCCGTCCTTGATAAGACTCAAGACCTCAATGGACACGGCGGCAGCTATCGGCAACAATGTGAGCAACAGGTTTCTGGCCCGAAATCCCGGCGGTCTCTCAAATGGCAGGATCTTTAATAACAACAGGTAACCCAGAACGACAGGAACCAGGAACACAGCAAATAAGCGTTCCGAGGTAGCCAGGTAGAACAGAAACATAAAGATCAGGATGTAAAGAGGGCGATCTCGCTCCAGGCCGTAGAAATAAAAAATTAAAGCGAGCGTGTAGAAAAGCATCAGGCCCGTGTAAAATCTGGCAGTCTGTGACCATTCGATGTGCCAGGGGGAAACAGCTAACAGCAATAATGCTATCAGGGTAACTTGATTGCCGAAAATCTTTTTCAAAGGGAAATACAGGACAGGGATCGACAGGGTGCCGATCACGGCTGAGGCCAGCCGGGCGCTCCATTCACTGACCGCGAACAGGTTTAATGCCTGGGCTGTCAAAATGACCGAGGTTGGCACCCAATTCGTGGCAGGGGGAATATTTTCAAGAGCCAGTTGCAAATTCCCGTAATGACGCAGGGCATGGTTAATGGTGAAGATCTCGTCGATCCAAAAACTCCACTGGCCGAGTTTGAAGAAACGAAATCCGGCTCCTAATCCTGTGATTAGAATCAAGAGCAGGTAGTTAAACCAGGATTGGGTAGAAATTGATTGCGCCCGGCTCTCAAGTCGTTTAATATTCATGGTATCTCTAATTTTTTGGCTTCAACAATCCTTGCAGCAGTCCCCGAACCGCGCCCAAATTACCCCTCCTGGCTTCGCGGATGAATACACGGATTGCCAGGTAAGGAGCGCCAAGCAGATAGAAGGTTATCTTCTCCGCCAAAGTGGCATGCCGGCTCATAAAGATTAACCAGTGGCGAGATTTGTGCCTGGCGTAATCCTCGCTGTAGCCCCCTCCGTAAGTGTGGCTGACCTGGTGGTAGCCAACTGCCTGGGGAATGTACATCGCCCGGTAGCCGGATTTCTTCAAACGAAGTGAAAAATCCAGGTCCTCCGGGCCGAAGGGGCCAAACTGCGGGTCAAAACCGCCCATTTGCTGAAAGACGTCCGCTCGCACCATCATGGCTCCACCGCAAGAGACGCATTCTCGAGGGATATCGTGCTGCCCGTGGTCGACCTCGCCATAGCCAACTGGCCGGGTGCGCCAGAATACAAAATTTATTTGCGCCCCGCCCCCATCATTGATCCTCTGGCGATCGTGCCTGAAGCGCAGCTTGGCCTGGGTTTGTCCCAGTTGGGAATCTTCGTAAAATGGTTCGAAGAGCGCCTGGAGGAAGCCAGGCGCGACCAGGATGTCATTGTCCAGGAACAACAAGTGAGTTGCCCGGAGCTGGTTAATCGCCAGCTCGGCTGCCGCGTTACGCCCCCCCGCTACGCCGAGGTTGGCGGGATGGCGGTGCACCAGGACGCCGGGGAACTCGCCCTGGACGGCTTCCAGCGTGCCATCTTGAGAGCCATTGTCCCACACCACCACTTGAAACCGGGGTTCGTCCAGCTCCAACAAGCTGGATAAGCACTCCAATGTCTTCTGCTTTTGGTTGTAGGTCAAGATCAAGACGACTATCTTTATCGCCCTTGAGACCGCAGCCATCCAAAACCCCTGGTTGAAGAACACATTTCCTGGTTCACCCTGATTAGCTACTGAATATCGACAAGCTTGTTTTTCCCCGGGTTAAATTGAGCCTGGATAGCTTTGTGGTACACATCTTCTAACTGCCCTGCAACACCCGACCAGCTATGGTTACGCTGAACATACCTGCGCCCGTTCACGCCCACCTGGCGCCGATAATCCGGGTTATCGACAAGTTGTAAAATCTGCGCAGCAATTTCGTCGGGCCTCTCAGCGACTAATAAATCTCGACCCGGTTGTGCGCTAAGCGCCAGGATCGCGCGCGGCGTGGCTACCACCGGCGTGCTGCAAGCCATGGCTTCGACGACTTTATTTTGGAATCCGGCTCCATAAACCATGGGTACTACCGCCAGCGTCGCTTTGCGCAGATAAGGACGCATATCGGGAACGGTTCCGGTGACGGTGATTGCCGGGTTTTCAGCCAGGGAGCGTACTCTCGCAGTGGGGTCTTTTCCGACGACCAGCAGTTTCACCTCCGGCTTTTGAGCCCAAACGAGCGGCATGACCTCCCTGACCAGAAACATTAACATCGTGACGTTAGCGTGGTAACCCATCTTACCGCTGAAGACGATCGTTGTGGGATCGCGCTCGATCTCCTCCCCTGCGCTAAAATATTCGAAATCGACGCCGTTGGGTAAGACGTCCATGGGAGAGGGCTCGACATTCGCCGGGACCAGATCAAGCAGGGCTTGCCTATCCACTGCGGTGGTAAACAGCACACGATCGAACTGGCTTGCTAACCAGCCTTCATAGCGGTGTGTCCGGTAGAGATCCAAACGTGTCATCAACTTACCGTAGTAACTCCGGCTTTGTCGGGCAGCCTGTTTGAAAAGATAGCTGATGCAATCCACGCTATCCCAAACAACTGGAACGTGTTGGAAACGGGACTTGACAAACAACCCATACTGCGCGCCGCGCAGGTGCTCCACGTGGACAACCTCATATTTAAAGGCGTCCTGGGACTTCAATCGTTCTTCTATATTATCTGCCAGTTCCGGCTGCCAGGAAAAGACAGCCTGCAGGGGGACCGTTGAAGGCAGCGCCAGGAGACAATTCCACAATGAACGCCAGCGAGATTGGCTGACGGCGATCAGTTCCAAACCGGAATACTTTTCAAGGGAAGCTC
>Ga0209751_10005252_pt1 | contig 12243 bp, 11 predicted proteins | sample RifCSP13_1_FD_184019 | JGI IMG/M metagenome (GOLD analysis project Ga0209751, IMG submission 184019) | Soil microbial communities from Rifle, Colorado - Rifle CSP2_sed 13_1 (SPAdes) (version 2) | ecosystem: Environmental > Terrestrial > Deep subsurface > Rock core/Sediment | place: Rifle... | reverse complement strand
GACCTGGCCGATATCGAGGCGGCGGACCTGGTTCCCTATCGCCGGCTGATTCCGCTCGGCCTCGCCGGCGTGATGCCCGCGCACGTGATCTATCCGAGGGTCGATTCCAAGCCGGCCGGATTTTCGGAAATCTGGCTCAAGCGCATCCTGCGCGGGAAACTGGGATTCGAGGGCATGATCTTCAGCGACGACCTGTCGATGGAGGGAGCGAGCGTCGCCGGGGACATTGTCGCCCGCGGCGAATCGGCGCTCGCAGCCGGATGCGACATGGTGCTGGTGTGCAACGCGCCGGACCGGGCGTCGCAACTGCTCGAAGGTCTGCGGGCGGGGCCGCTGCCCGAGGCTCGCGCCGGGCGCATGCGCGGGCGGCGTGCAGGGGTTGCGGGTGCGGATCGGCAATATGCCGCCGCGGTCAGGGCGCTGCGGGAAGCGCTGGGCTGAAGTTGCACCTACCGTGCGCTGGTTCTCCCGATTTCGGGAAGTTGCAACTTCGCAACTTCCCGAAATCGGGAGACGTATTGAAAAGCAAGTTCTTCGCCATATCTGTCAACGGCGGTAAGTGATTCTGACTGTTGCATGAAGCGTATCGCCTTGCCCCGCACTTTCGACCTCGGTTGCACTGCCTGCCCGCGTCTGGCGCGGTTTCTGGCGCAGGTGCGCGCGGTGCATCCGGACTATCACGCCCGCCCGGTGCCGCCCTTCGGCGATGAGCGCGCCGGCCTGCTGGTGGTGGGGCTCGCGCCGGGGATGCACGGCGCGAACCGGACGGGCCGGCCGTTTACCGGCGATTACGCCGGCATCCTGCTTTACCGCACTCTGTACAAGTTCGGTTTTGCCAGTCATGAAGGGTCCGATAGTCCCGGCGACGGCCTCAGGCTGACCGGATGCCGGGTGACCAACGCCGTAAAATGCCTGCCGCCGCAGAACAAGCCCGAGCCGGCGGAGGTGCGTCGCTGCAACGGATTTCTTGCCGCGGAATTCGCTGCAGTGCAACCGCGGGCGGTACTGGCGCTTGGCGGGGTAGCGCATCGCGCGCTGCTCATGGCGCTGGGTCTGCGGGCGCGTGAGTATCCGTTCAGTCACCGTGCGGCGTACGATTTGCCTCGCGGGACGTCGGCGAGGAAGGGCGCGCGCCTTTACAGCAGCTATCACTGCAGCCGCTACAATACCCAAACCAAACGACTCTCGGCCGCGATGTTCGAGGCGGTCTTCAGCGACATCCAGGCGTATCTTCTCTCCTGCCGATGAGACCCGACCACCAGACCAAGCCGGCTGCGCGAGCCAGAGCGGCAGCCCGCGATCAAGAATCCGAAGCCGCATTCGACGGCCGCGGGTTTATCGCCGGTCTGCCGAATCTTCCCGGCGTGTACCGGATGCTCAATGCGGCCGGGGACGTTCTCTACGTGGGCAAGGCGCTCGACCTGAAGAAGCGCGTCGGTTCCTATTTCCAGAAGACGCTCCAGAGCCCGCGCATCGCCATGATGGTGTCCCAGGTGGCGGGCATGGCGGTCACCGTGACGCGCTCCGAAGGCGAGGCGCTGATCCTCGAAAACAACCTCATCAAGTCTCTCGGCCCCAGGTACAACATCCTGTTCCGGGACGACAAGTCCTATCCCTATCTGACGATCGGCGGCGGCGAGTTTCCGCGTCTGGGCTTTCACCGCGGCGCGATGGACCGCACCAGCCGGTATTTCGGGCCGTTTCCCCATGCCGGGGCGGTGCGGGAGAGCATACAACTGCTGCAACGGGTGTTTCGCCTGCGCACCTGCGAGGACACGGTGTTCTCGAATCGTTCCCGTCCCTGTCTGCTGCACCAGATCCGGCGCTGCTCCGGACCTTGCGTGGGTCTCATCGAGCCGGCGGACTATGCCGAGGACGTGAGAAACGCGCGGTTGTTCCTCGACGGGCGCAGCGGCGACGTGCTCAAGCGACTGGCGGCACGCATGCAGGAGGCGGCCGACCGCCTTTGCTTCGAGGAGGCGGCGATTTACCGCGACCAGATCCAGTCGCTTTCCAAGATGGCGCAGCGGCAATATGCGGACACGGGAACGGATCAGGATGCCGATGTGATAGGGCTTTCCTGCGAGCGCGGTCTGGCGTGCGTGAATCTGGTCATGGTGCGCGGCGGGCGGCACTTGGGCGATCGCAGCTTTTTCCCGCACAACGCCCAGGAGCGCGAGCCGGGCGATGTACTGCAGGCGTTCATCGCGCAGCACTATCTGGAGCGGCCGGTCCCGGCCCTGATCGTGACCCAAGAGGAGGTGGACGCGAGAGAAGCCGAAATCTTCCTCTGCGGCTACGCGAGGCACAGGACCCACGTCGCCACGCGGCCAGTGGGCGATCGCCGGGCGTGGCTCGAAATGGCGCAGAAGAACGCGGCGCAGGCGCTCAAGCAGCGTCTGTCCGAGCAGAGCACGCAGGAGGCGCGGCTGGTCGCCATGCGCGAGGGGTTGGCTCTTCCCGACACGGCGCAGCGTATCGAATGCTTCGACGTCAGCCACACGCAGGGAGAGGCAGCGGTGGCCTCCTGCGTGGTGTACGATCGGCACGATATGCGTCGTGCTGAATACCGCCGCTACAACATTGCAGACGTGACCCCGGGTGACGATTACGCCGCGCTCAGGCAGGCGCTGTCTCGCCGCTACGGCAAGGTGGCCGGAGGCGAGGGCGTCATGCCCGATCTCATCCTGATCGACGGCGGCAAAGGGCAGGTCCGCACGGCGGCCGATGCGCTTGCGGAACTGGGCTTGAGCGACGTGGCGCTGGTCGGCGTATCCAAGGGACCGGAGCGCAGGGCCGGGTTGGAGGAGCTATGGATCGCCGGCAAGCCGGATCCGGTGCGCCTGGCCCCTGATCACGCAGGACTGCACCTGATCCAGGCCATCCGGGACGAGGCCCATCGATTCGCGATCGCCGGTCACCGTGCGCGCCGCGGGAAGACACGGGTCACCTCGACGCTGGAGGGAATCGGCGGCATCGGCGCCAAGCGGCGCCGCGGATTGCTCGCGCGGTTCGGCGGACTGAAAGGCGTGATGGGGGCGAGCATCGAGGATCTCACGCAGGTGGAAGGCATCAGCCGCAAACTGGCCGCAAAGATATACCAGGAGTTGCATGCAGCTTAACTGGCCCAATATCCTCACCTGGTTCCGGATTCTCATGATTCCGGTCGTGGTGGGCGTGTTCTATCTGCCGGCCGGCTGGCTGTCGATACACGAGCGGAACCTGATCGCCTGCGTGGTGTTTACGGCCGCGGCGATCACGGACGTGCTGGACGGCTATCTGGCGCGGCGGCTGAATCAGATGTCTGCCTTCGGCGCCTTTCTCGACCCGGTCGCCGACAAGCTCATGGTCGCGGCGGCGCTGATCGTGCTGGTCCAATTCCACCGCGTCGACGCAGTGATCGCCGTCATCATCATCGGGCGCGAGATCGCGATTTCGGCGCTGCGTGAATGGATGGCGAAGGTCGGCGACGCGAAGAGCGTCGCGGTGAGTCTTCTCGGCAAGATCAAGACCATCTCGCAGATGGTCGCGATCCCGATGCTGCTCTACCACGACCGCATTCCGTTGTTCGACCCTTACGTGGTCGGCACCTGGTTGATCTATCTGGCCGCCGCGTTGACGCTGATATCGATGGTCCATTACATGAACCTCGCCCGACCGAGCGCAGCCCGCCACGGTTGACCCCAGCCCCCCATACCGCTAAAATTCGCGATTACTTCCGCGGGAATAGCTCAGTTGGTAGAGCGCAACCTTGCCAAGGTTGAGGTCGCGAGTTCGAGACTCGTTTCCCGCTCCAGATTCCAAGGAACAGCGAAGCTCATTGCGTGGCGCGTCGCTGTTTCTCCATCGGTTTGGCTGCCGTCGTCAGACAGGTGGTCGCGGCACCCGGCGGGGTGGCAGAGTGGTTATGCAGCGGCCTGCAAAGCCGTGGACGCCGGTTCGATTCCGACCCCCGCCTCCAAGCACCGGCTCCTGTCAGGCAATGGCTTGGGCTAACGTGAGCCGATAGACACGGTTTGCTGAATCCGGCGCCAAATCGCCATGCCTCTTACAGAATGAATCAGACCTTCCGGGCGCTGGCCGAGCGCGATTTCCGCCTGTACTTCTTCGGACAGGTGGTGTCGCTCGTCGGCACCTGGGTGCAGCAGGTGGCGATGGCCTGGATTACTTACCGCGTGACCGGTTCGGCATTCATGCTGGGCGTGATTGCATTTTCCGGACAGATACCCAGCCTGCTCTTGTCGCCCCTCGGCGGATTGCTGGCGGACCGAATGGACCGGCGCAAGCTCCTGGCCATGATCCAGGTAGTGGCGATGGCGGTGGCGGCTTGGCTTGGGTTTGTTTCCTACACCGAGAGCTTCTCGGCCACGGTGCTGGTCATCGCGGCTGTCGTGCTCGGGGTATCGAGCGCGCTGGAGATGCCTACCCGCCAGGCCTTCATACTGCAGACCATTCACGACAGAAGCCACGCGACCAATGCCATCGCGCTTAACTCGATTGCTTTCAACGGTGCGCGCCTGGTAGGGCCGGCAGTGGCCGGAGCTGTTCTGGCTCTGATCGGGGAAACGGCCTGCTTTGTCGTCAATGCGGTTTCCTATCTTGCGGCCATCTACACGCTGCTCGCAATGCGTCCCCGGGCAGTTGACCATCACAGGCGCGGAGGCAGTTTCCGCGAAGCTCTGCAGTATCTTCAGTCCTTCGAACCAGCGCGCTGGCTCCTCATCACGGTTGCGGCTGCCAGCTTCTGTGCGGCGCCGATGATGACTTTCATGCCTGTCTATGCGAAAGACATCTTCCACGGCGGGCCGGACACCCTCGGGATGCTGATGGGGGCCTCCGGCCTTGGCGCGGTTCTCGCCGGGCTGTATCTCGCGAACCGGACAACGGTCGTCGGACTCGGGGCACGGATTGGCGCGGGCTGCCTGGCGATTGGCGTAGCCTCGGTGGCCTTTTCCTACAATCCTTTTTTCCTGGTGGCGCTGCCGGTTCTGGTTGTGTCGGGGGCGAGCACCATCATCGTCATCACTGCAAGCAACATCCTGCTGCAGCACCTGGTGCCCGAACACCTGCGCGGGCGCGTCATGGCGCTGTTTACGATGTCGTTCCTCGGAATGCTGCCGGTGAGCGCTTTGCTCGCCGGGGGGCTCGCCCATGTCGCCGGCGTTGAACTGGTATTTGTCATCGCGGGATTCGGCACCATCGTTGCCGGCCATGCGTTCAGGCGGCAGTTGCCGCGCCTGAGGGAAATGGCGCGCCCGGTGCTGGCCGAGTCGGAGAAGGGCGTGGTTTCGTCGTAACGTCGGTACAGCAGGGGCCGGTGAAGATTTGGCTGATTCCGGAGGGCAGATTCCATAGGGCTTTGAATTGACGGGGACTGGCGCAGCCCGCCAAGCCGCGGACGCCGGTTCGATTCCGACCTTCGCCTTCAGGAATACTTCGCCGGCCAGCCTTGAGTTAAGCTGCGCATCTGCAACTGCCCGGGTGGTGAAACTGGTAGACACAAGGGACTTAAAATCCCTCGACCCTAAACCGGTCATGCCGGTTCGATTCCGGCCCCGGGCACCATGTATTTAGAGATAGCACTTACTAACCTACTTCGATATGTAACCGAAATGTAAGCATCAGAAAAAGCCGCCACACGGGCGGGTCGGTGGGTCAGTGTGGGGTACGTGCAGACGGTCTTGCCTAATAAGTAGAACGGGAAATGCCGAAGAATATTGACGTTGATCATGCACTTCCCGGTTGCGTTTGAGGAACATAATGGGAGCGCCGATTAGGGGGTACTTCAATGACTAAGGTTTTCCTCAATCCACAGGACATCGCCCAGGAGGGGCAAAAAATCTATCAGCAGAAATATGCTGCTGACTACGAGACCAAGTTCTCCGGCAAGTTCGTTGCGATCAACGTGGTCACCGGCGAAGCGTACGTAGACGATCTGCCGGAGGCGGCTATTGCGAAGGGACAGGCAGTCAGCGGCGACGGCATCTTTCATTTAATGAAAGTTGGATCAAGCGGGGCGTTTCGTGTCAGTTACTCCTCCAATCCCGCCCGCGATAGCTGGTTATTTCGATAAAGCGGGGAATCCGTGCCTCACCATCGGACTGATGGGGGTGTACTCACCCGCGCCCGTCGAGTTCGAAGCCATCATCGATACTGGCTTTACCGGATTCCTTTCCATGCCATTGATCAAGGCATTCCCTTTGGGGTTGCCGCTGCACGGCACGACCGCCGTCACACTCGCAGACGGCTCAACCTCTTATAAACTGCTTGGCCATGCCAAAGCTACTCTGAACAATCAGACTAAGGAAGGTCTGGTAATTCTAGAGCCTTCGGCCAGCGACGTTCTGCTGGGTATGGCGTTTCTGCGGACGTTCAAGTTGATGTTGATGGTGGCCCAGATGGGCGTCGGGCTGATCGACGAGATGGTTCTCGACGCAATTATCAAACAGGCCCAGGCGCGGGCCCAAGGTGATTCCGCTGCGCATCCGGAATCCGCACCTCCAGTTGGTACAACTGGCCTCGACCCGGATCCTAAAGCCTAGGACGCCATACTCGGCGGCTCTATCCGCTCAAGCCCGACCTGCTCATAGTAGTGAGCCGTTATCTTCGCATTCCGAGTAGGTTTCCTCACCCGGCCGGCAATCGTGCAGCAGGGCCGAGCGTGACGGGAAGGCGTTCCCTCAGGCGGGGACTTCCTCCGAATCCCGCGCGGCCTTCCGCGCCTTGCCGGCAGCGTAGACCGTCAGCACGCGATCGGCGACCACGGAAAGGCCGTGCTTTTCCTCGCTGTCCTTCATCCAGTTCGATAACTTCCCGCGGCCGGCAATCGCGCAGGAATCGCCCCACTGTAGCGCCAGGATCGCCGCCACGGCGTCACCGTTGAAGGCGATGAGACGGTCGCCGAAAAGCCGTCGTTTCGAAATGCATTCTTTCGAAGAAAATCTATTTCAGGTTGAAAGCCGGGCGGAAGTGGGCGCTTTTCGAAGCCATGTAGCGCGCCACGGTCGGTATGTCTTGCAGGGCAGAATCATGCAAGCCTTCCCAGTTTCGAAATGAGAATCGATGCCTGTGCTCGGCGCGGAGATACCGCTCGATCTCCTGGGTCGGGTCGTCGAGCGAGTAGCCTGCGGACTGCTTTTTGCCCTTCTTCTCTTCCCACAGCGTTTTCCCTACGAGGTTTACAACGCGCCAATTCTCTATTCCCTCACGCGCGGCCATTTCGGCGGCAAAAACAACGTTGCGGAATAACTGGCTATGGAGCGGATCCTTCACTTCCGCACGATTAAATGCCGAACGAGCGGCCTTCGCGTCGGCCGGTAAGTAGCGGGCTATCGGCGGCTGACGTGCTCGGGCTGCCGCTGACAGCACCCGAAGCAATGCATCCGAGCGGGCGTAATCGCAGAAGGCCAGGGGCACGGCGGAACAGCGGGATACTGACCGATCATGCTGTTGCCGAAGAACGCCACAAGAACGCGATCGACATCAACGGTGGGGAGCGACACACTCCGAAGAGCGCCAATCGGGAACGTCAGTCCGCCCAGGCCGAGGTGAAGGCACGCAAGACGGCGAACAAAGTCGCTTCCGAGCGCGCACCTCGAGAAAATCGGGGCAGGACGAAGGACGCCAAGGACTTTCTCATTCGCGTCCTCGCCCGCGGTCCTGCTCCTGCCAAACGAATCCGGGCCGCTGGCGTAGCTTCGGGACTAGGCTGGCGAACGGTACAGCGGGCGAAGACAGCACTCAGGATCGAAGCATCGAAGACAGGAATGAAGGCAGGCTGGCAATGGCACCTGCCAACAGGTCAGATCAGATGATGAAAGCTAAACGACCACGTAATCCAGGCATGTTCCGACCCGGGCGATCAGGCAATCCGTCAGGGCGACCGAAGAAAACCCTTGAGCTTGCGCGGATCGAGGATCTGGCTCGACAGCACAGCCACGAGGCCATTGCGGCGCTGATCGATGAGGCACGGCACGGCAAAGGAGCGCCGCGCGTGACCGCTGCGATAGCGATTCTTGACCGTGGCTGGGGCAAGCCCGTCGAGCGGCAAGAACAGGGACCGGCAGGCGCATTCCGAGACACTTCTGATCGCGCGGCTCTCATAGCCGCGATCGAGCAGCGGTTGTTTCGCCTCGGTGTGGTGAAGGCTCTGAAAAAGCAGCAGGATGGGGTGTATGAGCCGGAGAATAGCGCGGAGGACCAGGTGGCGTGATCCGTACCCGCCCGAAAGGCTCGCGGAAGATGGCAGTGTCAGAGGAACTCAATCCCCGTCTGGGTCAGCCCCACGAGATTGATGTTTGTGGCATTGAAAGTGGTATCTGCCGCCATCACTGCCAAAGAGGCTTGCGTGTACTGGCCGGAAGCCAGCACCCCATCCCAATACGCGAGATCACTTTGGCCAGGCGCTGCCCCTATCAGGTTCTGGTAAAGCAGTGTGATTTCAGCAGCGTTGCTGAAACCATTCCCGAGCTTCACGTTGAGCGCCGCCTGCATGAGGTCCGCGTAGCTCATGCCTCCGTCGAGAAGATTCAGGCCAATGCCAACATAAGACTTGTTTGCCGGGGATTCTTTGCCAAAGACCAACCCAAGTATCTTGGCGGCTGTTCCGGCGTTACCGTCAAGATCAAATGCGAGGCTCCAGTCTGCGAATTGCAGGCGTTCCACGTTGGACAGTACGTCGCTGCCATCCCCGCCGGCCTGATTTAATACACGGAGATCGTTGACCGTATAGCTACCGTCGGTACTCTTTGCAATCGAATAGTCCGATCTATTGCCTGAATACACTGCTATATCGGTACCCGTCCCGCCGTCAATGGTATCGTTGCCGCCACTTCCCGTAATAGTGTCAGTACCCGCAAGTCCTAACAGGGTGTCCGCATAGGCGGTTCCGACGAGGACATCGCCTGCTGCCGTGCCAGTCTTATATCCCAAGACCGCGGCCGTGTTTGTAGAAGTGACGCTTTCATTTGTTCCATGCCCATCGACGTAGTTGGCGAGGACTCGAACCTCTTTCCCGACCTGCGTCTCTGCAAGCGTGAGCGTGTTGCTGGAACCGATGGTTGACCACGAGGAACCGATGCCCATCTGCCATTGATAGGTAATCGTCCCAAGACCATCGGCATCGGCAAGGGTGTTGACGGCACTAAGCGTCTGGCCCTCGGTGGTCGTACCGCTGATGGTGACCACACCCGTGGGAAGATCATTAACGTTGGCTACCGTGGTGGTGGCGCTGCTGGACACGTTCTCGGCAGTACCGTGACCGTCGGTGTAGGTGGCCGTGACGGCGATGGTTTTGCCGACTTGGGCCTCGGTGAGAACCAAGGTGCTGGCCGTTGCACCAGTGATATTGCTGCCGCCTGCCTTCCATTGGTAGCTGATGGTGCCCAGGCCGTCGGCATCGGCCAGCGTGTTCGAGGCGGTGAGGGTCTGGCGTTGGACCGGGGTGCCGCTGATGGTGACCGAGCCGGTGGGACTGTGATTGACGTAGGCCACAGTCGTGAAGTTGTAACTTGTCGTGCCCGCATAGCTATTATCCGCAAGGTCTTTGATCGTTCCGGCAGCGAATTCGGCCTTGTAGGCAGTGCTATTGGCTAGATCGGCCGTAGGGTTGATGGTCAGCGTCGAGCCGGCAATCGAGAGGTTGCTGCTGGTTGCCGCGTTGTAGGTCTCAATTACCGTACCGGTCGAAGTCTTTAGAACAATGGTGCCCGTGCCACGCGCAATCGTTTCACTGAAAGTCAGCACGATATTGCTATCAACAGCGATCCCAGTAGCTTCGTCGGCTGGGCTAAAGGTAGAGACCATGGGAGGAGTGGTGTCTACCAATCTGAGACTAAACACGTCGGACGCCGTCGCGTTCGCAGTGTCTGACGCAGTTACGCGAATCGCGATCGTGCCGCTGCTTCCTACCGGTGGTGTGCCACTGAATGTTTGCGTGCCTGAAGCAAAAGTGAGCCACGAGGGCAACGCGCTGCCATTGTCGAGCATCGCCCGGTAGGTAATGGTGTCCGCTAAATCGGTATCCACGAACGTACCGGCGGCAAGTCTATAGTTGAACACCCTGCCAATCGTGGCGGTGAGATCAGGGATTGGGGCGGCAAGCCGGGGCGCGGTATTCGCTGCGGCACCTAGCAAGTAATCGTTAGCTGATATCGCCTCAATAATCTGATCATAAAGAAACCCGATGTCGGCCCAATGATTCGCCGCGGGACCGCCGCTGCTCTTTACGCCGATGATGTAAGGACCTTGTCCATCGGTGGAATAGACAAAGAGCGGTCCGCCGGAACTACCTCGCCCCATAAGATCGCCGCCGTTGTCGGCAGTGGAGGTATAGACCTCATACCAGGATTCATGTGTTACCCAAGTGGTCGCAAGCATCATCCCGGTACTGTTTTCCGGGTAGCCAATCGAAAATGCCCACTCCGGATTGTCAAACCCGTTTGCCAGCCCGAACCAGCCAACGCGGTCGCCGATAGCAACACTCAGACCAATGACCCCAATGTCGTACTGCGTTTCCGAATAGGAGACCGTCTCGTTGTCTGAATTGACGAAGGTGCCTGTTGGCCAAGCCGACGCGATCCACCGATAGGTGCCGAGGCTGTAAGGTGTGCTCTCAAACCGGTCGGTGACATTGTTGTAATCGGCACCTGGGTAAATGTTAATCTGTGTCGCCCATCCGCCCCTGTCCGGATCGTACAGTACGTGCGTCGCCGTGAGCACATCGTTCCGGCCGACGACCGCACCGGTTCCGCTGCTATGCGTGCCGTCGGCCCACGTTATACCCAGGAGTACAGCAGCACTGTACGGATAGGCCGTTCGGTTGAAAACCTCAACGGACACGGTGAGTCTCCCGGCTCTTCCTCAGACCGCTATGCGTTACGTCGCTGTGGGAAGCATCACTTAACCCGCCGTGGCCACCCTTGGCGTCGGCAGTGCTCCGCAGGCAGAGCGCCAGCGACAGCAGTAGAGCAGGGACAAACTGCAAGGTTGTTCCCCCTCTGCAAGGAAGCATCAGTCTATGCCAATGGTGGACTGAGGTATGTCGTAGGTCAAACGTGGCGCGGGCTGCGAGGCGTGGAATCAGGAGGGCCGTTCAGACTTCGGCGCCGGAGGAGGGTAGCCAGGCGCGGTTGCCCGCGCCCAGCCCCCGAGGAACCGAGCGTGATAGTTTCCCATCACTCGGCTCGAGCAGTACAAAAGCCGGCGTCAATCAGTCACTGACCCGGGAACTCGGAATGCTCCCCGAGCGACCTTTGCGATACACGCCCGCAGCCGTTGTACATGTCTTTCGACAATGTTGGGGGCGCACACGCTCCGTGGTGCAGCGTCCATTTGCATTCCCCCCACACTAACGGGTCTACTAGCTTTCTCGCGACGTACCACCAATCGGACGTAGGCCCGCTTTCGCGTCAGGTAACATTAAAACCCGTATCCGCGCCATTACAGCACGGCCTTCGCTTCTTCCGATATCCTACTCCCGCACGACCATAGGCAGAACCTTGCGGCCTGCTGTCTCCCGAAGGAGAGCTATACGGGGTTTCCACGTTCCACCTGCAGAAGTATGTCGGGTTAGGTGCCTGCTTTCGACCGGGAGGCGTATGGGTCACGAAAGCGCAAATCAAAGACGCTGTTCCCACCTCCATTACCGTTTGGTTCAAGCGTAAAAGCCACTTCCGCTTGTCATAAGTGACGATCTTTATCGCAAATTTACATGTGTTCACCCTACCGACTATCTAGCACTGATCCGGCCTGTGGCTGCCAGAAGGGTACGCCTCTCGCGATTGACACCCCGCACCTTGCGGTGCTTCGTTACGTTGTCAGAGCCGCTCTTTATTCAGGCTCCTAGATTCACCCGGTGACACGGGCGGTTCCCTCCTTTATAGTGGGAACAACTTCCACAAGCGACTTCGTGTCGCAGTTGATTCTACTATCCCTTTCAGGGAGATTTTCGATGCTGTGTGAACAAAGATCGAATAAGCATTTCCTGACGCCTTGGCGGTTTCCAGCTCGACAAACCGGCGACGAACTCAATCCGCGCTGATGTTCGCGGTCTCCACCACCTTCTTCCAGCGCGCCGCTTCGGCGCGGGCGAAGGCGGCGAATTCGGCGCGGTTCATGTCGCCGGGCAGCATGCCCATGTCGGAATAGCGCTTGCGTATGCCCGGATCGGACAGCACCGCCCGCACATCCGAATTGATCCGGTCGAGGATGCGCGGGTCCGTCCCCTTGGGCGCGGCGAGCGCC
>Ga0209751_10005251_pt1 | contig 12244 bp, 14 predicted proteins | sample RifCSP13_1_FD_184019 | JGI IMG/M metagenome (GOLD analysis project Ga0209751, IMG submission 184019) | Soil microbial communities from Rifle, Colorado - Rifle CSP2_sed 13_1 (SPAdes) (version 2) | ecosystem: Environmental > Terrestrial > Deep subsurface > Rock core/Sediment | place: Rifle... | reverse complement strand
TGCCGGGACGGCACGGACCGTCGCCCCCACCGCGGCCGAGAGCCCCTCGCGGGCGATGGCGGTGATGGCACGCCGCTCCTCCTCGGACACCATCGGAAAGCCCGCGTCGATGACCGCCACCCCCATCCCGTCGAGCAGCTTCGCGATATCGAGCTTGTCCTCGGCAGTGAAGCACACCCCCGGGCTCTGCTCCCCGTCCCGCAGGGTCTCGTCCCACACGCGGATCTTCTCCGGAGCCTTCCGTCCCGCGTCGTGGAGGAATGCGCCCAGCTGCTCCGCCTGGTTCCTGGCGACGAGCGCGATGTCCGGGGAAGTTCCCATATGCTTCCACCTGCCCCGGGGCCATTTAAGCCTTTCTACATGTTTATCCCTTCCAATGATATCGGGATAATAATTTCTTGAATATTCAACTACTATTGAGTACATATGGCTTCAGATTGTCTGGGCTGCCACCTCGGATAATATTCCAGGGAAAAGTTTATGAATCGCCCGCCGTTTGCCCCACCCATGGGAGAGGTGCTCGGGACAAGACTTTCGGAGAACGGCAAGGTCGTCTTCGAGGTCCAGCTCCCCTATCAGGACGCGCTGCAGCTCGGCGGGCAGATCAGCCGCGTCTATCTCTTCGCGGAAGCACAGATGCAGCTGCGAAGCCGCCTCATCCGGCGCGGGAAAAACGAAGCGACCACCTACCTGCTGGTGCCCAAGGACCTCCGCGAGCTGCTCCTCTCCGGGGAGCTCACAAAGCCGGCGAAGGCCCAGGTGGTCGAGAACGGCGACAAGTACTTCCTCATTTTCATGGTGGACAAGCACCCGCCATTCCTTGCGGAGCAGAAGAGGATGCGCGCGAAGCGGACCAACAAGCGAGGGCGAACATGACCACAGAGCGGGTGCCTACGGGGATTCCGGGCTTTGACAAGCTGGTCCAGGGCGGATTCCCGAAGGGCAGCGCCGTCCTGCTCAGCGGCACCCCAGGAACGGGAAAGACCCTCTTCGCCCTCCAGTACCTCTACAATGGGGCCACTAAATCCAAGGAGCGGGGCGCCTACGTCTCGTTCGAGGAGAACCGGCAGGAGCTGCTGGAGCAGGCCAGCCAGTTCGGATGGGACCTGGAGAAGCTGGAGAAGGAGGGACTCCTTTCCATCATCACCGTCACCCCGGACAGCATAGGCCGCTCGACAGCGAAGGAGATTCTCGAACTTATTCAGGAGCACAAGGTGCAGCGGCTGGTCATCGACTCCCTCACCACGCTCGCGGTCAACGTGCCCACACGCGAAGGCCCATCCGAAGTGAGCGGCTACTCCATGGCAAATTTCCTCTACCGCTTCCTCGGCACCGTGAAGAAGATGGACACCACCACCCTGCTCATCTCCCAGGCGAGTGACGAAGGAGTGCTCGCGAGCGACACGGTCTCCGCGTTCGTCAGCACGGGAGTCGTCCACATCACCTTCGAATCGCTCGGCTCCCAGTACTCTCGCAGCCTCCTGGTCCGGAAGATGCGGCGGACGCGCAACGATGAGGACATCCATCCTCTGGAGATAAGCGCGAAGGGCCTCGTGGTGCACAGCATCCAGTAGGCGCGCTGCCGCAGCTCGGCCGCCACGAGGATTTCTGGCGGTCTGGCCGGAATCGCGGGCATTCTCAGCAAGGCGGCCGACTCTCTACTGACTCCTGGGGGGCCGCGCCGTTAGAAAACTTTATCAAGTCCGGCGCACGAGGTCTACCCGATGGCGAAGCGCATCCTGGTCGTTGACGACGAGCCCCATCTCCTCCTACTCATGAAGACGATTCTCGAGCGCGCCGGCTTCGTGGTGGAGACCGCAGAGGACGGGAAGAAGAGCCTCGCCGCAGTGAAAGCCTTCAGGCCGGACCTGGTGCTGCTCGACATGATGATGCCAGGCATGTCCGGCCGCGAGATCCTGGAGAAGCTGCGGCAGGACCCGAAGACCAAGGCCCTGAAGGTCATCTTCATCACGGTCGCCCGCTTCTCCGAGGTGGGGCAGGAAGTGCTCAAGCAGCTGAAGGCCGACGGCTATATCACGAAGCCGTTCGACAACGACGCCCTGCTCAAGCAGGTCCGGAAGACTCTGTCCTGACGGGCCGCAGGGGGAGAATGACCTTAACGCTGGTGCCCTTCCCCAGGCTGCTGTGCAGCGTCGCCGTGCCCCCCATGCCCTGAGTGAGCTCCTTGACGATGGCAAGGCCTAGGCCGGTGCCACCCGCCTTGCGGGTCAGGACGGAGCCCGCATGGGAGAATCGCCGGAAAAGCCGTGCCTGGTCCTTCTTGGCGATGCCCGGCCCCCGGTCCGTGACTTTGTAGTGCAGGTGATGCGCGCTCCGCGTCAGCGAGACCGTGATGACTCCGCCCTGCGGACTGTAGCGGATGGCATTCGTGAGCAGGTTGAGAATGACCTGCTGCACCCTCGCCGGGTCGATGACGGCGAATTGCGCCCCCTTGCCTGTCACGAGTCGGAGCGTGAGCTGAGATTCCCGCAGCCGGGGCTCCAGGAAAGCGACCGTCTCCTTCAGGTGCGAAACCACGTTCGTGCGCTCGTAGACAAAGGCGAGCCTGTGGAGGTCCAGCCGCGACAGGTCGAGAATAGTGGCGATAAGCTCGCTGAGCCTGTCCGTGTCCCTCGAGATGATGTCCAGGAACTGCCCGCTCTCCGGAGAAAGCTCCTGCCGGCGCTCCAGAAGGAGCTGCACGAAGCCGCGAATAGAGGTGACGGGCAGCTCGTGCGAGGCGATGGAGATGAATTCGTCCTTCCGCACCTCCAGCTGCTTGAGCTCCTGAATCAGCTGCTGGCTCTTGTTCTTCTCCTCCTTGAGCTGGAGGTAGGCCTCCTGCTGCTCCGTAAGCGACCGCTGGGACGCTGAGCGAAGCCTCTCCAGCTCTCCGACCTTGGCACCCAGGGCTGCCGTCTGCTCCCTCACCCTCAACTCGAGATGCTCCTTGGCATCGCTGAGCTGCGCGGTGTTCTCCTCCACCAGGCGCTGGAGATGCTCGGCACGGTGCTCCGCCTCGTCGCGCTGTCGCTCCCTCAGGAGGTACAGGGCGATGACCGCTGCTCCGGAGAGGCCGCCCATGACCACGGCAAAGAGGACATGGAGAATCCAGACGCTCCGCCCGACGCTTGCCGCCAGCCGCACTCCGGACTGGCTGAGCAGGGCGTCAGTCAGCCCGAGCTGGGTGAGATTGGCAGCTATGGAAAACAGGACGACGCCGAGCATCATGACAAGAGGCTTCCACACCCGGAATTGCCTCCCGTGAGCTGCCCCCTGGCTGGTTTTGCCCTGCTCCATTCCGTCATCCTGCCATCGGAAGCTATTTAAGTTTTCTCTCCGTGAAAGGGGCCGCAAGATGAGACACCTTGCGGACGCACAGTCGGATGCTCCGATGATGTCATGCAGCGCAACTCAAAAAATTACCTAAAAATAATAACTGTGTAATAGTCAATAATAGAAACATTTAAATAGTTGCTGCGTTCTTATATGTGTAATGCGTGTTCATGATAAGCTGGTCAAAGAAGTCGTCTCAGAAGTGGTCGGCGAGGACGTTCTGCCCCTCATTGCGTATCTGAAGGGCAAGAGGAACATCTCCGAGTTCACCATAGCCGAGAGCATTGATATCGAGGTCAACGAGGCTCGGAACATGCTGTATCGCCTCCACGGCATGCATCTCGTGACCTATCACCGCAAGAAGGACAAGGAGAAAGGATGGTATATCAGCTACTGGACATTCAATCCCTCCCGCGTGGTGGAGCTGAAGGACAGGCTCCACTTGGAGCGCGTCGCTGCCCTCAAGGAGCGCCTCCGCAGGGAGGAGCAGAACCTCAACGCCTTCTTCATCTGCACCAGCATGTGCTCGCGTCTGGAATTCGAGCGGGCCATGGAGTACGATTTCAAGTGCCCCGAGTGCGGCACCCTCATGACCCAGCAGGACAACAGCAAGACCATCGAGCACCTCCGCGCCAGGATACAGGACCTGGGCAGGAGCGGCGCGGTCCGCACGGGCTAGCTGTCCGGGTTTCTGGCCGCATTGCTGACAGTAACCGCCCAGACCACGCGGATATTCTGCGGCAGAGGAATCTGAGGGTTTCTGGGCCGCCATACAAAGGTTTAAATATGCACATTCGCAAGGCAGGGTCATGGCAGAACTGCTCATCGTGCCCGCGGTGGTGATGGGCATCCTCATCGGGCTGGTGGAGCTCGTCCTCCTCGCCCGGGACGAGCCAGGCATGTGGCTCTCCCACAGCCTACACGCCATCCCGGTGATGTTCCTCTTCGTCTTCGCCAGCATGAACATCTCGTTCGTGCTCGGTCTCCTGCCGTTCGCCATCACCGAGAACAGCATGGTGGATTTCGGCATCCGCGTGGTCATCGGGCTGCTCGCCGCCCTCAAGACGGGCGCGGCGGCCGCGCTGGTGCCGCACACCTCCGTGGGGGAGAGCAAGTTCCACCTGCTGCTGATAGGCGTCCTGGTCGTCGCGGCACCTTACATCTGGGCCTTCATCGAGCCGTTCGTGGGCGGGCTGCTGCCTTTCTCGTAGAAACGGCCGGTGACGGCCGAGCTGCTTCGGAAGTCGCACCAACGAGACAGCTCGGGCCGCACGCGTTCTCACAGCCGACCTCGGAGGGGAGCTTGGCAGCCTGTCAGACCAGCTCGTGAACCGCCTGGAGATGCTCCCCGGGCGAGACGCTAACGGACGCTTTCGACGAGCTTCCGGAGCTCCTTGCTCTTGTCCTGCGCGATGGATACCATGCGCTCGATATCATCGAAGCTGAGAGGAGCGTCGCCACCCTTCTGCAGTGCGCAGAGATTGCCGTCCGGCAGCACGGCGACGGTTAGCCTGGCGTCATAGACCTCCTCCTCCTCCCGGTCCGGGTCCACCAGGAGGTGCGAGCCTATCTTGAGCACGGTCACCGAGATGGGCATCTCCTTGAGCGGCAGCTTCCCCTTGTGCTCCTTGTAGTTGAGCTTCTTGCCTTCCCGCTTCGGGAACTTCGCGTCCCGCAGGGCGACCAGCGCGCCGAGCGCCGCGGCGTCGAAGAGGTTGCCGTCGCTGTTCAGGGTGCAGATGTCGATGAAGATGCTCCAGGACTCTTCCCCGGGGGTGATGTTGAGCTTGTCCATGTCCAGGTAGCCGGACTCCCGGATGCCGCGGTCCACCACCCGCGACAGCTCGATGGCGAGGATGGCAGGAGGGCCTGTCTCGAACTCCGGGCTCGAGAGCGGGAGCAACTCGGTGTTCACGGCAAGCATCCCCTTGTTCGGGGTGTCCGGATAGGGCCTCTCCACCGCGAGCTTCACGCCGACGAACACCTCGGTGGTGCCTATCTTGACGTGGGCAGAGCCCTCGGCGTTCGCGCTGATGCCGGTCTTCAGTTCCACGGGACGGTAGGACAGGAGGTCCCTCCTGCCGTCGCGGATGCCCTGCGAGAGGGTGCGGCCGACTGTGCTGCGCATGATCTCATTCATCTCCGCCACCTCTGTACTTGGCCTTCAGGGCCTCCTGCTGCACCTTGTGGATGCGGAGCAGGGCGTCCTTCCCCATGCGGAGGGCGTCGAGCAGCATCTCCTTGCTAACCTTGCCGTCCATCTGGAGCAGGGTTATCTCACCGGTGTTGGGTATCATCGCCATGGGGATATCGGCGACCTCACCCTCGTAGCTCTCCTCCGCGTAGTTGAGGTCCACCAGAATCTTGTCCTCCACCCTGCCGACAGAGACTGCCGGCACGAGGTCCTTCATGGCAAGGCCTGCGTCCGCAAGCGCGATGCTCGCCGCGCTGATGCCAGCGCACCGCGAGCCCGCGTCCGTCTGGGGGAACTCCACGAAGACATCCACCACGGCATTGGGAAAATCGCCCAGGCTGAGGACGGGCAGCAGGGCCTTCTCCATCACCAGGGAAATCTCCTTGGAGCGCCTGCTCGGCCCGGGCCGCACGCGGTCCCCGGAGCCCGAGAAGGGCATCATGTTGTAGTGGCAGCGAAGGATTCCCTTTGTGGGGTCCTGCATGAACCTCGGATGGAGGTTCCTCGGCCCGTAGACCGCGGCGTACGCGACGGTGTTGCCTATCTTGAAATAGGCTGAGCCGTCTGCGCGTCCAATCACTCCCGCCTTCGCCTCGATGTCCCTGGTCTGGTCGAGGGCGCGGCCGTCCACTCTGGTTTTGTAGCTCATGGGGTCACCTCTGGTGCAGGAGTCGCGCCGCGCTCTTTCAGGTAATCCGTGACGCGCTGGGAGAGCCCGGAGAGATGGGACTCCGCCTGTATCTTGCGGATGACCTCGACGGCGAGAAGCTCGCTCTCCGGCTGGCCCTGCAGCCACACTGCGCCGTTCTGCCCCACCACAATCTCGCACTGCGTGGCCTTCTGGATCTCATCCACCATGGAGCCGCCTTTCCCGATGAGCCGGGGGACCTTGCTCGGCACCACCGTGACAATCCTGCCGCCGGTGAGCTTCCGCAGCCCGGGGCCCTTCATGGTGACATCGATGAGGTTCTGGCTGGTCACGTTTATAATCTTGGTCACGATATAGTCGCCTATCTTGAAGTAGCGGGTGAGGTCCTCTCCCTTGCGGATGTACCCAACGGTGTTCACGATGCCCAGCACCGCGCTGTACGCGGAGTTTATCTCCAGGCGCCAGCCGCTGATGAGGATATCGCTCACCTTGCCGACGACGACGTCTCCCTGCACGGGATGGTATCTCCCGGAGAGGGGGATGATGCTCACCAGCCGGCCGCGGAACTGCACCAGGCCGTAGAGCGAGGCGAGTATCTTGTCGTTGAGACGGTAGGTGCCGCTGCTCGGGAGGTAATCGAGGCCGATGCACAGCTCCTGTCCCGGCACCACCACTTCGCGCTCCTTCACGAGCGGCGGCGCTGCGTTCTCGGGAGGTCCTTCGGGAGGAAGCTCTTCGGGCTGCTCCTGGGGCCGCTCTTCCGGGTACTCCTGGCGCTCCTCGCGCGGGCCATCACGCGGGCCGTCGCGGGGGCCGCCGTAGCGGGGGCCATCGCGACGCGGGCCGCCATACCCTGGACCGTCACGGCGCGGGCCGCCGAATCGGCGCGGGCCGCGCGGACCGCCGAAGCGCCTGGGGCCCCTGTTGTCGAATGAACCTTGTTCCATGTCTATCACCTTGTCTGTACTACTCTGGACTCCACATTGCCGTGCGTCTGCCTGTTGAGCTCGTCGAAGAGCTCGTCCCTCAGGCCCGCCGGAAGCTCCACCACCGCGCTCCACGTGCCGTCGGACAGCCACTCGTCGCGCAGTATCTTGCAGTAGCTCTTCACGGTGCCATAGGCCCTCGTCGCGTGCTGGGCCGGGATGCGCAGCGCGACCTCCACAAGCTCGAACTTGATGGGCAGCACCAGCCTCAGGCTCTTCAGGACATCCTGGACCTGGTCCTCCGCGCGCCGGAACTCATCGAGATGGACCTTGGCCTCCTCGAAGGCGTTCTCCAGCCGCGTCACCGGATGGGGGAGATGCGTCTTCGGGTCGACGCCGTTGCGGTGGATGATGGTGATGATCTGCCGCTTCTTCGCGTCACGGAGCTTCTGCCGGTATTCGGCGGTGAGCTGAATCTCGCCCTCGGATAGGATCATCCTGAGGACCTCGTCCTTGTCGGTGGTGTTGAACACCTGGGCGAAGTGCGACTCCTGGGCGCGCTCCCCCTTCTTGGCGTCGGTGAAGACCTCCTGGCTCTTCACCACCTCGCGGAAATCCTTCAGCCTCCCCTCCCGGAAGGCGACTGCCTGGTCCGCGTCAACGACGACCTCGAAGGTCTGGCCTCCTTTCCTGAGGCGCGCGACGTTGATGTGAATCCTGTCCTTGTCGAAGGTCTCTCTTCCGTGCATGGCGCTCACCCGAGGTCGGGATTGTCCTCCTCCTCTTCCTCGCTGGGCTCCTTCTTGCGCTTCTCGGTCCTGTCCGGCTTCGTCTTCTGCTTGACCTCGTTGAACATCTTCTCCAGCTCGCCCTGGGGGACCTTGCGGAACTGCTTGTCCTTCGTGCTGATGACCGCCGCGTCGATGCGCCGGAGCTCGAAGTCCTTCAGGGTGCGGTAGAGGGAACGGAGGGCGAGACGCAGGCAGTCGTTGACGTCCATGCTCTCGTGATACTCCTTGATGAGTATCTCGTCCACCTCGGTCTCCGCCTCGCCGATGGAGGTCGCCTTGTACTGGAAGTAAATCCCCGTCGGATTGGTCTCGAAGAGCCTCGGCCCCGCCGCATCAACGGCGGCGATGAGGATGCTCACGCCGAAGGGGCGCAGCCCTCCGCTCTGGGTGCATATCTGCTTGAGGTTGCAGATGTCCTTCACCACCGAGAGGGCGTCGATGGGCGTGCCGTACACCACGCGGTGCTGCTGCGCCTTGAGCTGGCTCCGCTCGATGAGCACCCGTGCGTCGGAGAGGATGCCCGAGGCGGTCGCGCCCATGTGCTCGTCCACCTGCCAGATCTTCTCGATAGACTCCGGCACCATGAGCTTGTCCACGATGCGCTTGTCCGTGACCAGGACGACGCCGTCGGTCGCGGTGAGCCCGATGGCGGTGGAGCCCTGCTTCACGGTCTTCTTGGCGTACTCCACCTGGAGCAGCCTGCCGTCCGGGCTGAACATGGTGATTGCTCTGTCGTATCCCATCAACTGGTGGGGCATGGTCTCCATGGTCATTCCTCCTTCAGATAGCGTTCAGTGCGATGCAGCATCCCTGAGGCGCCCACTGAGCGCAGCAGGGCGGGCTGCCCATCAATCTCCTGGACGAAGGCGAGGGATGCGCGCACCGCATCGAGAGAGGTGTGCGCCACGCGGAGCGCGCCCCGCTGGCGCGACTGCTCCCATTTTTCATCCAGGAAACGGAGGCCGGCACGGGAGAGCCCGAACTCCCCGAGCGAATTGAGCCCAGCGCGGGCCATGGCGCGTCTCGCGCCACTCCACGTCACTGGCTTTTCCGATACGACCTCGACCACGAGATATCGTTTCCTCTCGCGGAGGGTCGGCAACAATGGTTTCATCTGATAACGGAAGAAGTCACAGCCTCTTCGTCTCTCGCAGGAAAGGTGGAAAGGCCGGGGCTATTTAAAGTTTGCGCGGAGGGACGCAGGGCAAAACGCCTGTTGCCGGCCGCCATGCGGAGAATATCCAGCATCCCGCCGAGACAGCCCGGAACTCGTGCGGCATGACGGCCGGAGGCTCCCAGGACCCTAGTCGTTCGAGAAAAGCAGGAAGTAGCGGACTTCGGGCTTGCCGTCATAGCTGATTTCTCTCACGAGCGCAGACGCGCCCCGCTGCCTGCTGAGTTTCTGGCGGAGGTCCCAGACATCCCCCCGGCTCTCCGTGAGCTGGTCGCGCTGGAAGGTGATGACCACATTCTCTCCCGAAGCGAGGGCGCCCTCAATCTCGTCCTTGTAGCGGAGCGCGATACGGGACTCCCCGATGTCCGGAGTGACTTCATGGCCCCCTAGATCGAAGTAGCGGTAGTCCCGCTCCCCGTATCGCGAGCGGGCGAAGTCCAGGGGGCTGTCGAACATTCCATCCGGATGCTCATGGAGCGTGTCGTCGAGTGCCATGCAAATACCTCCGATTACTCACTATTTAAGTGTGAATACTGTCCGGTTTAAAAGGTTTTGGGACTCCCGGCGGCCGCGCCGGGAATGCCCGGCATGCCGCGAGCAAGCGCGGAAATCCTCGGGCATTCCGGCCGCAAGCAAAGGGGCCACCCACCGACGGGCTCACTCCTCGTGCGCGGGCTCGTCCTTCTTCTCCGGTATCACGGTGACTGCGCATTCGGCGTTCAGCAGGTGGACCGCGACAGACGCCGCGTTCTCTATCGCCGAGCGCACCACGAGCGCGGGGTCGATGACCCCGAGCGTGTACATGTCCCCGTACTCCTGCCGCAGCGCGTCATAGCCGAAGGCCTCCTTACCGGCGGAGAGCCTCTTGAGCACCGCATCCGCATCGGCGCCCGCGTTCTTCGCGATGTGGTACGCCGGCTGGCGCAGGGCGTCCGCGACGAGCTGCACCCCCTTCTTCGTCGAAGGGTCCTTCTCTGCGGCGATGCGCTCCTCAAGACCCTGGGCGAGACGGAGATACGCCACCCCGCCGCCGGGGACGATGCCCTCCTTGGACGCTGCGCGGGTGGCGTTCATCGCATCCTCGACGCGGTACTTGCGCTCCTTCATCTCCATCTCGGTGTATGCGCCGATGTTGATGACCGCGACCTTCCCCGCGAGCTTGGCGATGCGCTCCTGGAGTTTCTCCTTATCGTAGTCCGAGGCGGTCGCCTCGGATTCCTTCTCCAGCAGCCGGACACGGCTCTCCACCGCACCTGGCGCTGCGCGCGCTCCGAGGATGGTGGTCGCGTCCTTTCCCACGGTAACCTCGTCCGCGGAACCCAGGCATTCCAGGACCGCCGCAGATGTCATCTTCTCCAGATACAGGCCTGCCTCAGACGAGATGACCTTTCCGCCTGTCGCGATGGCGATGTCCTCGAGCAGGGCCTTCCTCCTGTCCCCGAAGCCGGGCGCCTTCACCGCCGCGGCGCGGATGTGCCCCTTGAGGGTGTTGAGCACCAAAGTCGCAAGAGCCTGCTCGTCGAAATCCTCCGCGATGAAGAGGAACGGTCGAGGATCCGATTTCATGCCCTCCTCGAGCACCTTCACCACCTCGGGCAGCCCCATCTTGCCGTCGTAGAGCACGATATGCGGCGCCGGGAGCTCCGCGGAGAGCCGCTCCGGATTGGTGATGAAGTAAGGCGACCGGAAGCCGCGGTCGAACTCGTAGCCCTCGACGAACTCCAGCGAGGTGTCGCTGGTCTTGCCCTCCTTCACCGTGATGACGCCGTTAGGTCCGACACCCTGGTACTCCGCGGCGTCCTCCTCTCCCTTCCGGAGGGTGCCGCCGCTGATGGCGATGCTGATGATATCCGCGATGCTCTCGTCGTGGTTGGAGGATATCAGCGCCACATTGCGTATCTCCTCCGCGTCGCGCACGTCGCGCTTCAGGGAGGAGAGCTGCTCACCGATGGCCCGAACAGCCTGCTCGATGCCCCGGCGCAGGTACACGGGATTGACGTTCTCGGACTCGATGGCCTTGAGCCCTGCGCGGTACATGCTCTGCGCGAGCAAGGTCGCGGTCGTGGTGCCGTCCCCCGCGGTATCGTTGGTCTTGATGGCGGCCTCCTTCAGGAGCGTCGCGCCAAGATTCTCCAGAGCGTCCTCCAGCTCGATGGCCTTCGCCACCGTGACACCATCCTTCGTGACTGTCGGAGAGCCCCACTGCGTCTGGATGATGACTTCCCTGCCGCCCGGGCCGAGCGTCGCGGTCACCGCCTGCGCGAGCTTGTCCGCGCCCATGGCGAGCTTCTCCCTGGCATCAGTCCCAAAATCGAGCTTGTTCATGTCCCACACCCCCGAGAGGGGAATCGCCGGCCGCTTTATAACGCTTTGTCCGCCGGAGCCGCACGGACGTTCAGTACGGCTGGGGAGACGCGGCCACATTGCGAAGGATGTCCGCCATGCCGGCGGGACAACGAGGAACTCGCGCGGCATCGCGGCCGAAGTCCGGAGACACTCTGCAGGGCGGCCGGAGACGCAAAATCTATATATAACGCCCGGAGGGATTCTGGACGGGGAGTATGGTAGCGCTCACAAGTCCGCTCCATGACGCGCACCTCGCGCTCGGGGGCAAGATGGTGGAGTTCGGCGGCTTTCTCATGCCGCTGCAGTACACCGGCATCATCGCGGAGCACATCGCCACGAGGACAGCCGCAGGGCTGTTCGACACCAGTCACATGGGAGAGTTCCTCGTCACCGGAGAGGATGCAGAAGCGTTCCTCCAGCAGGCCCTCACCAACGACCTCGCCAGGTGCCCGCCGGGAGAGGCGCTCTACAGCCCCATGTGCACCCCGAGCGGCGGAACCGTGGACGACCTCTTCGTCTACAACATCAGCGGCATGGACTGCGCGGGGGCGCTGCCCGCCAGGAAAGCCGGCCATGCTTACATGGTCGTGGTCAACGCCGCGAACACCCCGAAGGACCTCGCATGGCTGCGCAGGCTCCTCGCGGAATGGAGGAAAGAAGGTCCGCACGAGACTGCCATCGAGGACATCGGCAGCGGCGTCGCGATGCTCGCGCTCCAGGGGCCGCAGGCAAGGGAGATTCTCGAACCGCTCGGCCGCGATGTGGGAAGCCTGGCGCGATTCCACGCGATGCTCGTGGACATCCGGGGGATTCTCGCGCTCGTCTCCC
>Ga0209751_10005250_pt1 | contig 12245 bp, 11 predicted proteins | sample RifCSP13_1_FD_184019 | JGI IMG/M metagenome (GOLD analysis project Ga0209751, IMG submission 184019) | Soil microbial communities from Rifle, Colorado - Rifle CSP2_sed 13_1 (SPAdes) (version 2) | ecosystem: Environmental > Terrestrial > Deep subsurface > Rock core/Sediment | place: Rifle... | reverse complement strand
GGTATGGGTTTTGGTTGGCGCCTAACTTGTACCAAAGAGGTTATTCTTTTGTCAACAGTTCATAATATGATCCCTTTCGCACCAAAAACTAGCTAGCACATAAGTGGCGATGGTGGTGTGACCACGACAATGCTAAATGAGATTTTGGCGCACAAACGGGCCGAACTTGAAATCAAGAAACAAACCTGCCCACTATCCACAATTGTGCGCGAATTAGAGTCGGTAAAGCCACCAGGCGATTTCCTGGCGGCTCTTCGCCATCGAAGTGCCAGATCAGCATTGATTGCAGAATGCAAGCGCGCCTCGCCATCGCGGGGTCCGCTGGCACAGGAGCTGGATGTGCTCGATCTAGCGCATATCTATGCCGATAACGGTGCTTCAGCAGTGAGCGTTCTGACGGATGAACGTTTTTTTCATGGGAGCCTGGAAGACCTTCGGCGGATTGCAGCGGTCGGCCTGGCAGTTCCGTTGTTGCGTAAAGATTTTATCCTTGAAGCTTATCAAGTATATGAAGCGCGAGCTGCAGGAGCGGATGCTATTTTATTAATTGTTGCTGCCCTAGCTAAGGACAGACTGATCGAATTGTATAAACTCGCTCGGCAGCTTGGAATGGCTGTATTAGTGGAAGTGCACGACCGGCAGGAGATCGTGGCTGCCATGGCATGCGAGCCAAGGATTATCGGGATCAATAATCGTAACCTGCAGGATTTCAGCGTTCGGTTAGAAACCAGCCTCGAGCTATGCCCGCTGATTCCATCGGACATCTGCACCGTGGCGGAGAGCGGTATTCATACGGTGGACGATGTACACCGTCTCGCAGATGCGGGTGCGAATGCAATTCTGGTAGGCGAAGCGCTCATAATGGCAAGTGATATACCATCGAAAGTCCGTAGCCTGGCATGCATCGAGCAGACCGTTATTATGTGAAATTTTGCGGGTTCACCCGATTGGAAGACGCGATTGCGGCAGTGCAAGTTGGCGTCGATATGTTGGGCTTTAATTTTTACGCCAAAAGCCCGCGCTATGTGGCTCCAGAGGAGTGCGCAAGATTGATTGGAAGGTTACGGGCAGAGATGGGTGAGACGCTCAAGGGAATCCAATTGGTGGGCGTATTTGTCAACTCAACGCCTCAACAAGTCAACGAGACTTTGAAGTTGTGTAATCTGGATCTGGCACAGTTATCTGGGGATGAGACAATACAAGAGGTGAGTAAATTTGGCGGACGGGCATTTAAGGCGGTTCGAAGCGGCGGTCACCAAACGTTCATGCAGATAGGTGTAACTTACTTACAGAGGGAGGTGCCTCCAGCATTGTTGATTGATGCCACGAGTCCAGGGCTTTATGGGGGGAGTGGTCGCCTGGCGGATTGGAAAGAGGCGGCAGAGCTATCCCGGCAAGCGCCCATTCTGCTGGCAGGGGGGTTATCTCCATCCAATGTCGCACAGGCAATTCAAGCAGTCCAACCCTGGGGTGTGGACGTTGCATCGGGGATTGAAACAACCCCGGGTGTGAAGGACAAGATTAAGATGATAGATTTCATACAAGCAGTGCGCGAACAACAAGATAGCCAGCTGTAAAGGAGTGATCAATAATGCATACGATTCCAGGCAATGGCGCCAAGTCACAATCAACCTCGCCGATTGACCGTATTCAGGTAAACAAATTAGGTAAGAAGTTCGGCCCGTTTGGCGGGCAATTTGTTCCGGAGACGCTGATGCCCGCGCTGGCAGAGCTGGAGCAGGCATATTGTATGGCTGCAACTGACACCGATTTTTTACAGGGTTACCAACACCTGCTCAAGACTTATGTAGGGCGTCCTACGGCGCTGACTCATGCATCTCGACTGAGCGAGCAGTTGAAAGGAGCGCAAATATTCTTAAAGCGCGAAGACCTGGCGCATACCGGCGCCCATAAGATCAATAACGCATTAGGGCAAGCGTTATTGGCGCAACGCATGGGTAAAAAACGAGTAATCGCTGAGACAGGCGCCGGGCAACATGGTGTGGCAACCGCCACGGCTGCCGCATTGCTTGGGTTGGAATGCGTTGTTTATATAGGAAGCGTCGATGCTGCTCGGCAGAAGCCAAACGTCCTACGGATGAAGCTACTGGGTGCGGAGGTACGACAGGTAGAAAGTGGGAGTAAGACGTTGAAGGATGCGGTCAATGAGGCGATTCGGGATTGGGTAACAAATGTCGGTGAGACATACTACCTGCTTGGCTCGGCGCTTGGCCCGCATCCGTACCCGACAATGGTGCGGGACTTTCAATCAGTTATTGGCGTCGAAGCACGCCAGCAGATTCTGGATCAAGCCGGTAAATTGCCCCAGGCTTGCATTGCGTGTGTCGGTGGAGGCTCGAACTCGATAGGCTTATTCTATGGATTTATAGGTGATCCAGCAATACGCTTAATCGGCGTCGAAGCAGGTGGTAAAGGATTGGAAAGCGGTCAGCACGCGGCGCGCTTCGCAGATTCCCGGCGTGGCAGGCTTGGTGTGTTACATGGATCATATACTTATGTTTTGCAGGATGATGATGGGCAGATTGCGCAGACACATTCCATTTCAGCAGGCCTGGATTATGCCGCTGTTGGGCCTGAACATGCTTACTTACGTCAGGTTGGTCGTACGGAGTATACCACCGCCACTGACGATGAAGCCTTGGCTGCGTTCCAGATGCTAGCCCATATAGAGGGAATATTGCCGGCGCTGGAATCTTCTCATGCTGTTGCAGAAGCGATTCGGCTGGCGCCTACGATGCGTACTGACCAAATCCTGTTGGTCAATCTCTCAGGGAGAGGCGATAAGGATCTGGACATAATTACGGCTGCGCTCAAAGATCAAAACGTAGGAGAAAGATGACAACACGAGCAACAGGTTTAGCACGGATTTCTGATGCATTTGAAAAATCGCGGTCGAGGGGAACATCCGCGCTTATCCCATATTTCACTCTTGGTTATCCCGATGAGGTGACATCGGTCGAGATCATCCAGGAGATTGCTCGTTGCGGCGCTGACCTGATTGAGCTCGGGGTGCCATTTTCTGACCCTCTAGCTGATGGGCCTACGATCCAGCACTCCACTCAGACGGCATTAGAACATGGAATAACATTGCATCGTTGTCTTGAACTGACTGACGAGCTGCGCGCCCGGGGAGTAAACCAGCCATTTTTGTTAATGGGCTATATAAACCCTATTCTATCTTATGGTGTCGGTCGTTTCGTAGAAGATTCCGCTTCCAGTGGTGTAGATGGCTTGATCGTTCCGGACCTGCCGCCAGAAGAAGCAGGAGAGCTCGAAACGGCCTGTTGTAAAGCAAATCTGGCATTAGTGTATCTACTAGCGCCGAATTCGACCGAGGAGCGCATCCGCCTGATCGCTGAAAGGTCGAGAGGCTTTATTTATCTGGTTTCAGTAAATGGAGTGACAGGAGCGCGGTCAGTTTTACCTATGAATCTGGCGGAATTTGTTCAAAGGGTGAGAGTATTTACTAATAAACCCCTGGCGGTAGGATTTGGCATTTCGACACCGGCGCAAGCCTCACAGGTTAGCCGCCTGGCAGACGGCATTATCATTGGATCGGCATTGATTGCCGCGATCGAGAAGGGGGGTACTCCGGCTCGTTCAGCCGCGGGTTTTATCTCGGAGATACGTGCCGCCTTGGAAAAACATTAGATTTCCTCAATGGCGATCTTCAGACGAGTTAACTCGTTTCTGATGTCCTCAAGGCTGGTCTGCGCCTCCAGAAGCTTACTTTGTTCAGCACGGACAAATCGTGCATAAGGTGTAATTGCAGCGTCGATGTTATTCAGGCTGCGGTCGATTTCTTTTTCAAATTGCGTGTTAAGAGCGGTTACCAGTTGAACGCGTAGCGCAGCAATCTTTTCTCGAAGCTCATTCTTTGCGGCACGCCGGCGAGCCGGGATTATGATCAAACCGAGCGCTGCGATAAAGGTCGCCAGTAAGATTCCAGTCACGTCTGCTGCAACGGTAGTGGCAAGGGCTGCGACCAGCGCGCCTAGCCCGATTGCTCCAACCTCGAGCACTGCGGAGGCAGCAACGGCCTCTTTAGCGCCTTGTGCGATAGCCTGGGCTTCGGTGGATTTATCATAACTTTCGACCACGCGCTGAGCTTCACGGCCAACGGCTGCGATTAAGCGTTCGCGATCATAGGTAAAAGTTCCTGGACCTAAATCACCAACAATTCTATCCTTGTAGGCCCGACGACGATCCGCCAAATGGTCGTTCACAGCTTGCCATTGGCGTAAATCCGAGTCGACCAGCCAGTCAATCAATTCATTGACCTTGCGCTCGATTTGATTGGGGGTATCTGCAATGACTTGCTGCTCGAATTGAATACGGATTCGATCTTTGCTTAGCAGGTCGGGGATGCGTATCAGGCGGAATGTCTGGTCAAAAAAATCTTGACCTCGGTTTTCGACTTCGTATAAAATATTTTCGATGTCCGACATGCGGAAGGTAAAATTTCGCTGCATGTCGAGTTTATACTGTTTCAATTGTGTCTCAACATCTTCAAGCATCAGCGTGTCTTGCTTTAAGAGATCCAGGCGGGCGTTTGTCAGGCCGAGAAAACGCTCATTAAGATACTGACCAACACCTAACGGATTGAGCAGCTTGAGTTGGAGGCGGCTTTTTTCATCAAGCGATTGTCGAATGTAAGTTTCTAGAAGCTCGAATCGGCTTTTTCCCCAAACGTCTGGCTCACCTCGCTTCGCTCTTAAAGCCAGGCGGGAACTCACCGGAAATATCTCGGGGGTGGTGCCAAGTGAAAGCTTGGCATTCTCGGAGACATAACTGGCGATCTGCTGAATGTCGGTTTCTTTTTCGAGCAGGTCAATTTTATTGATTACGATGACCACCTTTTTACCCCATTCGCGAATATGCTCCATAAAGGCTCGCTCACTTTCAGTGAACGGGCGATCGGATGAGGTAATAAAGAGCACCAGATCAGAGCGCGGTACGAATCGGGTGGTTATCGTTTCATGGGCACGGATTATTGCATTGGTGCCGGGCGTGTCAACAATTGTAATTTCTCTCAGCCAGTCGATAGGAAGTGTAAGTGCGTGGTGGTTTTCATCAATCACTTCACGTTTTTGCTCATCACCATAACGTAATAAGTCGATCTGGGTGGTAGTTGGAGTCACTCCTTCATTGAGGATTTTCTGGCCCAACAGGGCATTAATAAAAGCACTTTTTCCGGCATTAAATTCACCCACAATTACTAATAGAAAAAGCTCATCCAGTTGGGCGATCGACTCTTTGAGCGTCTGACTTTCCTGGACTTCCGCTCCGAATTGGATCAATGAAATATGAAGCTCGCTTAACACCTGTCGTTCGGCTTTTAGAATATTTTCCTGTTTCTCTGTTAGTATCGGCATGACAAAATTCCTTTCATAGGATTATAGCATTATGAAAGTACACTTGATAGTTGATTATTAGGACCGCAGTCTGGTAGAAAAGATATATTTTGTGTATGAATAAAATATACTGAATTTATCGACGAGGATTATAATGGGGTAATTATGGGCCACGAATGGTGCCAGGAAACATAGATTTTACAGGTTTGTTAGTAAATGCTCCGCCCGATTATTAATTTTGAACTCTGCCAAGCGTGCCATCCATGCGAAGCGCGCATCGTATGCACTACACGAGCTATTGTAAAACTTGATCCAGACGAACCGCCCTATATTGCAATCGAGCGTTGCAGCGGTTGTGCTGCCTGTGTTCTGGCTTGTGCGTGTAGTGCTATTCAAATGCGTAATTCAGGTTCTGCAATGGGTGGGAGTTGCCGCGGAATGAGCTTTTACTGATCATTCATCGTGAATATTCGTTCAATTTATAACAAATCTAAATGCGTATCTCGAACTGTAGTTTATTGATCATATTAGCAAGCATTCTTGCAGGGTGTTTAACCTCCTGTAGCCTGATTGGTATACCCGGCTCCAGGGTGGTCGACGTAACCCAAATTCCTGACGAACCTACGAGTGTGACCAATAATTTGCCATTGTTTGTGCTACAAACGGATGCCATCATAAATTCGGTCAACGCTGGCTCGCTTGCCCCTTCAAATGGAGTTGCTTTTCCAGGAACAAGTGGTTTCACCTGGCTTCCTAGCAATGAGGGTGCAGCACTCGCAAACCAGGAAGAAGTAATGTTACTACAGCCTTCTCAATTGGGAGTTGAACCTCAATCTTCGAACACCGATATTACACAAACGATCTCGTCGACACTGCCATCAATGCTGATCGCCTCCGGAGAAGCTGACAAAATCGCATGGGTAAGTGATGGCACGACTGTCAATGCCCTGGATGTTTCATCCGTGACAGGGAATCCAGCCATAATTCAAACGGACTCGCCAGTAACTGGCCTGGCGCTGAGCTCTTCCGGTGATAAGTTAGCGTACGGTACATTTGATGGTAGAGCTGTTGTTACCCAATTAAGCGATTTTACAGTTGCCAGATCATTGACCTTACCAACCTGGTTGGCAAATCTCTCCTTTTCGCCGGATGGCAGCCAGCTAGCCGGAGCAGATCTTGCAAATTTCACGATCTTCTTTATGAATGTGAACACCGGTGAGATAGAACGCAAGCTAGAATGGCTGGACAGTGTAACGCCAGCTCTCTATGGAACCCATCTATCGCCGGATTGGCGAAGTGTTGCTTGGGTTACCCAAAATGCAGTTCAGATCATGAATGTTAATGACGGCTCGATGGGGCCAATGCTCGTGCACCAAGAGACGGTGAGATCAGCCGCCTGGTCTCCGGATGGAAGATTGCTCGCTACGGCTGCTGCCGTGGAGACGAGTAATGGGTTGGGTCCAGCCGTCATGATCTGGGATGCGAACAGTGGAGCATTATTAAACACACTGGTACAACAAGCTGCGGTTCAAAGTATCGCATTTTCACCAGACGGCCGCCAACTTGGTGTTCTAGATACCAATGGCAGCTTTCAAACCTGGAGCATCGGTCGCTGATAAATATCCTAAATTGTGAGGCGCAAAATTGAAAAAGTTTCGTGTGGCTCTTTTGGCAAATTTGAAAAAAAACGCCCCAAAATTTGACGAAATGAGCGAAGATCAATGGGATGACCTGGACTCTGAAAGCACTATCAATTCACTCGTTAACGCACTTCGATCGGGTGGTCACGTCTGCGAATTTCTAGAAGGCGATGTTACCTTATGGGAAACGGTGCGAAAGTTCAAACCGGATATCTGTTTTAACATCAGTGAGGGACATTTTGGTGATGCGCGCGAAGCACAGGTCCCAGCGATTCTTGAGATGTTACGTATTCCATACACTGGTTCCAAGGTGCTCACCCTTTCGCTGGCGTTAGATAAACCAATGACAAAGCGGGTGTTGACTTATCATGATCTGCCAACTCCGCCATTCCAAAGCTTTGAGCGTGTGGATGAGCCGCTTGCAGAGGATATGCACTTTCCGATGTTTGTCAAACCAAGTCGCGAGGGGACTGGTATGGGTGTCTCCTCCAAGTCTATTGTCCATAACGAGCAGGAGCTTCGGGAACAAGTCGCTTTTACAATTGATAAATACAAGCAGACAGCACTCGTGGAGCACTATATCGAGGGTAGGGAGGTTACTGTCGGTCTGGTTGGAAATCTGATCGGTCCTGTCGGGCGCCGCGTGCCTGAGGATGAAGGCGCGCCTCGCATTCAGACGGGAGTGCGTTTCTTCCCGCCGATGGAAGTGGATCTTCAGCCGTTTGAAGATTCTGACGTTGTTTACAGCAACCGCCTGAAGGTGGCTCTGGCGAATCAACTAAACTATTTGTGCCCGGCGCCGCTCGATGATGAGCTGGTTGATGACTTAAACTGGTATACTGCTGCAGTTTTTCGCGTAACCGGAGGCCTCGATGTCTCTCGGGTGGATTTTCGCCTGGATATGCACGATAATTTGAAGCCGTATATCCTGGAAATCAATCCTTTGCCTGGGCTTTCTCCAGGTGTATCAGATCTGGTAATTGAGGCAGAAGCGGATGGAATCGACCACTCTCAGCTCGTCAACATGATCCTGGAGACAGCTTTATACCGATACGGAATGCTCTAATTGTAGTAGATGCAGTTGGTTAAGAAATAAACGCTTAGGCAATCAACCTGCCAATACGCTTCACACAGGGGCGAGCAAGGACATCGTCACTATGTGGCGCATCAAATAATTCATTGGTTAGGTCTTGACCTGGGAAGTGAAGATGCTCGTGTAAGCCAGATCTCCATCGAGGGCAGTCGCTTACATCATATACTATACCTTTTACGGCGATGTAGGCTGGATAATCATCACCATCGTGTTGCCGGAGCTCTGTTGATGTGAATAATTGATCCACAATCATTTAGCCGCCGTGTGAATAGGTTGACAACAATTCAATAATGCGCATAGGCATAACCTTACGATCACCTTTAACGATAATCACAGTTACATAATCCATCTGTAAAACTCACCTATCTCCACATTCGTGCCCAGGTATTCAATCATCGCCAGTAGTTAGTTTTTCACGTTCTGATTTCCGTTTCCTTCGTGATTATTAATAGGGAGGTCGCTAGCCTTGCGAATAGCTTCCTGACCAAAACGCTCACGAAGCTCATCGAGAGCCTCCTGAAGATGGTTTTCTTTGTTCTTTGTGACCTTCGGTGCATTATCCCAAAGGGTAAGCTGGTGGGCATGTGATTCCAATCCGCTGACCCCGACACCAAGTAAACGTACTGCTTTACCTGGTTTCCATACCTTCCCGAAAAGCAACAATGCAACATCGATAATCTGTTTATCCTGGTCGGTCGGAGATGACAGTGTCAGCTGGCGGGTAATGGTAGTGAAATCGGGCCAGCGAAGCTTTATTTTTATCGTAGTGTAAGAATAACCTTCTTTACGTAAACTTTTCCCCACATGTTCAGCCAGGTCACATAACGTTCGACGGAGTTGTTGCTCATCACGAACATCTCTTGCGAAAGTTGTCTCCTGGCTGATCGATTTTGGCTCATGGAAGGTAACAATCGGTGAGTCATCGATCCCCCTGGAATGTTGATACAGGTATACTCCTGACTTTCCAAATTCACGAATCAACTCCAGCTCGGTGCACTGGGCAAGCTCGCCGATCGTGGTTATTCCAATTTTCGCGAGATGATCCGCTGTCTTTGGTCCAACGCCCCACAGTTTTTCCACAGGCAGAGGCGATAAAAACTCAGCCTCTTTACCAGCCGGAACATCGGTAATTGCGTTGGGTGGAACACCAGAGCGAGCTTGTGATTTTCCAACGTCATTGGCTATTTTTGCCATCAATTTGTTGCTGGCTATTCCTATCGAACAAGGCAGTCCCATCTCATCGTTAATCGATTTCTGCAATTTCCTGGCAATCTCTTGCCCAGTATCCGGTAGGTCACTCACATCGACAAATGCCTCATCGATTGAGATTTGTTCAACTAGCGGTGATATTTTATATGAATATTCCATCACCTGCTTCGAAATTTTTGAATAAACACCATGACGTCCACGGACAATAAGCAAGCCAGGACATAATCGCAGGGCACGAGATGTAGGCATGGCGGAATGTACGCCGTACAGTCGGGCTGCGTACGAGCAAGATGCAACAACACCGCGCTCGTCTGGTCGTCCACCTACTGCGAACGGCTTACCACCCAGAGAAGGATTTAGTTGCTCTTCGACGGCACAGAAAAATGCATCCAGATCTAAATGTATGATCTTTCGTATCATGATATTCCCGGATTGATGAAGCCAATTCCGCGGTCGCTGTGAAAAAAATTTGAATCGCCCTTATATCCGATCGTGTTCAAACAATCTTGGGTGCCGGTCGATCTTCACCATCTGTCAGGTCTTCCTCGAATTGGTAAGGCAGCCGGACACTCAGCCAGACAATCATCAAGCTGACATCATCGCTGCTTACTTTTACATCAGGGTATTTCTCTACAAAGGCTTGTGTAAGCAGCTCAAAGTTTTCCCCATTCGGCCATGTCATTAGAAAACCGGGTAGCTGGGTTCGATCCGCTGAGGGTGGCAGCAGCTCCCAACCTCGCTCTAACAGAAGGTCGTAAGATTGCTGGCGAAGGTCTGCATGCCCTTCCGCCCAGGCTGAGAGAATGGCAGCGACAAGATGAGAGCTTTTCTCAAACGCTTCAGAAGTAGGCTTAACACGCTTGACAAGTGGAGCTTTGGCACTATTCCTGAAACCGGGCACTTGAACAATCGCCCGTGTGATCTGGTCGATGGGTATGCGATAGTTCTCCGGCAAATCAGGCAACGAATTAAGAGTGACTTTTATGACATCTGTTCGAAAATCGGGGCGCATAAACTCATTGATCGCGTGGAAAGGTAAAAATTGCGTGGTCTGATTTTCCATAAGGTCACTCAGAAAGATTAAACAAGTATGATCTCTTCTGTTTTCCTGAGATGTGCAGGATTTGCATGCTCCGCAAGCAATAAGTCATACGCGCTGCTAATCTTGGCGAGATGGATAACTTTTCAGCAAGATGGCGATTCGTGAAAGGTCGCTCGAGATCTTGTGGGAGCAGCTTCCGAAAATCGGGTGGATCGGAAAATAAATGCCGCTCTACAATCTCAAGAAGACGCCGATTGATAATACTGACGCCATTCCTTCGCCAGCTACCCTTGCCATCCGCTATACGGATTTCTTCCTCACGGATCAATAATACCTCAAGACTAAAATTTGGATGCTCCATTAGATCAGGTATCCGAACAAGCTCATAGAAAATATCCTCAATTCTGCCTCGGCGGGGCGACTTTCGTCGAGATAAACGGGATACGCCATCATGTGGCATCCGTACGATCCACTTTTCCAATGAAATTGGATGGACGAGTCGGACAGAATGTCGTGCTACTAAATCGGACAGCTTTTTTCGTATCGCAGAAAAATTGCGGGTCTGTATCTCGATTAGTAAGTCACCCTGGACAATATCGATCCAGTATCCATCTACCAAGACCTCCTCGTGAGCGCCTTGTTTGACGTAATATTCTTTTAGAGATGAATGTAGGGCGGTCTGTTGCATCAGGATGTTCTGAAAATACGTATTGCAGCCTCGCCAACCAGCGGGCATTTATTCTCACATATACCGCAGCCGATACATGATTGGCGATCTACTTGTGGAAGTTGCACCACGAAGGATTCACCACCAGGGTCCGACCATAGACCGGGTTTGAGTGTTATGGCCTTTTGGGGGAGAGGGCACATCTCCTCACAAACAATGCAATCCTTGTGATCTGCCCAGGCGATGCATCGGTCTTGATCGATATAAGCTTTTCCAATAATCTGCTTCCGCTTTTCATCGAGGCTGAGCGGAGAGATCGCCTGTGAAGGGCAGACTTGTCCACACTGATTACAGGAGTAATCACAATAACCGAGACGTGGGATCAGGATGGGAGACCAAAGGGCTATCAAACCACCTTCAAGCAACGCCGGGTGGAGAGCATGTGTCGGGCAAGAGCGCACACACTCAGCACAGCGAATGCACTGAGATAAAAAGTCCTCCTGCCTGGTGCCGGGGGGGCGAATGAAATTCGGACCAGGATTTTTGGTTCGAGGGTCGACGCTAAGGACAGCCAGGCCGGCCACGGTCAACCCTAAGGTAGCTAAAGCTTGTCTTCGGTTCGGATCATACTCACGCCAATCCGCCAGCCTCATCGCCGGTATGAACGCAATCGAACTTCGTGGGCACGCGTCCAGGCATTCCAGGCATAGCGTGCATTCGGAAGGATCGCTTGTGTAATTGCGTTCAGGATCGATTGTGCCAGTCGGGCAGACGCGCTCGCATAAAGCGCACGTTTTACAATCCTGACTGACCTGGCGGCGAAACAAGGAAGCTTTGCTTATCAGGCCTAAGAATCCTCCTAAAGGACACAGATAACGACACCAGAAACGAGAAGCTAATATATTAAGAATGATGATACTTGCGAAGAGAAGAAAATAAAGGAGCGCCGCTGGTGTAAAAGAAGGCTCGATAGGTAAAAGAATTGGCCGTATCCACGAATCAAAGATCGCAATGGGTTCTTCAAGAACGGGGATATTAAGCAAACCTGTCTCGAGTATAATGACTGCCTGGTCCAGCGCCGGCCAAAGGCTGGTGGTCAATGTGCGGTATAAGATTGTCAATGGATCGAAAATCAACAGAGAGAGGTTAGCGAATAATGCTGATATGATGATGGCGATAAGCAAGCTGTACTTTATCTTGCGCCAATTCTGATCATTGG
>Ga0209751_10005248_pt1 | contig 12247 bp, 10 predicted proteins | sample RifCSP13_1_FD_184019 | JGI IMG/M metagenome (GOLD analysis project Ga0209751, IMG submission 184019) | Soil microbial communities from Rifle, Colorado - Rifle CSP2_sed 13_1 (SPAdes) (version 2) | ecosystem: Environmental > Terrestrial > Deep subsurface > Rock core/Sediment | place: Rifle... | reverse complement strand
CGGGGCAGCCCATCGGACCCCAGGATTTGGCCCCGCTCTTCCCCATGGAGCTGATCAAGCAGGAGGTCAGCGGCGAGCGCTGGATCGAGATCCCCGATGAGGTGCGCGACATCCTGCGGCTCTGGCGGCCGAGCCCGCTGTACCGGGCGCGGCGGCTCGAGAAAGCGCTCGGCACGCCGGCGCGCATCTACTACAAGTACGAGGGCGTGAGCCCCGCGGGCAGCCACAAGCCCAACACGGCGGTGGCCCAGGTCTATTACAACAAGAAGCAGGGCGTCACGCGCATCGCCACCGAAACCGGCGCGGGGCAGTGGGGCTCGGCGCTCGCGATGGCCTGCCAGTTCTTCGGCCTGCAGTGCAAGGTCTACATGGTCAAGGTCTCCTACCAGCAGAAACCCTACCGCCGCATCATGATGGAGACCTGGGGCGCCCAGGTCGTGCCAAGCCCGAGCCCGGACACGCAGGCCGGCAAGAAGATCCTGGCAGCGGATCCCAACTCCCCCGGCAGCCTCGGCATCGCCATCAGCGAGGCCGTGGAGGACGCGGCCACGCGGGACGACACCAAGTACTCCCTCGGCAGCGTGCTCAACCACGTCCTGCTGCACCAGACCGTCATCGGGCTCGAGGCCAAGAAGCAGCTCGAGCGGGCGGACGACGAGGCCGACATCGTGATCGGCTGCGCGGGGGGCGGCTCGAACTTCGCCGGGCTCGCGTTCCCCTTCGTGGGGGACAAGCTGACGGCGCGGAAAAAGACCCGCGTCATCGCCGTGGAACCCACGGCCTGCCCCAGCCTCACCAAGGGAACGTACGCCTACGACTTCGGCGATACGGTGGGCCTGACGCCGCTGGTCAAGATGCACACGCTCGGGCACTCCTTCGTCCCGGCGCCGCTCCACGCGGGGGGCCTCCGCTACCACGGCATGGCCCCGCTCGTCTGCAAGCTCTACGACGAGAAGTACATCGAGGCGGTGGCCGTCCCGCAGCTCGCGACCTTCCAGGCGGCCCTCGAGTTCGCGCGCAGTGAGGGCATCATCCCCGCCCCCGAGTCGGCCCACGCCATCCGCGTGGCGATCGACGAAGCCGTCGCCTGCAAGAAGGCCGGCCGCGGCAAGACGATCCTGTTCAACCTCTCGGGCCATGGCCACTTCGACCTGGGCGCCTACGAGGCCTACCTGGCCGGCAAGCTCGTCGACTACGAGTATCCGCTGGCGAAGGTGGAGGAGGCGCTGCGCCACCTGCCCCAGGTGAAGGGCTAAGGCGCCGGCTCAGTCGAGGCGGTGGACGAAGAGGCCGCTCAGGAGCTTCGGCTCGAACCAGGTGGTCTTGGGCGGCAGGATGCGGCCGGCGTCGGACACGGCCATGAGCTGCTCCACGGTGATCGGGCACATGGAGACCGCCAGCGCCATCTCCCCGGTGTCCACGCGGGCTTTGAGCTCGCGCGTCCCTCGGATGCCGCCGACGAAGTCGATGCGCTTGTCCGTCCGCTGGTCGCCGATGCCCAGCACGGGGGCCAGGACCCGCTCCTGAAGAAGGGACACGTCCAGCGAGCCGACGGGATCGCCGCGGTCGATGGTGGCCTCGGCCAGCTCGAGCAGGTGCCAGCGCCCGTCGAGGTAGACGCAGAAGCTGCCGGCGCGCGGCGGGACCGGGTTCTCCGCGGGTGACAGCCGCCCGACGCTGCCGAGCCTCTCGAGAACCTCGCGCGCGCTCAGTCCCCCGAGGTCGGTGACGACGCGGTTGTACGGCAGAATCCGCACCTGGCCGGCGGGGAACAGCACCGCGAGGAACCAGTTGTACTCCTCGTCCCCGCGGTGGCGCGGATTCTCCGCGCGGCGGCGCTCGGCGGCGCGCCAGGCGCTCGCCGAGCGGTGGTGGCCGTCGGCGATGTAGGCGCACGGCACCCCGGTGAAGGCCTCGACGTACGGCGCGGGGTCCGGCACGCGCCAGACCGTGTGGCGCACGCCGTCCCGTGCGGTGAAGTCGTAGAGCGCCGGCGACGGCATCGCCGCGTCGGCGAGCCGGTCGATCTCCGGCCGGCCGCGGTATGTGAGAAAGACCGGCTCGGCGTGCGCGTTGAGGGCCAGCATGTGCCAGGTGCGGTCGTCCTCCTTGTCCGGCCGTGTCGTCTCGTGCTTCTTGATGACGCCGGCCTCGTAGTCGCCGACGTGCACGCACCCGACCACGCCGACCTGGGCGCGTCCCTCCATCTCCTGGCGGTACAGGTAGAGGGACGGCCGGGCCTCATGCAGCAAGGTCCCGTCGCCGACCAGTCGCTCGAGGTTTTCCCGCGCCTTGGCGTAGACGCGGGGGTCGTGCGGCTCCACATGGTCCGGCACATCGATGTCGGAGCGGCCGACGTGGAGAAAGCTCAGCGGGTTGCCCTCGGCCAGGCGGGCCGCCTCCCGGCGATTCACGACGTCGTAGGGGGGCGCGGCGACCCGCGCCGCCGCCTCCGGAACGGGGCGCAGGGCCCGGAACGGATTCAGCCGCATGGGCGCGCGCCCGGCTCAGGCCCCGCGAAGGAGCGCGAGCGCCTCGGCGTGAAGCCGCCCGTTGGTGGCGAGCACGGTGCCGGCGTAGATCGTGGGCCGCCCCGCGAAATCGGTGAGCCGGCCGCCCGCCTCCTCGACGAGGATCTTGACCGGCGCCACGTCCCACGGCTTGAGATCCACCTCGACGTAGACCTCGGCCCTGCCCTGGGCCACCAACCCATACCCGTAGTAGTCGCCGAAGCCGCGCGTGCGGTAGCCCGCGTCCGAGAGCCGCAGAAAGCCGTCCCAGTGCGGCGTCTCGCGCAGATCGCGCAGGTCCGCATGGAGCACGGTCGCGTCCTTCATGCGGTCGCAGGCGGAGACGCGGATGCGCTCGCCGTTGGCGAAGGCCCCGTCGCCTTTCCGCGCCCAGAAGAGCTCGCCCGTGACCGGGTTGAGCACCACTCCCGTCGTCACCTCGCCTTTCTCCTCGAGCGCGATGAGCACGGCCCAGATGGGGATGTGGCGGACGAAGTTCTTGGTGCCGTCGATGGGATCGATGATCCAGCGGGTCTCCGTCGGGCCAAGCTCGCCGAACTCCTCACCAAGGAATCCGTAATCGGGGAAGGCCCGCCGGAGGATGGCGGTGATCGCCTGCTCGGCCTCGCGGTCGGCCTGCGTGACGGGCGTCGCGTCGGGTTTGATCGTGACCTCGACGCCGGCGCGGTAGTATTTCATCGCGATCTCGCCGGCCGTCTTGGCGGCCGCGATCGCGGCGGCGAGCGCCGGATGCGCCGTCATGCCTCCCACTCGCCCCGCTCCTCCAGCACCTGCTTGAAGACCTCGAGGGCCTCGACCACGACGGGCATCCCACCATAGGTCACCTGCTGGAAGATGACCTCGGCCACCTCCTGGCGCGTCGCGCCCACGTTGAGCGCGGCGTGGAGGTGGGCGCGGACCTCGTGTCGCCGGTTGAGCACGGTGAGCGAGGCCACCGCGCAGAGCTCCCGCTGCTTCTGGGAGATGACCTCACGGCTGTAGAGCGTGCCGGTGAAGAACATGCTGAGCTCGCGCGCCAGCTCCTTGTCGAACTTCTTCCACGTCTCGAAGCCCGTGCCCCCCGTGAGCGTGTGGAAGAGCATCCGGGCGGTCCGCTTGGTCTTCTCTTTGAGCGCGTCGTCCATGGGAGTCTCCAGTCGGAGGGCTACTGGATCCGGTCGAGGATGCGCGCCAGCTCGTCGGGCGCGGACAGCATGGCATCGTGGGCGCAGTCCATGTCGGTGGGCGTGACGCCCAGACGCGCCGCGTACTCGGCCGCCTTCTGGGGCGGAACGGCCAAATCTTGAAGACAGCGGATGTAGGTGCGCGGCACGTCCATCGAGTAGAAGACCCGCATGCCGATCGGCTCGAAGAAGGGGCGCACAGCCTGCGGTGTCAGGAGGGCCAGGGCGCGCGCGGCGACCGGGTGGTCGCGCGGCAGGTCGCCCATCCAGCGGGCCCACGCGATCTCCGCCGGGTAGAGGAAGGTGCCGTCGCCGCGTCCGGCCGCCATGCCCCTCACCAGCGCGCGGCCGGCGGCGTTCATGTTGACCTCGGCCAGGCTGCCGCCGTCGGGCACCACGACGGCCGCCAGGAAGACCAGGTGGGCCACGCGCTCGGGAGCGAGCTCGGCCGCCTTCGGGATGACGAGGCCGCCCATGGAGTGGCCGACCACGATGCCGCGGCTGATCCCTTCCCGCGCCATGCAGTCGGCGACGGCGCGCGCGTAGGATCGGACGCTCGCCCTGCGGACCTCGGCCGCCCGGCGCCCGTGCCCCGGCAGGTCCAGCGCGACCACCCGATGCCCCTTGGCCTCGAGCCGGGTGGCCACCTCGTCCCAGCACCAGGCGCCGTGAGCGGCGCCGTGCACCAGCACGTATTCGTTGCTCATCGGCGTTCCTTAAAATCCCGTTTGGGGTTGACTGCCGGGCCCGCCGCCTCTAGCGTAAGGAGCCTATAGTAACCCAAGCCCACACGGGAGGAGACCGGATGGCCGCCGACGTGTTCATCGTCCCGGACGACTACGACCGCTTCTACACGGCGAGTCCGCACCTCGAGCGCCTGCGCCAGCGGGGCGAGGTGCGCGTGTACAGCGAGCGTCCCGGTGGCGAGGCCCTGCTGCTGGAGCGGCTCAGGCCGGCGCGCGTCATCATCCCCATCCGCGAGCGCACCCCGCTCACCGCGGCGCGGCTCGCCGCCCTGCCCGAGCTCAAACTCATCTCGATGACGGGCACCGGCGTCGCCAGCCTCGACGTAGCCGCCGCGACGCGCCGAGGCATCGTCGTCACCAATACGCCGGCCACCTCGGTGCCGGCGGTCGCCGAGCTGACCTTCGGCCTGGCCATCGCGCTGCTGCGCAACCTGCCCGCCATCGACGGCTGGATCCGCCACGGCGAGTGGTCCCAGCACCTGGGCAGGGAGCTCTACAGCAAGACCCTCGGGATCGTCGGCCTGGGAGAGATCGGCCGCCGCGTGGGCCAGATCGGCCGCGCCTTCGGCATGCGCGTCACCGCCTGGAGCCGGAGCCTCACGGCGGAGGCGGCGCACGACCTGGGCGTGGTCGCGCTGCCCCTGCCCGAGCTGATGCAGGAGGCCGACGTCGTGTCCATCCACCTGCGCCTAGCGGCCAAGACCCGGGGCCTCGTCGGCCGCGAGCTGATCGCCGCCATGCGACCCGGCGCCATCCTGATCAACACAGCCCGCGCGGCGATCGTGGACGAGGACGCGCTCTACGAGGCGCTGGCGGCACGCCGGATCGCCGGCGCGGGGCTCGACGTGTTCGGCGAGGAGCCGCTGCCGCCGGGCCATCGCTGGGCCGCGCTCGACAACGTCGTGCTGACATCGCACCGCGGCTGGACCACGCGCGAAACGCTCGACCGCTTCATGGGCGAGGCCGTGGACAACGCCCTGGCCTGGCTGGACGGCAAGCCCCGCAACGTCGTGAACCCCGAGATCCTCGCGTGAGCACGCCCGCCGGGCTCAATCCGTTCATCTTCCGGGCCTACGATGTCCGCGGCAAGGTCGGCATCGACATCACGCCGCCCGTCTTCGAGCAGGCGGGCCGCGCCTTCGGCACGCTCGTTCGCCGCCGGAGCGGGCGCGCTGTCGCCCTCGGCATGGACAACCGCACGTCCTCGCCGTCGCTGAAGGAGGCCTTCGCCGCCGGCGTGCTCGCCACCGGCGTGGACGTGGTCGACATCGGCGTCAACCACACGCCGCTCCTCTATTTCGCCGTGGCGCACTGGAAGCTGGATGGCGGCGCCACGGTCACGGGCAGCCACAACCCCGTCTCCGACAATGGCGTCAAGATGGTCCACGCGGGCGCGCTGCCGCTCACCGAAGAGGAGATCCAGGGGCTGCTCGAGACCATCCGCCGGGGCGACTTCGAGACGGGCCAGGGACGGCGGACCACTCGCGACCCCCGCGAGGAGTACTTCCGCGCGATCACCGTCCGCGTCAAGCTGGCCCGCCGGCTCACGGTCGTCGTGGACGCGGGCAACGGGGTGGCGGGCCTGTTCGCGCCCGAGCTGCTGCGGCGGATCGGGGCCGAGGTCATCGAGCTCTACTGCGAGTCGGACGGCACCTTCCCGAACCACCTGCCCGACCCCGAGATGGAAGAGAACGTCCGCGATCTCATCGCGACAGTGCGCGAGACCCACGCCGACGTCGGCATCGCCTACGACGGCGACGCCGACCGCATGGGCGTCGTGGACGAGGGCGGCGCGCGCCACGAGGCCGACCTCATCCTGGCGCTGCTGGCGCGGGATCTCCTGACGCGCCAGCCGGGCGCCAAGATCGTCTTCGACGTCAAGTCGTCCCAGGTGCTCGTGGACGACATCCGCGCCCACGGCGGCCGGCCCATCATGTGGAAGACCGGCCACTCCCACCTCAAGCGGAAGATGCGGGAGGACGGCATCCTGCTGGGCGGCGAGGTCTCGGGCCACATGTTCTTCGCCGAGAACTGGTACGGCGTGGACGACGGCATCCTGGCCTCGTGCAAATTCCTCGAGCTGATGGCGCGCAGCACCGAGCCCGTCTCCGCCCACTTCGCCACCCTGCCCCACCTGCACGCGACGCCCGAGCTCAAGGCGGCCTGTCCCGACGACAAGAAGTTCGGCGTGGTGGCGGAGCTGGTGCGCGAGTTCAAAGGGCGCTACGAGACCGTCGACATCGACGGCGCGCGGATCATCTTCCCCGATGGGTGGGGCTTGATCCGCGCCTCGAACACCAATCCGTATCTGACGCTGCGCTTCGAGGGCAAGAGCGCGTCGAGCGTCGAGGCGATGAAGCGCGAGGTCTTCGAGGCGCTGCGCCGCCACCCCGCGGTGACGCTCCCAACCTAATCCCTCGTCCTCGCTGCCCCCTCACCCTGCCATCTCCCCCTCCCCGGGGCCAGAAGGATCGAAAACCTGGGGGATCGAAGACTCCCTCTTCCGCGCACCGTGAGGCGACCTACTCGGCGGGCGCGGGCGATGTCACCGGAATCAGGAACATGCGCCGAACGAGGGCGCTCACCCGGTCGATGACGATGACGACTGCCAGCGTAAGAAGCAGTCCACTGAGCAACAGGTCATAGCGGAGGAGCTGAATGTACCCGAGAAGGTAGAAGCCGATGCCTCCGGCGCCGACGAAACCCATGATCGACGAGGCGCGGACGTTGTACTCGAACATGAAGAGCAGCAGCGCGAGGATCCCATTGGCAGCCTCAGGAAGAAGCACATACCGCGCGAGTTGCGCGCGGCTGCACCCGACGCTCCGGACGGCCTCGACGACCTCGGGGTCAACGCCTTCGAAGGTCTCATACAGGAGTTTGCCGAGGTAGCCGAGGGAATACAGGGCGATCGCCAGCGTTCCCGCCGCCGGCCCGAAGCCGACTGCGACGACGAACACGATGGCCCAGAAGAGGGCCGGCACGGTGCGGACAACGGCGAGTAGGAGCTTCACCGATCCCGTGATCGAGGGTCCAAAGAGTACCGGGCACGCCAGCAGCGCGAGCGGCAGCGCAAGGGCGAACCCGATGGCGGTGCCGGCAAACGCGATCTGGATGGTTTCGATCATCGCCGCGCCCAGCGTCGGAAGGGTTGAAGGGTCGGGCGGGAAGAGGCCGGCGGCGAAGATTGCCAGGTTTCGCGCCGCTCGGACCAGGCGCTCGGAATCGAGGAGGCCAACGTTGCGAAGCGTGCCGATCAAGGCGGCGATCAGCGCGAGCATGACAACGCGACGAAGCCAGGCAGTGGCAATGAGCGTGCCCCGCCTCCGTCCCGTCATTGCCGGAGCGCCAACGCGATGGCGGCGATGCTCTCCGCCTGACCCCGGCGGTCCAGCACCTTCTCGCCGTCGCGCAACACGATGACTGCGTCGGCATATCGGTCGACGAGCTCCATCTCGTGCGTCGCCACCACGACCGCGACGCCCTCGTCGGCGATGCCGCGGACGATCGCCAGGATGTCGCGGCTCGTGAGCACATCGAGCTGTGAGACGAATTCGTCTGCCAGCAGTAGCCTCGGCTCTTGCATCAGGGCGCGCCCGATGGCGACGCGCTGGCGCTCACCGCCGGAGAGTGCATAGACCTTCTCGTCGGCCTTGTGACCGATGCCGAGCCGCTCGAGCAGCTCCTGGGCGCGCCGCAGCTCGGCAGTGGGCAGGCGCCGGAGGAGGCTCGGCAGCTGTGCCACGCGGCCGAGGGCGCCGGTCAGCACGTTGTCGAGCACGCCGAGGTTGCGCACGAGGCCGAGGTGCTGCGGGATGTACGCGACGCACGGGTCGAGACGGCTCCGCCGAGCCGCAACGACTGGCCCGCCGAGCACGCGCACCGTGCCACGCTGCGGCCCGAGCAGTCCTTTGCAGAGCTTGAGGAGCGTCGTCTTGCCGCTGCCGGAGACGCCGAGGACCATGGTGATCTGGCGGGCCTCAGCTGTGAGGCTCACGCCCCGGAGCACCGGGCGCCCCGCGCTGTAGGAAAACCAGAGGTCACTGGCCTCCAGCGCCGGGGGCCTGTCCGCGGTCATCGCGAGGTCAGTGGAGCCGCTCCACGAACGCGAGCTCGGTCTGCCCGAGAAACTTGTCGAGCGCTCCGAGGTGCTGCTCCGCCGTCGTCGGTTTGAAGCCGACGAAGATGCCAGAAATGAACTTCCGCATGAGCCCGCGGTGTTCGGGCTTCCCGAGGTCGAGCAGCGCATCGCGGAGCTGCGTCTTCGCGGCCTGGTCGAGATCCCTCGCGAAGAGGACGGCGTGCGAGGGGATCGGCCCTTGCTGCTCGATGACCTTCGTGCCGGCAAGCACCTCGCGGTACAGCTTTTCGGAGACGTCCCCGGCAATGACCGTGACATCGGCCTGCTTCGCCTTCAGCGCCTCCCAGCCCTGGGCGTAGCCGCCGGCGAAGCGGACGTCTCCGAAGAACGCCTTCGGGTCGGCCTCCTTCCCCGGCTGCCGCGGCACGAGACCGAGCTCGACGAGCCTGGCAAGGGGCGCGACATAGCCGGACGTCGAGAGCGGGCTCGGGAAGACCGCTCGCTTCCCGCGCAATTGCTCGAGTCTCTCCACCGGGCTGTCCTTCGCCACGACCCAGTAGGAGAAGTAGAAGGTTTCCGCTTTCTTCTGCTGCCCGATGACGACCTCGCGTACCTCCGCGAGGGCGACGTCCGCCTTGGCATGCTTGACGGCGAGTTGGGCGGGCCAGGCGCTCATGAAGGCGGCCTGAGCGTGGCCGAAGCGGAGCGCCTCCACGACCCCGGCGTAGGTCATCGGGAAGACGATTTCGACCTCCCGGTTCAGCCTCTTCGACAAGAACTCGCGCAGCTCCTTCGCGTCGGCCGTAAGCTGCTCCGGCGTCGACGTCGGCTGCACGGCAATGACCACCTTCGCCTGGCGCGCGGTCGCAGGCGATGTCGGCTGCGCGCTGGGGGGCGGAGGGGAGACCGCGACGGCGACGGCGAAAGCGGCGAGCGACGCGAGCGCGCGAAGGGTGGTCGTGAGTGTCATGGTCACGCTCCTCGAGTGAGTAAGATCTGAACATCTGCTCCTGTTTCGGTTGGGCTCTCCGCCGGGAAAGGCTCAGGGTTACCGAAACACAGACATTAGGCTAGCCTAATACCTCCAGCCTTGTCAAGGGGGCATCGAAAGATTTAAGTGAGATAGGAAAACCCAACCGTCGCCCGCTGATCCGGGCCTGGGGCCTAGGAGCCGAGCGCGAGATCGACGGCCTCGTCGAGCCCGCGGGCCAGCCGACAGTCGCGCGCGCCCCAGAAGCCGCCCGGGTCGAGCAGCACGGCGTCGAGGCCCGCGCCGCGGGCGCCGAGCACGTCCACCGAGTAGAGGTCGCCCACGTACACGGCCTCGTGCGGACCCACGGCCGCCTGCCTGAGGCCAAGCTCGAAGATGCGCGGGTCGGGCTTCTCCACGCCCACGACGCCCGAGTCGATGACGAAGTCGAGGTGCGCGGCCAGCCCGGTCTCCTCCAGGATCGACCGCACGGAGCCGTTGGAGTTGGAGATGACGCCGGCCACGAGGCCCGCCGCCTTGACCCGCAAGAGCGCCGCCTCGGCCTCGGGCTCGGCCTGGTTCCAGAGACCCACGGGCGGGTTGTAGCCGCGCTGCCAGCGGGCGATGTCCTCGACCTCCGCTTCGCCGGTGATGCCCAGGTGCTCGAGCACGTAACGAAGGTAGCGGCCGAGGATGGTGGTGCTCTCCGTCGAGCCGCCCGGCGCCAGGTGGGGATCGAGCCTCACCCGCGCCCTGAGCTCGGCCTCCTCCACCTGTGCGGCGCCGACCGCGTAGCCGCGCGCCGCCAGATGCTCGGCGATGACCGGGTAGTCCATCCGGAGCAGGGTGTTGCCGGCGTCGAAGAAGATGGCGCGGAGTCGGCGCATCGGGCTCATCCTGCCCTATTATAATGACGGCGCCCATGGGACCCTCACGCGCGCGGGCCGTCCTCGCCGGACTCGGGGGCGCCCTGTCCCCGCTGAGCGCCGCCGTGGTGCTGCTCACACGGAAGCGCTCGCCGTCCGGATGATCCTCCTCGGCGTGGCGGTTCGCTGGCTCCAGCTGGCCACCGGCCTGTGCCTCATCGGCGTCTTCACCGTGCGACTCCTCGCCGGGCGCAGCGACTGCCCCACCGTGCGGTTGTGGGAGGCGCGGCTGGCCCGGTGGACGCCGGGCCTCGTCGCGGCGGCGCTGCTCTCGGGACTCGCGGCGCTAGCCTACCAGTCGGCCGTCGCCACCGGGCGGCCGGCCGCCGCGCTCGAGCCGGCGGTGTGGATGCGGCTGCTCCTCCAGAGCCAGTTCGGCACCGTGTGGCTGATCCGCCACGCGTTGCTCATCTTGCTGGCGGCGCTGGTGGTCCTCCGGGAGCGCGAGCAGTCGGCCGCCGACTGGGCCGCCTTCCGCGTCGAGGCGTGGCTGCTGGGCGCCGCGGCGGCGGCCGCGGCGGCGTGGGCGGGCCACGCGGCCGCCGTTCAGCCCGCCGCGCTGACCGCCGCCGTGGTCGACGTGCTCCATCTCGTCACCGCGGGCGCCTGGCTGGGCTCGCTCCTGCCGCTGGCCCTGCTGCTGCGCCGGGCGGCGAGCGAGGCGGGCGCCGACGCGCGGCCGTACGCCGTGCTTGCCGTGCGGCGCTTCTCCCGCGTGGCGCTGGCGGCCATGCTCCTGATCATCGCCAGCGGGCTTCTCAATGCCTGGTACCAGGCCGGCGCCGTGCCGGCCATCGTGGGCACCTCCTACGGCCACCTGCTCCTGATCAAGGTCACCCTGCTCGTGCCGGTGCTCGGGCTGGCCGTCGTCAACCGGCGCCGGCTGCTGCCTGCGCTCTCCGGCGACGGCGCCACCGTCGGACGGCCGGCCATGGCGCGGCTGGCCCGCTTTGTGACCTGCGAGGGCGCCCTCGCCCTGCTCATCGTCGGCGTGACGAGCGCGCTGTCGCTGACCCCTCCGGGGCTTCACGAGTCCCCTTCGTGGCCGTTCAGCCACCGGCTCTCCTACGCAGCCGCCGCCGAGATCCCCGGCGTCAAGGGCCGGCTGCTGATCGGCAGCCAGCTCGCCCTGCTCGGCCTGCTCGCCGCGGCGGCCAGCGCGCTGCTCCGCCAGCGGCGCGCGCTCGTCCTCGGCGCCGGCGCGGCGGCCATCGCCCTCGGATGCTGGGTGGCGCTGCCGCCGCTCGCGGTGGACGCCTATCCGACGACCTTCCTCCGCCCCGCGGTGCCCTACCAGGCCGCGTCGGTGGCCGCGGGCGCCACGATCTACCGCGACCGCTGCGCGCGCTGCCACGGCCCCGGCGGCCGGGGCGACGGGCCGGAGGGCGCGGGGCTGCCGCGTCAGCCGGCCGACCTCACCGGCGCGCATCTGTTCCACCATACGGCGGGCGATATCTTCTGGTGGATCAGCAACGGCTTCCCGGCCTCGGGCATGCCCGCCTTCGGGCGCGACCTCGGCGAACCCGAGCGCTGGGACGTGATCAACTTCCTCCGCGCGCAGTCCGGCGGGGAGCGAGGGCGCGGGCTCGGCCCCGTGGTCGAGCCGGGCCGCCCCTGGCTCACCGCCCCCGACTTCTCGATCGTCGTCGGGCCGGCCCCGGCGCGGTCGCTGCGCGATTTCCGCGACCGGTGGATGGTCCTGCTGGTGCTCTTCTCCCTGCCGGACTCCCGGCCGCGGCTCACCGAGCTCGCCGGGGCCTACGAGACCATCCAGTTCGCGGGCACCGAGATCGTGGCCGTGCCGACGGACGGAGACGCCCGCATTCTGGC
>Ga0209751_10005247_pt1 | contig 12248 bp, 10 predicted proteins | sample RifCSP13_1_FD_184019 | JGI IMG/M metagenome (GOLD analysis project Ga0209751, IMG submission 184019) | Soil microbial communities from Rifle, Colorado - Rifle CSP2_sed 13_1 (SPAdes) (version 2) | ecosystem: Environmental > Terrestrial > Deep subsurface > Rock core/Sediment | place: Rifle... | reverse complement strand
ATAATCATGTGTAGTTAGAAACAGCCGGCAAAGTTCCGCACTCTTTTCCTCATGTTCAGTATATTGATAAACCATTCCAATATCGTGGAACCAAGCCGCAAGTAATAACATTTCGATTTCAATTGGTTTTAATTTAGAATTTTTCCCAATCTCTTCGGCTGTTTTAACCGCTTCTTTAATATGAGTAAGATTATGATAAGTCATTTCCTGCGGAAGATTAAATTTATAGAAGTTTGTAACATAATCTGCAGCAAGATTAAGTATAGATTCCATAACAGCAATCAAATTTTTAATTCAACTTAGAGAATTTTATTATAAAAGGAAATCAGGAAATGTGACGATGTGATTTGTAAACAGCTCACATTTAGATGTAGGATTAAATTACAACTTATGGTTTTTATTTCACAAATATCTCCTTGTTTTGATATTTGTTAAAATAAAATTTATCATGTTCCAACCGAACTAGGAAAGTTTGTATTTACAATCTATACTGCTCTAAAGAATTTCGAGTAAATATTTATTTATACCTCACCCCTTTTCTTTTTTTACTTTTTCAATATCTTTAATTTTTAAGTATAACCCTACAGCCAGAATAACAAGCACAAAAGTAGCAAGTAAGAAACCATTCCTTCTGTCGTAGTATTTTTCAATTTCAGTATCAGCCATATTTATTGATTGCTTTACCAATTTAATTCCCTCATTGGTCGTAGATACAACAGTGTCTGAATTGAAAGTATGCACCAAGGTTCTTGCTTCAATCAGCTTTTGATGAGCATCCTTAAGAGTGAAACCAATATCAACGTCATCCATTCCCTTGAGCTGGACATCAAGGAGTTTTTCATTGGCGGCTTTGTATATTCTGGCTAATTCTGATAAACTGTTTCTTATTTTTCCCGCTGTCTCATAACCTTTTTCACCCGGTTCATGACACTTGACACAAAATGCCTCTTTATTTGTTCCGACAAAGTTATCGGTCGTCTTTTCAATATTATGATAGCCATGGCATTGTTCACAGCCATGAAAACCAAGGTCTTCAAAAGTTTTTGCCATTCTCGTTTCCCTGAAGAATTCCATATTTTTTACATGGCAGCTGCCGCAAATAAAAACAATGGAGGTTAATCCGGGCGGAGTTGCCCCGTGGTTTCCATGACAATCATTACAAGCAGGTGCACCGATATCTTTATTTTCAAGAAGCTGTTTTCCATGAACACTTGTTGCATAAAGTTCGTATTGATCAGTTGGGATTTTATAACTTTTCATGTATACAGCATTACTATGGCAATGCCGGCATGTTTGAGGTACATTTATTGGATATACAGAAGATCTGGGATCGCTAGCCGGCAAAATCTGATGAACTTTATGACAGCTTGTACATGTGGCTACTTTATTATCGCCCTCTTTAAATTTTTTGCCGTGAACACTTGTGTAATATTGTGAAACTTGGTCAGTTGCAAGACCGGGGTGATATTTTTTCATCAAATTAGGATTGGAATGACATTTACCACAGAACTCGGGAATTTCTTTCCTAGTGGGAACACCTATAAATCCCTTTTCTTTGCTCATTGCTATTTCTTCATCATCCGAATTGGAATCACCGCCATGGCAGCCTGCACATGATAATCCGTTCTTGAGATGAATATCATACTCCTGATATCCCTGAGGCAGGATTTCCATTTCCTTATGACAGTTGAGACATTTATCATTTTCAGAAATATTTTTGGGCTCATCTGCTTTAGTAATACTTACTGTTAAAAATATTAGTGCGCTTAGAATATGCAGAAGTAAAAATCTTTCTTTTAGTTTACTCTTCTTCATTTACGCCTCTCTTGTTGGGTGTTTTTTGATTTTAAATATGCATATAAATTTCTTATTTCATCCATTGTTAGCACAGGCCACTCATCATTTTGAATTAGCAGAAGGTCTTCCATTCTGGAAGCATGATTCCACATTCTCTGAAGAATTTGAACCCCTGAATTGAGATGTTTGCTGGAGCTTAAGTCCGGTCCAATGCCTTTACCACCGGATTCATGGCAGCTTGAACATCCTTTATCTTCATAAACCTTTTCACCTAAATGGGAGTTACCGGGTTTATCTTCAAATCCAAGAAAATATAAATATGAAATCACATCAGCCATTTCGTTCCCCTTGAACAAAGGGTATTTAATGGATTTCTCTTTCATGTACTCTATCATCGTGGGACTATGGTTCCACATCTGTCCGGCTATCTCTGTAACAGAGTAATTTAATTTAAGCTTTGAAAGATTCGGACCGGTCTTATTCCCTTTAGAATTACCCTGATGACAATTGTTGCAACCTTTTTGTTGGAAAATAATTTTTCCTTTTGAGGGATTACCGGGGGATAACCTGAACTCTGCTGAAGATAAAGTTGCTTGACGTATGTACGCTGTTATGTCGCTTATTTCATCGCCGGAAAATGATGGGTATTCAATTTTTAATTCATTCATTTTTTTCTGCATCGAAGGACCATGATTCCACATTGCCTGTGCCAGGTAAACCGGGGAAGAGTATTCGCTTAGCATAGTGAAATCAGGCGCAACAGAACCACCTTTGCCAGCAAATTTATGACAGTTAATGCATCCTTTTGTGGAAAGAAGTTTTTTACCGTTCGATACGCTGCCCGGTTCGCCAAGGTAGCGAAGATAGTATATGAAATCTATCAAATCGAGCATTTCGGCTTCGGAAAATTGAGGACGCTCCATTTTCAACTCTCTGAATTTTCGATTCATGTTCGGGATGTGATTCCAGATGATTGAACCTAATTGCAAGAAACTTCCGTAATATTTTTGTCTTGATAAATCCGGTCCTATATTTCCACCATAACCGCTTATTGAATGACAAACAATACAGCCTTTTTCCTCGAATACAATTCTACCACCAAGCGGATTAGAGGGTAATTTTAATTCCTGTGCATACAGTAAAAAACTAAATGAATATATTATTAGAAAAGTTCTGATTATTCCCTTCATTTTAATCCCCTGGCGTATTAATAAAATTATTTTTTCCTTTACTGTGAAAGCCGACAAAAACATACGTTAGAATGCCTGCCAGTGTTAAGAAAACAGGAATTGCAACTAAACTTATACCGATTGAAATCCCTGGCGCATCCTTTAAATCTACAGACAGATAGATGAGATTTATTATCCAAAGAGTAATTCCGATAACGAATACCCACATCAGTGAAATACTTAAGTACTGTGCGGTAAAGATTAGCTTATCTCTTAAATTTCTATTTATATATTTCATCATATCACCCAAATTAAATTTTCTGCTAATGAATTAGCTTTTATAATACAAGTTTTATTCTGTAACATTAGCTGGTCCGGGCAAATAACTTTTAACCCGTTTTTCTACCTCTTCAACGCTTTCTTTGCGTCCTTCTTCAATCTCCCAGATTGAAATGATAGGGAAGAATTTTGAGAACAATACATATCCGAGAACGAAAACCGCAATGGCACCGATAAATAATGACCATTCAGTAAGTGAAGGAATGTACATCCCAGTTTCTAATCCCATTCGGGGATTTGCAAGCGAAGGAATTACAATGTTCAATCTTTCGAGCCACATACCAATGACAACTGAAATTGAAGCAATCAAAATTCCTTTTATAGTTTTGAATTTTTTGAATGCCAGGATTACAACAGGAATAAGAAAATTACAGACTACCATACCCCAGAAGAATATTGCATAAGTTCCGGTGAACTTATAAAAAATTACATCCATCTCGTGCGGTTCCGATCCAAATATTCCTGTCAGATATTCTGAGAAGGTAAAATAAAACCAGAGAAGCGACATTATTAACAGCAGTGTACCAAGATATCTAAAGTGAATAAGCTTTAAATAATTCTCGAGATGGAAAAATCTTCTGAATGCAATCATCACTATCAATAGAGCTGCTATACCTGAAAAAATAGCACCAACGACAAAATATGGACCGAATATTGTGCTGTGCCATCCAGGTTGAAGAGTCATTGAAAAGATATACGATATAACGGTGTGAACTGAAATTGCAATAGGTATAACCATTACCATCAAAATATTTATTGCTCTGCTCAAAACTTTTTTCTGATGCTCTGTTCCATACCATCCCCAAGCAAGGAACTCATAAAACCAAACCATTTTTCCGCCCCGGTCTCTTAGTTTTGCAATATCCGGAATCATCGGAAGATAAAGGTAAACTGTACTTGCAGTAAAGTAGGCAGTAATACTTGTTACATCCCAAAGCAGCGGGCTTTGCAGCCTTCCTGCAGTAAATATTTCTAAAACTCTGTCGGGTCTTCCCAAATCAAGGATCGGATGAAGCCCTCCAATTGCCAGAACAATAGCGGTGATAACTTCTGCCATCCTGGTAATTGGTCTTCTCCATTCTGCTTTAGATAATCGGAGTATAGCAGAGATCAAAGTGCCAGCATGACTAATTCCAATAAAGAAGACAAAATTAACAATGTAAAACCCCCAGGTTATTGGTTGATTCATCCCCGTCACGCCAAGACCATAATATACTTGTCTGATATAAATAAACAGAGTAATGAAAATGATTAATAACAAAACACCAACGGTGAGATAAAATCCTTTACCGGTCTCGTAAATTGGCCGATACAGTGCCTCGTCAAGCTCGACTTTTTTATTTGTTTCTTCAATCATTACTATTCCCTCTCAGAAAGGTAAAATACTTTTGGTATAGTTCCGAGATTTTCAAGTTCTCTAAATGCTCGCGGACTATTTGAGAGTTGATAAACTTTGCTTTCTTTATTTTCCAGATCGCCAAAAAATATTGCATCTGCAGGACAACTATCTGCACAAGCAGGCATATATTCACCATCGGCAATTTGCCTGTCATCCACATCAGCGTTTTCTTTTACTTTTAGTAAACGATGTGCGCAGAAGGAACATTTTTCTACAACACCCTTCATACGCATTGAAACATCGGGGTTCATACATGTTTTAAATTCATCTGCCCATTCAGGCTCGTACCAGTTAAATACTTTTGCAGTATAAGGACATGCAGCCATACAATAACGGCATCCAATGCACCTGTTATAAATCTGACCAACGAGTCCTTCCTCGTTTATGTAAGTAGCATGCACCGGGCAAACTTTAATACATGGTGGATTATCACAGTGAAAACATGGTTTTGGGATTCGTTTTACCTTAATATTGGGATATTCGCCTTCGTATATGGTCATCATATCCATCCAGAGCATTACTCTGCCTTCATCAGCCTGTTCCGGATCCACAATTGCAATATTATTTTCCAGCTTACATGCCGCCATACAATCACCACAGCCTGTACATTTATCAAGGTCTATTGCCATCGCCCATTTTGGCATTCTAAAATCTCCTTAAATTAATTCGCAAATGAAATTTTTACTTTCGTTGCCTGTAAAGCAGGGACTCCATTCAATTTATCATATTTATTTTTCATAACAGAAACAGGATTGCTTCCGTATCCCTTAGCATATCTTCCTAATGATGTATGTCCAAGACCAAAGGGAACAGCAACAACACCAGGCATAATTCCCGGATTTATTCTAGCAGTTACTTTTATACTACCTAAGGGAGATTCAACCCACATAAATTTTTTATCTGTGATACCGTTTACTCTTGCAGTTTCCGGATTTATCTCAGCCCAGGTTTTCCAATGTTCATGCACTGTATAGCCAAAAAGTTCCTGCATCATAGGTTGGTTTGATGAATTTCCTTCTCTGTTTGTCAATAAATTATATGTAACTAGGTAAAGAGGTAAGTTTTCATCAACAGGTACAGCTTCGTGATGGGGCAGGAATATTACATCACCTTCAGCACTAATATTTAAAGCTTGAAGAACTTTTCTCCTATTTTCCGACGATTCTCCGCCGGCTTTTCTTATAGAATTATTTATAACTTGCTCAAGACTTTTTGAATAGAATTCAAATTTTCCGCTTGATGTTTTGAACAATTCTTCAATCTTCTTTGGTTTTCTTATTGGATTCCACCAGCCGCCGTTTTCAGTAATCAATTTCCAGAATTCATCAAACGAATTGTACCTTCCAATTTGCCACCCTCTTTGCTGCAAATATGCTAACCAATCTCCTTTAACACCTTCCGAAACAATTGCTCCTTCTCCGGAACTATAAAGTTTTTCAACACTAAATCTTATCTCTTTTTCGTACGCATCAAAAGGCAGCGCATTAGCAACAGACTGATCAATCATAGTGCTAAGCTCCAATAAAACATCCGCTGTATTTCTTGTATCGTAGAGCGGATTAATTATTGGCTGCTGAATTCCCACATGAGTAAAGCCAACCGAAGGAACATTTGAAAATGCATCCCACTTTTCAAGGAATGTATGATCAGGAAGAATCAAATCTGCATACTCTCCAGTTTCATTTATGAAGGAGTCAAAACATATCACAAGAGGAATTTTCTTTAAAGCTTCTGAAAATTCATGATGGTTAAGCGTTTGGAATAAAGGATTACTCTTATAAATGAATAGAACACTTACCGGATATGGCTTATCATTCAAAATATTTTTGGTGAAAGCATCAATTGAAAAATCAGAAAGAGGATAGCTATAATCTGTCGATTCTGCTACTTTGGTTTTCGTCAATCCAGAACGTGCAATCTCATCATACTGTATGGAAGGAAGCTCTGCTAAAGGTGGAAGGTCTACGAAATAAACTCCGCCATCCTTTCCGATATTTCCAAGCAGCGCATTCAAACAATATATTGCCATCTGCGAAAAAGTTCCGTTCGTATTTTCTTCTGCACCCTGACCTCCAAGTACAACCGATGGTTCATTATTTCCGAGGTCTCTTGCAATTTGAAGAATAGTTTCTGCAGGAACGCCTGTTATTTTAGAAACCTCTTCAGGATAATAATTATTTATTACGTTATTCATAAATCCAAGGTGACTGTTCCCGTTCGGATCAGACCAATCATTAAAACCGAAAGTATAATTTTGTACAAAATTTTTATCATACAATTCTTCCCGGATAAGAACGTAAGCTACACCAAGAGCCAGGGCAGCGTATGTTCCGGGTTTTATCGGTACCCATCTATCGGCATTTGCAGCAGTAAGACTCATTCTTGAATCAATTTGTACAAGCCGGGTTCTCCGCTCTGCTGATTGATCTCTTAACTGGCTATATATTTTAGTATAATAAATAGGTGAATAACCTTCCTCCAATAAATTTGATCCAAAGCTTAAAATGTATTTAGAATTTAGTAAATCATATGCTGGAATTTTTTCAAAGCCCTGCAATAATTTGTAAGGAACGGTACAATTTTTTACGGAGGGGAAGTTGTAGTAATTTGGAGATCCATATGCTTCCATAAATTGAGCGAAATGCTTATCCATAATACCGTATTGTGAACTGCCGTTCAGAAATGCGACTTGATGAGCTTTACCTGAATTTCTAAGATCTTTCAATGTGCTGGAAACCATTTTCAGAGCTTCTTCCCAGCTTATATTTTCCCATTTCCCGCTGGCTTCAATCCCGGTTCGCTTTTTAGGTGCTTTAACTCTATCGGGATTAAAGAGCACCTCAAGCGCACTGTGTCCCATTGGGCACATTCCTCCGCGATTGACAGGATAGTTTGGATTCCCTTTTACATAGACAGGTATACCATCTATCAATCTTACTCTAATGCCGCAGCCAGCAGGGCACTGTCCGCAAATTGTATCCTTCCATGTTTCAATTCCGGGACCCTTTTTAGCTAATTCTATCAGTCTTTCAGGGACATCAATGACGTTCCCGCAACCATACGAGCCAAGAACAACTGCTCCGGATACACCACCTAATAATTTTAAAAAATCTCTACGCTTTATTTCCACAAATTGCTCCTTCAGAAATATATTATAATTTCAACGATGACAGGCAAGACAGTCATATGTTACTTTTTTTTCTTTGTGGCATTTTATACAGTTTTTCATTGTTGGCAGCCATACTGGATACGATGCAGGCTCAGTCAACTCCTGTACATTTCCGTGACACTTTGAACATTCAATTTCACCAATTGTTACGTGTCTTCGATGAGAGAAATAAACATGCGCAGGTACGGTATAAATTTTTTGCCAGGGGATTTTTTCCCCCGCCTCAATGTATTTTAATAGCATTAATTCTTCCGGTGAATCCGATAATGGTTCACCCGAATGACAATCTGAACAAACATCAATATTTGGAATGGTGGCAGATGCCATGGTTTCTACAAACTTGTGGCAGTCAACGCAGTTCAGCTCTGCTTTTTCAATATGCAATTTGTGATTATAAGAGATTGGTTGATTTATGGTTTGGCGTGCCCCGAAAACTACCCATACCATTGCTAAAACAATTACACCGGTTAATGAAATCAGAATCAGTTTAGAATTTTTTCGTATTGTTTCCCGCATCCCAAGAGTCCTTCATATTAATAATTCTTTAGATCTCCAATAAGTATTACAAACCGAATGGAGTCAAGAACTTTGTAACTAGTCTCAATTAATATTTAACCTCCAGCCGTATTAGCCGAGCTGATATATCCGATTACTGTCAGAACAACTATATAAACCACCAGAACAATCCCAATCCATTTCATCATGTCAAATCGGGAATTAGCTTTACCTTCAATTTTAATAAAAGGTATAATCATCCAGAGCAATCCTGCTAATGCAAATGTCAGTATTCCTAATACTTCACCTTCAATAAAAAGAACATGAGCAGGAATAATTTTTAATGTCTGGAACATAAACATGAAATACCATTCGGGTTTAATGCCTGCAGGTGCGGAGGCAAATGGATCAGCTTTTAAACCAAGTTCCCATGGAAATATCAAGGCAAGAAATAAAAGAATATTGAAAACGATCAGCCAGATCAGAGCATCTTTAAGAGCAAAGTTGGGGAAGAACGGAGTGTATTTTTTATTTTCTGCGGGTAGTTTCTTAAAGCTATCTGGCTCATGCATGCCCTGTTTTTGAACAAAGAAAAGATGAAATACTAACATGAAAGTAAATAACAGAGGAAGAATTGCAACGTGAATACCATAAAACCGTGATAATGTAGCACCGCTTACATCATCGCCGCCTCTTAAAACATCTTTAATAGTGTCGCCAATTATAGGTACAGCACCGGCAATATCGGTTCCAACTTTAGTTGCAAAAAATGCCAGTTCATTCCAGGGCAATAGATATCCGCTGAAGCCAAATCCTAATGCTAAAGTTAAAAGCAAGAAACCCGTCACCCAAGTAAGTTCTCGTGGTTTTTGATATGCTTTTGTAAAATATACACTGAACATATGAGCGAATGTAAAGAAAATCATTAGATTGGCAGACCAACTGTGCACATTACGGATCAACCAACCGAAATTAACATCAGTTAGAATAAAACGAACACTCTCGTAAGCACTTTCCTCACCCGGTTTATAATACATAAGCAATAGGATACCGGTTATTACCTGAACTATGAAAAGGAATAAGCTTATTCCACCCAAATAATAAAATAGCGAATGTTTATGAACAGGAACTTTTTTATGTTCTATGAAATTTTTTATCGGAGTGATGTTGTAACGGGTATCTACCCAGTTTACTAATTTCGAAAATGATTTGTTGAACATTTATTCCTATTTAAATTAAGCTTTCTTAGTTATAATGATTTCATCGTTCAATACATTAACCTCATAATTTTCCAAAGGTCTGGGCGGAGGACCCGAAACATTCCTACCATTAAGGTCATAAGTTCCGTTGTGGCAGGCGCACCAAATTTGCTTTGTATCTTTTTTGTATTGAACTATGCAATCAAGATGGGTGCAAGTTGCAGATAAAGCGACAAATTTTCCTTCTTCAGTCTTTATCAATACAACTGGCTGCCTTCCAAACTTTATAATTTGAGAGCTGTTACTCGGAAATTCAGTTGCTTTACCCGCTTTAACTGAACTTACCGCAACTTTAGTTGATTTAGGTGGTTTCAAATAAGATAAGACGGGATAGACCAACAATGACAGCCCGCCTAATCCGCCAATTCCTAATAATGTGTTTAAAAATTTTCTTCTATTTAAATCCATTATTTTCCTTAGTGTTAAATACTTTATTAACCAAAAAAATATTGATGATTTTAAAAATCTTTGTTAATCGAGCTTAATAATTATTTTTTTACTTTAGGATCAGTGTGTACAATTTTTGCCCACATGGTTTTAAATTCAAAACCTTTAAAAAATGGACTTTTATCATTATGACATTTTTTGCAAAGTTCTTCGGGATTTTTATAAAGCATTAATCCTTTTTCAACGGCGAGTTTTTTATCCTGCATAACATTCTTTGATTTATATTCAGAGCCAGGCCCATGACAAGTTTCGCACTGAACTCCATCTTCGACCTTAAAATTTTTATTGAGTAAAGATGCATCCAGATCGTATCCTACCGTATGGCATTTCAGGCATTCCTTGGTTTCAACAGCTTTCGTCTTAAATCCTTTATCTTTTGCAACTTTATCTGCTTTTTCAGTTTGTAAAGTCTTGTATGCTTGTGAATGTTTGCTATCCTGCCATATTTTATACTGGTTACCAACGTCATCTTTTTTATGGCACATACCACAAGTTTTAGTTCCGACATATTTAGCATCCATGCTGTACGTGGAATTAGAAACACCAAATGCTAAGAAGCTTAGTCCAAAGCAAGCAATCACAAAAACCTTATAAGACATTTTATCCTCCTTGTTATTATCTGTAATTTTTTTCAAAAAATAATATTTATAAAATTTAATCACTTTAAATTACTCAAATTAATTTTCGATTTGAAAATACTTTAAAAAATCAGCCGGATTTATTGTCCGGCTGATAATTTAATCAGAACAATTTACGGCCATCTATTTAACCAAAATCATCTTTCTAATTTCAGTAAAGTTTCCTGCCGTCATTTTATAAAAATAAATTCCTGAAGTGATATTGGCAGCATTAAAATTGACCGAGTAATTTCCCGCATTCATTTGCTCGTTTACCAGAGCGGTAATTTTTTGTCCGATTGAGTTGAAAACATCAATAGAAACAAAATTTGATTGAGGAACCGAGAAACTAATTTTTGTTGATGGATTGAAAGGGTTAGGGTAATTTTGTTCAAGAGAATATTCTGAAGCAAAATTAACATCAACGTTAACTTCGCTGCTATATGCAAATGAAGCATCGAAATCAATCTGTTTCAAGCGGTAAATATATTTTCCTGCATTTAGAAGTTTATCAGTGAAAGCATATTGATTTGGAGAAGTAGTTGTTCCGTGTCCGGTAACGGAACCAACGGTTACAAAATTATTAGAGCCGAATTTTCTCTGCACTTCAAACGCTTGATTATTTAGCTCAGTTGCGGTAACCCACTGAAGATTAACAATTCCATTATTGGTATTAGCATTAAATGATACTAATTCTACAGGGACAGGTATAGCTGAAAAATCTAGAGTTAAAATAGTTGCATCAAAACCATTCTGCCAGTGATTTGCTCCTTCGTTATCAAATATTTCATAAGTGAAATTGACGGATGAACCAGGAACAACAGTAAAGTCATTAGCCGTACCAGCATAAGGTCTCTTAAATTCTACAGTCCAAGCACCGCTCTCCCATTTTCCTGCTGCCATAACAGATGCTCTATCGTCAGTAGGTATTCTTGACAAAAAACCCGGAACAAAATCGCCGTTATTAAATGTGGCTAAAGTATCAAAAACTACTGATTTATGATAAGTATGTGCTGTCATAACACCATAAGGATCGAAAGCGCTAAATGCTGCATCGTCCTTTGTTAGAAAATCAGGATTAGCATTAGTACCATTTATTGACATGAAACTTGGTCTGCCATTTACAAGCAAATTATCTACATAGGCACTTGTTCCGGAGTCACCATGTCTGTCAAGACTATCTATATAATTATCATCAACATATCCCATGGGGCTACTCCTAACAGCTTTCCAGTGCCATAAATCTGCTTTACCACTATTTGTACTCATTAATGGAATATGACACATCGTTGCACAATTAGCACCGTCAGTTCCCGTCAAACCCATATCAAAGTAAAAAGCTATGCGGTCTTCATCACCAGTTTTAGTCCATGTGCTTCCGTCAAAGCTTAACTTGTTTTTATAAATGTTTTCAGTTACATCAGTCCAATGAGCAGCCATATAAAGATATTGACCATCTGCCATTGCATTTAGAGTAACACCAGTACTTGTTGTGATAGATGTGGCATTCCATTCACCCGGTGACAATACACCATCCAATGTTGGGGTGCCGGCACC
>Ga0209751_10005245_pt1 | contig 12255 bp, 10 predicted proteins | sample RifCSP13_1_FD_184019 | JGI IMG/M metagenome (GOLD analysis project Ga0209751, IMG submission 184019) | Soil microbial communities from Rifle, Colorado - Rifle CSP2_sed 13_1 (SPAdes) (version 2) | ecosystem: Environmental > Terrestrial > Deep subsurface > Rock core/Sediment | place: Rifle... | reverse complement strand
ACCCGCCGCCCGCTCTATCTCTCGATCGGCACCTCGACGAGGTTGCCCCACTCTGTCCACGACCCGTCGTAGTTCTTGACGTTCTGGTATCCGAGCAGCTAGCGAAGCACGAACCAGGTGTGGGCGCTGCGCTCGCCGATCCGGCAGTACGCGAGCACCTCCTTGTCGGCGGTCACGGCCTTGCCGGCGTAGATCTCCTTCAGCTCGTCGGCCCTCTTGAACGTCCCGTCGTCGCGCACCGCAGTCGCCCACGGAACGGACTGGGCACCCGGGATGTGGCCGGTGCGGGACGCGCCTTCCTGCTCGTAGCCGGGAGGAGCCATCAGCTCGCCGGCGTACTCCTGTGGACTGCGTACGTCAACGAGTGCGACGCCGGCGGCGTGGAGCTTGGCGAGCACCTCGTCGCGGCGAACGCGGATGGACTCGTCGCGAGCGCTCGCCGTGTATGTCGTCGGTGTCACCGAGGGCGGATCGGTCGTGAGCTCGCGACCGTCCTCGATCCACTTTTGCCGGCCTCCGTCGAGTAAGCGCACATCGGAATGGCCGTAGATCTTGAGGTACCAGTAGGCATAGGCGGCGAACCAGTTGTTCTTGTCGCCGTAGAGGATTACGGTCGTGTCGTTGCCGATCCCGCGCTCACCCATGAGGCGCTCGAACTCCTGCTTCGTGACGACGTCGCGGATGAGCTTGTCCTGGAGGTCCTCCTGCCAGTGCAGCTTGACCGCGCCAGGGATGTGGCCGTCCTCGTAGACGTCGGGATTCTCGTCCACCTCCGCGACGACGAGCCCCGAGTCGCCGAGATGCTCGAGGAGCCAGTCAGTCGTGACGAGGACTTCCTTCGCGTAGCCATTCGTCGGCATGAGCCCTCCTAATACTTTCTCATTGGAAGCAATGGTCGCGAAGGAGCTTACCACTCGCTCCGAGCGCCGACCGGGAACAGGAGTTGCCTTGGCACGGCGCTCTACCTCGCGAGCGACGCTGCCGACCCGCCGACGATCGACGGGCTCTCTCAGGTCACCTTCTCGACGGCCGCCTCGAGCTCGCCCACCGAGAAGGCGCCCTCGAGCTTCGCCCTGATGATTCCGTGGCGGTCGACGACAAATGTGAACGGCTCCGTCGGCAGGTGCCACTCGTCGACCCAGCGGTTCGTCCCCTTGGCCGGGTCGTTGTCTTCGTAGACCTCGACGTGGATGAAGCGAACGCCGGAGCCCTCGAGCTTCCGCGCGACCGCCTGAACGACCTGTACGACCGGTCCGCAGGTGCGGCTCTGGCAGAACTTCGGCGTCGCGAAGGCGACCACGAACGGCTCCCTTGCCGCGATCGCCTGCGCCACTGATGTGCGTAGGAGCTCGGTGTCCGGAGGCGTCGCCGTCGTGATCTTCGAGGGATCGCCGCCGACATCCGCCAGCGTGGGTGTCTCCGACGGGATCGCATGGTCGCCGAGCCCCGGCGTCGCCGGCTCCTTCTTGACAACGACGTTGCCGAGCGCCTGGATCTGCTTTCCACCGACAGGCTCCGCGAGGATCCAGTACCTGCCCGGTGCGGGAAGGTCGACGTGCGTGACATAGATCTCGGCAGCGTCGGCCCGGTCGCCGCCCGGAACGCCGATCGACTCGCTCGCGGCGGTCGTCTCCAGGAAGGGCGCCTGCCTCAGGCCGCGGGCGACCCAGACCTTCGCAGTCTTCGTCGCGACCAGACGCGACCGCCGATCGACGATGAGGAACGAGACACGGTTCGGCCCGGGGCCGTAATCGGACGTCCCGGCGACGATCGCAACGTCCTCTCCCTGCGCACGCCAGAGCGCCTCCAGGGAACCTGGAGGCGCTGCGGGTGTGCCCGTTTGCCCGCCTTTGCTGTCGCCGGACGTGGATCCACCGCAGCCGGCAATCGCGAGCGCGAAGCACATGGCGATGAGGGCCGCAGCCGGGCGCATCTGCGCCCGAGTCTAGCCGCAGTCCCGCAGCGCCCTTAGTGTCCGTCCGACCAGGTGCCCTTGCCGAGCCCCTTGAGCCAGGGCGCGAGCGCGGCCGCGAACACTGCGACGTTCGTGAAAACGACGAAGAGCCGTGTCTTCATGCCTGACCTCCTCTCTAGAAGCGGATGTCCTGAAGCGCCTCAGCGGCGTTCCGGTATAGGCGCGCTGCCTCGCGGTCGTCCCCCCGACGACTCGCGAGATCGCCCAGCGCGACCCAGGCCCCCGCCCTATGGCTGATGGATGCCATCTGCTCGAAGACAGCATCAGCAGCCTTGAAGCACTCCTCCGCCTCCTCGAGGCGTCCCCGCTCCATGAGCGACCGGCCGAGCACGAGCTGCGACTGGCCGGTCTCGTCGGGGAAGTCCTCGCGGCCCTCCAGGAGCTCGAGCGCCTTCCGCGCATGCTCGTCCGCCCCCGCGTAGTCGCCGAGGTGCAGGTGCACCGTCGCCAGGCTTCCCAGGGCCTGTGCGGCGTCCGGCTGCGAGCCGGATTCGACGGCGAGGGCGAACGACGCCTTCAGGTGGTCGATCGCCTGGTCGGGCTTGCCGAGGAGAAGCTGCAGGCCGCCCAGGTTGAGCATGAGGCGACCCACGTTCCGCTCGTCGTTGAGCTCTTGGTAGAGGTCCCTGGCCTGCTGCGCGTAGTTACGCGACAGCACCCAGTGCCCCATCCGCTCCGCGACGAGCGAAGCCTGAAAATATGTATTCGCGATCACACGGCGATCGTCCATCGCCCGAGCGAGCTCGAGCGCACGCTCGACGTCCTCGCGTGCGGCCTCGAAGTCGCGCTGGCGCCTGCGGCAACGGGATCGCCAGCCGAGGATGTCTGCGCGCAAGAGATCGCAAGGAAGGTCCGAGTGCTCGGCAAGCTCGAGCGCCTCGTCGAACAACGCCACCGCCGTCGACATGCTGGAGAGCTTGTAGCGACCGACCCCGAGTCGAAACAGGACGTCCGCACGGTCGACATCCGAGAATTGCGGACCCTCGGCCAGCTCGCGCGCGACCTGAAGCAGATCGGTCGCTTCGCGGACGTCGCCGTATTGCATCAGTGCCCAGGCCTCGCCTGCCAAGCCGCGCTGTTCGAGCTCGACAGAGCCAGTCGCACCGATCGTCGCGCGCGCCTCGCGGAACCTCTCGATCGCCTCGTCGTAGCGGTGGGCCTCTGACAACGCCTCCGCCCGCGCGAGCGTCGCCTCGATCCGGCCGCGTTCGTCTGTCGAGACACCCTGTGCCAGGAAGGCCGGGTCAACGCCAAGCTGCCGTGCGAGCCAGTCGATCGTCTCGGGCGTGGGGCGCGTCTTACCGCGCTCGATCTGGCTGACGTACTCCTTCGAGAACCGGTCGCCGGCGAGCTCCGTCTGCGTCAACCCGGCTACCAGCCGCAGCGAGCGCAGGCGGTCGCCGAGCCCGGAGGCCTTTGCCCTGGGAGTGGTAGCGGCGGTCTTAGCCATCTCCTGTCTCGCAGTGAACTCGCTTGCTGGCCCTCTCGCATCCCCCCAAAAGGGGGAACCGTGATCCTCCGTTTGGAGTGAAGTGAACGGTAGCGGAAATCACTTCACAAAGCTACTTGACTTATCCAGACAGGGCCCCTATAGTCAGCTCACACCACGCAACGGCCAGACGCCAGGTCGCTGCGGAGGGGTGCACCAGCCGGATAGGGCGACGGTACGAAGGACGTGACTGGGCCGCAGAGTCACGGTCTCACGATCCGCCACCCCCCTGGCACGGTCGCCTCACTAGAAACGCCCCCGGGAGCCGCAGCCGGGGGCGTTTCGCCTTTTTGCCAAGAACGGGCCGGATCGCGTCAGGCGGGCATGAGCCAGCGATGTCGCTCGCGCATGATCGCCGTGAAGTCCTCGTGCGTGAGCACACCGCCGAGCCGGTCGGCCACCGTAACGAGCAGGCCGCCTGCGATGAAGACCCACGCCTCGGCATCGGGGTCGCGGTCAGCCGGCACGCCGCCGGCGCCCTGGGCCTCGCGGACGACGGTGGCGATGTAGGCGTGCACTTCGCGCATGTGGCGCCGCACGTAGCGCCTGATCTCATCGTCCTCGCCCGCTTCCGTGAGCGCCTGAATCCAGAGATTGGGCGTCAAAACCCGGATAGCGCGAAGGCCGGTGGCCGTCTGGCCGATCGCCAGGACGCCGTTCTCGGGACCGAGCTCGGCGACCTTCGTCCGGATGCCTTCGCTGAGCCGACGCCAGGCCTCGTCGAGGCACGCGAAGTAGAGGTCGCGCTTCGACTGGAAGTGCCGGTAGATGATCGGCTCCGAGACACCCGCCTCGCGGGCGATCTCGGCTGTCGTCGCACCGGCGTAGCTGCCGCTCGAGAAGACGCGGAGCGCCGCATCGATGATCGCGGCGCGGCGCTCGGCAGCCGGCAGGCGAGTCGTTGCCTGGGGGTTCACGCCGCCTCTGCGGCCGCCACGGGCGGGCGCTCGGCCGGCACGTGCGTCCTGACGAGGATCGCCGCGACGAAGGCGCCCACGAACGCGACCGCGGCGCCGACGATCAGGGCCGGCTCGAACCCGTCCAGGAACGGCCCGGCACCGCGGCGCCCGCCGATCTCGTGAGCCATGATCGCCCCCATCAGCGCGATCCCGACAGAGCCGCCCACCTGACGGAACGCGTTGAGGACAGCCGAGCCCACGCCGGCCTTCTCCACCGGCACGGCGCGCGTCGCAGCGGCCGCGCTCGGCGTCATCGTCAGTGCCATACCCAAGCCGCCGAGCAGCATGGCGGGCAGCAGATCCCAGAAGGTGGAGCGCTGCCCGAGTTGCGAGAAATAGAGGAGCTGAACGCCGAGGAGCGTCATTCCGGCCGTCATCAGCCAGCGGGAGCCAAGGAGATCGGACGCCTTCCCGGCGATCGGAGCGACGAGGATGATCAGGATCGTCATCGGCAGGAACGCCGCGCCGGCCTGGACGGCGGAGTAGCCGAGGATGTTCTGCATATAGAGCGAGACGAAGAAGAAGACGCCGAACATCGCGAGCGCAACGAGGAAGACGACCAGGTTCGCGCCCGTGTAGGTCCCGCTGCGAAAGAGCGAGAGATCGAGCATCGGCGACCGCTGCCGCCGCTCGAGCTGGACGAAGCAAAGCAGCGCGACGGCTGAAACGACGAAGGCGCCGACGATCCGCGTCGAGCCCCAGCCGTAGCTGTTCGCCTCGATGAGGGCGTACGTGAGCGAGAAGAGCCCCACTGCCGAAGCCAGGAGGCCTGGGATGTCGAGCCGCTCGTGCGTCTCGTCCTTCGACTCGTCGATCAGGAGGTAGCTCGCGACGACGCCGACGATGCCCACCGGTACGTTGACGAAGAAGATCCAGTTCCAGCTCAGGTGCTCCGTGAGCAGGCCCCCGGCGAGCGGGCCGATCGCGAGCGCGAGCGCCGAGACGCCCGCCCAGATGCCGATCGCCGCCCCCCGCTGCGCGGGCGGGAACGTCGCGGCGATGATCGAGAGCGTCGCGGGGTTCATCGCCGCGGCGCCGATCCCTTGAACGACGCGTGCGGCGATAAGCATCGAGCCTGAGTCGGCGAGCCCGCACCACAGGGAGGCGGCGGTGAACACGACGATGCCGATGACGAAGATCCGCCGGCGGCCGTACGCGTCTGCGAGTTTGCCGCCGATCAGCATGAGCGCCGCGAACGTCAGCGCATATCCAGCGACGATCCACTCGAGCTCGGATAGCCCGACGCCGAGATCCCGCTGGATCGACGGCAGCGCGACGTTCACGACAGTGTTGTCGAGCATGATCATGAACAGGCCGAAGGCGACAGCAGCGAGCGTCCACCACTTGCGGTTCTCTCCGGCGAAGAGGCCTGGGGCCATCGCGTTCGTTCCTCTCCCGTCGTGGCTCATAGGTGGAAGTTAGCGCTCGCTAAGCTAGCACTCCCTAACGTCACTGGTCAAGGCGGGCGTTGGTCTACGCTCACGCCGTGACGTTCGCCTGGGTGCCGACGGCGGTGCAGTTCGAGACAGCGAACGTGACGCGGCTGTCGCGCCGGCTGGGCTGCGCGGACTACCAGTCCCTCCTCCGGCTCTCGATCGAGGCTCCGGACCGCTTCTGGCGTGGGGTGCGCGAGGATCTCGGCATCCCCCTCTTCCGCGACTGGGGCGAAGTGCTCGACATCTCGCGTGGGATCGAGTGGGCGACGTGGTTCCTCGACGCGAGGCTGAACATCGCCGAGGCGTGCGTGCATCACTGGGCGGCCGAGCAGCCGGACGGCGAGGCCGCCGTCTGGGAAGCCGAGGACGGTGAGCGACGCTCGTTCACCTTCGCCGAGCTGTCGCGCGAGGTCCGGCGACTCGCGGAAGCGTTGCGCGAGCTCGGCGTCCACGAGGGCGACGCCGTCGGGATCTTTCTGCCGATGGCGCCCGAGGCAGCGATCGCGTCGCACGCCTGTGCGCACATAGGTGCGATCCAGGTGCCGATCTTCTCCGGTTTCGCCGGCCCTGCGATCTCCAGCCGGCTCGCCGACGCGGGCGCGAAGGCGCTGATCACCGCCGACGGGTCGCTGCGCCGAGGCGCCGTCGTCGAGATGAAGGAGATCGCCGACGATGCGCTCCGCGAGGCCCCGACCGTCGAGCACGTGATCGTCTGGCGCAGGCTGGGGCGCGACTGCCCAATGATGGCTGGGCGCGACGTCTGGTGGGACGAGGTCGTCGCCAACCAGCCGGCCGAGCTCGCCGCCGCCGAACTCGAGAGCGAGCACCCCTACCTGCTCGCCTACACCTCCGGCACGACCGGACGGCCCAAAGGCGCGCTCCACGTCCACGGCGGCTTCCTTCTCTCGATCGCACGCGAGGCGGCCTACCAGTCCGACGTCAAGGCCGGTGACCGCGTCCTCTTCGCCACCGACATGGGCTGGATCATGGGACCGTGGACGGTGGTCGGCGCGGGTGCGCTCGGTGCTGCGATCGTCTTCCTGGAGGGGGCCCCGGACTGGCCGGCCCACCGCCTCTGGACGCTCGTGGAGAAGGAGCGGGTGACAATGCTCGGCGTCTCGCCGACGCTTATCCGCGCGTTGATCTCGAGAGGCGAACCTGCGGCCGACCTCTCCTCGCTGCGAGCGGTGACGACCACCGGCGAGCCGTGGAACCCCGGGCCCTACGACTGGCTGAACGAGCACGTCTGCGGGCACGGCCGGATCCCGATCGTGAATATCTCCGGCGGCACGGAGGTGGGCGCCTGCTTCCTCTCGGTCACGATGATGGCTCCGACGAAGCCGTGCTCGCTCGGCTTCCCCGCGCTCGGCCAGGCGATGGACGTCTACGACGCCGAGGGGAGGCCTCTGCGCGGCGAGGTCGGCGAGCTCGTTTGCACACGTCCCTGGCCCGGCATGACCCGGGGGATCTGGAGGGATCCCGAGCGGTACGCCGAGACGTACTGGTCTCGCTTCCCGGGCGTCTGGGTACACGGCGACTGGGCCTCGATCGACGCGGACGGGTACTGGTACCTGCACGGCCGGTCGGACGACACGCTCAACGTCGCCGGCAAGCGCATCGGGCCGGCCGAGCTCGAGTCGGCTGCGCTCGGCCATCCGGCGGTCGCCGAAGCGGCCGCGATCGGCGTCCCGCACGAGGTGAAGGGCGAGGTACCGTGGCTCTTCTGCGTCCTCAAGCCGGGGAAGGAAGCTAGCGCCGAGGCGGTCGCCCAGGTGGTCGCCGACGGTCTCGGTAAGGCATTCACGCCTCACCGAATTCTCTTCGTGGCGGCCCTGCCGAAGACGCGGAGCGCGAAGATCGTGCGCCGCGCCGTGCGTGCAAAGGCGCTCGGTACGGACCCCGGCGACCTCTCGACCCTCGAGAACCCGGAGGTGCTCGACGAGATTGCGCGGGTCGCGGCCGAGTGAGCGCGCTCGCGTCCGAGCTCACGAACGACCACCGCCCCGTGGTCGAGACGTTCAAACGAGCGGACGTCGCGGGCATCTCTGTCGCCATCGTTCGCACCGGGAGGCTCGCCTGGTTCTGGCCCGTATGCTGCGCCCGTGAACGCGGGAGACGTGCTCTCGGGCCGAGTCGCCCTCGTCACAGGCGGCGGTCGCGGGATCGGCCGCCGGATCGCGCAGGAGCTAGGACCTGATCCGGCGTGCCGACGAGATCGTCGAACAGGACCTGAACGCGATCCGCCTTCAGCGCTGACGACGACAATCCTGAGCTCAGCGTCGCGTGGCTAGCATCGAGGGTGCATGCCTGTCTTCATCTGCCCGAACTGCAAGCAGCGCAGTGTCGACACCGACGGCCTCGAAGGGTTCTCGCGGCAGGCGGTTCAGTGCCGGCACTGCGGCTTCGGCTTCCTCTTCCAGCTACTGGAGGACTACTACCCGGCGCCGTCGACCGGCTTCGTCGTCTGCGACCACCACGGCCGAGTCCTCGCCACAGGTCGCGGCGTCTTCGAGTTGACGGGTTACCGGGAGCGCGACCTGATGGGGCGCGACATCGCGGAGGCGCTCGGGCTGACGGACGGCTCGGCGATCGGCGTCGTACGCGAGTGGGGCGTGCGCCGGCTCGGCGAGCAACTGGAGATCCGCACGCGGGCCGGGATCACGAAGCTCGTCACGGCCGACCTCTTCCCCGCCTACGACGAGGACGGCGGCCTCCTCGTGGCGCTCACTCCTCGCTCAAGCGCCCGCCCCGCAACGTAGGCTTCCGGCCGGGAGCCGGCTCCGTAACCCCGACCCTCTCGAGCAACTCGACGTCGAGCCGGCTGCGAGTGGCGTCGATGCTCCCCGTGACCTCTCCGTAGAGCCTCAGCCAGTCGGTGACGTACCGGTCCCACGTGAACAGCCGACACGCTCGCTCACGTCCTCGCCGGCCCATCTCTCGCCTGAGCTCTCGGTTTTGGACGAGGCGCAGGAGAGCGCTCGCGAGCTGATTCGAATCGCCGCGCTCAACCAGAAGGCCGGTCCGGCCGTCGTCGACGATCTCCGGGAATGCGCCTCCACGGGTAGCCACCACGGGAAGGCCCGAGGCCATCCCTTCGATGGCGGGCAAGCCGAACGGCTCGTTCCACACCGAGGGGAAGACGAGGACGTCCGACTCGCGCAGGCGCTGTGGCAACTCGGCGTGCGGGACCTCTCCGGCAACGGTCACACGCGACCTCGCCGCCGGAGAGAGCTGCCCGAGCAGGTAGTCGTGGAAGGCGCGGGGGCTCCCGAAGAACCGCCGGACGTCGTCGAAGTGGCGATCTTCGTTCACCGGGTCGACGAACTCGATTGGGGCGAGGTCGCTCGGGCCAACGAGCTCGAGCGTGACGTCGCCGCCGGACTCGACGACCGTGTTGAACGCCCGAACAAGCGTGTGTACGCCCTTCTCCGGGGACAGCCGGCCGACGAAAAGGAGTCGCAGCGTCGATTGCGGCGCGCCGTCGCCGACCGCCGGCATGAAGCGATGGACGTCGACCGCGTTCAGGACAGCGCGGCACCGGTCGGCGACCTCGGGGAAGCGGCGGCGCACCTCGTCCGTGATGTAGCCGCTGTTGCCGACGATGAGGTCCGCCAGCGCGAGCCGACGCCCGACGAGGCGCCGATCCCACAGAGCTTGCGACGAGTCGTGCATGTGCAGGACGAGACGAGCGTGTGGGTTCAGCCGCCTGAGGACGGGCAGCAGGGAGTCGTAGATGTAGACGTGGACGACGTCGCACCCACGACGGCGAGAATCGCGCGCCACGGCGGCCGCGTACCAACCGTAGTAGAAGTTCGACACCTGGACGGGGCGCCTCTCGACTTGCCGGCCGAGCGAGCGCCCGAGCCGACGCTCCTCCGCGAGCCCCCTGACCACCAGCCGGTCGGGCAGCTTCGCGACCCTCCGGTAGACGACGTCGTCGTGGATCACCTCCCGGGCCCGGGACTCCAGGGAGTTGTGGTAGACGACGACCTCGCAGCTCGAACGGAGTCGCTTCGCGTACTCGCGCACGACGATGTCCATTGACCGTACGACGTCGCCGGACGGAAGCTGTCGGCTCCAGAGCGGATATGCATGCGCGATCTTCATCCCATCCCCGCGACGGCCCGCCGAGCGCGCGCCCTGCGCGCCTCTGGTCTCGACGAGACCGCCAGGAGCACAATACCCAGGCCACGAGTCTCCGGCGGACGCGGCCGCAATGCAAGCCGTAGCCGCAGCAGAGGCCGTGGCCGGGACCGTGGCCGCTGGGCGCCGGGACAGCCAATTGCCCGCGCAGACGATCTCGGGCGAGTGACGAGGGATCGTAATTCGTCGCGTGGGGACGCTCGCTAGACTGTGTTTACGACTATGAGTCGAAAACCTTGGAGTTCCCTCAGGCCGCCGCAGCCCGTCAGGATCACTGCGTGAGGCTCGCGCTCGCCCAGATCAACGTCGTCGTCGGCGACCTCGACGGCAACCGCGAGCGGATCCTCGCCGCTGTCGCGGGCGCGCGCGAGCAGGGCGCGGACCTCGTTCTCGTACCTGAGCTGGCCGTCACCGGCTACCCGCCCGAGGATCTGCTGCTCCGGCCCGGCTTCCTGAAAGCGGCACGCGCTTCGCTCCTCGAGGTCGCAGGCGCGTGCACCGACATCGTCGCGCTCGTGGGTACCCCCTGGCTCGACGCGGACCTCGCCAACGCGTGCGCGGTCTGTACGGACGGCGAGGTGAAAGCCGTCTATCGCAAGCAGTACCTGCCCAATTACGGCGTGTTCGACGAGCACCGCTACTTCGCCGAAGGCCGTGGGCTCCTCCTGCTCCGGTTCGGCGAGATCCTGGTCGGGCCGACAATCTGCGAGGACATCTGGCAGCCGGGGCCCCCGGCGACCGACCTCGCGCTCGCAGGCGCCCACCTCATCGTCAACATCTCCGCCTCGCCGTTCCACGTGGGCAAGGCCGAAGACCGCGAGGAGATGCTCGTCACCAGGGCGCGCGACTCGAGCTGCTACCTCGCGTTCTGCAACCTCGTCGGCGGCCAGGACGAGCTCGTCTTCGACGGTCACTCCGTCGTGCTCGACGACGAGGGTGACGTGCTCGCGCGGGCCCCCGGCTTCGAGGAGGCGCTGCTCCTTGTCGACATCGACCCAACCGAGGCGATCGGGCGGCGGCTGCGCGACGTGCGCCGGCGCGAACTCGGGCGCTCCCGTGCGCAGACGCCCGAGGTCACCGTCCTCGACCTCGCCCAGGCGCGAGCCGCGGTGGAGAAGCGGGCACTACCAGTCGCCGCCTTCGAGCCCGAGCTCGAGCAGATGCGCCGCGCGCTCGTCCTCGGGCTCGGCGACTACGTCGGCAAGAACGGCTTTCGAGAAGTCGTCGTCGGCGTCTCCGGCGGGATCGACTCGGCCTTGACGGCGAGCGTGTGCGTCGACGCACTCGGACCGGATCGGGTGCACTGCGTGTCGTTGCCGTCGCGATACAGCTCCGAGGGGACGCGAAGCGATGCGCGCCGAGTTGCGGAGAACCTCGGCTGCGAGTTGCACGAGCTGCCGATCGAGCCCGTCGTGCAGGCGTTCACCGGCGTGCTCGCCGGCACCTTCGCGGGTCTCGAGCCCGACCTGACCGAGGAGAACATCCAGGCCCGTATCCGCGGCACCCTGCTGATGGCCCTCTCGAACAAGTTCGGGTGGCTCGTCGTCTCGACGGGGAACAAGTCGGAGCTGGCCGTTGGCTACTCGACGCTCTACGGGGACATGGTCGGCGGCTTCTCGGTGCTCAAGGACGTCTTCAAGACCGACGTCTTCCGGCTGGCCCGGTACCTGAACCAGCGGGCCGGGAGGGAGCTGATCCCGGTCTCGTCGATCGAGCGCGCGCCGAGCGCCGAGCTCCGCCCAGACCAGCGCGACGAGGACTCCCTACCGCCGTACGCGAAGCTCGATCCCGTGCTCGAAGCGTACGTCGAGCTCGACCGCTCGCGGGAGGAGTTGCTCGAGGATTTCGACCGCACGGTCGTCGAGCGGGCGCTTGCGATGGTCGACCGGGCGGAGTACAAGCGCCGGCAGGCGCCGCCCGGTGTGAAGCTGCGCCCGAAGGCGTTCGGCCGCGACTGGCGAACGCCGGTCACGAACCAGTGGCGCGGCTGACCGCCTGCATGGGACACCCGCTCGAGGCCGTCGGGACGAAATGGCTCGGGCTGTGGGGCAACCGACACAGTCTTGCCACGCTCACCCGACCCGAATAGACATGACCGGGGACTGTCCCCGTCCCAGGGCGCCGTCCCGGCGCCGCCGCTAGCCCGGATCGTTCATCAAGGCGCGGGAGCAGGCGGCTCGGCAGCGGGGTGATGTCCGCCTGAGCAGGGAGGATTGGGATTGCTCACGTCCCCTCTCCCTGCTCAGGAGGATC